>Ga0335395_10000203_pt1 | contig 37934 bp, 21 predicted proteins | sample MAT02_FD_205744 | JGI IMG/M metagenome (GOLD analysis project Ga0335395, IMG submission 205744) | Freshwater microbial communities from Lake Fryxell liftoff mats and glacier meltwater in Antarctica - MAT-02 (spades assembly) (version 2) ... | reverse complement strand
ACATCACCGACGAGTACCGCGAGCTCGTCGCCAGCTTCAAGGACGACCAGGCCGACGACGAAGAGGAGGTCGCATGAGCTGGCGCGAACGCTTCAACATGTCGGGCCCGCCGCTCCCGCGCGGCGCCTCCGGCGAGACCTTCTTCGACGGCGACCCGCACTTCCAGCGCCTCGCTCGCGTCTTCGCCTGGCTCGCCGCCGAGCCCGGCATCGGCGTCGTCACCGGCGAGCCCGGCGTCGGCAAGACCTCCGCGATGCGCCACCTGTGCCGCACGCTCCCGCAGCACGAGCACCATATCGTCTATCTCAGCGATACCTCGGTCAAACCGCTCGACCTCTACCGCATGCTGGCCGCCGAGCTCGGCCTGCGCCCGAGCCCCCGCGCCCAGATCGTCGGCGACATCAAGCGCGCCCTCGTGACCCTGGTCGACGAGCGCAGCGTCGTCCCGATCATCGTCCTCGACGACGCCCAGGCCCTACGCGACGACGTCCTGCACGAGCTCCACGGCCTCGCCAGCCTCGACTTCGACGGCCGCGAATACCTCACCGTCTGGCTCGTCGGCCACCCGCTGCTCGAGCGACGCCTTCGTCTCCAGCAGCACGCCGCCCTCGCACAACGCGTCGTCGCGCATACGACCCTCACTGCCAAGACCGACCCCGTCCTCGTCGGTGCCATGCTCGACCACGGCCTCGCCGCCGCCGCCGCGCCGCCCGGCATGATCACGCCCGAGGCCCGCGCCCAGCTCCTGCGCGTCACCCGGGGCATCCCCAGGCTCATCAGCCACCTGCTCCGCATCTCCCTCCTCCTCGCCGACGAGCGCGGCCAGGCGTCGATCGACCTCGGCATCGTCAACACCGCCACCATCCTCCTCCACCTCGAATCACCCAAGCCTGCCGTGCTACCGCTCAAACCCCGCCTCGACCGCGACCCGAGATCACGCGAATAAACCGACCCGACACACCTGTGGCAAAGGCGATCGAGGAGCGTGCCGACGCAGGTGGCACTCTGAAAGACGGCGGCCCACTCACTGAAAGGCCGATTCGCCATTGCAGGCGGCGAGAAGCGGATCCACTCGGGGCAGTTTGGCGGATCCACATTTGATCCCGCGCCGGAGGGTTTGGCGGCGTGAAAAAGCCCCGGCCGCGGGTGGCGGTCGGGGCGGGCGAGGACGTCGGGAAGGACTACGCGGCCTCGGCGTCGGGCTCGGAGGCGGTCTCGCCGGCGCGGAGGCGGGCGAGGTGCTGGCGATAGCTGGGGCCGTCGATGTCGAGGCGGACGGCGGTCATGGCGAGGCGGTCGAGGATGGCGGCGGTGACGGTGGCGTCGCCGAGGTGACCGCCGTGGCTCGAGCTCCCGCGCGATCTCCGCGCTGGAGAGCTGATGGAGGCGTGAACACGCCCTCCGCTAACTAATCGAAATCTTGAGTACAATTCTTCATATTAGGGCTGCGCGAAGCAGTATCGCCGGTCGGTCGAAGACGCCGACCACATGGCCCCGCGCGAGAAGCCGCTCGACGAGGAGCGATCCGACGAACTCGGCGGCGCCGGTCACGAAGCGGCGCACGACTACTGGGCCGCAAAGCGGTGGTCAAAGCGAGGCAGCGGCAGCTCGAGGTCGGCTTCACAGATCGGCGCGGTCACCCGCACCTGATGCGACCAGTATGGGTGCCCGGGTCGATTGAGCCGCGGGTCGGGGCTATTGCGCCGGGTGTTCATCGTCGCGATCATGGCGATCCGCGGCTGGCCGGACAGGTTGTCGTCCGAGCCGTGGATCGTGTTGCCGTGAAACAGGATCGCGTCGCCGGGCTCGGCTTCGATCGGGTCGAACGAGTAACCGGCGTCCCATAGGCCGGTAAGCTCGTCGGGCAACACGCCGTTGTCGCTGCCGCGGCCGCTCCAGGTCCCATGCGGCAGCGTTCCGAGCAGGTGTGAGCGCGGCACCAAGCGGAGGCAGCCGTTGTCCCGTGTCGCCGGATCGATGGCGATGAATACCGCGTGCGCCTCGGGGAAGCGGCAGCCATACAGCTTCCAGTAGGCGTAGTCTTGGTGCGGCCGAAACCCGACGATGCCGGGGTACTTGAGCACGACCTTGTTGTGATAGTCGTATACGTCGTCGTCGTAGTAAAATGACAGGCGGTCGAGGATCTTGTACGAGCGGCCGACTTTGGCGAAGATGTCGTCGCTCTCGACATCATTCCACACGAAGATGGTCTCGAACGACGGGTGCTCGCCGCGAGCCTGCTCGGCCTTTACGTGTTCGACTCGTCGGTTCATCGCGTCGATTTCGGTGATCTTGCGCTTGACGACCGCCATCTCGTCGCGCCGGAACATCCCGCGCACGACGACGTAGCCGTTTTGCCAGAACTGGAGCTTCTCTGCTGTAAGAGTCTCAGGAGCGAGCATGCGTTCCTCCGATCGTCGGGCGTCGGCCCAGCCAGTGCGCGAAGGGGAGATAGACCAGGAGCGCGAGCGCCATCATGGCCGCGAAGAACAGGAAGTAGGCCGGCCCCGCCAGCGGGCCGTGGCCGTCATCACCGACCACGAAAAAATTGATCGCGCTGGTGAAGATGTTGCCGAGTGACACGCTAAAGGCCAGCATTGCCATGATCAGCGACTTCATGTGTCGCGGCGCGCGGGTGTACGACAGCTCGATGCAGGTGACGGTGACGAGCACCTCGGCCAGGGTCAGCACAAGATAACCGAGGATGTGCCAACCGATCGACGGCGCCTCGCCAGCGACGATCCGCACCTCGATCCAGGCGAGCAGAACGAACACGAGGGCCATCAGGCCCATGCCGAGGCCGATCCTGCGCTCTGGCGTCGGTTCGAACCACCGAGCGAGCGCAGGGTACACGACATAGGTCGAGAGCGGGAGCAGCGCGAGCAGGAATATGGGCTCGGCCGCCTGAACCTGTGCCGGCAGCAGCTCGACGCCGAAGATCGTGCGGTCCATCTGCTGGGCCTGGACGACCCACGCCGAGCCGGTCTGCGAGAACAGCGAGAAGAACACCGACATGAACGCATAGAGCGTCAGCAGCGTGCTGATGCTCGCCAAACCGGCGCGGCTAAAGGTCTGGCGCAGCGTCGCCATGCCTCCGGGCGGGACGTGCACGAACACGTCGCGTCCGGCGCGGAACATCATGGTCGCGACCAGCATGAGCAGGCCCGGCACGCCGAACCCGACGTGCGGTCCGTAGTGGACCAGCAGCCACGGCGTCGCCAGCATCGACAATGCGCTGCCGACGTTGATCGCAAAATAGAACCACGTGTACATGCGCTCGAGTCGGTGGGTGTTACGCGCCCCGAACTGATCGCCGAGATGGGCCGACACACACGGTTTGATCCCGCCGGAGCCGATCGCAATGAGCGCGAGGCCGACCGCGAGCCCGACCCGCGTGCTGTCGATGGCGAGCGCGAGGTGCCCGAGGCAGTACACGATCGAGAGCCAGTAGATCGTGCGGTACTTGCCGAGGAAGGCGTCGGCGAGCACGCCGCCGAGCAGCGGGAAGAAGTAGGCCGCGCTGGCGAATAGGTGGTACCAGCCCTTGGCCTCGCCGTTGCCCATCAACGCGGGCTCGCCGGACTGCGCGACCAGGTGCTGGGTCATGAAGATGATCAGGATCGTCTTCATGCCGGCGTAGCTGAAGCGCTCGGCGGCCTCGCTGACGATGATGTAGGGCAGCCCGGGCGGCGTCGCTTCGGTCTCGTACGGGGTGGCTCGAAGGTTTGGCATTGTCATGCCTCGATGGCCCGCGCGCACCCGTCGTGCTTCGGGTGGACGGGAAGAGCCGCTGACACGCGAGCGGTCGCGAGGGCGTCACACACCGCCCCCAGCGGTTGGCGCGGCGCGGCGAGCAGCGCGGCGAGCAGGTGGGTGTAACGCGAGATCCAGCCGTCCACGGTGTTGCGGCGGAAGCGTCTGGGATTAAAGGCGAAGCGCAGCTCGAGCGCGACGCCGTCATCGACGCACTCAAGTACGAGATCCATCGAGATGCCGCGCGGCTCGATCGGGATCGGCTCGACAGTCAGATCGCCGACCTGCCGCACGCCGCGGCCGTGCGACGCCTCGTAGCTAAAACCGACCTCGAACGGCGCGGAGCCCTCGCCCGCGGCCAGGAGCTCGGAGATCCGCTCGAACGGGTAGCGCTGAGCGTCGAGGACAACCATCGATTGTGAACGTGCTTCTTCGAGGATCGCCGCGAAGGTCCGCTCTCCGGTGACCCTGGCTCGATACACGGCCGCGCCGATGAACAGCCCGACGACGTCGGCGAGCCGCGGATCGGTGCGCCCCGCGGTCGGTCCGCCGAAGCATACGTCGCTCTGTCCGCACACAGTCCAGGCGAACACGCGAAAGACCGCGTTGAGCAGCACCTGCGGGGTGACGGTGTGCTCGCGTGCGAACGCCCGCAGGGCCTGGGTCTCGCCGACGCGAAAGCGTGCGAACTCCCCCGCGAAGCTGCGCCGCGGCTCGGCGGGGAGGTCGGCGGGGAACTCGAGGCGCGGCGGCGGCGGCGTCAACAGGGCGCGCCACAGGTCCGCGTCCTGCTCGAACTTCGGCGAGTCGAGATAGGCCCGCTCCGATGCGACGAGATCGGTATAAATGCCGGTGGGCTCCGGCGGCGCGCCGTCGGCGTGCAGCGCGAACAGCTCGTCGACGAGCCGCTCCATCGACAGGCCGTCGACCACGAGGTGGTGGACGTCGAGCACGAGCACCCAGTCGCCCGGACCGAGCTCCCCGGCGCCGCAGCGCACGAGACCCGGCGATCCGAGGTCGAAGGGAGCGCTCAGTCGCTCGACGAACTCGGGGATCTGCGGCTCGGTGAGCCGCTCGTGGACCAGCTCGAAGCAGCCGACTGGGTGGATCCGCTGGAGGAGAGCGTCGGCCTCGCGGCGAAAGCAGGTGCGCAGGCTCGGGTGGCGACGCACGAGCTCGGACAGCGCCGCCTCGAGTCGGTCGAGCCGCAACTCGCCGTGTACCCGCAGCGCCGTGAGCACGTGGTATCCGTTGCCACCGTCGGGTCGCTGGCAGCGCGCGTACATCCCCCGTTGGGCGTATGTGGCCGGGACCTCGACGAGGCCGAAGCCAGGCTGCGCTTCGACCTCGACGGTGCGTCGCAGCCACTCGGCCGCCTCGCGGACGATGGCGACGAGCTGGTCGAGGTCAGCGTCGCTGTGGGCGGTCGTGAGCGTGCAATTGCGGCCCTCCCACACGTACACGCCGAGAGTGACCAGCTTGGTAAATAAGACCTCGCAGGCGCGGGGCATCACGAAGCGGAACAGCGAGCCGAAGTTCACGAGGTGGACCGGCAGTCCGGCGTCGGCGAACAGGGTGCTCAGCCGCACGCACAGGCCGCGGGTCCGCGCGTTGAGTCGACGCTGCAGGGCCGGGCCCTCGCTGACAATGCGCTCGAGGACGGCGCCCGTGCAGGCCATCGATAGTGGGTTCGAGCAGAAGGTGCCAGCCACGAAGGTGTTGGTTCGCGCGGGATACGAGTCGTCGCCGAAGCTCCACATGCCGCCGTCGACGCCGTCCATGAAGCGGGCTGCCCCGGCGACGACGCCGATCGGCAGGCCACCGCCGAGGACCTTGCCGTAGGCCGCCAGGTCCGCCTGGACCCCGAACCACGCCTGCGCGCCGCCTGGCAGGACGCGAAACCCGGTCACGACCTCGTCGAAGATCAGCGCGATGCCCTCGCGCGTGGCCAGCTCCCGCAGCGCGTGGAGGAAGCCGCGCGGCTGGATATCCGGACGTCGGCTCTGGACTGGCTCGACGAGGATCGCGGCGATCTCGTGCGCGCGCCCGGCGATCACCGCGAGCGCGGATGGATCGTCGTAGCCCAGCACCAGCGTGTCCTCGACCATGCTCTCGGGCACGCCCGGCGCCATCGGGGCGGCCGCGCCATCGGCCCCGCGGCGAGAGATCGCCAGGACCCCGTCGAACATGCCGTGGTACGAGCCCTCGAACATGACGACCTTGGATCTTCCGGTCGCCGTGCGGGCCAGGCGGAGCGCCACCATGATGGCCTCGGTGCCGGAGTTATAGAAGGCGACCCGCTCGAGGCCGGTCAGCCCGCAGATGCGTCGGGCGACCTCACTGGCCTCGTTCGAGATCGGGCCCACTGCCCAGGTCCGGGCCATCTGCTCGCGGATCGCCGCGGCGAGGTCGGGTGCGTCGTGGCCGAACAGCGAGGACCCGAAGCCGTTGGTCAGATCGATGTACTCGTTGCCATCGATGTCCCAGATCCGGCTGCCCGAGGCTCGCTCAGCGATGATCTGGTAGGTCATCTCCTTGGTCGCCGGGGTCAGTCCGGCGATGTTGCGGTTGTTGGCGAAGACGAGCCGATCCGCCTGCGTACGCGCCTTGGAGGCCGCGGTGCGATCGTTGTACTCGCGCGTCAGCGTGGTGAGCACGGCCGTGTCGGCGGCCCTCGCCTGCCGTTGAATCGGTTTGTAAGGGACGAACACGCCGGACGTCATCGCGGGCACGACGGGGATCGCGCGCATCGGCGCTGGCGTCGGCGTCGGTGTCGGTGTCGGTCGACCGGCGAGCGAGCGCGTGGGCCCGAGTTGCTGGAGCGCTTCAAGTTGGCGCCGTGTCAGTTCGGAGAACGCCCGCAGCTGCTCCGCCATCAGTTGACCGACATGGCCCGGCAGACCCGCGACGTCCGCGATGGGTGGTTCGCTCGGAGCTGCGGGCACGTCGCTCACGGGGACCTGCGCCGCGACGTGCTGTACGATCGACGCGAGGCTCGTCGCGGGGTCGAACAGGAGGGTCGTCGGCAGGTCGACCCGCAGGCGGGCATGCAGCGCGTTCTTTAGCTGCATGACCATGAGCGAGTCGAAGCCCATGCGGATCAGGCTCGTATCCGCGTCGAGGCCCGCGGCGGCGAGGCCCGTCACCTGCGAGATGAGGGCGCGCAAGGTGTGATCGATCGTCTGATGGTGCTGCTGCATATCGATCTGTCTGATCCCCGCCAGGCCGGCGATGGCAGGCTCGTGGGACGAGGTATCGAGCCAGTGGCGCGATCGCTGCCACGGGTATGCAGGCAGCGGGATGACGCGGCCGGGCGCAGGCTCGACGCGCCGCCAGTCGATCTCGACGCCGCGCACGTGCAGCGCCGCGAGCGTGGCGAGCAGCGTTTCCCGCTCGTCCCGGTCGCGTCGCATGGACGCCAGGGCCACACCCTCGGCGCCCGCGTCGATCAAGTTCTGATCGATCGCGGGTAGCAAGATCGGGTGCGGGCTGAGCTCGACGAAGATCGTGTGCCCGTCCGCGATGAGCCCCTGGATCACCGTCGAGAACAGGACCGGCTCGCGCAGGTTGTCGATCCAGTAGGCGCCGACGAGCTGCTCGCCGCGCACGGCCTCGCCGGTCACCGTCGAGTGGATCGGGATGCTCGCGGCGCGTGGCGCGACGCCCGCGAGCGCCTCGCGTAGCGGCTCACGCAGCGGATCCATCTGCGGGCTATGCGACGCGACGTCGACGTTCACGCGGCGGACGAACACGCCGCGACCCTCGAGCTCGCCGAGGACCCCCTCGAGCGCCGCGCGCTCGCCGGCGATCACGGTGGCGCGTGGACCGTTGCTCGCGGCCACGCTCAGCAGCGCCTCGCGGCCCTGTAGTGCGCGCTCGGCGTCCGCCACGGTCAGCTCGACGAGGGCCATCGCGCCGCGGCCACGCACGTCGCGGAGGAGTCGACTGCGGCGACAGACCACGGCGGCGGCGTCGGCGAGCGTCAGGGCGCCCGCGACGTACGCGGCCGCGACCTCGCCCATGCTATGCCCGACGAGCACCGCCGGCTCGACGCCCCACGAGCGCCACAGCGCCGCGAGCGCGACCTCCACGGCGAACAGCGTTGGTTGCACGACGGCGACGTCGGCCAGCCGTGAGTCGTGCTCGGGTCGCTCGAGCTCGTCGAGGATCGAGAAGCCGGTTTCCTGGTGGATCGCAGCGTCGCATGCCGCGATCGCGGCGCGGAACACCGACTCATCGCGGAGGAGCCGGCGACCCATGCCGATCCACTGCGAGCCCTGGCCGGGGAACACGAACACGACCTTCGGCGGCGTCGCGGACGCACGGCCGGTCACGGCACTCCCATGAGCCTGTCCAGCCGCGAAGGCGGCGAGCGAGGCGGCGAGCGCTTGCTGACTCGCGCCGACGACCGCGAGGCGAAACTCGAGGTGGCTGCGCCGCAGGCTCGCGGTGTACGCGAGGTCCGCGAGGTTGAGCTCGCGCGCGCTGAGCCAGCGACGCCAAGCTTCGGCGCGCTCGCGCAGCGCTCGTTCGCTGTGCCCGGACAGCGGCAGCACGACTGCGCCGCGGTGCTCCTCTGGCGCCTTGGCGGGCCGCGGTGCCTCCGTGACGATCACGTGGGCGTTGGTGCCGCTCAGCCCGAAGCTGCTGACGCCGACGAAGCGCGGTCGTTCGCCGGGTGGAAACGGCACGGGCGCGTTGGCGAGGGCGAGCGCGCTGCCCTCGAGGTGCAGGTGCGGGTTGAGCTCGCGGAAGTGGAGGTTCTTCGGGATCGTCCCATGGCGGAGCACGAGGATCGACTTGAGCAACCCGGCCACGCCGGCCGCGGCCTCGAGGTGCCCGAGGTTGGTCTTGACGGCGCCGAGGATGCAGCGCGAGCCATCCACGCGCGGCGCTCCGAGCACTGAGCGCAGCGCATCGACCTCGATCGGATCTCCGAGCGGCGTGCCGGTCCCGTGGGTCTCGATGAAGCCGATCGCGGTCGGCTCGACGCTTGCGCTGGCCAGGGCGCGGCGGATCACCTGCGCCTGCGCGAGGCCATTGGGCGCGGTCATGCCGTGGCTACGGCCGTCCTGATTGACCGCGGAGCCGGCGATCACCGCGAGGATCGGGTCGCCGTCCCGCTCCGCGTCGGCGAGCCGCTTGAGCACGACGACCGCGCAGCCCTCACCGCGGACGTAGCCATCGGCGTCGGCCGAGAACGTGCGGCAGCGGCCCGACGGTGACAGCGCCCGCATGCGGCTGATGCAGCTCGTCGACTCGGGGGTGAGCGTCAGGTTGACGCCACCCGCGATCGCCAGGGTGCACTCCCCGGAGCGCAGCGCCTGACAAGCGAGGTGGACCGCGACCAGCGACGATGAACAGGCCGTGTCGACCGGCATGTTCGGGCCGTGCAGCCCGAGCCAATAAGACAGCCGCCCGATGCCGGTCGAATGCGCTGTTCCGAGGAACAGGTGGGGATCGAGGGTGCCGCTGCGCGCCCGGCCCATGTTTTGATACTCGTGGCCCGACAAACCGACGAACACGCCGGTCGAGCTGCCGCGCAGCGCAGAGAGAGTCTGACCGGCCGACTCCAGCGCCTCCCAGGTGAGCTCGAGCAGCAGGCGGTGCTGCGGATCGAGCTCGACCGCCTCACGCGGCGAGATCTCGAAGAACGCGGGGTCGAAGTGGTCGATGCCCCGCAAGAAGCCGCCCCAGCGCGTCGCCATCTTGCCGGCGACGTCGGGGTCGGCGTCGTAATACGTGTCGATGTCCCAGCGCTCCCGCGGAACCTCCTCGATCGCATCGACGCCGTCGATGAGCAGGTGCCAAAACGACTCGAGATCGGTCACGCCGCCGGGGAGCCGGCATGATGCGCCGATGATCGCCACGGACCCGGACGCGGGCGCCGTCGGTGGTGCGGGCGTCGGCCCGGAGTCCTCGCCCGCGACGTGGCGGCTGAGGGCGCGGACGCACGGGTAGTTCCAGACGGCAGACGGAGGGACCGCAGCGCCGACGAACGCCGAGAGATCCGCGGCGAGGCGCACCGATGACGCCGAGTCGAGGCCGTGGCGGCTAAAGGGCACCTCCGGCCCGATCTCGTCGGCTCGCACCGCCAGCTCGGTGGCGAGATAGTCGACCAGGAACGCCTCGATCGCGGCCGCGCCTCTGTTCGTCGTCGGCGGCGGAGCGGACACCGCGGGCACGCTCGTTCGATCGGCGAAGCGCTCGAGCACGGGCAGCGTCCCGTCGGTGAACGCGAGCGCTGCAGCGCGCCGCTGGATCTTGCCGCTCGAGGTCTTGGGCAGGCTGCCCGGCGCGAGCAGCACGACCGCCCAGACCCGCAGATCGTGCTCCTGGGCGATCACCTCGCGGATCGCGTCGAGGACCTCGCGCGTGCGGGCCTCGGTGGCGGAGCCCTTGATCTCAGCGGCGACGACGAGCCGCTCCTCGCCGTCGTCCTCGACGGAGAACGCTGCGACGCCGCCGGGGGCGACCGCCGAGTGGCAGCGTTCGACGCTCTGTTCGATGTCCTGCGGGTAACGATTAGCACCGCGAACGATGATGAGATCCTTGAGCCGTCCGGTAATGAACAGTTCGCCGTCGAGTAGGAACCCCTGATCGCCCGTGCGCAGGTACGAGCCGCCCTCCAGAGGTGACCGGAAGGTCCGCTCCGACTCTTCGTCGCGCCCGTCGTAGCCGGACGCGACCGAGGGGCAATCTTTGATCAGGATCTCGCCGACGCGGTCCACGGGGCAGCGGGCGCCGGTGTGCGGATCGACGATCGCCAGCTCGATGCCCTCGACCGGCGCGCCGTTGCCGACGAATGTTCGCGCACCGGGGGTGTCCTCAAGGACAGGTCGGACGGCCCCGATCCGTTCGAGCGCCGCGGCGTCGAGCGAGACGATGCGCGGGCCGTCGGCGCGCAGACCGACGCTCACTGTCAACGTCGCCTCGGCGAGTCCATAACACGGGGCGAAGCTGGTCCAGCGAAAGCCTCGCCCAGCGAATCGCTCGTGGAACCGACGCAGGGTCGCCACGCGCACCGGCTCGGCGGCGTTGTACGCGAAGCTCCAGGTGGAGAGGTCGAGCTGGTCGAGCTGCTCGTCGCTGACCTTGCGGATGCACAGCTCGTAGGCGAAGTTCGGCCCGCCCGAGTGGGTGCCCCGCTCCCGCGAGATCATCCGCAACCACCGCTCGGGCCGCGCGACGAACACCCCGGCTGGGAAGAGCGAGCATGGGTAGCCGGTGAACAGCGGCTGGATCAGTCCGTGGATCAGCCCGTCGTCGTGGAAGTGCGGGACCCACGTGACGCTGCGGCTGTCCGTGCAGTAGCGCTTGTGGACCGCGATCGCCCGCGAGTTGGCGTGAATGTTGGCGTGGCTGATGATCGTGCCCCTGGGCTGCGAGGTCGACCCCGACGTGTACTGCAGGTGCGCCGGCTGTCGGCCGTCGAGCGCGGGACGACGCCACGTCGACGCGAGCTCCGCGGGCGCGTCCTCGAGGCACAGCCAGCGGAGCGCACGCGCGGTGGTCGGCAGCTCGGCGAGCAGCGGAGCCATCAACGCGAGGCCCTCGCGGTCGGTCAGGACCGCGTCGGGCCTGGCGTCCGCGATCATACCTCGCAGCCGCGGCAGCGTCCGCGCCAGGCGCGATGGGTCGGGCATCGGGGCGGGCACCGCGACCGCGCCGGCGTAGGCGCAGCCGAAGTAAGCGGCCACGAACCCGAGGCCCTGCGGGAACAGCAGCACGACCCGCGAGCCCGCGAGCCCGAGCTGGCCCAGCCACGCGGCGATACTGCGCGCCCGGTTCGCGAGCTCTGCCGGCGTGAGCGATGCGCTGGCCGCCTCGCCATCCGCGAAGAACGTCAACACTCGCAGGTCCGGGCTCGCCTCGGCCCGAAGCTCGAGTATATCGATCAGCGTCGCGGGGCCGGCGTGGCTCATCGATCTCGTGTCAGATACCGGACCGTGGCTCCGGGCGAGATGAAGTCGATGTGCGGTAGATCCATGCCCATGCCGATCCCCAAGAACACCCCGGCGCACTTGTGTAGCGGGGCGTTGCGCGTCCAGTCCGGTGTCAGCCGGGCGCACCCGAAGCCCAGCTCAGTGACCGCGGCGCCGCGCTCCTTGCCGGCCAACAGCGCGAGCAGCTCGTCGGTCGCGTCCTCATCGCCGAGTTGCACGTGAACGACGCGGTTGTCGATGAGCTCGAGCCAATTATCGCCGCTGGCAGCCCGCTGTTGCAGCGCGTCGATCGGCCCGCTGCAGGCGTCGCGCAGCTCCGCGGTGTTGTAGAGATAGCTCAGGCCGGCGAACGCGAAGGCGCCGTCGACCGAGAAGCTCGACTCTTCCCCCGCGAGGTTGACCATCGAGGCCTCGAGGAACTCGGTGACGGACTGCAACCAGCCGCTCTGGACCTCGGCGCTCATGTTGGCGATCTCGAGCTCGTCCGCGCAGCGGACGCGCAGGACGCCCGCGCTCGACGTAATCTCGAGGTCGTCGCACGACAGCAGCGACTCGTAGACCGCGGCGCGGCGGTAGATCGCGGCGTCGGCGTCGAGCCCCAGCAGTTGCGAGAGCCCGTACTCGAGGGCGCAGGGGTCGTAGCGCGCCACTGAAAAATGGGCGAAGCGCGCCGCGGACGAGTCCCAGCGGTCGTAGAGCGCGCCCACGGTCGCCAGCCGCGTCGCTATCACGAGCGACGGCTCGGCATCCTTGCGCGACAGGTCGGCGGTCTCGAACGGCTCGCCACGAAACCCGAGCCGCTCCACCAACGCCAGCGCCGCCGCGTCATCAGCGATGATCGACAAGGATCGATCGCGGAGCCGGCGGAAGAATTCGGCCGCGTCCATGAGCGCTAGGGCGTCCGCATCTCGGCGGCTTCGGAGGCGGGGGATTCAAAGTTGATGTACCGGCACTCGGCGCGGCGAGCGACCAGATCGAAGTGTGGGATATCCTGGCCCATCCCGATGCCGACGTGTACACCCCAGAAGCTCTCGTGCATCACCGAGTTGCGCGACCAGTCCTGTTCTGATAGCGCGTAGTCGACGCACCCGAACGCGAACTCGGTCGCCGCGCCCTGGCGCTCCTTGCCGCGGGTGAGCTGATGGAACCGGTCGGTCTGGTCGATGCCGCCGATGGTCAGATGGGTGATGCTATTGTCGACGAACCGCGCCCAGTTACCCCCGCGGATTGCGAGTCGCACCCACTCGGCGAGCATCGGCCCGAAGCGGGCGCGCAGCTCTGGATTATTGAACAGGTAGATCATCCCATCGAACGCGAACTCGCCGTCGAGGCAGAAGGTCGAACGATCGCGTTCGATGTTGACAAGAGAGGCCTCGAGGAACTCCGAGACCGAGTACAGCCACCCGGGCTCCATCTCGTCGTCGCGGTTGGCGATCTCGACGGACTCGCCCATCGAGCACATCAGCGGCCCGTTCGGCGGCATCACCTCGGCGCTGTCGCATGACAGGATCGCGTCGTAATAGGAGCTCCTGCGGGCCAGCGTGGCCGGAATATCCACGGACAGGAATTGATCGACCGAGTATTCGATGCCCTCCGGGGACGTGTCGAACTTGGCCAGCGAGAGATGGGCCGTGATCCCTGGGATCTCGCCCCAGCGCTGCAGGAACGCCTGGTGGGCAGCGGCTTCGGTGAACACGACGAACACCGGCTCGGTCAGCGTCGCGCCGAAGTCGAAGCCGGCGAGCACGCGCGCCGAAAAGCCGCGGCGCTGTAAAAATGGCACGTGTCGGACGTCGTCGACGAGGACCGGCATACCGTGCCCGAAGAGGCGCTCAAAGTACTGGATCGCGTGCATGGAGAGGTCAGTGCGAGCGACCGGAGGCGCCGCCAGATGGCCACGAAGCTACCCACGCAAGGTTCCCCGGGCAAGCAGTAAGACGCTTACAAACCCACTGCGAACCGCGATTTGTAAGTCGATTACAGCTTTGTAATGCTATTACAAACTTTTGCATTTGACACCCTCCGCGGGCCCTTGCTAAAGCTGGAAATCTTCCACCGCACGGAAATGTCTTCCGTGCGTGACGGAGGCCTCGGAGTACAAGACCATGAAGAAGACCACCAAGACCATCTCCCCGTCGGACCGCAAGCTCAACACCAACCGCTACTGGTAGTAGCGATGGTGATGGCGCGTGCCCCGGCACGTGCCGTCATCTTTGTTTGCCCTCCTGAATCGTCCTCACGCTTGCCTCTCACGATCAACTCAGCGGAGCAACATGCCGGTCACGCCTCCTATCTTCGAACCGCCCACAGTGGACTCTCCGGGCATCAGGGACGCCATTTTCCGCGAGGAGCATGAGCTAGACGCGCGGGCCACGAGCGCAAAGAAGTTGATCCGCCGCTACACCTACTGGGCCCTCGGGCTCGGGGCGATCCCCATCCCATTCGTCGACGCCGTAGGGGTGTTCGGGGCGCAGATCAAGATGCTGCGCGAGTTGAGTCGCCTCTATGGCGTCGAGTTTTCGGAGGCGCGGACCAAGGCGATCGTCAGCGCGCTCATCTCCACGATCGGCGGCGGCATCATCTCGATCACGGTCGTCGGCAGCCTGCTCAAGCTGATCCCGGTCGTCGGCGCCGGTCTCAGTCTGGTCGCTATGCCGGCAGTGGGCGCGGCGGTCACGCTCACGCTCGGCAACATCTTCATGATGCACTTCGAGTCGGGCGGCACGCTCCTCGACTTCGACGCCGAGGCGATGCGCGAGCACTTCAAGAGCGAGTTCCAGAAGAGCAAGCTGGTCGTCGAGGAGATCCGCCGGAACCCCTAGCGACACGCCACGAAGTCCGCGATGCCCACCAGGACCCCACGACAAGCGCCGCCCAGAAGCCGCGGGCGGCGCCTGATGTCGCGCCTGTGGCGGCACCTGATCTGGTGGCTCAAGGCCCTCGTCATCGTCGCCCTGTTTAGCTTCGCCATCTTCTTTAACGACATCGTCCACGAGATCCCCAGCGGACACCGGGGGGTCTTGTGGAGCCGATTTGATGGTGGCACCAACCTCCGACACTCCTACGATGAAGGGCTGTTCCTGACCTGGCCGTGGGACAAGGTCTACGCCTACGACACGCGCGAGCAGGAGTGGCGGCAACAGACCGTCGTATATGCGCAGGACGGGCTAGCGATCACCGTCAACGTCTCGATCCGCTTTCGTCTGGATCTGGTCAATCTCCCCTACCTGCATCAGGAGATCGGCCCCGAGTACGTCAACAAGATCATCGCGCCGGGGACGATCTCGACGCTGCGCAAGGTCCTGGGCAATTACACGCCCGAGATGATCTACGCGAAGGATGAGCTGGGCCTCCTGGACGAGCTTCGTCGCACCCTCCTGGAGGACCTCGACAGCCGCTTCTTCCACCCGGTGGAGGTCCTCGTGCTCGACCTGCGGTTGCCCGTGGAGATCGAGGACGCGATCAAGCTAAAGCTGACAGAGGAGCAGCAGATGCTGAGCTACCGGTTCCGCCTCGCGCGCGAAGAAGACGAGAAGATCCGCCGGATCGTCGAGGCCGAAGGTATCCGGGAATTTGAGGCGATCAGCGGTATTTCGATGCTCAAATGGCGCGGGCTCGAGGTGACGGAGAAGTTCGCAACCTCGCCGAACGCGAAGATCGTCATGATGGGCAGCGGCGAACACCAACTCCCGCTGCTCCTCAATGACGCCCCGGGGGTCGCCACGCCTGGCCCCCCGAGCACGCCCACCCCTCCTGAAAAGGGAGCTCCGTGACCCCGCCACCGTTCTTCGCACACCCCGTCTACCTGCTCGCCTGCGTGTTGCTCGGGATCGCGGGCCGCCGTCGTCGGGCCGGCTTCTTCGGCTTCCTGTTGATGTCGTTTATCTTCACTCCGCTCATCGCGCTCTTCATTCTGTTCGTCGCCGGGCCGCGGCCCGAGCCGACGGACCCGTAGAAGCACCGCCACGATGAGCAACCCATCTGCACGCGAAAGCGTCGGGGAGCTGGTGGCGCTCATCGTCGCCGAGGACGGGCGGCCCCGGACGCTGTGGGCGGTCGAGCTCGGCCTGGTCGCCGCCGCCAACGTGCTCGTGTTACACAGCCTCGATGTCGGGCTGCGCGCCGAGGCCGGTGCGGGGGCGCCGGTGGCCGCGATCCTCACGCTCGGGCTGGCGGTGTTCGTCAACCAGAGCCTGTGCGGCGACCTCTCGCGGCGGGTCCTCGCGGCCCTCAGCGCGTCGGTGTCGCGGACCTCCGGGCGGATCCTCGCGGCGACAAGTCGCCTCGACCTCGAGCGTTTCGAGGCGCTCGGCGGCCCCGAGATCATGGCGCGGGTCACCGACGACGCGGGACGCATCGTGCCCGGCGGAAGTCTCATCGTTCAGACCCTCGTCGCCGTCGGGACCGTCGCGCTTTCACTGCTCTATGTGGCTGGGATCTCGATGCAGGCCGCGGTGGTCTCAGGCGTGGCGGTGCTCGCCACGGCGCTGCTGATGCGCCGGCTCGAGACCTCAGTCATGGCCCAGGTCGTCCGCGACCAGGCCGCGGGGCGGCGCATGCGCGAGCCGATCCAAGATCTGCTGGCGGGCTTCAAGCAGCTCAAGCAGCACCAGCCGCGTAGCGCTGCGATCGCGGCGGCGTTCGACCGCGAAGCCAGCGACCTCAAGCGCAGCCACGACGCGCATTACGAGGAGTTCTATGCGCGCGAGACCCTGAGCCGTCAGGCTTACATCGGGCTGCTCGGGGTGGTGGGCTTCGTCATCCCGGTGGTCGCGCCTTCCGTGTCCACCGATGTGAGCCGGCTGCTCGTGGCAGTCACCTTCAGCTTCCGACCCGTGGTGATGATCTTGATGGCAGTGCCGCTGCTGACCCGGCTCGGCGCGACCTGGCAGCGGATGACCGACCTCGCCGACCACCTCGACGACCACCTCGACGACCACCTCGACGACCCCCTCGCCGACCCCGTCGACCCCACAACATCCGTCGCGCGGGTGGAGCCTCTCGAGTCGCCGCGCCCGTTCTCGCAGATCACGCTGCGCGGCGTCACCTATCAGTACGCACCCCACGACGATCGCACCGGCTTCACGGTCGGCCCCTGCGACTTTGAGATCTCCCCGGGAGAGGTCGTGTTCCTCACGGGCGCCAACGGGAGCGGCAAGTCGACCTTCGTCAAGCTGCTGTGCGGACTCTACCCGCGTCACGGTGGCGAGCTGCTCGTCGACGGCGAGCCGTTGCCGATGGACCCGGGTCCCGCGTGGCGCAGCCAGTTCTCGACAGTGTTCGCCGAACCCGCGCTGTTCGAGCGGCTCTACGGACTCGAGGACGTCGACCCGGCCCGCGTCACGGCCCTGCTCGAGCAGATGGAGCTCGGACATAAAGTGCGCTTCGAGGCCGGCCACTTCAGCACCATCGAACTGTCGACCGGGCAGCGCAAGCGGCTCGCGCTGGTCGTCGCGCTGCTCGCGGAGCGACCGATCTATGTGTTCGACGAGTGGGCCGCCGATCAGGACCCCCACTTCCGCGAGGCCTTTTACCGCCAGATCTTGCCGTCGCTGCGGGCCCGCGGAAAGGCCGTCGTCGCGGTCACGCACGACGACGACGCGTTCGACGTGTGCGACCGCCGACTGCACTTCGATCGGGGCCAGGTGGGACTGGCATGAGGCTGCTGGAGCACCTGCAAGCCGACGCTCGCCGCGCCGTCCAGCGCGGGCTCGCTATGCTCGGCGTCGCCGCGCTCCTGGTAACCCTGCAGATCGCGCTCGTCAACCGCGCGGCCCTCTATCAGCGATCGACGGGCTTCCAGATCGCTGCCGGCATCCTGTTCTTCGTGCTGCTCGTCGTCGCCGTGGTGCTGCGGTGGCGCGGGTCGGTGCGCATCATCACCGAAGTCGAGGCGGCGCTGCTCGAGCGGCGTCGCCGCCTGTTCGACAGCATTCGCGCCGCCGAGCTCCGCAGCTTTGAACAGCTTGAGGACCTCGCGGCCGGGTTCACCCGCGACATCGAGGTGGTGGGTGCCCTGACCCCGGTGATCGTCGACTGCCTGGTCTACGTCGTGATGCTGGCCGGATTTGGGCTTTATCTCGCCACGCTCGCGCCACTCGCCGCGCTCGTGTGGGTCCTCATCATCGGCGTACTCGGCTGGCGCACCCACTCCGAGATGCCAGCCGAACGCCAAACCGGTGCCGAGCTCGACCGGGCGTGGTCCGTGTACCGGCGCCGCGTCGAGGAACTGACACGAGGCTTCGCCCAGCTCAAGATGGATCCGGCGGCCGCGGCGTCGCTGCAGGGCGCCCTGGCGGACGCCATGCGCGAGGTCGATGCGGCGTCGCGGAGCCACCATGGTCCGGTATATCAGCGACCCGTCGTCGCCACGACGATCTTCTATCTCGGCCTCGCGCTGTTCGAGCCGGTCGAGTCGACGATCGATCCGGCGGTCCGCTCCGAGATCGTCACCGTGCTGTTCCTCAGCTTCTCCGCGCTCAACTTTTTAGTCCGCGAAGCGTACGGGTTCTCCGCCGCGGAGGCGGCGCTCGCTCGACTGGACACGCTCGAGCAGGCGCTCGCGGCGTCCGGGCCCGACGAATCGGCGCCGTCGGAGCCGCTGACGACGTTCGATCGGATCGAGCTGCGCGGCGCGACCTTCAGCTACGTCGAGCGGGGCTGTCCCACCTTCACTGTCGGACCGATAGACATGCACCTCACGCCCGGCGAGGTCGTGTTCATCACCGGCAGCAACGGCAGCGGCAAGACCACCCTCATGAAGCTGCTGACGGGGCTCTACCCGCCGGGCCGCGGCGAGCTGCTGCTCGACGGTCGCCCGCTCGCGCCGCGCCTGCGAGAGCGCTACCGCAGCCTGTTTACCTCGGTGTTCATGGACCACCACCTGTTCGGCCCCGCCTATGGGCTCGACGTCGCCGACCCCGAGCGCGTCGAGGCGCTGCTACAGCGGTTCAACCTCGCGGGGGTCGTACGCTTCGAACGCGGGCGCTTCACCCCGCTCGACCTGTCGACCGGGCAACGCAAGCGCCTGGCCATGGTGGTCGCGCTGCTCGAGGACCGGCCGATCTACGTGCTCGACGAGTGGGCCGCCCACCAGGACCCGTACCTGCGGCGCTACTTCTACGAGACGCTGGTCCCGGAGATGCGCGCAGCCGGCAAGACCGTGGTAGCGATCAGCCACGACGCAAGATTCTTCCACCTCGCCGATCGGCGACTAAACCTGGTGGATGGCCGCATGGAGGAGTCGTGAGCGACGCACAGCAGAAGACGACGACGTGGAGCCGGGTCGTGATGAACGCGGCGTGCGCCGACCTGGTGCGCGCCCTACCCTACACCGACCTCGACGCGCTCGAGATCTCCGGGCGCGCCTGGCGAGACTTCGGGTTCGCTAGTTACCGCGGCATCGACTTCCCGGAGTACGACATCTGCGCCGGGCCGCTCGCCGACCGCTTCGACCTCGTGATCGTCGAGCAGGTGTTCGAGCACTTGCTCTACCCGTACCGCGCCGGTCGTCATATACACACGATGCTGCGGCCCGGCGGGTGGCTGCTGATCTCGGTGCCTTTCCTGGTCAAGAAGCACGACTACCCGATCGACTGCACCCGCTGGACTGAGCTCGGCCTCAAGCACTTCCTGCACGAGTGCGGCTTCCCGCTCGCCGCCATTACGACCGACTCGTGGGGCAACCGCGCCTGCGTCGTCGCCAACTTCGCGGGTTGGGTGGTCTACGACCCCGCGCAGCACGACCTGACCGATGAGCCAGACTTCCCCTACCACGTGTGGGCCCTGGCGCAGAAAGCATCTCCCGAATGACCCGGGCTACGATAGCGTTCTTCGACATCCCTTATCACTCACGGCTGGTGACCACCTTGCCGGTCGTACGCGCGCTGATCGGGCGCGGCCACCGGGTCTGCGCCTTCACGCTCGAACCATTTCGTGATCTCGTCGCGGCGACCGGCGCCGAGGTCGTGCTGCAGCCGCCGTTTAGGCCCGAGCCGCCGCGCTGCTCGGTGAACATGCGGACCATCGATTACGCGATGCACGCGGTGTCGGCGCTCGCCCTTCAGCTCAGGGCGCTGCGACCTGCGCTGGTCGTGTTCACCGCCAAGTGCCTGTGGGCTGCGATCGCCGCCGAACTGTGCGGAATCAAGACCGCGGTCGTGCACACCAACGTGCTGATGCCCCGGGGCGCGAAGGTGTCGGCGAGGGTCCACGCGGCGCGCTGCCCGGACCAGCCCGAGTCGGCGATCGAGTGGATGGAGGCTCGCGACCGGATCGCCTGGGCCGAGTGCGCCGCACACTTCGGTGTGACCAGAATCCACGCCGACGACGTGCACCCGATGATCAACTGCATGAACCTGCGCGGCGACATCAACCTGGTCTACGCGTCCGCGGAGCTGCAACCGCGGCGCGAGGAGTTCGACGCGAGCTACCATTTCGTCGGACCGTGCGTCGATCGCCGAACCGCGGATCAAGACCCGACCTTCGAGGCCGCGCTCGCGGCCCTGCCGCGGCCACGGGTGTTCGCCGCGCTCGGATCGATGTCGGCCTATAATGACCGCCAGAGCATATTTCAGGCCGTTCTGGAGGCGCTCGCGGATCGACGCTTCGGCGCGGTGATCGCCGTCGGCGCGGCCGAGGTGGCCGAGCTTCGGTCGCCGCCGAGCCACGTGCTGGCGCGGTCTTACGTCCCTCAACTCACCGCCCTGGCGGGATCGTCGGTGTTCATCACCCACGCCGGGACCAATAGCGTCCACGAGTCCTTGCTCGCCGGGGTGCCGATGTTAATGCTGCCGCAGGGCGCCGATCAGCCGCTGTTCGCCGAGCACATGGAGGCCCTGGGCCTCGGCCACTGGCTGGGTGAACTCGACTGCCAGCCTGCGGCGCTGCGCCGCCGAATCGAGGCGGTGCTGGCGGATGACGCGATGGCGGAGCGCGTGCGCATTGCCGGCGACGGGTTGCGTCGCGCCGGCGGCGCCGAGCGAGCGGCCGCGCTGCTCGGCGACTTCGCGGAGCGAGCCGCGGCCGCATAGAGGGCCGGGCAGTGTCAGCCGCAGGAGCCGCTCCAGGTCGGCCACGCCGCGCAGTGGCCGCGCGAGCAGGTCGCCGTAGAGCGGCGCGAGCAGGTCCAAGCGCGCCCCGTCGAGGTCCTGAGGGACAAACATCGGCGCAGCGAATAGCACGCTAGACGGCTCGCATCACCTGGTGATAGAGACTTTCACCCATGGGACGCCTGCGAAAGGGCTCAGAGACGATGTCCTGGCTCACCCCGTCGCGCTGCCTCATCGGTCGGTCGCGTTTTTGCCAGCTCCGCGTCAACACGCCCGAGACATCCGGCGAGCACGCGCTGCTGCGCTGGCGCAGGGGGATATGGGAGCTGCAGGACCTGCATAGCCGAAACGGCACCTACGTCGACGAGCACCGGCTACCGGGCGGGCAAGCTGTCAGCTTGGTCGAGGGCGCGCGGCTGAGCTTCGGCGGCCTCGAGAGCGTCGTGCTCGTCGATGCTGGACCGCCGAAGGCCCACGCCGTCGGGCTCGACCTGCCGCTCACGACCGTCGAGGCACAAGACGGATTCCTGGCGCTCCCGGACTCCGATGAGCCGGAGGTGGTGGTGCGCCACCACGATTATCAGTGGTGGCTCGAGCGCGCCGACGGGGTCTCGCCGGTCGACGACGGAGCCATCATTTCGACCCGTTCCGGCCGCTGGCGCCTCCACCTGCCGGAGCTGCTTCCCTCGACCTGTGACGCCGAGGGCGTCGCGCCGACCCTCGCCGGCCTCGCCCTGCGCTTCTTCGTCCGCGAGGACGGTGATATCATCGAGCTCGTCGTGTCCCACGGTGACAACCGTCTCGACATCAAGACCCGCGCCCATCATGCTCCGCTGCTGGCCCTCGCGCGGGCCCGCCTGGTACAGCGCGGCCGCGCGAGCGAGGAGATGGGATGGGTCGAGCAGGACGAACTCGTGCGCCTGCTTGAATGCGATGTGAGCCGTCTCCACGTCGATATCCACCGACTTCGTCGCCAGTTCGCCGCGGCCGGGGTCGTGAACGCCGCGAACATCGTCGAGCGGTGCCAGGACTCGCACAAGCTGCGGCTCGCGATCTCGGACGTCAAGATTACCACCCTGCCATGAGCGATCCGCCGAGTCATTGACGCGCAGCGAGTCAGCGAGTTGCGGGTGGTGCGTCCGCCTCCGACGCCACGCGGGCGACGCAGCGGCCTCCGCCGTCGTCGTCCGTGGCGCCCCGGCTCGGACAGACCACTTCGATCTTAAGCTGCGCCAGGGCGGGTGAAAGCCGAAGCCGTTCGGCCATCCGCTCGCGTTCGGTCGCGCGGGTCATCGCCCGCTCTGCCGCCGCGAGCGCGGCTTCAACGAGCCCGCGGCGCGCGGCGATCTCCGCCCGCCGCAACTCGATCGTCGCCAGCCGCGGCTCCTGCCGCTCACCTCGCGCCGACAGCCACGCCTCGAAGACCGCTGCCGCCGCCGCCAGGTCGCGTTCTGCGGCCTCGAGCGCTCCGACTGACGCGCGTGCGGAGGCGCGGATGGCCCACAGCTCCGCTCGCGTCTCGCGGTCGGACGCGGCGAACTGGAGGCCCTCGAGGTCCGCGGTCGCGGCCAGTCGGAGCGCCGTCAGCTCCGAATCCGAGTCATCGCTGGACGCCGCGAGCGACGCGAGCAGCAGCGGCGGATAACGTGGGCCGAGCGCGGCGCGCAGGAGCATGGCGAACATCGCCAGACGACGGGGCGTTTGCAGCAATTGTCGGAGTGACCGGTGGATCTCCGGATCCTTCAGGTCGACCGACGCGAACGCTGTGATCGCGTCGTCCACCCGCCCGAGCTCGGCGAGCGCCGTCCCGCGCCAGAGCCGTACGATCCCAGGCTCGTCCGCCCCGGCAGCGATCGCGGCGTGCCAGCGGCCCGCGACGAGATCGGCGGCGAGGCGCTCGCGCACCGACGCGGGCCCCGATCCCTGCGTGATCCGGGCGCCGACGAGCGCGATCCGACGCACTCGCGCGCGGAGCTGCCGGCCACCGAAGTCCTCATAGGCCGTTGACCGTAGCTCGAGCACATACGGCCCCGGCACGAGCGACGGCTGCCACTCGGGCGCGTCGGAGTACGGACGGCTGCCCGACTCCTCGAGGATCACACGACCGTGCGCGGGCAGCAGGGTCGCACGCAGGCGATGCTCGCTGCGCTCCGACGGGCTGTCGGTGTTGATGTCCGCGAAGGTCCATCCGGGCGGCCCGAAGGTGTCGTGGCGCCGCAGATAGCCGCCTCCGCCGCTGGCCTTGACCTGCAGCTCGGCCACCCCGATCCCTTCGTCGGTCGGCATGATCCGGACGGAGAGCGACGACCCCCACTCCGCGCGCTCGACATCGAGTTCGAACTCGATGGTCAGCGGCTCGCCTGTCAGCTCGATCGGTAGCGTCGCCAGCTCGGCCATGTCGGCCGACGCCTCGACGAGCAGCCCGCCGTCGATCGGATCGACGCGTAGCGCCAGCGGCTCGTGTACCTGCCACGGCGGAGCGAGCGGCCCGTCGAACTGCAGTTCGATGCGCGCGCTCCTCTGGGCGAGCTCCGTCAGCCGATCATTCGCCGCGCGGAGCTCGTTCGCCCCCGGAGCGCCCGGATCGGCGAGTTGCAGCCCCGTCTGGGCGACGCGCAGCGCGTCGGTCATCTTCAGGCCGCGTTCATAGTTCGTCACTGCGCGCAGCGTCGCCTCGGCGTCGCCCTCCGTGCCCAGCGCCTCGAAGCGGAGCCCGGCCGCTTCGGCGTCGCCCGCCGCCTCGAACAGCTCGGCCGCTCGCCGCCGGACAGCTCGGCGGTCCGCGTCGTCGGCCGCGAGCGTCACGCGATCTTCGAGCGCGTGCGCGGCCTCGGCGAAGAGTCCGAAGCCGGCGAGGTTCTCGGCCCGCCGCCAGACGCTCGCAAGTATCGGATCGGCCAGCGTCGGCACCATCGCGGTCGCGATTGGTGCTACGTGCGGCGCGAGCGGTGGCCCGGCGACGCCGAGCACGCACGTCTCCGATGCAGCGCCGTGGTTGATCGAGACCAGCAGTTCATCCGCAGGATCATCGTCGAAATTTCCGGCGACCTGAGCAAGGATCGCGCCGAGCGTCACGCCGACGAAGTTGCCGTCGGCGAGCTGCCTCACCAGCAACGTCCGCGCGAACGGCCGGTAGATCCCAAGCTGCGCCGCGAGGTCCTGAATGCCGTCGCCGTCGAAGTCTCCGACGGCCAGGTGCAGCGCGTGCTGCGTCTCTTCCTCCCCATCGGGGGCCGGCCACGGGAGGTAGGCGAGCTTGACCAGCGCATCGCCCTGGCGGCGCACGATGTGCAGCCCCGCCGCCTCGCCCTGCGGCTCGTTCGGGGCCCAGGCGGTCTTGTTCTTCGCCGTGTCGTCCTTGGCGAGCGCCAGCAGCGTCGTCCCGTCGGCGCCGCGGATGGCCGCCATCGTGCGCACGTGACCAAACCGCTGGCGGACGGCGAGTTGCAGCTCGCCGTCCGCCCCCGCCTCGAAGATCCGCACGTCGTAGGCCTTCCACGCCCCGACAGCGGCGGCCAGCTCGGTGCGGCCGTCGCCGTCGAAGTCGCCGGCGACGAGCCCGTTGATGTCGCTCCCGGCCGCGTCCGTCGGCGGGTGCGCCGACTGGCGCTGCCACTGCCCCTGCGCGTCGCGCTCGATGCGGTACAGCCGTCGAGAGTATGTGGCGGTGCCCACATATAGCTCGCGCACGCCGTCGCCGTCCAGGTCGGCCGCGACCGAGGACTCCGGCCGGTCATCGCGCCAGGAGAACACAGGGCGCACAGGGCCGTCGCCGAGCTCGTAGAGGCGCACTTCTTTGACCGGGTCCGTCACGTGGCCGACCAGGTACGCCGGCCCGCCTGCGACTGGCACGAGCGGGAGATAGTGGAGCGAGTTCGCCTCGAAAGCGACGCCCTTTAGGTCTGGACCGATCGGTGTCAACGAGGCATCCATACGCCTCAGCGAGGCCTCCCTGCGGATATCGTCGCGCGGGACGAGCACCACCTCCGGGCCCGCCTCACCCGACCAGTCGGTCACGCGGGCGACCATATCCCCCGCGACAGGACAGCGGGCCGTCGCCAGCGCGCGCACGACCGGTGCGATCGCCTCGTATTGGTGAGCGGCAGCGCCGGTCTCGACCGCGGCGAGCAGGCCGTCGAGGTCGCCGCGGGCGAGCGCAGCGTCGGCCCGCAGCGCCACCCACTCTGGCGAGGCCGTGAGCGTCGGCCAGCGCAGCGCCGCCTGCTCGCAGAGCGCCGAGAGCTCGTGGAATTTCCAGCGCGCCCGGAACTGTCGGGCGATCCGGAGGACGACCGCTGGCTCGCGCGGGTCGCCCTCCGGGAGTTCGGTGTATGCGATCGCGGCGGCGGCCTGCGCCGCGGCGAGCTCGTCGATGGACTCCATATGATCGGCCCACAACAGCCAGGCGTCGATCGCCGCCGACGTGTCCCGCAGCGCCGGCTCATGCACGAACGCGCGCAGGGCCTGCTCCGCGTCCTCGCGCTGACCTTCGGCGAGCATCTTCGACATGCTGGCGTCGAGCGTGACCAGCCGCTGCGCCGCTGCGCGCTCGGCTTCCCGGCGTGCCAGGCTCGCCTGCAGCGCCCGCCCGCCGATCACCAGCAGCACCAGCCCGACCACCGTCAGCGCCGACGCCACCATCCGGACCCGCTGACGGCTTCGTCGCAGGTCGGGCGCGGCATGGTCGAGCAGGGTCTGCATCGACGGCCAGCGATCCTCGGGCCGCGGGGCCAGCCCGCGGAGCACTGCACGTTCGAGCCAGGCCGGGGGCGCCGACGCTGCGGCGGGCCGCGCCGGTCTCCCGGCGCTCATGATCGCCGAGAGCTCGTGCGCCTCACCGACGAACGGACGCCGCCCGTAGAGCCCCTCCCACAGCGTCACGCAGAAGCTAAACTGGTCGCTGTGCGGCCCCACCTGGCGGCCCGCGTGCTGCTCCGGGGACATGTATGACGGAGTCCCGAGCACGCGACTGTCGTCACCGAGCATCGTAAAGCCTCGCTCGTCGACGAGGCCAGCCACAGGCTCGAGCGCCGACGCGTCGAAGCGCGCTATCCCGAAGTCGGCGACGCGGACGCGCCCGTCGTCCCCGATCAGGAGGTTGTCCGGCTTGATGTCACGGTGGACGAGCCCTGCCTCGTGTGCCGCCACGAGCCCGCGCCCGGCCTGAATCATCGCGGCGAGCACTTCGTGCCATTCGGGCTGGTGCTCGCGCCACCACGCACGCATCGTCCGACCGGCGACGAACTCCATCGCCACGTACACTTGGCCGTCCTGCACGCCGACGTCGTGGATCGCCACGATGTTCGGGTGGATCAGCCGGGCCTGGGCCTTCGCCTCGCGCAGCAGCAATTCCTGGCGGCGCTGCGGCGCTGCGCCGCGCTCATCGTGGATCAGCTTGATCGCTACTTTGCGCCCGAGTTCGGGGTCATACGCGGCGTACACGACCCCCATGCCGCCGCTGCCAAGCCGGCCCAGCACACGATACCGACCGATCTGCGCGGGCGCGTCGACGAACGGGAGCGCCAGGAGTCGGGATGCCTCGGTGGGCGACAGGCTCTTTGTGGCGGGTGTATTCGTCAACGTGCCAAGGCACAGTGCTGGTGGACGGCGGGGCGGTCAAGTGCCGCCGCAGGCGGCGTTCGCCCAAGTAGTCGCCCAGGATGCCGCAATCTGGTCGATGGGACAGTTATGCTGCGCTCGGGTCTCCAACATGTTTGTCCGGGTGCCACGTTACGATCAAGTGACGCCATGCGCGCTAAACCTCATCGTCGGAAGCACATGTCTTCCGGGACAGGCGAGACTCCCCGCCCAATTCACCGGGCTGCGTCCTGCGCGGGCCGGCCAGGCCGGTCGGCTCGGCGGCGGATCGAGGTCCCGGCGCCCGCCGGGTGGTTTATAGTCTCGGCCATGACGCGCACCCCGGAAGCTGAGCTTCGTCTCCTGCTGCGTCCCGCGGGCGGCGGGCTTCATCTGGTCTCGACCGGTCGCGCCGAGCAACTGGCGATGCAGCGCGCGCTCTACGGGGTCGACGACGAGGCCGCGGTGCAGGCGGCGTTCGCCGCCCAGATCGACGCGATCGCAGCCGCGAAGGTGATCATCCTCGGCATCCCCTCGGACGTCGGCGCCGGCTTTCGGCGCGGCGCCAACCTCGGGCCGCAGGCGGTGCGCAGCGCGTTGCTGGCCGAGGACCCGGGCTGGCGCGCGGCCCAGCAGGCCCGCGGCGTCGTCGACATCGGCGACGTGTTCGTGGTCCCGCAATTGCTGCACGACGATCTCGTCGCGCCCGCGGCTCGCGCGAGGGTAGCTCGCGCGCTCTATCCGAACGAGGCCGACGCGAACGACCTGCCGGTCTCGCCGCTCTCGATCGCCGAGCGGGCCTGCGATCTGATCCTCGGCATCAACCCCGACGTTAACCTGTTCGCGATCGGCGGCGATCACTCGACCGCGTGGCCGATCGTCGCCGCGATCGCCCGCAGCCGCACGCGCCGGCTCGGCGCGCCGACGATGGCGATCGTGCAGCCCGACGCGCACACCGACCTGCTGCCCGATCGCCTCGGGATCCCGATCTGCTTCGCGACCTGGTCGTATCACGCCAACGACCTGATCGGTCGTCAGGGTCGGCTCGTGCAGGTCGGCACGCGGGCCTCACGGTTCCCGCGCGAGCACTGGGAGTCGACCCTCGATGTCCGCCAGTTCTGGGCCGCGCAGTGCCTCGCTCGCCCCGCGCAGGCGCTCGACGAGCTGATCGCCCACGTCGAGGCGCGCGGGCTGCCGGTCTACTTTTCAAACGACATCGACGGCACCGACGACGCCCACGCCGACGCCACCGGCACACCCGAGCCCGCGGGTCTCGAGCCCGACTTTTTGATCGAGCTGATCCGCCGACTCGGGGCCAGCGTCGGCCTGCTCGGCGGCGACATCATGGAGGTCGCGCCGCCGCTCGGGCCCGACAACGGCGCCCGCACCGTCGCGCTCGCCGCCCGCTACACCCGCGAGACCCTCGATCAACTGGTCCTGGCGCGCCCCGCGAGCCCGGCGCTCTGAGTTACACTCGCGCCGCGTGAGCCAGCTCGGCAGCATCTTCGAGCCCGACCCGGGGGTCGGACCCCGCGGCCGGGACCTCCGCGCCGGGGTCACCGTGCCGGGCTGGGCGCTCGGCCACGACGAGGGTTGCAGCGTCGAGGTCCCGCGCGACTTGCCGGCCCTCGGCGGCTACGCGCAACGCGTCACCTCCGACTTCGACGCCGGCGACGCCGTGCAACTGCGCCTGCCCGCTGACTTCCCGGACGGCGGGACCTTGCGCCTGCGCGGCCAGGGTGAGGCCGCCGAGGGTGGTCGCGCCGGTGACCTGCTGCTGACGATCCACGTCGTGGGCGAGCGCCGCCCGCCGCCCAGCCCGGTGACCGCCCTGACCTGGTCTCCGGGACAGGTGCTCGCAAGCCCGCAGGCGCCGGCCAGCCTGGTGCTGTGGGTCGCGCTGGTGTTCGCGGCCGGCGCGGCGCTGCTGGTGCTCCTGTAGCGCGTGCCAGGGACGCCGGGCACAGCGCCGGACCGCGCCCGAAACCCTGGCTGCCACGCCTTGACGGTCTCGCGGCGACCGCGTATGCCAGGTATGTGGGTTTTACAAAGCGCCGGAGTTATGGGGTGGTCCTCGCAGTGGGACTCTCGTGGCTCGCGAGCGGCGAGGCCTCGGGCTTCACCGGGATCCGCGGCGCGCAGCAGGGTCGCGTGCTCGCCAGCGGCGTGACGGCGCGGGCCCAGCGGGACATCGCCTGGCAGGCGCCGCCCGCCGCCCGTCGCGGGCACGCGACCCTGGCCCGCGAGCTCGGCCTCGGCGACGCGCTCTGGGATCGTGACACCGGCGTACCGCTGCGCCTGTGGGGCGCTGGTACGCCCGCGCCGGGCAGCGTCGCGTCCGGCACCGCCGCGGCCCGCAGCGCGCGCGCGCTGTTGACGGCCCACCTGCCCCTGCTCGCCCCGGGCAGCCGCGCCGGCGACTTCGTGCTCGTCGGCAACGACCTCGGCGCTGGCATCCGCAGCGTCGGCTTTCAACAGACCTTCGCCGGCCGCCCGGTGATCGGCGGCCAGCTCAGCTTTCGCTTCAAGCGTGATCGTCTGGTTGCGATCGGCTCCGAGGCGTTCCCGAAGATCGCCGTCACGCTGACCGACGCCCCGATCGCCGCCGCGACCGCGCAGGCCCGCGCGCGCGCGTGGATCCTCGACGGCGTGGCCGGCAGCGCCAGCGCTGGCGCGGTCGACGGGCCCTTCATCCTCCCGGTCGTCGTGGCCTCGATGTCCCAGGCCGGGCAGAAGATCCGCTACCACGAGGTCCTGCGCGTCACCGTCGAGGCCAGCGCGCCGATCGGTCGCTTCGCGGTCTACCTCGACGCCGCCACCGGCGACCCGATCGCGCGCGAGCAACTGCTGCACTTCGCCAGCGGCATCGTCGCCTTCAAGGTCCCGCTGCGCGGGCCGCAGGGGCCTCGGATCGACCTCCCGGCGCCGCTGCTCGGCGTGTTCGTCAACGCCGTCGCCGCGACCACCGACGCCAATGGTGTCGTCAACTTCGCCGACGGCGCCGACGCCTCCGTGATCGCCGGGCTGATCGGCAACCAGGTGAGGATCGTCAACGAGGCCGGGCCGCTGGCGACCAAGGACCTGTCCCTTCCGCCAGGTGGCATCGCGCTGTGGTCCGACCCGAGCGAGCTGGTCGACGCCCAGCTCAGCGCCTACGTACACGCCAACGTGGTCAAGCAGCGGATCCGTTCGGTCGACCCGAGCTTCACCTACCTCGACCAACAACTCCAGGTCACGGTCAACATCGGCGACATCTGCAACGCCTTCTCCGACGGCGACTCCATCAACTTCTTCCAGGCCGGCCAGGGCTGCGAGAACACCGCCCGCATCGCGGACGTCGTCTATCACGAGTACGGCCACTCCGCGCACGTACAGGGCCTGATCCCCGGCGTCGGTCTATTCGAGGGCGCGCTCAGCGAGGGCATCGCCGACTACCTGTCGGCCACGATCACCAACGACGCCAGCCTCGCGCCCGGCTTCTTCCTCGACGCGCCCGGCGAGCCACTGCGTGAGCTCGATCCGCCCGGCGACGAGTGGCGCTGGCCCGACGACCTCACGGCCCAGGTCCACGACGACGGTCGGATCATCGGCGGCACGCTCTGGGACCTGCGCACGGCCTTGATCAGCAAGCTCGGCCCAGGCCCCGGCGTGGCCCAGGCCGACCACATCTGGTTCCAGTCGATCCGCCGCGCCGTCGACATCCCGACCATGTACCCCGAGGCGCTGCTCGCCGACGACGACGACGGTAACCTCGCCAACGGCACCCCCAACGAGTGCGAGATCAACGTCGCCTTTAACGCGCACGGCCTGGTCGGAGGCGCCAGCGCGAACGGCCGCGTCACGCTCGGGCAACCGACCCAAAACGGCACGCCGGTGCACCTCGAGATCGTCGGCGGGTCGAAGGCCTGCATCGACCTCGCGGCGACCGGCGCCGTCCTCATCGTCAAGACCAGCGGCCTGATCACCGACATGACCCCCGAGCCCGGCGGCTTCGCGGCGATCCTGCCGAACTTCCCCGACGGCACCGTCGCCGAGTACCAGGTGCAGGTCCAATTCAACGACGGCTCGGTCGCCAACTTCCCGCAAAACCCGGCCGACCCGTTTTATCAGAAGTACTTCGGGCCGGTTAACACGCTGTTCTGCACCGTCTTCGAGGGCCCGCCCGAGCTCGAGCTCGAGGGTTGGGTGCTCGAGGGCGAGTGGCAGTGGGGCCAGCCGAGCGGCCAGGCCGGCGACCCGGTCGGCGGACTCAACGGCAACGCGGTCGGCACCAACCTCGACGGCAGCTATGCGCCGCTGACCGGGAGCACATTGGTGAGCCCGGTGATATCGACGCAGGGCTTCCCGACCGTGCGCCTGCAGTACGCCCGCTGGCTCAACGTCGAGGACGGATTTTTCGATCAGGCGAGCATCCGCGTCAACGGCGACACGGCCTGGCAGAACTTCAACAGCAACAACGGCGACCTGAGCACCGTCTCGCACACTGACCGCGAGTGGCGCTTCCACGACGTCGACATCTCCGAGTTCGCCGGGGGCGGCCAGATCCAGCTCGAGTTCGACCTGCAAAGCGACGCCGGCCTCGAGCTCGGCGGCTGGAACCTCGACGCGTTCTGCATCGTCGGCACCGATGAAGCCCCGCCGGCCCCGGTCTGCGGCGACGGCCTGCCCGGCCCCGGTGAGCAGTGCGACGCTGGCCCCGGCAACAGCGACACCCTCGCCAACGCCTGTCGCACCGACTGCCAGGCCGCCCACTGCGGCGACGCGGTCATCGACGTCGGCGAGCAGTGCGACGACGGCGACGCCCTCGGCGGCGACGGCTGCAGCGCGAGCTGCCAGGTCGAGGGTCCGACCACCTCGACCACCGATGTCCCGACCACCAGCGTCGGCGAGGGCCCGGCCAGCAACAGCGACAGTGACAGCGACGCCGGCTCCGACGCGAGCAGCGTCGGCACCGCCGAGCTCGACCTCGCGGACCGCGGCTGCGCCTGCGACGGCGGCGAGCCCCGCGGCCTGCCGGCCCTCGGCCTCGGCCTGCTCGCGCTCGCCGGCCTGCGCCGACGCCGACGCTGAGGCCTGCCGGCCTCGCTCCAACGCGGGCCACACCCGTCCTCGGGCGTTTGTGCCCGGCATCGCGGGTTGTTACCCTCCCGCGCATGTCGGACCCCTCGGACCACTCAGATCGCCCGGGCCCCGACGTCGCGAGCAGCGTGCTCGAGATCCTGCGCGAGCTGATCACCGCCGTCGGCGACGGTCGCGGCCTCGGTCACCTCGGCCTCGACGCCTCGCTCGAGCGTGAGCTCGGGCTCGGCAGCCTCGAGCGCGTCGAGCTGCTCGGCCGCGTCGAGGCCCGCTTCGGCGTGCGCCTGCCCGAGGAGGCGATCAGCGTCGCCGACACGCCGCGCCAGATCGTGCGCTTGATCGAGGCTGGTCTGGTCGGCAAACAACGTGGTCCTTCGGACATGTCCGCAGGGACAGGTCCCAGGCCGCCCGCGCGCGGCCTGCCGACCGACGAGCCGGCGCCGGTGCCGGTGCACGCGACGACCCTCATCGAGGTGCTCGAGTACCGCGCCCAGCACGACGCCGACCGCGTCCACATCATGCTGCTGCGCGAGGACGGCTCGGAGGACCCGATCACCTACGGCGAGCTGCGCCGGGAGGCCGGCGCGGTCGCGGCGGCGCTGCGCGGGCTCGGGCTGCGTCCGGGCGGCACGGTGGCGATCATGCTGCCGACCGGGCGCGGCTACTTCGCGGCGTTCCTCGGCTCGATGCTCGCGGGCGGCGTGCCGGTGCCGCTGTATCCGCCGTTTCGCCTCGACCGCATCGCCGAGTACATCGCCCGCGAGGCCAAGATCCTGGACAACGCCGGCACCGAGGTGCTGCTGACCTTCGACCGCGCCGCCCGCGTCGCCGACATCGTCCGCGACCACGTCGCCTCCGTGAAGCACGTGCTCTCGATCGAGGCGATCCTGCGCGACCCGGCGCCGTTCTCGACGGTGTCCGCCGAGGTCTCGCCCGACGACACCGCCCTGCTGCAGTACACCTCCGGCAGCACCGGCGACCCCAAGGGCGTGCAACTGACCCAGGCCAACGTGCTCGCCAACGTCCGCGCCTCGGTGGGCGGCTGCGAGCTGACGACCCGCGACGTCATGGTCAGTTGGCTGCCGCTCTATCACGACATGGGCCTGATCGGCGGCTGGCTCATGAACTTCTACTTCGGCAACCCGACCGTGCTCATGTCGCCGGTCAACTTCCTCTCGCGCCCCGAGAGCTGGCTGCAGGCGCTGTCACACTACAAGGGCACGGTCTCGTGCGCGCCCAACTTCGCGTTCGACCTGTGCGTGCGGCGGATCAAGCCCGAGGTGGTCGCGACCCTCGACCTCTCGCGCGCGCGGGCCCTGCTCAACGGCGCCGAGCCGATCCTGCCGGCCACGCTCGACCGCTTCGCCAACCACCTGGCCCCCGCCGGGCTGCGGCGCGGGGCGATCTTCTGCGCCTACGGCCTGGCCGAGAACATGGTCGGCGTGACCATGCCGCCGGTGCTGCGCGACCCCCGGGTCGACACCGTCGACCGACGCCTGTTCGAGCGCGAGGGCCGGGCCGTACCTGTCCCCGAGGACAGCAAGGTCGAGACCCTGCAATTCGTCGGCTGCGGCAGCGCGATGCCGACCAACGAGATCCGCGTGGTCGACAAGCACGGCGCGCCGGCCCCCGACCGCAGCCAGGGTAACCTGCAATTTCGCGGGCCCTCGGCGTTCAAGGGCTACTACCGCAACCCCGAGGCGACCGCGAAGGTGAAGCGCCCCGACGGCTGGAACGAGACCGGCGACCTCGCGTACATGGTCGAGGGCGAGGTGTTCATCACCGGCCGCGTCAAGGACCTCATCATCAAGGGCGGTCGCAACTACTATCCGCACGAGCTCGAGGCCGCCGCCGGGTCGGTGCCGGGCGTGCGCCAGGGCTGCGTCGCCGCGTTCGCCGTGCGCGACGAGCGTGCAGGCACCGAGTCGGTGGTCGTGGTCGCGGAGACCAAGGAGCGCCGCGCCGAGACCCGCGAGCAATTGATCCGCGCGATCGCTGAGGCCGTGGTGGCCGCGGTCGGCATCCCGCCCGATCACGTCGCGCTCACCTCGCCCGGCGCGGTGCCCAAGACCTCGAGCGGCAAGATCCGCCGCAGCGAGACGCGCGAGCTGTTCCTCGCCGGGGCGCTCGGTCGGCCGCACGGCTCGATGTACCGCCAGGCCGCCGGCCTGCTGCTGCGCGGGCTGCCGCGGCGCGCCGCCAGTCTGGCCCGCGGGGCCGCGGAGGTCGCGTACGGCGGCTACGCGCTCGGAGCCTTCGGCACGCTGTTCGCCGGGGCGCTCGCGATCACGCCGCTGATCCCCGCCGGCGCGCCGCTGCGGCGGTTCGCGACCCGCACCTGCAAGACGATCCTCGCCAGCATGGGCATGCGCCCGCGCCTGATCGGCCTCGAGAATTTGCCGGAGGGTCCGGCGATCCTGGTCGCCAACCACGCCAGCTATATCGACGCCGTCGCGCTGCTCGCCGTGCTGCCGCCCGACGTGCGCTTCGCGATCAAGGGCGAGTGCCGAGATTACGCGCTGTTCGGCCGCGTCATGCAGCGCTGCGACCACGTGCTGCTCGACCGTCAGGCCGCGGAGCGCAGCCTCGGCGGCCTGTCCGAGCTGGCGCAGCGGCTAAGCCAGGGCCAGCGGCTCGTCATCTTCCCCGAGGGCACCTTCAGCCGCGAGGTCGGCCTGCGCCCGTTCAAGCTCGGCGCGTTTCGCCTGGCCTGCGAGGCCGGCGTGCCGATCGTGCCAGTCATCCTCCGCGGCACCCGCAGCGCCCTGCGCGACGGCACCTACCTGCCCCGCCCCACGCGCATCGAGGTCGAGCTGCGCCCGGCGATCAGGCCGGAGGGCACCGACCTCGCCGACTTCGTGCGCCTGCGCGACCGGGCCGCCGACGCGATCGCAGCCCGCGTCGGCGAGCCGCGCTTGCACGCGGTGATGGTCGCGGGCCTCGCCGGCATCGACACCTGAGCAGCATCACAGCATCAGGCAGGTCGCCGTCGGGGCCTCGTCGTCGGGGGCCAGCAGGCACTGGGCGCGCAGGCTGATCGTGATCACTGCGCGCGCGTCGGCCTCGGCGAGCGCCGTCGTCGGGGCCCCGGTCGACAATCGGCGCAGACGCGCGAGGTCGGCGCGGATCACCGGCGTCGGCATGCCGGCGAACTCGGGCGAGCCCCCGGCCCCGCTGGCGCTGGCCAGCAGGTCGGCGAGCGTGTCGGCGTCGGCGGCGGTCACTGGCGGGTCGGCGCTCCAGGCTGGCCTTTCGGGCAGGTCGGCGAGCCAGCGCAGGTGCGCCTCGACGACCTCGACCTCGCCGGCGAGCTTGTCGTAGTCGAGGGTGTCGGGGAGGTCGGTGACGCGGTGGTAGTGCGGCGAACGACCGGTCGAGAACAACAGCACCGGGATCTGGACCGCAAAGAAGGCCCCGTGATCGCTGAAGGCCTGGCGACCGCCGGGCAGGTCCTCGACCAGCCGCAGGTGCATGGCCCGCGTCGGCACGGCCTGCGCGTCGAGGGCCGGCGCGCCGGCGCTGGCGATCGTCTCGCGGCCCATGACGTACAGCGGCGTGCGGCCGCCCGCCCAGAGGTTACCGCCCATCAGATCCATGGCGACCATCGCCACGATCTGTTCGCGCGGGACCGTCGGGTGGGCGACGAAGTGCATCGAGCCCATCGCCTCACCGAGGTACGCCGGCGGCTCCTCGGCGTCGAAGGCCGCCACCAGCACGCTGCGCGCCGGGGGGTCGGCGACCAGCCTACGGGTCACCTCGAGCAGCACCGCGACGCCGCTGGCGTTGTCGTCGGCGCCCAGGTAGGTCGCGCCGCCGCGCACGCCGAGGTGATCGTAGTGCGCGCCGAACACCACGTGCTCGCCGCTGCGGGCCGGGTCGTCGCCGACGATCTTCGCCAGCACGTTGGCCCCGCGCGGCAGCGCCTGCGTGTAGCTGCCGGCGCTACCACCTGGCTCAAGGGACAGGTCGCGCAGCACCGCCTCTAGACCCTCACGCGCCGTGGTGCCGCCGGGTGAGCCAGGCTCGCGACCCGCGAGCGCCGGCGCGGCCAGCCACTCGACCCAGCACCGCAGGGTCGACGCGGCGCCGGCCGGCTGGCGCAGGCAGTTGCGCGGCGAGCCCGACGCGTCGATCGGGCCGGTATGCGCGGGGGCCCGTGCGACCGCCGGATCGGGCTCGCGCGCGCAGGCCGACAGCGTCGCGGTCAGGCACGCGACGGCCGCGACGACGGTCTTCAGTTCTTGCATTCCTTGACCGCCGCGGCGACCCGCGAGGTCGGGCGCTTCTTCAAGATCGCCGCGGCCTCGGTGCGCGCCTGGGGGCCGCGGTTGAGGGCGCACAGCGCCTTGATCCGGGTCTCGTCGAACTGGTCGGTCAACTGGCTGCTCGGGAACTCTTTGTTGTGTTGATCGATGTACGCCAGCGCCTGGTTGGGATTGGTCTTGAGCGACTTCTTGGCCGCCGAGAGCATCTCCAGCTCCATGATGACGCGCCCCGGATCGTTCTTCTCGGCCTGATCACGGCGCTTCTCCAGCGGGTCGACCTTCGGCTTGACCGGGTCGACCTTGGGTTTGGTCGTCGGCTTGCTGACCTTGGGCTTGCTGACCGGCTTCTTGACCGGCGTCGTGGGGACCGGCGCCGTGCCGATCGGACCGGGCACCTGCGTTCCGGGCACCCCGGGCACCCCGGGTGTGGTCGCCGGATCGGTCGTGCCGGCGACACCGGGCTGGGTCGGGTCCGTCGTGGCGGTCGGCGTACCAGCGCCTGCCGTCGCGTCCGCCCCCGCGGTGCCTGCCGTGCCTGCCGTGCCTGCCGTCCCTGCCGTGCCCGCGGTCGGCGTTCCAGACGCGCCGGGGGACGGATCGTCGGACGCCGTCACGACTTCATCGACGGCCGTGTCGCGTCCGGCGAACCACCACACGCCGGCGCCGATGAGCAGGAGCACGATCGGCGTCACGTACAGCCATCCGCTGGTGCGGCGCATGCCGGGGCGCTCGGAGCTCGAGGGCAGCGCCGCGCCCTCGTCCGTGAAGGTGTCGAGCCGGCGTGGTGGCGGCGGCTTCGGCAGGGCCGTCTGCGGCGCGCCGAACGGTCCAGCCGAGGCCGGGGCCATCGGCGACCCGAACGGGCCCGCCGTGACCGCAGGGTGCACCGGTTGCCCCCCTGCGAAGGGCCCCTCGGCGGGCGAGCCGAACGGGCCTGGCGCGCCGGACGGGCCGTCCGGGCCGGACGGGCCGGACGGGCCGGACGGGCCGGACGGGCCGGACGGGCCGGACGATGGATCCGGCGAAGGTGCGATCGGACCTGGCGTCGGGAACGACATCGGCATGCCGGGCGCCTGGCCGAAGGAACCTGTCGCAGGGGGCAGGTCGCTCGCACCCAGGTCCGCGGAGAAGCCCGCTGGCAGGAGGTCCGCGACCGGAGCGGGCGCCCCGAACGGCGACGGGGGCAGGTCGGCCGGCACGCGCTGCGGGTCGAACGCGTCCGTCGCAGGCGCTCCAGGCGTCACGAGCGGCTGGCCGAACGGACCTGTCCCGGAGGACAGGTCGCTCACGGGCTGGCCGAAAGGACCTGTCCCGAGGGGCAGGTCGCTCACAGGCTGGCCGAACGGACCTGTCCCGGGGGGCAGGTCGACAGCGGCGAAGGGCCCCGTCGCTGGCGCCGGCTGGCCCGCCGCGGGGGGCGTGAACGGAGTGGCCGCGCCTGCCAGGTTCGCATCATCGGCCGGGCCCACGCCAGGACCGGGATCTGAGCGCGCGAAGGGTCCGGTCCCCGCCGCCATACCGGCCACCGCGGCGCCGGGCCCGAACGGAGCGAACGGTGCCACCGATGCGTCGGTCGGCGCAGGCACCTGCGCTGCCGGTGCGATCGGCTGGCCGAACGGCCCGGGCCCGCGGTCGAGCACCAGCGTCGCCCCGGCGGTCGGCGCTGCGCCGACGTTGCCAGTGATCGCGCGCTCCGGTCCTGCGATCGCCGGGACCATGGCGGTCGGGTCCGGTTGCGGCGCGACGGGCTGTCCGAACGGACCTGGCCCGCGCGCCAGGATCAGCGTCGACCCGGCCGGCGCGCCGGGCTGTCCCGCACCTGGTCCGAAGGACATGCCTCCAAGGACAGGCGCGACGATCGGCGGCACGGCCGAGATCGGCGGCCCGCCCAGCACCGGCGGGGGTGGCAGACGCAGCCCACCGAGCATTGGCGGCGCGCCGAGCATCGGCGGCGCGCCGAGCATCGGCGGCGCGCCGAGCACCGGTGGTCCACCGAGCACCGGTGGTCCACCCAACACCGGCGGTGCTCCGAGTACCGGCACACTGGGCATCACGAGCGGTGGGCCACTGACGGCGCCGGCCTGTCCGCCAGCGGTGGCAAGAAGGCCGGCTGCGACCCCTGGCGGGTGCGACCACCCTGCGACTGATGCGACTGATGCGACTGATGCGACTGATGCGACTGATGCGACTGATGCGACTGATGCGACTGATGCGACTGATGCGACTGATGCGACTGATGCGACTGGTGCGACTGGTGCGACTGG
>Ga0335395_10000201_pt1 | contig 37972 bp, 36 predicted proteins | sample MAT02_FD_205744 | JGI IMG/M metagenome (GOLD analysis project Ga0335395, IMG submission 205744) | Freshwater microbial communities from Lake Fryxell liftoff mats and glacier meltwater in Antarctica - MAT-02 (spades assembly) (version 2) ... | reverse complement strand
CCCGCTAAAAGAACGATCTCTTGCAAACCTGCTGGTAGGGGCAATCCTTTGAGAGCAATTCCGAAACTATGAGGTGGCAAAGTTAGCAGAAAACTGTTCATAATTAGCAGACAAATTAGGGAACGTATTAACAGAAAACTCGCTCGTTCCCAACCTTGTGGTAGCACCAATAATGACAGAAAAATTAATTCTGCTCCTAACAGTTTTACTAGCGTTCGCAGCGGCGCTCTCAGCCACAATGACCAAAAAAGTGCGATCGCCCCATAAATCCCCAGCCACAGCCAAGCGCCAGTCTTCATAAAACCAATCCCAATCACAATTATGAGAGACAGTCGCAATCGAAAAGGGATCGAAAGTTTAAGCATCTTTAGGTTTCACTAACTGAGCAATCCCAAAAGCCGCGCCGAAACAGAGAGCAGATCCTAAAACTCCAGCAATGCTAGTACCTATAGGCTGTTCTTCTAATCCTTTAACACTATAATCGGCAAAAGGAGTCGGATTTTCGATCGCCACAGCTTCTTTATCTTTAAAACCGTATTTCTCTGCTACAGCTTCTAACCCGTCAGGCCAACTTGAAGCGAACAGGGAAAGCACGCCGGAAATTAATAAAACCCCAATTACTGGGACTGCCCATTTCTGTAATTGCGGCTGTTCTCCTGGTAACAAATCTGGCCGTACTTTCACCAGATAACTTAAAACACCACCTGTAATTATCCCTTCGCCAATGCCAATTAAAATATGTACGCCTACCATTGCGGGCAATGCGATATTCAGCGCTACTGTACCAGAAATTGCCAGTTCGATCGCCACACAAATAGAAGCAGCAACGACGCTAAGGGCGGCAGCGATACCCGCGGCTAGGGGCAGACGATTTCGGGAACCTCCCAAGAGTTGCTGCAACGGCTGCAACAGCCACCAGCCCACCCAAATGCCCACTAGCCCCATGTTAAAAATATTCGCACCCAGGGCAGTGATGCCCCCGTCGGCAAACAAGACGCTTTGAATGATAAAAACTGTACTCATGGCCAAGGTTGCCGCCCAAGGGCTCCCCAAAACCACAGATGCCAGCGCCCCTCCCAACAAGTGCCCGCTGGTGCCGCCGGCTACGGGAAAGTTGATCATCTGGGCTGCAAACACGAAAGCTGTAGTTAAGCCCATGATTGGGGCTTGCCGCGAGCCCAGACTGGCGCGGGTTCGATTTAGGGCAACCGCAATTACTGCTGCGCTTGCTATACCCGTGGCAATTGCTACGGGCGGTGAAAGAAAACCATCAGGTATGTGCATCGATATCTCCAAAACATGAGAACTCCCAACCCTTTAGTCAACTCTTTTTTACAAAAATTTACTATCCCCTGTGGGGGGATTGGTGCCGATTTTGTTTTCAAAAGCTGCATATTTTGACCTATTTGATAAGTATTCTCAATAATTGGCGATCGACCTGACCACAAAATCTAGGAACTGTAAGGCTTAGACACAAATCTTAAGAAAACATGAGAAAGCAAGTAAAAGTCAATAATTGGTTTTATTCTTGAAACTTGAGAATTAGTTGTATTACTTGATTTATAAAAAAGTGGCAAAAGTGCCAATTAGCCAGTAAAAGCAAAAGTTTTAGGTGCTCTAAAAACTCAAAAGCTAGATTTTATTGTTAGTAAATCTAGCTTAGTGACTGTTTTGCGGTTGGCGATCGCGTGAATGTGCGATTCACGCGCGGGATAGCTACGCTTCACGGCTTTCGACCGATAGGCTATATTCTCAACAAACTCAATATATTAATGAATTTCAGACAGCAGAAATTGCCGATCGCGCTAAACTAGATGAGTTAGCCCTAAAAGTCTACGATTGCCTAAATTAGACTTGGCAAGCTACTCCCACATTCACTCAAAATCTAGTCTATCGAGTCAGTGCAGGTCAAGATGGGGCGATCGCAAATTTCGAGCCACTCAACCAGCCAGCCAAGGATTTCACCAAAGAAACTCCCCTACCAAACCTACTCAAATCCGCTGAAGCTACCAGTAGCACAGCAGCAACAGTCGCAAAGTTCACAGTAGTATTTGCTCCTACTGGAACCTTAGAAGTTAACCCATAACTCACCTGCAACATCTATCCGTAAGGTGCACACTATGCACCTTACTTTTGCTTGTCAACTAAAATGTGATATCATGAATAACCCTCTGTAAAGCATTCTACTTCTACAAAAAATGAAAGAACTTGACGAGAAAAAAACCCAGGAACTGCTATGCACCATCATGGAATGGGAACTAGCAGGAGTCGTGCGCTACACCCACTATGCACTAATGGTGACAGGCCCGAACCGAATTCCCATCGTGCAGTTTTTTCAAGCACAAGCAACTGAATCTCTACTCCACGCCCAACAAGCCGGAGAAATTTTGACAGGTTTAGATGGACATCCCAGCCAGAAAATTGCTCCCATCGAAGAAACCTACAAACATTCGATAAGAGACTTGTTGGAAGAAAGTCTAAATCACGAGAAAAAAGCGCTCAAAAAGTATAAGTCTTTACTTGAAGTAGTGACAGACTCCAGTGTTTATCTCGAAGAATACGCCCGCACTCTGATTGGACAAGAAGAATTGCACCAAGTAGAACTCAAAAAAATGCTGCGGGATTATAGTTGAGTTAGTCGAAGGAAGAAGGAAGAAGGAAGAAGGAAGAAGGAAGAAGGAAGAAGGGATAATAGAAAATTATACCTTTTTCCTTTTCCCTCCAATGCCCAATGCCCAATGCCCAATGCCCAATGCCCAATGCCCAATGCCCAATGCCCAATTCCCAATCACCAATTACCAATAACCAATCACCAATAACCAATGAACTTTACTGAAGCTATCCCGACTTTTGTAATTACCCTCCGCGAAGGTGTGGAAGCAGCCCTAGTTGTGGGAATTGTCCTAGCTTGCTTAAAAAAAGCAGAACAAAGTAACCTCAATTCTTGGGTTTATGCAGGTGTAGGAGCCGGAATTGCTGCCAGCGCTTTCGTTGGAGTATTGTTTAATGGATTGCTAGCAGCACTCTCAACATCTAATCAGCCCTACGCACCGGTAATCAAACAGCTATTAGAAGGCGTGTTGGGAATTGTGGCGATCGCCATGCTAAGCTGGATGCTAATTTGGATGACACAGCAAGCCCGCTTTCTCAAATCAGAAGTCCAAGGTGCTGTCACCGCTGCTTTGAAAGAAAATACCAATGCCGGCTGGGGCGTATTCGGCTTAATTTTTATCGCCGTACTTCGCGAAGGTTTTGAAACAGTTATATTTGTCAGCGCTCAATTTCAACAAGGTTTAACTCCGGCTTTAGGGGCTTTGGGCGGTTTGCTTGGGGCCGCAATCATTGGTTCCCTAATTTTTAAATGGGGTGTCAAAATTGATATCCGCCAGTTTTTTAAGTTTATGGGGATTTTGTTGTTGCTAATCGTCGCCGGTTTAGTAGTCTCTGCACTCAAACATTTTGACCAAGCCGCTGCTATTTTGTCACAGACAGATGCCCAGTATGCAGGGATTTGTGTTTATTTCGATCGCACTGCACAACTCCACTCCTGTATTTTAGGCCCGATGGTCTGGAATGCAGAAGCCATTTTGCCCGATCGCGAATTTCCCGGCATCCTCCTCAAAGCACTATTTGGATACAGAGATCGACTCTATCTTTTGCAAGCCGTTGGTTATACAATATTCTTAGCTGCGATCGGCAGTCTTTACTTCCAAAAATTAGGTGGCAAGTCAAATGTTGCCAACAAAAATACTCAGCCTGCTAGAGAGTCAGCCAGTTAACTCTCCGTAATTGTCGCCGCATTTTTCTCGCTTCTTTGCTTCAAGGGTGATTTAAAAATTTTTAGGTAAAAAATAAAAAAAATCGATTTTTTTTTCAGCTTTGGGGATTGACTTTTTGATATTTGTAACATACAATTTAATAATGGGAGTGTCACTATTTATATTTAAAAGTAGTCACACTCCCATTATTAGATTATACAGTCAAGAGTTCAAAAAAGCAATAGCTAAACCTGAAAAAATTGGGTGATTTTTTTTCCCTACCTTTAATAAATTTTATCTTTTTTGCATAAAATTCTTTCCCAACACTATTAGCACTTATGATTAATACAAGAATATTTACATAGCTCAAAAAGTTCTTAATAAACCTTAGAATCCTTAATGAAGCTTAAAATTAGTAAATTGTTCGTTAAAGTTACCTGGAACCCCCAGAAGGCTATACGCTGCCTCATCTGGTTAGCGGTGAAATAAATAATGATGCCTCGGATACTTGTTATTGACGATGACGCGACGATCGCGGAACTCGTCGCGATCAACTTAGAAATGGCAGGGTACGAAGTAACCCACGCAGAAGACGGCATCAAAGGTCAGGCCCTAGCCATACAACTGCTGCCAGACTTGATCGTCCTAGACCTCATGCTGCCTAGAGTAGACGGATTCACCGTATGTCAGCGCTTGCGGCGAGACGATCGCACATCCGACATACCCGTCTTGATGTTGACAGCCTTAAGTCAAACCCAAGATAAAGTAGAAGGATTCAACTCCGGTGCCGACGATTACCTGACCAAACCCTTTGAACTAGAAGAAATGCTGGCGCGAGTGCGAGCCTTGCTTCGGCGCACAGACCGCATCCCCCAAGCAGCCAAACACTCCGAAATCCTGAATTACGGCCCGCTAACCCTTGTCCCCGAAAGATTTGAAGCTGTTTGGTACGTTCGCACCGTCAAACTGACTCACCTAGAGTTCGAGTTGCTACACTGCTTGCTCCAGCGCCACGGTCAGACAGTCTCTCCCAGCGAAATTCTCAAAGAAGTGTGGGGTTACGACCCCGACGACGACATCGAAACCATTCGCGTACACATCAGACACCTGAGAACCAAGATGGAACCAGATCCCCGCCATCCTCGGTACATCAAAACCGTATACGGCGCGGGTTATTGCCTGGAGTTGCCCAACAACCAGCAAGTAGCCGAGGAAAGCAGAGCATCGGAAAGCAAATCATCTGCTTGAACTAGGGTGTTCGATGCCATAAGCAGTTAAAAATCTAACTAGAAAAGCCTGAGAGCAAACGCTCTCAGGCTTTGTTATTTGGAGTTTGAAATGAATATGCCAACAAGTAGCGATGTACTCTGTTAATTCAGAAAAAAATAATCCCGCACCCCTTCTAGCCCCACTTTGCTCAAAGCTTGCCCACAAGAAAGTACCGGATTTGTTTTGCCACCTTGTCTTTTCCGAGAGGATGAGATAGCTACTTAAACAACACTCTAGCCTTACTAAGACTATTTATCAATAATTTTATAAATTTTGCTCTAATTTTTATTCTGCCCAACCGGAGGCAAAGTTCCGCTTTTACCTCAAAACCAGTCACAGACTGAGTTTCACGATATTTTTAACCGTTTTGTTACATATCTTAACGAAAACAAGTGAAAAACTTTATCAAATAGCCCTTGACGAAACTCCCAAAATTGTTGATTATCTATATCAATAAGCCGCACAAGCTTAAGACTCAATTGACATCCTTCACAAGAGGTAAATCGCCGTGACAAGCATGGCCAAAAAATCCTTCCCAGCCGAAGGAGAATCATTTCCCTGGTGGGCCGGCAACGCCCGCTTAATCAACCTTTCAGGTCGCTTGCTGGGCGCACACGTCGCCCAGGCCGGCCTCATCGTCCTCTGGGCGGGAGCTTATACCCTATTTGAGCTTTCCCGCTTCAACCCAGAATTGCCCATGTACGAACAAGGCTTAATTCTGTTACCCAACTTGGCCAGACTCGGCTTGGGTGTCGGTGCGGGAGGCAAAATTGTCGATACTTATCCGTATTTTCAGATTGGTGTAATTCACCTGATTAGCTCAGCCTTTCTCGGCTTCGGCGGCATCTTTCACTCCCTCAAAGGAGAAGCCACCCTCGAAGAAAGAACTCCTTTCTTTGGCTACAAATGGGAAGACGCAAATAAAATGACCACCATCTTGGGCATCCACCTAGTTTTGTTAGGTGTTGGTGCTTTCTTGTTGGTGGCCAAAGCTATGTATTTCGGTGGTTTGTATGATACCACGATCGGGCAAGTGCGGGTAATTTCGGAGCCCACATTCGATCCCACTGTGATTTTCGGCTACCTGTTCGGTGCAGGTGGCAAAAACTGGATCGCCTCCGTTGACAATCTCGAAGATGTTGTCGGCGGACATATCTGGGTAGGAATCCTCTGCATTGCCGGCGGCCTCTGGCACATTCGCACTCAACCTTTTGCTTGGGCAAAACGCCTGTTCGTCTGGTCAGGAGAAGCTTACCTCTCCTACAGTCTCGGCGCATTAGCCTTAATGGGTTTCATCGCCGCCTACTTTGTGTCAGTCAATACCCTGGTTTTCCCAGTTGAATTTTTCGGCCCAGCTTTAAACATTGGCATCCGACAATTTCCCTATTTCGATAGTGGAGAAGTTTTGACTTCTCGAACTTGGCTAGCAAACGCTCATTTCTGGTTGGCTTTCTTCATTCTACAAGGACATTTCTGGCACGCTTTGCGAGCCGCAGGATTTGATTTCCGCAAAGGCGAAGTTGTGCAACCGATGCGTGGAGATGTTCGCGTTGATGGCAACCAAGTTGCAGCTAATGCAGCGAGTTAACCGAAATTAGAGGAAAGAGAAAATGCAAACAATAGCAAGACCGAATTTAATTCCAGAGCCGGAAAAGTCAGAAAACGAGTACGGCTGGTGGGCTGGAAATGCCCGTTTCACAGAATTTTCAGGACGGATTTTAGGGGCTCATGTCGCTCATGCAGGCTTGATTGTACTCTGGGCCGGGGCGATGACTCTGTTTGAACTATCGAATTTCAACCCAGAGTTGCCGATGTACGACCAAGGTTTAATCCTGCTGCCGCACTTGGCCAGTTTGGGTTTGGGAGTAGGAAAAGGAGGTCAAATTGTTGATACCTATCCCTATTTTGCGATCGGAGTTGTGCATTTAATTAGTTCCGCAGTTCTCGGTGCCGGCGGTCTTTACCATTCCTTGCTCGGCCCGAAAGTATTGCCACAAAACAACACATTCTTTGGTTCTTTCGGCTACGACTGGGAAGACAAAGACAAAATGACCAGCATCATCGGTATTCATCTATTGCTATTAGGTGCCGGTGCTTGGTTGTTGGTGGCAAAAGCCTTATTTTGGGGCGGTCTTTACGATCCCCACGTTGCGGATGTGCGAATAATTAGCGAACCGACGCTCAATCCCGCGCGCATTTTCAGCTACCTTTTGCCAGTCCACGGCCCGGAAGGAATGGCAGCAGTTGACAACTTAGAAGATGTTGTCGGCGGTCACATTTATGTTGGTTTGCTCTGCATTCTTGGCGGTTTCTGGCATATCTTCACTAAGCCTTTTGCGTGGGCCCAGCGAGTGCTGTTTTGGTCGGGAGAAGCTTACCTTTCTTACAGTTTGGGCGCTCTGGCTTATATGGGCTTTTTGGCCGCCTACTTTGTGACTGTAAATGACACTGTTTATCCAGAGGTTTTCTACGGGCCTGTGGGTTTGAGTGGCACGGATGCAGCGGTTGTTTCTTCGCGGACTTGGCTGGCAACAAGTCACTTTGTTTTATCGATTTTGGCGCTTTCCGGTCACATTTGGCACGCCTTGCGCGTTCGGACAAAAGCGGCGGGATTTGATTTTCGATCGGGCGAATTTGTAACAGCAACTTCCAGCAAGGTTGAAAAATCTGGTCAGATGCAAGCTCAACCTACGCTGGCAACAGTAGTTAGTTTCTCGGATGTGACTGTAACTTTTTTGCGGAATTTACCGATTTACCGCAAGGGATTGTCTCCCATCGTCAGGGGATTGGAAGTGAGTTTAGCTCACGGCTATTTCTTGGTAGGAGCTTTTGCAGTATTGCTGCCTTTACATGAAAAAGGTTTAGCACCACTGGCAGGATTGCTTGCAACTCTGTTATTAGTGTTGATTTTGGCAATGGGCCTCTCGGTTTACGAGAACCGGAATGTCGAAGCAGGTAAAGTTTTGTACTGGCATAAAACCTCGGAAGATTGGAGTTTATTCCGGGGCGGTTTTGTGATGGGCGGTACTAGCGGAGCTTTCCTCGCCTATTTGCTGCTAGACAACTTTGCTGGCATTGATGCAATTTTCCGAGGTATTGTGAACAACTGATCGGCAATGCTAAATAACCGGGTTTGGACTCACTAAGTGGGCGCGAATACATTCAACCAACCCGGTTTATCTCGAAGTCATAGTTCAATTTTTCTCACACCAAACACATACAACAAGGAAACAAAAAAAATGCAAACCTACGATAATCCAAACGTTAAATATGACTGGTGGGCCGGCAATGCCCGCTTCGCAAATCTTTCGGGATATTTCATTTCCGCTCACGTCGGTCAAGCCGCTTTAATTACTTTCTGGGCCGGAGCATTTACTCTGTTTGAAATGTCTCGCTACAACCCTGAGATTGCAATGGGCGAACAGGGATTAATTTTGTTACCTCACTTAGCTACTCTCGGTTTGGGTGTAGGAGCGGGCGGCAAGATTGTCGATACTTATCCGTATTTTGTGGTCGGAATTGTCCACCTAATTTCATCGGCTGTCTTGGGTGCTGGTGCTTTATTTCACACCTTTAAAGGCCCGAAAAGCTTGAAAGATGCGAAAGGTCGCGCTGGCAAGTTTCACTTTGAATGGGAAGACCCGAAAAAACTGGGTTTTATCCTGGGACATCACTTGATTTTCTTGGGATTAGGTGCGCTATTGCTGGTAGCGAAAGCGATGTTTTTCGGCGGATTGTACGACTCGACAATTCACGATGTTCGCACTGTTGTCAGCCCGACTCTTGACCCGTTAGTTATCTACGGCTATCAAACTCATTTTGCCAGTGTTGATAATTTGGAAGATTTAGTTGGCGGTCACATTTATGTCGGCATCATGCTGATTCTTGGTGGCGTTTGGCATATCGTCAAAGAGCCTTTTTCTTGGGCTAAGCGAGTGTTGAGTTTCTCTGGGGAAGCTATTCTTTCCTACTCTCTCGGCGGTATTGCTTTAGCAGGATTTACAGCGGCTTATTTCTGTGCGGTAAATACTTTGGCTTATCCTGTTGAATTCTACGGGCCTGTGCTAGATGTCAAGCTGGGTATTACCCCGTATTTTGCGGATACGATCGCCTTACCGTTAGGTGCTCACACTGCCCGCTGCTGGCTGGCTAATGCTCATTTCTTCTTGGCTTTCTTCTTCTTGCAAGGTCATTTGTGGCACGCTCTGCGCGCAATTGGATTCAATTTTAAGCAAGTTGAAACTTCTTTGAATGCGGTGGGAACTGAGTCCTAGGACTTCAGGATTTGCAGAGTGAAATGTTGCTCTGCAAATCCTGTGGCGGGCAATGTTAATCAATTTCAGGACTTACGCATCAAGTCCAAGAAACCGGGTTTTTTGACTGAGATAAGTACGTGGATATATATATTTACCGTCCGAAGAGACAACGAAGTAATCTCAAAACCCTGCGATTGCTTCGTTCCTCGCAATGACATTATTGTATTTATTTATGTCCACCTACTTAGAAGGTTTTAAGCCAATATTTTGGTTAAAAAACCCGGTTTCTAGCTACCCGTGCGTAAGTCCTAAATTTTAAGATTGCCCGCTCTAGCTAGAATTTTACGAGGGAAACAACTGTGACAATTGCTAATATTAATGACTTTGGAATGGATGGAGCGAATGTTAAGTGGTGGCTTGGTAATGCGCGCTTAACTGATTTGTCGGGTAGGTTGTTGGGTGCTCATGTTGCTCACGCGGGTTTGATTATGTTTTGGGCGGGAGCAACTACTATATCGGAAGTGACTCGTTTTGTACCAAGTACGCCCATGTACGAGCAGAATCTCTCTTTACTGCCGCATTTAGCAACTTTGGGCTGGGGTGTTGGTGTTGGGGGTGTTGTGACTGATACTTATGCTTATTTTGCGATCGGCATATTGCATTTAGTGGCATCTGCTGTTTTGGGTGCTGGGGGTCTCTATCATGTTTTTAGTGGCCCGGAAATTTTGCATACTGGGGGCGGAATTGTTGCTAAGTTTCACTACGAATGGAATGACGCTAAAAAGCTGGGTTCCATTTTGGGAAGTCACTTAATTATTTTAGGATTGGGTGCTTTTTTGCTAGTGATTAAAGCAATGAACTTTGGCGGAATTTATGATAGTGCAATTGGCGATGTACGGCTGATTGTTACCCCCAATCTCAATCCGGCGACAATTTTTGGCTATCTGTTCGGATTTGCTAATGGCGGCTGGACAATCCTAGGAATGGCTAGTGTTAATAATTTGGAGGATGTGATCGGCGGTCACATTTGGATTGGTGCGATGCTAATTTCAGGTGGCGTGTGGCACATTCTGATTGAGCCTTTTCCTTGGGCTAAGCGACTTTTGATTATTGAGGCTGATGCTATTCTTTCTTATAGTTTAGCTGGCTTGGCTTTTATGGCTTTTCTTTCCTGTGTTTTCGTGGGGTATAACACGACTGTCTATCCTACCCAATTCTACGGGAGCGATCGCCTCGGATTGGCAAATGCACAATTTCTATTGGGTATATTAGCCCTTGCAGGTCACATCTGGCACGCTTCTCGCGCCCGCCTTAATAGAATCTGAATGCGATTTAAGTCAGAAACAAAGTTTCTTCCTACTTTGTTTCTGTGCTTTGCATTGGTTTCAAATTTGTGTATACTTTGAGAAATTACCCTATGACTGTTTTTATTTACTGTTTCTGTATCGGTATTTTGATCCTGCTGTTTTTGTGGAGTGCCTCGCTAGCATTACGAGAGGGATTTCATCAAATCAAGCGCCTACATCAAATTCCTTGTTCAGATTGCGAGTTTTTTACTAATGATTACCGCCTTAAATGTACAGTAAGGCCGTGTGTTGCTTGTACTGAGGATGCGATCGGCTGTACTGACTTTGAACCGAAGACTTGTTTTGCCAATTCTTGCCAGCAACATTTCTCTAGGGTTCACAAAGATTATGCAGAAATACCGACTAATCCTTCTGTTCCACCTTTAGCAACCGGAATGAGAAGCTAGTAAATCCCCCCTGATTCAGGGGGATCTATCACAATTATTTGGACAAATTAGACATGAATTTATACAGCGCTAACTCACTCAAAGTAGAACTAAACCAGAGAGGCTGCCGCCTGACTCCTCAACGAGAAACTATTTTGAGTGTCTTTCAAACTCTGCGGCAAGGAAATCATTTGAGTGCGGAAGAATTATACAATACTTTGCAAAATCAAGGAGAACGAATTGGCTTGTCTACTGTCTACAGAACGCTGCATTTATTAGCAAGAATTGGAATTTTGCGTGAACTAGAATTAGCAGAAGGACACAAGCATTACGAACTAAATTTGGCTGAAGTACACCACCACCACCACCTGGTTTGCATTCAGTGTCACAAAACCTTTGAATTTAGTGATGAATCGATTTTAAAAATAGGCAAAAAGCAAGTTGACAAAGCTGGTGTAGAACTCCTTGACTGTCAATTAACTGTGCGTGCTGTTTGTTTGGAAGCGCTGCGGGAAGGATGGCCTTCTTTGGTGCCGAGCAGTTGGTTGTGTCCGAGATATCATTCGGAACTTGAGGAGGAAATGAGTTGAGTTGAATGAAAGACTCTTCGGGAATTGGGAATTGGGAATTGGGAATTGGGAATTGGGAATTTTCTGTTAGTTATTATAACCCACTACTAACAAACAACTAATGACTGCTGACCAATGACAACTGACAACTGACAACTGACAACTGTCAACTGTCAACTGTCAACTGTCAACTGTCAACTGTCAACTGACAACTGACAACTGACTTCCCCTTCCCTCAAGCAACCTCAGAATCGCAACGTTGGTGTTCCATCCGAAATACGTTAGCGTACAAACTAGCAACAATCTGTTTGCCTTCTTGGGTCAATTGCAAGTAACCGAGAGATTCGCTGATGTGAGGATAAATGCCGCTCCAGTAAAACTTAGAGTAGCTTTGTAGCAAGTCGCCCGGATGCCGGTAGCCCAAAATTTTAGTAGCACCGCTTTCTTCCAACTCGTAAAACAGCGCGCCAATTTTCTGTAAATATTGGGGGTTGCTGAGTTGACCTATTAAGTCAGCACCGCGAACTAAACTAGAATAATTAAGTGCATCTTCGTCACTGTTGCCGTCAAGCACCGAGAAACGAGTCTGTTCTATGTTCTGCTTAATTATTTCAGCATTAATTAGCTTGTGGTTGCCAAAGCGCTCGTCAATGAAAAGTTTGGCTCTGTCAACTCGGTAAGGAGCTAAGCTGGCGGCTGTTGCACCGGGAGCAAGTGCAATTCTCATGCCATCTTTTCCGGTAGCATACAATCCTTCTGATGTTTGGTCTTGCCGACAAACTCCTTTGACATATCCGATATCTTGGCACAGCAAAGAAATGATGTAGTGCAGCCAGTTTTCGCAGGATACTCCGCCCTTGCGAATGTGTTTCCCCCGCAAGATTTCTTGGCCGACTAAGGTAATGCAAATGGCGTGTTCTACATTGTGATAAAGAGCGTCGCTGCTGGCGATATTTTCTAACGCCATTGCCCCTACCCAGGCAATAATGTCGGCATAGTCGGATTTGTAGCCTCCGTAAGTGCGACTGTACCCGTTCTCTAGTTGTTTGATGAAAGCCTCGATCAGCAGTTCTGTAGAATTAAACATACCCTGTCCTTTTACTTTAATATTGCCTTTCAAGAGCGGTGAATCTATTTTGAGTCTCTCTAATATTATGGATGAGATTGTAACTCAGAACTCAAAACTAATTCACTCGCGTGCATTGTTCGCGCTTGCCTTTGGGGGAATCTCAACACTCCCAAGCAACTCAGTCCATGACTGAAAGCCATCCCCGCCGCACTGCATAGAGCAGCCTACTGACAATTTTTCCATCGTCTGAACTTCTGAAGCTTTGAGAATTAATTTCGTATTGAATTTTGTGGAACAGGGTCCGATCGATCTTACCGGATTTCCAAATGTTCAAGTAAAGTTCGGAAATTATGCTTTCAGGAATATAAGCTTTCGTTTTCATCTGTGGTCAACTCAATGTATATTGCCTATTGTCAGCTAATTTTATATAACTTTATGTGATGTCGATCTCTCTGAGGCTGTGATGCGATCGCACGCACTCAGTTGATGGGAGTCTCCGAAAATTTGTGGCGATCGAAATATCGATCGCCACAAATTTTACTGACGGCTGTGGCCTGTATGACAGTTGCGCCTAAATTATATTATGTCACATACCATTCGCCTGTTGTGGTCGCCGGCTCCTTTCCTTGCAGCCAGGAAAGAAGTTCGATCGCCTGCTGCGGAAAATTTCTTGCCAAAGAAAGTCTAGTGGTGTACTATATAGAGTCTGGTATCCTCACTTACCCATAATTATTTTCATCCATCCCGTCCCCCCAGAGGGGAAGGGACTTTCAGTGCGGATGCCGCCAAATCACTATATTCAGCAAAAAGCTAGAAATGCCGTAACTCATGCCCACTATTCAGCAACTCATCCGTTCAGCACGGGAACAAACGCAGAAAAAAACCAAATCGCCAGCTCTCAAGAGTTGCCCCCAGCGCCGCGGAGTTTGCACCAGAGTCTACACGACCACCCCGAAAAAACCTAACTCGGCGCTGCGGAAAGTGGCTCGGGTACGGCTGACATCTGGTTTTGAAGTGACAGCCTACATCCCAGGCATCGGTCACAACTTGCAAGAACATTCGGTAGTAATGATTCGAGGCGGTCGGGTAAAAGATTTACCTGGAGTTAGATACCACATCATTCGCGGTACATTAGACACTGCCGGCGTGAAAGACCGCAAGCAAGGTCGTTCAAAATACGGGGCGAAGCGTCCTAAAGCAGCGAAGAAATAAGACGTAACTCGCATCTTTGAGGGGTTGAAAAGCAAAACTAAATTCGATCGTCATCGATCGATTATATCTGAGCCCAAAACCCCAAATTCAATCATTCAAAATCAAAAATCCCCAATAAAACTATGTCTCGCCGCACAGTTATTCAAAAACGTCCAGTTCCGCCAGATCCAACCTACAACAGCCGGTTGGTAAGCATGATGGTGAGACGGATCATGCAGCACGGCAAAAAATCCGTGGCCTCCAGCATCGTCTACGATGCCATGAAAACCATCCAAGAACGCACAGGAGCCGAACCGTTAGACTTGTTTGAAAAAGCAGTCAAAAACGCGACACCCCTGGTAGAAGTCAAAGCCCGCCGAGTTGGTGGCGCCACCTACCAAGTGCCGATGGAAGTGCGTTCCGATCGCGGTACGACCCTCGCCCTTCGCTGGCTGATCAGATTCGCCCGCGCCCGCACAGGCCGCTCGATGGCAGCTAAACTGGCTAACGAACTGATGGATGCAGCGAACGAAACAGGCAGTGCCATTCGCAAGCGCGAAGAAACACACCGTATGGCCGAAGCTAACAAGGCTTTTGCTCACTACCGTTACTAATTCCCCGATCGAATCTAGGTCGAATTGAGCAAGCCTGTGGTATAAAAGCACAGGTGAGGGATTTGACAGTTTAAGTTTTGAGTATTGAGATTGCATTGCGACTGGCAGCACTGCCGATGGGGCCGCTCAAAAACTGCCTTCCTCAAAACTCAAAACTCAAGCACTTTCTCCATGCCACATCCTTAATATTTTTGTGAACAAATCTTGCAAAAAATATTAAAATGTCACAATACGCTCCATATACTTGTGTTTTAAGCCAGTAGCGACGGCAAACAAAGTCTTTATGTAGTATAGTTGTATTATAGCAACACAAACTCCAAGGAGGTAGCTGTGGTACGTATCGTCCCGCTAGAAAAAACTCGCAACATCGGCATTGCCGCTCACATTGATGCGGGCAAAACAACAACAACGGAAAGAATTCTGTTCTATTCAGGCATAGTTCACAAAATGGGTGAAGTGCACGATGGAACAACAATTATGGACACGATGGAGCAAGAGCGAGAGCGGGGAATTACGATTACTGCTGCCGCTATCACTACCACTTGGAAAGATCACAAAATCAACATCATCGACACTCCTGGACACGTAGACTTCACGATCGAAGTAGAACGCTCCATGCGAGTGCTTGACGGAGTGATTGCAGTATTCTGCTCGGTAGGCGGAGTGCAGCCACAGTCAGAAACAGTTTGGCGACAAGCCGATCGGTACAAAGTACCACGGATCGTGTTTGTCAACAAAATGGATCGGATGGGCGCGAACTTCTACAAGGTTCATGCTCAAATTTGCGATCGGATGAGAGCAAACGCTGTACCCATCCAAATCCCGATCGGCAGTGAAGAAAACTTCCGAGGAATTGTAGACATAGTGCAAATGAAAGCCTACATCTACAAGAACAACATCGGCACAGATATCGAGGAAATAGAAATCCCCGATGAAGTCAAAGAGCTAGCTGCGGAATATCGCACCAAGCTGATCGAATCCGTAGCAGAAACCAGCGACGCCCTCACCGCGAAATACCTTGAAGGTGTAGAACTAACGGAAGACGAAATCCGCTTGGCGCTACGTCACGGTACTGTCGCAGGTACGATCGTCCCCATGCTGTGCGGTTCGGCATTCAAAAACAAAGGCGTTCAATTGTTATTGGATGCAGTCATCGACTATCTGCCGTCGCCCTTGGAAGTTCCGCCAATTCAAGGAATCCTGCCCAACGGCGAGACAGCAGAACGCTTTGCCGACGACAACGCCCCGCTGTCAGCTCTGGCATTCAAAATCATGGCAGACCCCTACGGTCGCCTGACCTTCGTTCGCGTCTACTCCGGTGTCCTCAAAAAAGGTAGCTACGTCCTCAACTCCACCAAAGACAAAAAAGAGCGGGTTTCTCGCCTAATTGTACTCAAAGCGGATCATAAGATAGACGTAGAAGAACTCCGCGCCGGAGACTTGGGAGCAGCCTTGGGTCTGAAAGACACCTTCACCGGTGACACCATCTGCGAAGAAGGCTCGGAAGTGATTCTGGAGTCCCTGTTTATTCCAGAACCAGTCATCTCGGTGGCGGTGGAACCCAAAACCAAACAAGACATGGAGAAGCTCTCCAAAGCCCTCCAGTCCCTCTCCGAAGAAGACCCGACCTTTCGAGTCAATGTTGACCCAGAAACCAATCAGACAGTCATCGCCGGCATGGGCGAACTGCACTTGGAAATTTTGGTAGACAGGATGCTGCGCGAATTCAAAGTAGAAGCCAACGTCGGTCAGCCGCAAGTAGCCTACCGCGAAACCATTCGCAAAGCCGTCCGCGCCGAAGGTAAATTTATCCGCCAAAGCGGCGGTAAAGGTCAGTACGGTCACGTTGTGATCGAACTAGAACCGGCCGAAGAGGGAACAGGCTTTGAATTTGTCTCCAAAATTGTCGGTGGTACTATACCGAAAGAGTACATCAATCCGGCAGCGCAAGGGATGAAAGAAGCCTGCGAATCAGGTATTCTAGCAGGATATCCCGTGATTGACCTCAGAGCTACTATGGTAGACGGGTCTTTCCACGACGTAGACTCCTCAGAAATGGCATTTAAGATCGCCGGTTCAATGGCGATCAAAGAAGCTGTGATGAAGGCGTTGCCAGTGCTGCTAGAGCCTATGATGAAAGTAGAGGTTGAAGTTCCCGAAGATTACATCGGGAACGTCATCGGCGACCTCAACTCGCGTCGGGGTCAGATCGAGGGTCAAGAGACGGATCAGGGAATTGCCAAAGTTTCTGTAAAGGTTCCACTAGCAGAAATGTTTGGCTATGCCACTGACATCCGCTCGAAAACCCAAGGTAGGGGCATCTTCACAATGGAATTCAGCCATTACGAAGAAGTGCCGCGAAATGTGGCTGAAGCCATTATCGCGAAAAACAAAGGGAACTAATGATTTTGGATTTTAGATTTTGGATTTTGGATTGAATCCAAAATCGAGAATCTAAAATCTCAAGTCTAAAATCGCTAAAAAAAACAAGGAACAGATCGAGAATGGCACGCGCAAAATTTGAACGGAATAAACCCCACGTAAACATCGGTACGATCGGTCACGTTGACCACGGCAAAACAACTTTGACCGCCGCGATTACGATGACTCTTTCAGCATTGGGTCAGGCTAAGGGTAAGAAGTACGACGAAATCGACGCCGCGCCTGAAGAAAAAGCACGGGGTATTACGATTAATACTGCTCACGTAGAATACGAAACTACAGGTCGGCACTATGCCCACGTAGATTGTCCCGGACACGCTGACTATGTGAAAAACATGATCACTGGTGCGGCTCAAATGGACGGCGGCATCCTAGTAGTGTCAGCGGCAGATGGCCCCATGCCTCAAACTCGCGAACACATCTTGCTAGCTAAGCAAGTTGGCGTTCCTAGCTTGGTTGTTTTCTTGAACAAGGAAGACATGGTGGATGACGCAGAACTTTTGGAATTGGTGGAAATGGAAGTTCGCGAACTTCTGAGCTCTTACGATTTTCCTGGCGATGATATCCCCATCGTGACCGGTTCTGGCTTGAAAGCTCTCGAAGCAATGGCTGCTAATCCCAAAACCAAAGAAGGCGAGAATGAGTGGGTTGACAAGATTTACAAGCTGATGGAAGCAGTGGATTCTTACATCCCTACTCCAGAACGCGAAATTGATAAGCCTTTCTTGATGGCTGTAGAAGACGTATTCTCGATTACTGGTCGGGGTACTGTGGCGACTGGCCGGATTGAACGTGGGAAAGTCAAAGTTGGCGAAAACGTGGAAGTGATTGGGCTTAAGGACACTCGCAGCACTACGGTGACTGGTGTGGAAATGTTCACCAAGTCGTTGGATGAAGGTTTGGCTGGCGACAACGTGGGTCTACTTCTCCGGGGGATTTTAAAGGCAGATATTGAAAGAGGCATGGTGATTGCCAAGCCGAAGAGCATCTTGCCTCACACTCAGTTTGAATCTGAAGTGTACATTCTGAAGAAAGAAGAAGGCGGCCGTCACACGCCCTTTTTCTCTGGCTACCGCCCTCAATTCTACGTCCGTACAACAGATGTAACTGGTACGATCATGCAGTTTACTGCTGATGATGGTACGGAAGCTGAAATGGTGATGCCTGGTGACCGGATCAAAATGACTGTTGATCTGATTCACCCGATCGCGATCGAACAAGGAATGCGCTTCGCCATCCGCGAAGGCGGCCGTACAGTCGGCGCCGGCGTTGTTTCCAAAATCCTCAAGTAGGAATCCGCTAACGCTTTTGCATAGCAGAAAAGCCTAATTAAATTTAGTGGCTTTTCTGCTATTTATTGATGAGTGATCAGTCAGTCGATTTTAGATTTTAGATTTTAGATTTTAGATTGACTTGCAACATTCAATCTAGAATCTTCAACTAACAATTAAGAACTAATGACGAATGACTACTGACTAATGACTAACAACTAACAACAAACTGAACCTCGAAAATTCAACAAAAAAAATGGCAACAATTCCACAGCAAAAAATTCGCATTCGCCTCAAAGCTTTCGATCGCCGCCTTCTAGACGCATCCTGCGAAAAGATTGTAGATACCGCAAATCGGACAGCCGCCACTGCGATCGGCCCGATTCCCCTACCGACAAAACGACGGATTTATTGCTTGCTACGATCGCCCCACGTAGACAAAGATTCTCGCGAACACTTTGAAACTCGTACGCACCGCCGAATTATCGACATTCATCAGCCTTCTGCAAAAACAATTGACGCTTTGATGAAACTGGATTTGCCAGCCGGCGTAGATATCGAAGTCAAGCTGTAGATTGACAGACTAGGACAATGCCACAAGAAGGAACAATGGAAAAATCATTTGTTCCTTCTTTTTACTGAAAGTGCGATCGACCGTAATCATTAGTTAAGCTGTCGCACATTTAAATTGTATATTTAGGGCGGGCGGGACACCCCACAAGAGTTTGATTTTGTTTCGATATGCAATTTAAATGCAGAACAGCTTAGTCATTTCTAATTAAATCGGTATAATTAAACATAAAATTCAATCAAGGGGTAAGCGCTCAAAAAACGCTCATTTAACAGCATCAATCAAAGCCTTTAACATCATTATTTAACTAAAAACATAATTTTCATCATTTTGAGGGCATCATAGCTTGTTTAAGCTGAAAGCGGTTGCTAAGAGCATTGGCGATAGCGGGGATAGATCGCCCCCGCATTGCAAAAGCCCGATCGCTCTCGCCCCTGAATTGCCTTAAATCAGTTAAAGTAAGAAAAAGAATGGCAAGTACCGTCACATTTGAGCGACAATGGCATCCTCTTCCTCCTCCGCAGTTCGCGAACTCCCCTTATTTCCGTTGCCGGAAGTTGTTCTATTTCCAGGTAGACCTCTGCCGCTGCAAATCTTCGAGTTTCGCTATCGAATCATGATGAATACGATTCTGGAGGGCGATCGCCGTTTTGGTGTGCTCATGTGGGACCCCAACCAAAACAAAGTCTCTGCCGTTGGCTGTTGTGCCGAAGTAATTCACTGCCAGCGCCTCCCGGACGATCGCATGAAAATCATGACTCTCGGACAGCAGCGGTTCCGAGTCCTCGACGCCGTTCGGGAAAAACCCTATTTAGTCGGTCTAGTAGAATGGATTGAAGACGAACCGCCGCAAAAAGACCTCAAATCTTTGGGCAAAGAAGTCGAACAACTGCTCAGAGATGTAGTTCGCCTATCTAGCAAATTGATGGATCAGCCGATCGACCTGCCGGAAGACATTCCCAGTTTGCCCACAGAGTTGTCCTACTGGGTAGCCAGCTACTTGTACGGTGCAGCAACAGAACAGCAAACTCTTTTAGAATTGCAAGATACTGCTGCGAGATTGGAACGCGAAACCGAAATTTTGACTTCGACTCGTAATCATTTGGCAGCGAGGACTGTACTGAAAGACACGCTCCAATAGCCAGCGCAGGCAAAAAGCCCGATCGGTTTTGCCTGCACTGAACTAAGAATTGGGCAAAAATCATCGGATTTTTGATTTTCGATTTTCGATTCGGAATGACCGATGAACTAAGGGTTTAGAGCAGGAGGTGATAGTTCCATTATTTTGGGGAACTGGTATCTGTTCACTCCTTAACTTCAAACAGGTTCGGATACGTTCTTTATAGCAGTAGATGCTTGTGTTAGAAAATCTCGACCAACCGAAACCATACGATGCAGTGAGAGGCGGTCAACTGCCTCCTCCTGTCAGTGGTGTGGTGCTTGGCGGACTAGCAGGAGTTAAACACCGACTGTCTAGTTCTGTCAGCGAACATCGCATTGCCGCCCTCAAGGAGACATTAAATTACGGCGATGCAGGCTTAAAAATAGTCATTAAGATTTGCCAAAGCGAAACAGGGCCAGTGCAGCGGGCGGGCTGCGAGTTGCTCCGACAAAGGCTAAGTTCGATCGCCCATGAAAAACTACAAGCCTTTGTACTTGTAAGTTCAGATTCAGAATCCCAGAAACACAACACTCGAAAAATCTTAGATCCCTCACCCGGAGAAGTCCCAGAAAAAAGATTAGAAAAAAATCACGATCGACAGTTGTCAGAAGCACAGCTAATATTTGAGACAAATATGCAGCAGATGCAACCAAATTTGTTGCTGTTAGAAGCATTAGTAGCCTCTGTAAATCGTGAAGAATTTACTAACGAACTGATGAATCTGTGGGAACTATTACTCTCAGAAATTCAAGAGCCTCTCAAAGAATTACGTCAGGCTGTTGGCAGTGCCATTTCAGCCCAACTGCGCATTCAGTGGCAGTACAATCAAGCAGAATCTCAAGCCAATCAGTGGCAGCAGCGAGCTTTGCTAGCTCTTCAGAAAGAGGATGAAAGTTCAATTCGCCTTGCCTTAATTCACAAGCAGATTCAATTTGATAAGGCGGCAGAATTAAAAGTTGACTTAGACGACCAAACTGTGCGAGTAGAAACTCTCAATCGCAACTTGCTAGCTTTGGAAAGTAAGATTACTGAAGCTAATTCTAAGAAAGAGATACTAAAGATGCAGCTTCATTTTGCGAAGGTACAGGAGCAAATTAACTGCACTTTCAGTCAAATAAATAATATATTTTTTAGTCCTTAGTTTTGGGATAAGCTGTTGCGCATTTAAATTAGAAATTAGGGACGGGCTCGCGTGCCCATCCCACTCATTGTTTTATTGATTTTTGACACACAATTTAAATGTAGAACAGCTTACCGAAATCAGGACACTCAAGATGCCATTTCTGGCGCGATTAATCTGGCGCGCCAGAAACGGCATCTTGAGTGTCCTCGCTGATCATTCCGATGCAACCGGAAACGATATTAATAGTCAAACAATACCAAAGCAGTCCCATACGCAAAAACCGGTTTTTTTTACCGACACAGTTTGCTGGATTCCGCAGCCTGGGTAAAAAAACCCGGAACGTTTTAGTTTGCGTGCGTCCAAGGCTAAGAAATACTTGTTGACGATGTTAGCGGCCGTCTTTGTCAATGTCCCCAGGAACAGCGCGTTCCACCCGATTCCAAGCGTCGCGGGTGGCGTGCTTAGCTTTGTCCCACTGCACATTAGACTTGCCACGATTGGTTTCGTAGTCGCGTTGCAAATCGTCTTCGAGCTCGTTGAAGCTCTTACCAGTACCGGAGTAGCGGCTGTATCCCTCATAACCTGTGCGGTATGCAGGCTGATAGTCGTCGTAAGTCGTACCAGTTTCAGCGTAAGAGCTTGAGTTATAGTTGTTGCGCCAGTAAGCATCTTCTACCGTAGGGTCGATCGCCTCGCCCACACCTTTGCCCGCCAAACCACCGCTAAACGCGCCCACAACAGCTCCCACAACAGCTCCTACAGGCCCGCCGATCGCACCGCCGATCGCAGCACCCGCAGCACCCGCACTCGCTGCACCGATACCAGTTGCCACTGGATGAGCTCCTGTTTCCCCCGACAGTGGGTCGAGGTTAGCATCAGGTTCATTTACCATCTTTTTGTCATCGCTCATGATATTTTCTTCCTTTTATCTAACTGTAACTTTGATTTAATTTACCTTTTAAATTCCTATTTATTCATCTTCCTTAAGGATGAATCTGGTAGCTCAACCTGAATGCAAAAAGTGGTTGGACACGCTGCCGTAATCGAGTAAGGTGAGCAATGCGCACCCTACATCAATAGGTTCAATTGAGTCCTGAGCTATGTTCAATTGTCTACTCACCGAAGAGCCGTATTTACCAGCAAGTGGAGTTGGACAACAATATATCTCTTGCAAAAGTCGTTTTAATCAAATTTTGGAACGGGCTCTCCGGCCCATTCCACAAAAATAATTTTTTCTGTGGAACAGGCCGGAGAGCCTGTTCCTAGCTATTTTTGCAATTCAAAATGAGGAGACTGCACGTGCCGTGTCCCTACCCAAAAAATATTGTAGGGATACGGCACTGCCGTCTCCTCTATATCATAAGGAGTAACCGGAATTGATATTACTCGTTGCCCGTGACCTTTTGGATCAACTCTTCAGCTTTTTGAACTATGCCTTCTTCCGGGTGTTCTCCCTTGTACTCCTTTAAGCTTTCGTCGTAAACCTGCTCGACCTTTGCAGGATTTTGAGCTGTTTTGACTATATCTTCATAAGCTGCTTGGGGATTGAGATCCTCGAAACTTTCGGCGGGGTCAGTAATTTTAGCTTCCTTTTGAGTCTGATTGCTATATTGACCTGCTGCGTAAACAGGCTGATTGGGTGCTAAAGCTAAAGCTGCTAAACTAATTAAAGTTAGCATACAGCCCAGCAAAAGATAGCGGCCTAATGTTTTTACCACAGCTTGTAAAACCAGTTTCATGTCAGTTTTTCCTCGTATTTTAAGCAAGATTTATTGTGCTAAGCTGTCGCACATTTAAATTGTATATTTATGGCGAGTTCTCCCGCCAATCGTACTCATTCTTTGATTTTTTGTTTGATTTTTTGGATATGCAATTTAAATGCCTAACAGCTTACGAATTATATTAAGACGTTCATGGTTATGTAGACTTCTACCTGAAGATAGATTAACGGCTTCAAAGTCGATCGATGTTGAAGCTGCGGCTCTGCATCGATCGTTCAAATAGCTCAGTAGATAGAGCCTGTTCTACCGACCAAACGCCGGGTTTTGTCAGTTTGCCTTCTAAGATTAATTGAGCGATGCTGCCAGTACCGATGCCCGCAGCGACGGCGGCATTTTCGTGTAGGGCGATCGAGCAAACTTGAGCGGATTTGCCATTTTTGATGCCGCTTACTTGCGATCGCACAGCCACGCCCACACCGCTAAAATTATTGCTAACAGCAGTCATCCCGTAACTAACATAAGACAAAAACTCAATCACCGAGGGATTTTTCAGCCAGCTATCCGGCCAGTATTTGGCGACAAACCAGGTAAGGTGATTGTAAAGGTCGGGAAAAGTGCCGAATTTAGTAATCACTGTTTTCACGGGGAAAGTTTCGGGCAGAGTAATTGCTTCCGGCATATCGAACCAGTAAACGCCTGTTTTGCCGTAGGGTGCGGGAAATTCTATCGTTTCGCGATTGCTGTAGGGTTGTACCTGCTGTAGTTTGCCATCAATCCAAGCATCAAAAGGCATTTGCAAACCTAAAAAAGTAGTCCGCATCACCGTAACACCAGCACCGCCAGAACCTCCGACAACATAACTCAAATGGATGTGTTCTGCTGTATCTAATTGCTCCACATCTCGGCGCACCATGCTGTTAGAAATTCCCGGGAAAATGCCCGTGTTGATAATAGCTGTCACCCCGGCATTTTTAGCAAGTTCCCGGCAGTCTAAAGCTCGGCGAGTAAAACTGCGGCTGTCGCTGACATCGGTATAATTAACACCTGCTTCGATGCAGGTTTTCAGCACGTTGGCGTTTCGGTAGTGAAAAGGCCCGGCACAGTGAATGACCAGGTTAGAGGCTGCAATTGCTTGGGTCAAGCCCGCACTGTCTGCTAAGTCTAACGCTAGATAGCGCGATCGATCCGGTGACAACTCTGGCGGAACAGTGCCTTTATAGTCGCGTCCGGTAATAGTAACTTCTGCGTCGGTGTGGGTAACAAGGTCTTGAGCAACGCTGTTGCCAATTCGTCCCCGGCCGCCGATAATCAAAACTCGGTTTGTCATCGCTCAAAAATGGGTAACGCTAATATTATTTTCTCTGTTTTCAGGCATAAATTCCATCTGCACAAAGGATGAATTTGTAAGAAATTAGGAGAATGTGGCGATCGACCTCAGCGATTATCCCTTGCCGCCAGTCGCAGAAATTCTCGGATTTCTTGTATGGATGGTTCAACAATGTTAGCGGAGTGAGTTGTCAAAGAGTAGGCACTTGCCTGTTGTGCTAAAATCGAAGTTAGTCGAGCGTGTTAGGTTTGAGAATGCCTCGATGGGCGATCGGCATTTTCCTTAATATTATTTTCACTATTTAAACAATATGGCACAAAAGAAACATGACTTCTGAAGGCAACGTCGCCGACACAGGCATTTTAAAAGAAGCTCAGCAACTTATGCAAGATGGGTCAGCAGCATCAATAGGTGAAGCGCTGAAAATACTTATGAAAAATGCTGAGTGTAATGATGACACTGTAAAGATTCAGAAAATAAAAGCAACTCAAAAAGCTAAGAGAAAGCGTCGCAGTCGTCACAGATAAAAAAATTAAATTACAGCAGGTAATAATTATGAACAAGCAAAGTATTGAACTGCTTTTGGATGATTGCGATTCAGACCAACCGAATCGGCAAACCGGGGCAATTCTGGATCTGGTTGATGCAGAAGTTTATGAGGCTGCACCGAAAATAGTGAGGTTGCTGAAGTCACCAGATGCAGTTATTCGATTCACCGCAGCAGAAGCATTGGGTTATCTGGGTTCAGAGGAAGTAGAGACAGTTGGCCCTGCATTAATGAACTTGCTGGACGATCCCGAAGACATTGTGAGGTCTGAAGTAGTTGAGGCGCTGGGTGAACTTGATTATATTCCTGCGATCGCACCAATAGAATATATCTTAAGAAATGACCCTTCGGCACTGGTTCGCGCATCAGCAGCAGAAACTCTGGGGTATTTAGGAGAAGCTAAATCAATCAAAATTCTCGATATTTCACTGCTCGATCGTAATGAGGATGAAGCAGTGCGATGTTATGCTGCTAATGCGATCGGGCTGTTAGGTACGCCGCAGCTATTGCCCAAACTGCAAAAGTATCTAAACTCTGAACTTCCTTTATCAGTAAAAGCTGAATTACTCGGTGCCAGGTACTGGTTGGGTGCGAAAGAAGATATCGCGAAGTTAGTGGATTTGTTGGATAAAGGTGATGAAAATTTTGCTGAGCACATTTTGACTATCTTAACAGATTTGAAGGAACGGGAGCCGCAGCCAAATCTTGCTAAAGATGCTCCTGATTTAGGTAAAGTATTGAGTGCGATCGCCCTTCGTTTTCCTTTGATGCGACATCAAGCTGAAGAAATACTCGCAGACTGCATAAATTAACACAAATAAACGCAGATGTGATTTATCTGCGTTCCTCTTCCTATAGATGTTCTCCACCTTACTAATGTCGCGTTTTGATTCGCTAACTACACAAACTCATAAACAGGGACTTCCAGCGTGCGACTAGGCTGTTTTCCTTTCCAGATGATTTGCTGTAATCGCTCTACTGTTTCTGGTGAGAAAAAACGCTCTCCTGTTTCTACACACAATCGGGCTGGCACATTTTCAATAATGATAAAATTTCCATCCATTTCAAGAGTATAGTTAACTCTTTGTTCAATCATGGTTTCTTTCCAGACTTCATTGCTCATTTTAAGTTCTCCTAACTTTGAAATTCATCCACAGTTCGGGGATCGGTTCGTATAGGGTAATAATTTTTATCAAAGGGCGATCGCTTCAAGATCGGCTAGGGCCTGAGAAGTCCACCTTATTTGTGCCATGTCTCGATCTGCTTTTTAGCTTGTTCGTGGGACATAGTATCACCAGCCTCGACTTGCTTCAAGCCTATGTCAATCTTGTAGAGAAAGTAAAGGCGCTCCATCACGTCTGAAAAAGTAACGTCTTGTGGCATTTCCTCGATCGCCTTTAGGACTTTATGTTTGACTGTACTATTTGTCATAACAGGCGTTCTCCTATTGAATCATCTACAAAATATAGCACAAGAAGAGATTGGAGTTGGGCGATCGCTAAAATCAAGGCGAGAGCAAAAACAGCAGATTTCATAAATAAACGCAGATGTGATTTATCTGCGTTCATTTGCGTACCCTTCAAGAAGGCAAAGCGCCTACATCTGCGGTTAAAAAATCTTACTTCTCATTACTCCGAAATACCGACTTAGCCGTCGATTTCAGAGAACTAGCCGCATCCGCCAAGATTTGCGCGATCGGCTGCTGTGCGTGCATAAACACGCGAGCCGTATTGCGTCCGGGCATCCCCGAAATCGAGCCGCCAGGGTGCGTTCCTGCCCCGGTGAGGAACAAACCGTCGATCGGCGTTTTGTAATTCGCTAACTCCGGTAACGGGCGGAAAAATATCATCTGATCCAGCGTCATGTCAACGTGGTAATAATTCCCTTTCAGCGCCCCCAAACGCTCTCCCAATTCGGCCGGACTTTCCACCCGGCGGCCGATAATTGAATTCTTGATATTGGGTGCATATTCTGCTAATTTGTCAATGCAGCGATCGGCAACTTTGTTTTTCAACTCATCCGTCCAACCCGTACCGTGCTGGCCGGTTCCTTCAGCATTTTCGATTTGGTAAGGAGCAAAAAATTCAATCCAAGCCGTATGGTGTCCCGGAGGAGCCATTGACGGGTCTCGTACCGTCGGAAACACGACATACATCGACGGATCGGAATCGGGGATTTTGCCGATCGCAGGCTGAGTATGAGCAATTTCCACGTGTTTCACCGAGTCAGCAATTAAAACAGAACCCATTAAATATTCGTCTTGATGATTCCAGCGATCGAACTTAGGTACTTCATTGAGAGCTAAGTCAATTTTCAGAATTGTCTCGTTGTTATTAACAATTTTGCGCTCCAATCTTTCCCGCAAATTCGGATCGGCAGCATCGACATCGCTGTCATCCATTAAGTGCAGAAACAAACGCTTCGCATCAATATTAGAAATGACACCTTTGGTAGCTCGATATTCTGTGCCGCCTGCAACTCTAACACCGACAGCGCGGCCGTTATCAACTAATATTTTCTCCACGTGCTGATCGGTAAGTATAACACCCGCATAGGTTTTCACTAAATTGACCAGCGCTTGCACCAATGCACCCGTTCCCCCGCGCGGTCTGGCCATCCCAGGATTGTGGCGCATTGCCATCATAATTGCGCCTACAGCAATGGTTTTTTGTGAAGGAGGCGCGCCCAACTCTGCGGCCAGTCTTGCCAAAGGTGCTTTCAGAAATTCCTCATCAAACCACTCGTTGAGAATGTCCTCAGCGCTGGTGATCATCGTGCGAATAAAGTCCAGGGTTTTGTCTGGAGAACCGATGACCGAAAATAAATCTTTTAGTTTGGCAATATCGTAGTTGCCGGCAATATCTATGATGGATTTTGGCGGCGCGTTGAACATCGGAATCATTGCACCTAGAGCGCGCTGCCAAAAGTCTGTATATTCGGCATATTTTTTAGCGTCGCGCTCGTTGTAGCGGGCAATTTCTGCACAAGTCTTTTCTACGGAAGTGTGTGCTAAGAAATATTTGCCGTCTGGATGCGGACAAAAAACGACTGGATCGCAGTAAAGATATTCTAAGCCGTATTTTTCCAGTTCTAATTCTTCTACCACCGGCCCTAAATGGATAAATTCGTGGTCGATCGCGCACAAATTGAATTTAAAATCGGGTAATTCGGGAATCGCTGCTTCGGTAGTCGCCGCGCCGCCGGGAACCGAACGTTTTTCTAACAAGAGAACGGTATATCCGGCTTTGAGGAGATAAGACGCACAGACAAGCCCGTTGTGACCTGCTCCTATGATAATCACGTCATACGTTTGCATAGATGAATCTCTGGGATAGGATGTTTTGCTCATTTTACAAATGTTAACAACTTTGCGGGATCTATCAATAGAAATAGATTCATCTGAAGAGATTAGTTTGAGCATCTTACAAAAGATGGAGTTCTTACCAATTGCTGCTGTGCGCTCGCCTTTATTTCTTCTTGAATTTACCCACCGATCGCTCTTTTGAACTCACGATAGTAGTATATCACATTTATCCGGTTTTATCCGCGTTCATCTGCGGTTATAAAAATTTTTAAGCATTTAAAACAGCCGCTTTCATGGAGAAGAGCGCCAAGAGATGTAGGAGCGGGTTTTATCGGCCATCTTTGAGGTAATTGAAAAAAAAGATAAACCCGCCCTCCGTGATATGTTGTATGGGAACGATGTAATTATAAAGTCGCAATTACCAGTTACCAATTACCAATTACTGCCAATTACCAATTACCAATTACTGCCAATTACTCATTGCTTGAGTTCCTGGAGCGCTGCTTCAGCTTTTTGTGCACCATCATTGTTTCCTTGCTGGCGGTAAGTGTCGAGGGCTTGTTGAAAAGCTTGAATTGCTTCGGATTTGCGATCGCGCGCTTTGAATGCTTTACCCATATTGTAATAAGCTTCTGCTCTGTTTGGATCGAGCTGGATCACTCGCCGAAAAGTGATAATCGCTCCTGAAAAATCTTGTTTTTCTAGTTGGATTTCTCCGATCGCCACGTATGGTTCCACTAAATTCGGGCGCACGTCAATCGCCCGCTTATAAGCTACCACGGCTCCGTCTAAGTCGTTTTGAGATCTGAGAAGTTCGGCGATTTCTAGCTGCACTTCTGGATTCCGAGGCTCTAGTTTAGCAGCTTCTTCAAAAGCTGCTAGCCCTTCGGAAGTGTTGCCGTTCCGCAGCAAAGCACTACCTAATTTTAACTGGACGCTGGACTGTTTGGGAGCGAGTTTTGCTGCTTGTTCGAGCACGGTGACAGCACTGGCAAAATTTCCCTGCTGGATCAATACTAAACCCATTGAAGAATAAGCTTGCCAATTTTTCGGATCGATCGCGATCGCCTCTTGGTATGCTTTAAATGCACCGACGTAATCTTTTTGCTGAAAAAGTACCACTCCAAGCCCGATCCGGGCATTGACATTTTTGCGATCGAGCTGGGCGGCGCGACGGTAAGCGACTGCTGCTGCGGGATAGTTTTGCAAATTCGCCATCGCATATCCCAAGGCGTATTGAAAGTCAGCATTTTTGGGCTCCAGACCGATCGCCTGTTGGTAAAATTCTACTGCGGCTTGATAATTACCCTGACGTGCTTCTAAATAGCCAATACCGGAAAAAATGCGCGGATTTTCGGCATCTAAACGCGCTGCTTGTTGATAAATGTCGATCGCCTTACCGTAGTCTCCTAAATCTACCAACTCGCGTCCTTGTCGCAGTAGAGCATCTAAATTTGCATCATTTTTAGGCTGAACTTGAACAGATGTTTCTGCTGAAAACGCCCGATGCGGCGCAGCGACAGCGAATCCTACTGCTAAAAGCGTACTGAATACCAAGAGACTTTGTTTGTACACGGCCATTTGTTTCAAAGAATGTGTGGATTGAGAGAGCGAGTTGCTATCAGCTTGCCAAGCTGATAGCTTAGGGTTTGCCTGGAATCTGTGAGGGGTGAGATGTAGTAAATCTACATAACTCCACCAACTCAAAATTTTCGCACTTGAGGCCAACTGATGATTGTAACAACAACTGATATCATTCAAGGAGCAGAAATTCAATCTTACCTAGGAATTGTAACTGCTGAGGTGGTCTACGGCACCAACGCGCTGCGAGATTTCTTCGCGGGCATTCGCGACATCATCGGCGGGCGCACCGGTAGCTACGAGGAAGTGTTTCTCAAAGGACAGCGAGATGCCCTCGCGGAACTGGAAAAACGGGCCCAGCGCCTGGGTGCCAATGCCGTAATCGGGGTGGAAGTTGACACCGGCACCATTAATGTAGACTCATCCGGGGCTTTGCTACTGATTACTGCCGTTGGAACGGCTGTAAGATTGCGTTAAGCTGCCTTTCCTCTATACATCCGGGAAGTTTTTTAACTGGATAAAATAGTTATTGGCGATCAGTCATCAGTCATCAGTTATTAGCTAATAGCTGCTGGCTGAGGGCTGATGACTTTTTTGTTTCTTTCTTCAGACATAGAGACTGGTTATTTCCCCAGACAGATATAGTTTCTATCAATCTCAGCCACAATCAATGCTTAGGTGAAAGATTGTTAAAAACTAAACCAACAGTCAAAGGAAAGGAAAAGCTATGACATACGTAAATAGACCTATAGACAACGTTGTTACCGAGCCTGTGGTCGTAAATTCAGTGATGGAATACCACGATCGAGTGCGGTGGGGCCCGATTTTTTCAGGTTTGGTAATTGCGATCGGCACACAACTGGTGTTAAGTGCATTGGGCGCTGCGATCGGCTTAAGCAACATCGCTAATTCAGGAGCACCGCGCAGTATTTCAGGGGACGTGGGTACCGGCGTCGGAATTTGGTCAATTATTAGTTTGTTAATTAGCTTAGCCGTTGGCGGTTGGGTAACTGCTCGCGCTTGCGGCCCCATGAACCGCAGCACGGCACTTTTGAACGGGGCAATTTTGTGGGCAACCACCTTAACAATTAGCTCTTGGCTGTTAGCAAATGGCGTGGCCGGGACTTTTGGCATAGTAGCTGCGAATGCGGGAGAAGCAATTAATCAAGCGCAGCAGGGCGGGGTGGATTTGCCGAACCAAGCGCCTAACGTAACTGCTCAGGATACTCGCAATATTGCTGGTAATGCTGCGAAAGCTGGTTGGTCGTTTTTGTTCGGCTCGCTATTGGGTTTAGTTGCTTCGATGGCTGGAGCATCGGCCGGCGCGCGCACTCCTCGGAATTACTCGTAAAAGTTTCGTCAGACATGGAACGTTCATGTTCATGAAAGCACTTTTTCAAGGTGCTTTTTTATTGTTTTAATTCATATATTCTTCAGTCCGCGCCGGCGGACTTCGTTTGTGTAGTAGCGGTTTAAACCGCCGAGTTTTATTTGTCTAATGCGCTTTTCGCTGAGTCTAGATCCCCCTAAATCCCCCTTAAAAAGGGGAGTAGGGGTTGACTTTGATATCTTCCGGTTCCCCCCTTCTTAACTACCGTGTACACACATCTCTGTGTAAAACCAAAATCCTCGGAGATCCCCCTAAATCCCCCTTAAAAAGGGGGACTTTGACTCCGGTTCCCCCCTTAAGAAGGGGGGTTAGGGGGGATCTGGGCCTAGTCGTCAAACAGTAAACCGGTAGTACATTTGGCGTTAAGTTGACACACGAATTAAGCGGTGAAGTATTTAGCCGCTGGGTGATAGGTGATAATTGCGGTAGTTGATTGTTCAGGATAAAGTTGTTCGCTTTCATCCATATACAGATTGATACGATCGCACTTCAACAACTCTAACTGCTTGTACTGATCCGCCATATTCGGACAAGCCGGATAGCCGAAACTGTACCGCGAACCGCGATATCGCTGCGCTAGCATATTGCGAATGTTGTCCGGTTCCTCGCTACCGAATCCCAATTCGCGGCGAATCCGCGCATGAGTCCATTCTGCTACCGCTTCCGCCGTCTGTACCGCCAATCCGTGGAAGTAGAGATAATCGGTATATTGATTGTTAGCAAATAGCTTTTGGGCGTACTCCGTAGCAACTTCTCCCACCGTCGCTACTTGCATCGGAAATACATCAATTTTACCCGATTCTTTGGGTGCGAAGAAGTCAGCAATGCACATCCGGCGCGCCGATTTTTGGCGGGGAAATGTCCAGGTTGCTGCGGGTGTCGATACATCTTGCCCGTTACTCATAATTTCCGAGTGATAAATATGCAATGAATTGCCTTCAGCTTGACATGGAAAATACCCGTAAATTGCTTGCGGATGCAGTAACTTTTCGGTGATGATTTTGTGTTTCCATTCTTCCAATATCGGATAAACTTTCTCAGCCAAGAAAGCATCGTATTCTTCCCGCGATTGGTCTTTTGGCTTGCGGAATTGCCACTGTCCAGCAACTAAGGCTTGCAAATCTAAGTGCCATAAAAGTTCTTCAAAGGGGATGTCTTCAGGCCGCAATAACTGAGTTCCCCAAAAAGGAGGAATCGGGCGATCGATATCTATATCAACTGCTTCCGAACGCCTGGTATCTATCACAGTCGGAATTTCTAGTTTGGCTGCTTTCTTCGCATCCTCAACAGCGATTTCTTCGGCAGTCTTAACTTCTTTAACTACTCCATTATCTTGCCCTACTTCATCTAAGAATCCTTGCAAATCTTCCCAGTTACCAGCAGATTTGGCTGGCATCAGTTTCTCCATAAAATTCAAGTCAGAAAACGCATCTTTGCCGTAAATGACTTTACCTTTGTAGGTATTTTGGCAATCTTCATGGACAAACTTGGGAGTCAAAGCTGCGCCGCCCAAAATTACGGGGACGGTGATTCCTCTCTGGTTGAATACTTCCAGATTTTCCTTCATAAATGCGGTGGATTTTACCAGCAAGCCACTCATGGCAATACAATCAGCTTTGTGCTTTTCGTAGGCATCAATAATATTATCAACTGGTTGCTTAATTCCCAAGTTAATCACTCGGTAGCCGTTGTTTGATAGGATAATATCAACTAAGTTTTTGCCGATGTCATGAACGTCGCCTTTGACAGTTGCAATGATGAATGTTCCTTTGGAATTGTCACCAGATTCGGACTGTTCCATGTGCGGTTCTAAATAAGCAACTGCCGCTTTCATGGTTTCGGCTGACTGCAATACAAATGGCAGTTGCATTTGTCCCGATCCGAACAATTCTCCGACTACTTTCATACCGTCTAGCAAGAAGGTATTGATAATGTGCAGAGGTGCATAAGTTTCTAATGCTTTGGTTAATTGGATATCGAGTCCAATGCGTTCGCCATCGATGATGTGCTGCTTGAGACGTTGTTCTACGGGAAGGTTTGCGTCTTCTGTCCGATCGCGCTTGGTAGTTTTGCCAGCAAACACCGTTGTTAGGTCGCCCAAGGGGTCATAAACGCAAATATCGCCGTCGAACTCCCGTTCGTCGTAGATCAGCTTACGGCAGATTTCCTGGTGTTTGGGGTCGATTTTGGCTAGAGGCAAAATCTTATTAGCGCTGATAATTGCTGAGTCCATCCCCGCTTGCATCGCTTCATGCAAAAACATGGAATTCAAAACTTGTCGCGCGGCCGGATTTAAGCCGAAGGAAATATTAGAAACTCCCAAAATTACGTGACATCCGGGCAATTCTTGGCGAATGCGGCGGATCGAATCGATGGTAGCTTTGCCGTTTTTTCGGTCTTCTTCAATCCCGGTGGAAATTGGCAATGCTAGGGTGTCAAAAAAGATTTCTGGGGCGGGAATTCCGTGGGCGACGGCGGCATTATATGCGCGTTGGGCGATCGCAAATTTTTGGTCAGCAGTACGCGCCATCCCATCTTCATCAATCGTCCCGATCACAATGGCCGCGCCGTATTTCTTCGCCAAATCCAAAACTTGATAAAAACGCGGTTCTCCGTCTTCATAGTTAGTAGAATTCAGCAAACATTTGCCGCCCGCAACTTTCAACCCAGCTTCCATCTTTTCCCATTCAGTGGAATCCAACATTAAAGGCAGAGTTGCATTAGTCACAACACGAGAAACTAATTCTTTCATGTCGCGGACACCATCGCGGCCGACATAATCCACGTTGACATCAAGAATGTGCGCGCCTTCTCGCACTTGTTCCCTAGCCATTGCTACTAAACCATCCCAGTCTTCGGCATTCAGCAAATCGCGGCATTTTTTGGAACCGCTGGCGTTGAGTTTTTCGCCGACAATTAAGAATGAGTTTTCTTGTTCATAGGGTTGGGCACTATAAATTGAAGCAGCGGATGGTTCCCAAGTAATTTCGCGATTTTTTGGTGTCAGAGTTGCGCCGATTTCTGATAGCTGTTGGATGTGATCGTAGCGGGTTCCGCAGCAGCCGCCGATGACTTGCACGCCTAAGTCTTCGACAAAGTGCATCAAGGCCATTTTTAATTCTATTGGCGTGAGTTTGTAGTGCGCGTGCCCGCCAATGTTTTCGGGTAAACCAGCGTTGGGAATGCAGGAAATGACGAAGGGCGAATGTTTAGATAGGTATTTGATGTGTTCGGCCATGCGATCGGGCCCGGTAGCACAATTTAATCCTAAAATATCTATGGGATACGGCTGCAAAATGGCTAAAGCGGCGCTGATGTCGGAACCGACTAACATTGTGCCGGTGGCTTCCATTGTGATTGATACCATTAACGGAATTCGCGCACCTTTTTTCTTAAATACTTCTTCAATAGCATTTAATGCTGATTTAATTTGCAGCACATCTTGACAAGTTTCGACCAGAAATAAGTCAACGCCGCCGTCATAAAGTCCTTCTGCTTGTTCGGCAAAAGCGGCGGTGAGTGTGTCAAAATCAATGTGTCCTAATGTTGGCAATTTGGTGCCTGGGCCGATCGATCCTGCAACAAATCTCGGCTTTTCTGGCGTGTCAAATTCGGCGGCGATTCCCTTGGCGAGTTCGGCGGCAACTTTGTTGAGCTCATAGGCTTTGTCTGCCAAATCGTACTCGGCGAGCACGATGGAAGCCGCCCCGAAGGTGTCTGTTTCGATGACATCGGCCCCTGCTTCGAGGAATCCCCTGTGCACGATGGCGACTGCTTCCGGCTTGGTGTGCACGAGATATTCGTTGCAGCCTTCGTATTCTTTGCCGCCGAAGTCTTCTGCGGTGAGGTTTTGGACTTGCAGGTTGGTTCCCATTGCGCCGTCGAAGACGATGATGGGGCGCGAGGGGTGGTGGAGTCGATCGAGGAATCTGCTATTCATCAGCGGTAAAAAGACGTAGGTGCTATATATTTACAATCTTATCTATTTTGCAATATTCTCAACAGTTATGTGAATCTTGGGGAACGGCTGATGACTGAAGGATTTAATGCTGCTGACAATAGTTCGATCGCACCTGTCATTTTACTGATCGCCCTGGATAATTGTCAAAATTCTGCTGTGGGCGCGGCTGTGGGGGCTAAACTGGCGAGTTGTGAGGGGTTTTTCCGCTTAACTGTTGAGGAATTTTCCGCAAATGCGATCGGCATAATTATCCATACCATCAAGATTTATTATTTATCCTGGTATTTGAAGCTGTTTTGGGCGATCGCTTAGTTTGACGATCGCCTGCTTGAACCTTTACCTCCATATAACTTTCTGCCCCTTCTAGTTCAAAATTGACTATTGCCGCTTCATCATTAATCCCACTAATTTCTGCATCTGCAAGTTCCTCAAATTCCGAATGCGATCGATCGTCTATTAGCTGTGCCGCTAATTGTTCTATATTCTGATTAATCTCAGTTTCTCCCATCTCATTCTCTATTTCTTCCGTCGATAAATCTGTCTCCAATCCTAAATAGTCTTCGATCTCTTGACTAACAGCACTTTCTCTGATTTCATAATCTCTAATCTGCATAGCTAATTGCTGCTTTTCTGCTGACAAATGTTCAACTTTTTCTGCAACTATTCTTAGCTGTTCATTCAGAACCCGAATTTCTCGATTTTGCTGCTGAATCTTCTCCTCACCATCAGCAATCGTCCGGTCTCTCTCTAAAATCAAATCATTTCGAGTTTGCAATTCCAAAGCATTCATCGCTGCTTTAATTAGATTATAAAAATGCGACTGAGATACATCAATCTTTTTAGCATTGTGGCGAGTTTTTCCTAAAAGTCCGATTTTTTGTCCTTGTTTAATTGCTAAGACAAAGCCTTGATAATTTTTAATTTTTAATTCTTTGACAAAATCAACTTGAACTAAACTGCAAATATATGTCCGATGGTCAAAGTAAAATTCTGCTTTCATAAAACAGCACCCTTTTCTGCTACAGTCCCGCAGAATTATAGCACGAATAGTGTTCAAACTCGAAAAAAAATTATAAACCTCTGGTGCGCGAGGATGTCTGTACCATAATTATTGTAAACATATTCGATGTCAAGAGTTACTGCTAAAATTCATCAAAAATAAAGAATCGATCGCCATTTCAATCAAAACGCCAGCTAACATTAATAAATAATATCTTCCTCTAACTCGATCACACCCGCAATCAACTTCCAACAAGGGTCATCCCCTTCCCAACCATCAGGCCGCCAAGGCATACTTAAACTGACTGTTATCAAACAAGCTTTTTCCGGGCGACAGCTAAATTCTAACCGTTTGGGACATATTAATAGTCACTAAGGAGAATATCTTGGCTATTGCCATAAGTTATACTTTATGGTATATGTAAACATACAGCAGATTACCAGTTGATTAAGTAAATCTCAAAAACGTGAAAGGGCAAGCACCGGGCACAGCCCCAACAAAAACCGCTTTTTTGTACTTCACTTACCTAAAAATTGCTGTATTACTAGCCATTGTCTGAAAAAATACAATTATAGGAAGCACATATTATGGAAAGAAAAAAAATATTAATTGCAACTAAGACATATCCATCAATTAGTACAAAATACCGAGAAACGGTATGCACAGCGGGAGTTATATTGGATGATGAAGAAAAACCACTTAAGTGGGTTCGCATTTATCCTATTCGCTTCCGACAATTAGATTTCGATCGGCGCTATCCAAGATGGTCTATTATAAGTGCTAAAATCGAAAGATATGATAAAGATTATAGATTGGAGAGTTTTCGGATAGATGATGAATCAATAGAAGTTGTGAAAAAAATTGACACGAGTAATAACTGGAGTGAACGAAAAAAACTTGTTTTACCACTACAGTTCAGATCGATTCGGGATATACAAAATCAAGATAAGTCTCTAGGAATTATTAAGCCACGAACTATTCAAAATTATTTTTGTGAAAAAGGCACACGTGAGTGGAGTCCCCAGCAGCAAGGAGTTATCGATCAGTTAGATTTGTTTGAACCCACAATAGAACTTGAAAAAATCCCATATAAGTTTGGGTATAATTTTATTGATGAAGACGGCGACGAACATCGGTATAGTATTAGTGATTGGGAAATTAAAGAACTTTATAGGAAATGTAGAGATAAATCTCAGAGTTTAACCCCACTTGCCAAAGAGCATGATGCCCTCGAAAAAGTAAGGCAAAAACTAGAGGTTGAATTTTTAGGCAATAAGGATTTATACTTTATAGTAGGAAACTTAAAACAGTATAAAAAAACTTTTATGATAATTGGCTTATTTTATCCGCCCATAGTTTCTCATACTCAGCTTACCTTGTTCTAATTCTAAAATTACGATGGATAAACTTATTTGCACCAAAAATCAATCTTCTCAATCCCCCCAAATTTCTCTTAGCACGACGAGTGAAGAGGAAGTTGAAGATTTTTGTAAGAGATGTAATGAATCTGAACTACCTGAAAATGAATACATTTTTACCTTTGGTTATGGAAATCGCAAAAACTACGACTTATTTTTAGCATATCTGCAAAATTATGATATTAAATATGTCATTGATGTTAGGAAAAATCCTCGCGCTTGGACTCGCAGATGGTATGGGGATAAAATTGAAGAATTTTGCTTTTCACAAAACATTGAATACATTTCCAAAATCGATTTAGGAAATACATCTGGCACCCAAAAATGGATGCCGCCCAATAAAAAAAAAGCCAAAGCTGCTTTGCGTGAAGTTGCAGAAATCACTCAGCAAGGCACAGTTTTATTGTTATGTGCTGAAATGAATCCCGATAAATGTCACCGGGTAGATGTTGCTGAGAAATTAGCCAAATTAGTTTCACTACCAGTTAAGCACTTGCTGTGACAATAAATAATTGCACTGATATTTATGTGGCAAGAGACATAACGCTTAAACACCAGAAGACGGATCTGGTTTTTTCACCAGCTTTTGAATCAAAAGTTGACCAGCCAGCAGCATTAAACCCACAGATGCAAAAGCAAAAACACCTCCACCCAAAGCCACAATTCCCATTACTAAAGTTCGTACAGCCGCCGCAA
>Ga0335395_10000200_pt1 | contig 38068 bp, 33 predicted proteins | sample MAT02_FD_205744 | JGI IMG/M metagenome (GOLD analysis project Ga0335395, IMG submission 205744) | Freshwater microbial communities from Lake Fryxell liftoff mats and glacier meltwater in Antarctica - MAT-02 (spades assembly) (version 2) ... | reverse complement strand
TGCAGCAGCGGAATCGTGAACGCCGCTGTCTTGCCGGTGCCCGTTTGCGCCGCACCCATCACGTCGCGACCCGCCAGCACGATCGGAATCGCCTTGGCCTGGATGGGCGTCATCGCGACATAGCCGCTTTCGGCCACCGCGCGCAGGAGCTTGGGGTCTAGCGGAAGGGTGTTGAAGAGGGGCGGCGCTACGTCAGCCGCCAGATCGATCTCAGGGGTGTAGGTGTCTGTCATTGGTGCAACATTATCCGCTGAACGCTTATTCGCGCATCCAGCCAAAGCTGCGGCTGTATTGCAGCCAGGTCAGTCACATCCGGCTTGATCGCGAAAAACGCAACCATCGGGGTGACTTGAAACGCACGATGCGCCAATACAGCACAACGTAAGTCAGCCCGAAGAGCAGCAGAAACATCGCCATCACGGCGGTGTTGTCCCACCACAGCACGGCTGGCACCACGGAAAGCATGCACAGCGCCCACAGGTACGGCGAAGTCATCGAATTTCGGCGCGTCAGCGCCTTCGCGCTGCGGTTGCCCACAGCCCAACTGAGCACGCGGCGGTAAATCAGCGAATGCAGGTGGATGCCGTCGGGCATCGAAGGCGAAACCTGGCGCAAGAGACGGCGCCGGTAGATGGAGAACAGCGTCTCGAAAACCGGATAGATGCAGACCAGTAGCGGGAAAAGTGGTGAGACTGTGGGATTGCGCACTAGCAGTAGGATGGCGATTTCTGCTACGTAAAAGCCCAGGAAATACGCGCCGCCGTCACCGAGAAAGATGAGACCAGCGGGGAAATTCCAGATGAAAAACCCCAGTACGGCGCCGATGCCAGCCAGCGCCAAGGTTGCCACCAGGATGTCGCCAACCTGGAACCCGACATAACCCAATGCTGCGAGCATGATGACGACGCACATCGATGCCAGACCGTTGAAACCGTCAATGATGTTCACCGAATTGGCAATGCCAGCCACGGCAAACACCGTGATCGTTAGCGAAAATATTGGGATCGTCACTAACCAGTCGAGTCCAGGGATGCCGGTATAGCGCAATTGAGTGTCAAGCAGCCAGCAGGCGATCAGAGCAGAGACCGTGGTGGCAAGCAGACGCCAGCGCGCTGAGACGATCTTGGTCAGGTCTTCAAGCAAGCCTGCACCAAAGGCCGGGATGGCGCAGACCATGAGGATCAGCCCCAACGGCAGGGAACCGTGGCCCAGCGTCCAATCGGCGTAAATGGCGCCTATCAAGACGCTGAGAGCAATGCCCACGCCACCCACTCGCGGCACGACCACGACATGGAATTTCTGCGGGCCGCTGAAGTCGTGGTCGGCCGCTTGCGCCCACTTACTGCGGCCAAGACGAACCAGGCAAAGAGTAAACATGGCCGACGCTAAGAAACAAAGAATAAAAACGGTCATTTCTAAATTCTAACTTTCAGACTTACGGCGGCGGAATTCCCAGAGCTAGCAGAGCCCGCTCCAGTGAACTCGGACCGGCAGCTAGAATCCGGGCATCAATCACAAATTGCATGGCAAGAAGGCCCTCGTCTCAGGGCCCTCCGCGCATATGTTTCCTCCATGCCACAACGTGGTCTTCTCCCTACACGCGCTGCGGCTTTGCTAATTGCAGTTTTGGCTGCTGTCAGTTCTCCGGCGTCGTTTGCCCAGCCAGTCGTACAGCCCAGCGCAGAGAGCGTTCCAGGTGCACCGATCCGACTGCGCCAACCGCAGCAGCAGCCCAACACTGAAGAAAAGAGCCGTGAGGACCGCAACCCAGCACCGCCGAGCTATAGGCCCGGCGAATTCGAGTTATACATACAAAGTGCGTCCGGCGATCCGCTTCTGCGCCGCTTTGGTAGCGAACTCATCATCGGCACATCAGGCAGCCGTAGTACACCGCAAGATGCGGCGCCCCCTGTCCCGCCAGACTATCGTGTGTCACCGGGAGACGAGTTGCTGGTGTCGATCTGGGGCGCTGTCGACGCGGACCTGCAATTGACTATCGACCGCGCCGGTCGCGTCAGCATCCCACGCATCGGCAGCGTAGTTGTCAATGGCCTTACGCTGCCAGAGGTTGCCGCGGCTATCGACCGTCAGGCCCGCCGTATCTTCAAGAACTTCGAGCTCAGCGTCACTCTGGGCCAGTTGCGCAACATCCGCGTGTTCGTCACTGGCTTCGCTGTGCGCCCGGGTGCCTACACCGTGAGCAGCCTGTCGACACTTTCCACAGTGGTCTTCGGCCGCGCTGGCGGGCCGGCAGCGTCGGGCAGCTTCCGTGACATTGAATTGCGCCGAGCTGGCCGCACCATCGCCAAGCTGGACCTGTACGACCTGATGATCTTCGGCCGCCGTGACGCCGACTACCAAGTGCGAGCCGATGATGTGATTCACATCGGCCCCGTCGGCCGTCAAGTCGCCATGATTGGAAGCGTGAACAAGGCAGCCATTTTCGAGCTGCGCCAGTACGAGACGGTGGACGACGTGCTTCGTATGGCCGGTGGCTTCAGTTCGGTGGCCGATCGCAGCCGTTTGGCCGTCGAGCGTGTCAGTGACCGCAACGACCGCCGCGTGCGCCAGTTGGCGCTACCGGTCGACGGCACGGTACCGCTGGACGCTGGAGATTTGATCCGGGCCTTCAGCGCCGTCGACGCTGTGCTGCCATTAGACCGCCAGAACAAGCGGGTTCGCATCGAGGGTGAGGTCAATCGGCCTGGTACCTACATCCTGCCGCCGGAGAGCACCATTTCCGACGCGTTGAAGGCGGCCGGCAACTTGACGTCAACTGCTTTCGTGTTCGGCACCGAATTCAACCGCGAGTCGGTGCGAGCAAGCCAGCAGATCAACTACGCCCGCGCTCTGCGCGAAGTAGAGTTGGATCTTGCGCGAAACTCAGCGACGACGAGTATATCGGGTGCCGAGGAAGCCGTGGCTGCTGCGGCACTTCAGCGAGCCAACTCAGATCAGCTGCTGGCGCGGCTACGCGAAGTTCGTCCGACCGGCAGGGTTGTATTGCAAATGGCGCCAGAGGCGCGCGAGTTGCCCCCCCTGGCGCTGGAAGACGGCGACCGACTCTACGTGCCGGCCGTGCCGAGCACGGTCGGCGTCTTCGGCAGCGTCTTCAATGCGGGTAGCTACCTCTATTTGCAGCAGCGCCGGATCGACGATTACCTGCGCTTGGCCGGCAGCCCAACGCGCGGTGCCGACAAGAAAAGTATTTTCATCGTACGCGCCAACGGCAGCGTGGTCAGTGCCCAGCAGGATCCTAGTAACTGGCTAGGATTCGGTGGCAAGCGCATCAATGACATCCCGGCGCTGCCCGGGGACACGGTTTTCGTACCGGAAGAGCTCAACAAGTCGACCTTCGTGAAGTCAGCCAAGGATTGGACTCAGGTGTTGTACCAGTTCGGCCTGGGCCTCGCCGGCGTGAAGATTCTTCTGCCATGAACAGGCTTATGGAAAATCAGGCACGGCCGGGTTCGTTAGCGCTTTTGGAGGAATTAAACCCCACGACCGCTATGTTGGCACAGTGGAAGCAAATTTCTTCAGGTGTCTTGCTCGCAGGCCTGTCAGCGCTAGTTATCGGCTACGTGTTGACGCAAACGTTTACTGCTCGTACTTCCGATTCGTCGCCTCGACAACAGGATGCTGCGGCCAGCATGTTAAACACATCTGGCGCCTTGGCCAATGTGGTCAGCGGCTCGTCCAACGGCGCGAACGACGCGAGCGTCTTCGTCGTACGCGCCAACGGGCACCCGGGCAATGGCTACCAGCTACAGAACAGGTGGTTCAGTCCCAGCGTCCACAGCGGCGCCTTGAGTGCCGAGCTTCGTAAAACGACTTTTATGCCCAAGCAACGCGACAAGTTGAGCAACGTGAAAAATGCGGATGACTGGACGTTGATCCTGCACCAGCTGGGTATCGGGGCGGCAATCAGTCTATTTTCTATATCCCTGATCCAGCAATGACACAGGAATCTTTGGTCACGACCGACGCCAGCGGGAATGGCGTCATCGATAACGACCAGTCGGTCAACGACAGTTCGCTGACCTTGCTCGACTTCGCAATTCTCCTTGCCGAGCAGTGGAAACTGCTGGTTTTCGGTTCGCTCGCGGCCGGACTGGTGGCGCTAGGGGTCACTTATCTTGTCGCGCCGACTTTCACCTCACGAACGGTATTTTTGCCACCCCAGCAGCAGCAAAGCTTGGCAACTTCGGCCCTCGCATCATTAGGCGCACTGGGGGGCCTCGCAGGTGCGAGCGCGGGAATTCGCAGCCCGATCGACCAGTACGTTACGTTGCTGCAGAGCACCACGGTAGCCGACCGAATCATTGACGAATTTAATCTAATGAAGGCCTACGACCAAGACTACCGAGTCGATGCTCGCAAGCAGTTGACAAAAAACCTGCGCGTTACATCGGGCCGACGTGACGGGCTGATTACGGTCGAGGCTGATGACGAGGATCCGCAGCGAGCCGCCGATATCGCCAACCGATACGTCGACGAACTACGCAGCTTGACTGGCCTGCTTGCACTGACCGAGGCACAGCAACGCCGTGCGTTTTTCGAGGTTCACCTGCAACAGACACGCGCTAAGCTGACCGAGGCGGAGAAAGTCTTGCAGGCAAGCGGGTTTAGCTCCGGAGCAATGAAAGCCGAGCCGCGCGCGGCAGCCGAGGGCTATGCCAGGCTTCGAGCGGAGTTGACGACGGCTGAGGTGCGCCTCCAGACCCTGCGCAGAAACCTGGCCGACGCCGCACCCGAGGTCCAGCAACTAAGTGCCGCAGTCATAGCCCTGCGCGATCAGTTGGCTAAGCTGGCGACTGCTGCCGACACCCCAGCTGACGCTGGTTATATTGGCAAGTATCGCGAATTCAAATATCAGGAAGCGCTGTTCGAACTTTTTTCACGCCAGTTCGAAGTCGCACGACTGGACGAGAGCCGCGACGGTATGCTGATTCAGGTCGTGGACAAAGCAAAGCCAGCAGAGAAGAAGACCAGACCCCGACGTGCACTGACGGCTATCGTGGTTACTGTCTTCTCGTTCCTCGCCATTGCGGCATTCCTGGCGGCTCGGCACGGGATGCTGACCTCGCAGACCCGTTCCAGATTTGCCGAAAAGTGGGATCAACTTGCAGCCAAGCGAGATCGAAGGCGATCCGCCGCCTAGGCTTGCACCCCTTGATACGAGCAGCCGCACGTGATGAACGCAACCCAGCCGAGGCTCGAACTGCACCTGCAGTGCCGACGTGAGATCTGAATGGGTGGTCTGGGCGGAAACCCCGCCAAGTTGGAAGCACCGCGTTCTATGTCCACTTCTCTGAATCGATTGAATATGGATACGAAACCGCTCTTTTCGGTGATCATTCCGGCAAAGAATAGGGCAGCCTATCTCCATCACACGCTGCGCACATGCATGGCGCAGCAGTACGAAAACCTCGAGGTGATCGTTGCCGACGATGGCAGCACTGATAACACGCGCGACGTGGTTGATACGGCACGTGCACGTGACCCGCGCATTCGCTACGCGACGCCCGGTGGCTCGGTTGGTATGCGCGAAAACTTCGAGTTTGCGTTGCGGCAAGTCAAGCCGGGCTATGTAATCGCGCTGGGTGCAGACGACGGCTTGATGCCCCACGGCATCGAGGGTATGCTCGCGGTGCTGCGCGAAACCCGACAGGAACTGCTGGCCTGGTCGGCGCCGGTGTTCTCGTATGCCAAGGCGCAAACACCTTCTAGCCAGCTCGTGCTTTTCCGGCAGCGGGCAACTCGCATCATTAGATCGGAGGACTTCCTACGGCGGCAGGCCATTCACCTGCACTACCTCAGCGACGTCGAGTCGCCAATGTTTTACGTGAAGGGGGTCGCCTCGACGAAACTGGTCGACCGCGTGCGGAGTCGATCGCCAGAGGGACGCTTTTACGGCTGCCCTACGCCCGATGGCTACTCGGGCATTGTGCTCGCCGGGGAGGTCGAGACCTACGCCTTTTCCGGGCGTCCATTCTCTATCTATGGCGCCTCACCCTCCTCGCAGGGGTTGGCCTACTTGCAGGGAAGCGATAAGGCCCGGGAGCTCTCAGAGTCGTTTTTCCGGACCGTCTCCGACACGCCGATGCATTCGCAGTTGGCGAGCCAGCCTTACTCGCCACTGATCACGCTGATGACCGTCGACTACCTGCTGACGGCTGCGGGCTTGCCGGGCTGGCAAGGACCGGTGCCTGACATCGACTACCGCCAGGTGCTGCTCCGCGCGATAGAGGAGTTGCGCCACGGTCTGTACTCGGGTGACCGCATCTCGCGAGAACTCGCGATTCTCGACCGCATTGCCGACCAGCACGGCTTGCTGAATTTCTACCGGCAGAGGGTCCGATCCATGCGGAGGCTCGCACCGAAATCGCGTCTTGAAGGCGATGCTATCAGCCCCTCGATGCTCGTCCTCGACGGCGAAGCCTGCGGCATTAATGACATCGTCGACGCGGCGCATTTCGCTCACCACGCACATATCGTGGCTGCGCGCCCGCTGCTGGCTACAGCCTGGCAAGCGGCCGTGCGCTCGCTGCGCTACCGCCTGGCATCGGTAAGCGTCGGTGGAGAATTCCCCCCTGCCGCGGAATGGCAGGGCAAGGCGGTATGAACACGAAAGGTGGGCCGTGGGTCGCGCTACTCGCACTCGCGACTCTCGCAACCGGCATGGCGTTGGCGCTGGCCGCAGATGCACAGCGTGCGGTACTCATGCCAGCCATCGCCTCCATCGTCGTCTATATGGCCTTCACACTGGCGCTGTATCAACGCCTGCGCCATAGTTTGTTCGGAGAGATCGGGTTCTTCTTTCTCTCTGCGGCATTCGCCTACACGCTCATGCCGGCGGCCACCTTCATATTGGCAGACGTCGAGTTGTCGCAGGGCTGGGTGTGGGAAAAGTTGTCGCTCCTGCTGCCCGATGCGGACGCGCTCGGGGTGCACCTGTGGAGACACGTGCTGTTCATGGCCGGAACGGCCGTCGGCTACCTACTCGTGCGCGGGGCGGCCAGATCCAATGCCCCGACACCGATGCCCGCGCTCGAGAACGAAGGCTTCATGATCACACTGGCGTTGGCCATAATCTTGGCCGCGACCACCGCAGTCGCGATCTTGTCGGCCCCCGTTCAGTTTTACATCGACCACTACCTGCGATTCGAGCATCTGGGATGGTTTGAACTCCGAATCGTCTACGTCTTGCTCTTGCTCAAGACCTCTGCTTACTATGTTCTGATGGCAGTATTGTTTAGGGGCTTCGCGCGCTATCGCTTGCTCGCTGTCACGGCCGTCATTGCCATCTGCGCCTATGAGCTCAGCTACTCGCTGGGTTCGCGTATCGAAACGCTCAGCGTCATGCTCGGCGCGGGCTGCCTGTACCACTTCTTGGTGCGGCCTGTCACACTCAAGGGCGGTCTGGTCGCGCTGTCGGCCATCGTCGTTTTGTTCTCCCTAGTCGAAGTAGTGCGCATGCTCGACTTTGGCGGGTCCGCTTCAGCGAACCTACTCGCCGACAATGAATTTGGGCCTGCGTCGGAATTCGGTGCCGTCTTCTTCACCGGGTATCACCTCTATTTCGAACGAAGCTCGGGGTCCTTGCCGCCGGCCAGCATCGCAATGTTCTTCAATGATCTGTTGGCGGTGCTGCCCTTCGTGGAAAACGAGGAGTGGCATCCGATGTACTGGTACGCTTATCACTATTTTCCCGACGCCTTGGTACCGCCGGCAACGATTGGCCCTATTGCCGAGAGCGCGGTGTGGGGCGGGGAGATCGACCTCGCGCTGCGCGCGGTGGCTATCGGTGCACTCTATGCCCTGGTCATGCGCTGGTTCCTGCCGCGGCGACAAGAGTGGTGGGCGCTTGTCATCTACAGCTATCTGTTCGCCACTTGCATCATGACGTTGAAGTACTCGGTCCTGTACCAGTTGAGTCCGTTGGTGCGGATCATAGGCCCGGGTTTGCTGGTGTTCTGGCTCGCGAAGCGCTTAGTTGGTAGCGGCTCGCAGCTCACGAGCCTGCCCAGCGGCCGTCAACACTCCATCGAACGGTAGCAAAGATAGTTTTGCCTGCCATGCAGCACAGGGGGCCATCGGCGCGACGAGAACCTGTTGCAGTGGGCTCGAACCAAGACCAGCGAGCTTTAAGATAGTGGTTAACTGTCAAGTTCCATCTGTTCATAAAATCTTTTAACAAATAGTTCAGACTTATCTGACTGCCATTGTTTCAGAGCCTGCAGTCTAACTCGAGGCCGTATTACTCCCAGGCTCTGCGCAGCGCCTGCTTCTTGTTTCGCGACACAGGTTCGGACAGTAGACCGGGCAAGCGCAAGAACCACGATTGGTTGTTGCGAATTGCGAAAACACAAGTTTGACACCAATCGCGCCAAGTTTCTGATTTTTCTAGAGAGTCCCCGTCAGGCTGCCACTACAACAATGACATTTGGGCGTCGACGACGGGTTTCTTGACGTTCAGTGCGGCGAGCAAGCTGGCTTGCTGGCAGTTGATGGTCGACACGCCCGCCACGAGCTCGGCGCGGTTGATGCGGTCGAGCCCTCAGGATTTGGATTCGACCGAGAGAATGCGGTCGCGATCAATGTAGATTAGAGCCGCCACCGTACCAAAGTTCAGGAGCAACCAGGCGATTGAGCCCAGCGCGTTTAGGTCCGCGGGCATAAGCAGTTTCAGGGTTACGACGACCGGCAGGCAGATCAGGACGGGCCTGATGACGACCCGCTGGTACCAGAGCAGGCTCTCGCCGGGAAAGCAGACGCGGTTCATGGCCCAGAGGCCGACCGTAATCTGGATCAGGCCGTGGGTCAACATGAGCGCGGCGGCGCCGGCCAGCCCGAACATTCGAATGCCCACGATGAGCAACGGTACGCCCAGCGCGAGGGCCATCGCCATCAGCCACACGTTCAAACGTGTCCAACCAATTGCTTGCTGATACGACGCCGGCAGCCACATCACACCCGCCATCGCGAAGCCGAGGACCAGCGCGCGCGCTGTGTTCGTCGTATCCCGGTCAGCCCAGCCCAGCCAGAGCTTGAGTATCTCCGGGGCATACACAAGAAAGAGGATCGCAAGTGGAATGATCGTGACGCCGACCACCATACAAGCTTGGTAGTAAGCGCGGCGCAGGCCAGGGACATCGGCCGCCGCATGGAGTTGGGTGAACCGCGGCTGATAGACACGGTGCACGGCAAAGATGAACATTTGCAGCAGGCCGATGGCCGTCGCTGCAATCGTGTAACGCCCCAGCATCTCCGCCGCCATGAGCTTACTAACCGCCAGGCGATCGCCGTTGGCAACCGCTGCGGCGAATACTGCCGTCAGGAACATGCCCCCGGAGAAACGCGCGAAATGGCGCAGGCTGAGCTTGGTGCTCATCGGAGGCGGTTCAATCAGCGGTCCGATCTGGCGCAGCAGCGCAAAGCGTGCAATCGCGGCGACGGCGACGGCCGCGACGCCCTGGAACACGAAGAAGTCAACAACCCCACCGGTCACCGCAACGACCGCGACACCCCCCAAGTAGCGCAAGCTGTTGCTAAGGACCTGAATCGCGACCACGAGGTCCTGCCGCTGCAACCCACCAAGCGCCAGTGTGTAGAAGTTTGACGCAAACTGCGACGCAGCCGAGATCGCCATCCAGCGGATCGCAGAGGTCACTTCGCCCGCCGAGTATCCCTTCACCGTTAGCCAGTTCTCGACGAGCCACGGTGCGCCGAGCGCAACAATTCCCATTATAGCCGTGGCGATGAGGAGCACAGGGCGCTCGAACAGGCGCATCAAGCCCTGGTACTCGTGGCGGGCGGCATTGCGGCCCGCGCAACGCGCAAACTCGCGCGCGAGCGACGACCCCATCCCAAAATCAAAGATCAACGAGATGTAAATGAGCACCATCCAGAAGCCAATGAGGCCGTAGCCCTCAATGCCCAAGCGCGAGACGAACCAGGGTGTAGTAGCAACCAACAATACTGCGGTCCAGGCCCCACCGAGAAGGTTGATAGCGAGGCTCTTCTTGATTTGCACGGTCGCTCGCGTCGGGTGTGTATGTGAGAGCTCGCGATTGGCGGATCCGCACAGCGCCATGTCGATGTGAGCCAGCATGTGCCCACCAAGGGAACTGACCGCGATTATCAGCGAGGGCCAAGAGCAAGTGGCGACCTAATTAGAAATGAACTTGCGCCTGCCGAATCACCCGCAGCGGGGTCGCCTTGGTACGGCAAACGTCCACGACCAAGCGCACAACCTAGTCCGCCAGATCGAAGCGGCGGTTGAATCGATAGGCGAACGCGCCAAGGTAGTGGTCGGCGTACTTGCTGTATCCGAACGACTTGTAGTCGCCGGAGAGCATCATTTTGAGATTGCCCAGGACGGTGTTGACCCACTTGAATTGCGGCAAATCCCGAGCCTTGCGCTTACCGACGACTTCCACGCAATGCGTGCAGCCAGCGTCAGCCACCGCCCCGAAGCATGCCAGGCCGTCGCTGAGTACAGCGGTACCCGGAGCCAAATTGGATCGCGCCCACTTCGAGATCGCGTCATTGGTGGAGGTGCCAAGATCCCCCTTGTTGCCAAGCGAAACGGTAAAGGCGGCGGGAGCCTTGTTCTCCGATCCGCGGCCGGGTTTGCCGCCGGCCTGCTCGCCACCGAGATAGGCATCGTCGACCTCAGCCGCGCCAAATAGGCGGTGTGCCGCCTCGCGGTCGGCCATCGCCTTCATGACTTTGTGGTGCATCAGCCAGTCGGTCGGGTAGCTCACGCCGATCTGGCGCTTCAGTGCGAGCGCCGATAATTCGGTCTTGGCTTGGCTGAGCAGATAGATTGCCAAGAACCACGTCGTCAGCGGCAACTTTGTGCTTGCGAACAAAGTGTCAGCGGTCATCGACGTCTGCTGGTGGCAGGCGTTGCACTTGAAGCGCCGCCGCGACCCGTTGCCCACGATGCAGTGAGCTCTGCCACCGCATCGTGGGCAGACGAACCCGGCAGGGCATCCGGCCCGCTGCAGCACCTCGAAGTAAGCGGTGAGCGCCCTCTGTGCCGAAGCATTAAATGAACTCGGGCAACGACATGCCATGCTGAAACTGAATGAGGTTGTAGGCCATAACGCAGGCTCCTGGATGAGAGAAGCCTTCAGCCTACGCGGCCAGTAGCTCAATGGATGAGCTTGGCGGAAGTTCATTTCTAATCAGGAGCGGCGATGACTACCGCACTGTCATAATATTCTACTTCCAAGATGCGCCCACACGGGCGGCCCTCACTAACAACGTACGAGAGTCGACCCGAAGCGCAGAAATGCGGCCGCACGGGCTTGCAGCCGACACCCGAAGGGCCATATTCTCCGTAGCCATGAACGTCCGACAATGAATGAGCATCGCGCCACGATAGCCCAGGTTGCAAGGGCTGCTGGCATGCTGGAAACATCGTGCTACGGCTTATTCTCCGCAAGTCCGGCATTCACAGTGGCCGTTTCCGTCCTTTTGGAGCATCGCGAGAAGTGTCGACGTGGGGAACGTCGGCAGTTCGGTCGCGGTTTCTGCTGCTATAAGGCGACAGGCCGTCGTCAGCTGCACGTGCTTCGTCAAAGAGTTGGCCGATGCGAACGACTCATTGGCGGCTCTGCCTGTCAACTCGCATTTACTCCATCGCCTAGCTCGGCCCTGCGAGCTAGCTGAGGCGCGCCTGGTTTATATCACCGGATGACTCTCTTGGTCGACGGCATCGTCTTCTCGCTGCAGCCGCAAGGCGGGATTAGCGTCTACTTTCGCGAGCTTCTGCAACGCCTGCGGCGTGATGCAGTGCCCACGCTGCTGACGCTGGACGGAGCCTTGCAGCAGGCCGCGCCAGACAGCGGCTGCGCGATGGCAACGCTGGGGCGACCGGCACGCCTGCTGGAACGTTACCGCAACTGCCGCGTCCCGCCGGGCATTCAAACTACGGTCTTCCACTCCACCTACTACCGCCATCCATCACACGCGCTACCCTCGGTGGTGACGGTGCACGATTTCACCTACGAGCGTTTCGCGCACGGTCCGCGGCGTTGGATTCACTCGGCGCAGAAGTTGGCTGCCATTCGCGCGGCCGAGGCCGTGGTGTGCGTTTCGCAGGCAACCATGGACGATTTAGTGGAGTTTGTCGGCTTGCGCGCCGAACAGACAGCACAGGTCGTGCCGAACGGCGTCTCCGAGGCATTTCAACCCCAATCCGTGGATGCGGCGGCCCGTCCCTTCGTGCTCTTCGTCGGCCAGCGCGGGGGATACAAGAACTTCGATCTGGCGCTGCATGCGATGCAACACTTGCCCGACCTAGAGCTACTGTGCGTTGGCGGAGGCGAGTTGAAAACCACCGAAGTAGCCGAGATGCCTGGCGCAGTTCGGCCGCGAGTGCGACACGCCGGCTTTGTCAGTGACGCGCAACTCAACACTCTCTACAACCAAGCGCAGTGCTTGGTGTATCCGTCTCGCTACGAAGGCTTTGGTATCCCGGTGGCCGAGGCCATGCGTGCGGGCTGCCCGGTGGTCAGTATCGACTGTAAGGCCGTGCGCGAAACGGGCGGTGACGCACTGACCATCGCCGAAGACGAGCCGAGTGCCTTTGCCGTGGCGATCCTGCGCACCGCCATGGCCAGCCACCGTATTGACAGCGTGTCGCGCGGGTACGCTGTGGCTGCACGCTACAACTGGGAAGACAATTACCAAGCCATGCGGGCGCTTTACCGCAAGTTGGCTTGCGCAACCTAAAACAGACACAATCATCTTATGCTTAGCGACAATACAAATGCAGCCTGGGAGGCGCTTGGCCGCAACGACCCTTATTACGGGGTTTTGACCGAAGACCGTTACCGCAGCGGCAAGCTTGATGCCATGGCACGGGTCGCATTCCTCGACAGTGGCCGCGTCCACATGACCGGCCTGCTGCGCCGCGTTGAAGCGCTGGTGGGGCCCGTAGCGCGCGGCAAGGCGCTGGACTTCGGCTGCGGCGTCGGTCGCCTTGCTTTGCCATTGACGAAGGATTGCGGCTTTGCGGCGGTGACCGGCATGGATATTTCCGAGTCGATGCTGGTCGAGGCGCGCCTGAACGCTGCGCGCGAGAGTCTAAGCAACCTCGAATTCGCACTCTCTGACGACCGTCTGTCGAGGCTGAGCGGTGGCTTCAACTTCGTGCACAGCTACATCGTTCTGCAGCACATTCCGGTGGTGCGCGGAGAGGCCCTCGTGCGAGCGCTGATCGCCCAGGTTTTACCAGACGGCGTCGTCGCGCTGCAATTGCCCTTCTTTCGCAAGGTGGGCGCGCTCCGCGGTCTAGTCAGTTACCTGCGGGTGCGGGTGATGCCGCTTCACATTGCGACAAACATCCTCAAGGGCAGGCCCTGGAACGAACCGCCGATGCAGATGAACTGTTATGACATGAACTCGCTGCTCCGTATATTTCGCGACAGCGGTTTACCGCAGGTGACTGCCGAGTTCATGGATGATGGCAGCAACATTTGCGTCTATCTCATCGCGCGCAGGCCTGCTTTGCCGTGCCAGATTAGCTGAAACCATTTCGAGCTCCCGCGTCACATGCTTGAGCCTAGCAGTGGTGTCAAGCGGACCATTCCTCTTTACCGAGAGCTCCATCAACGCGCATCTGGTGCTGACCGTCCGACCGGACCGCCGCCTGGCTTCGGCAACCCCCGCTGCAGCACGTCGCAGAACCGACACATCAAGACCTGCTTGCCGAGCGCGCCGGCAGCGAGCGCTGCAGCCTTCTCACCCATTGCCTGCAGTTCCGCGGGCGGGGTGGCCAGGATACTGCGCAGCACCCTCTGTGCGCCTTCGACATCGCCATGAGCGATCTGCCAACCGATGTGATGGTGCTCGATCAGGTCGCTAACGTGGTTGGGCGACGGACCCAAAAGCAAGATGGGCCGCGACACAGCCATCGCTCCGTAGACTTTGCATGGGTGAACGATACCGACCACCTCGTTGCCGATGGACACCACATGCACATCGGCCGCGGAAAGCGAGAAACGTATCTGGTCGAGGGGCTGATAGGGAAACGAGCGGATGTTAGAGGCGCCAGCGACCACCTTGTCGTCGACCTCTTGCTTGCCACCGCCGCCGCCGATGCACATCAGCAGCAGGCGCGGTTCGTCCTGCATAAGCCCTGCGGCGTCTAGCAAGGTCGTAAGCGGGTTGGCGGGCGAGTGGTTACCTGAGTACATCACCACGAATTGGCCGCCTGCCACATGTTGACGGCGAAAAGCGTTCTCGGCGTGCGGGATGTTCTCCAACTGGTCATCGTGCGGCCAGGGTGGAATCGTCTCGATCTTGTGACCGACATCGATCTTGCGCAGTACGCGTTCGGCCATGAAGCGGTCCAGCACGACGATGTCGGAAGCCTGGCGCAGGATGGCGCGATTGAGCGCGTCGAATAGTCGCACGGCCATGGACGTAGTCGGCAGGATCTTCATCGCCACCATCTGGTCGGGGTTCAGGTCCATCAGCCAGTACTTGACCGGCACGCGACGGAACTTGCCAATTACAACGCCAGCAATGCCAGCAAACGGCGGCGAGGTGGAAACCATCAAGCCGCACAGCCCGGGTGTGAAAAGCCCTCGAGCGATGGCCTGTAAAAGAAATAGGCACTGCGCCAACAGGCGCACGACGATAGACGACTTGCCAAAAGAAGACAGTGGCAGACGCCGGACCTCAACTCCATCTATGGTCTCGCGGGCCGGGTAGACCTTAGACGGGTCGTCGTAGCCGCGTGCCGAGGCGTAAACGATCGTGCGATAGCCGCGACGCGCCATCTCTGCAGCAGCATCAGCCACATACTGACCTACGGCGGCCGGATCCGGCACGTAGACCTGCGATACGATAAGAAAGACCGGCTTCAGCATGTCGCCACACGCCGCTCCAATGGCATTCCGGGGTAGCCCAAATTCAACCCGCCGCCACCTTTTGGTACCCTGGTGCATGGTCCTGGCTGGCAAGGAACCACATGCGGGCATAGCGCAGTCCGTTCTCCAGTCCGAGGCGAGCCAGCCGACCAGTTTAGCGCCACCAACTGGCTCATTTCCATCAGCTTCATCGGCGACCCGTCCTGTTTGTTCGCGTCAATGTTAAGCCGACCCTCGAACACAATTAAATTTGAAATTGTATGGGCAAGTTCCCGAATAGTGCAGCTCCTACCCGTGCTCACGATGAAGTAGCCGAGCGTCCGGCGGGTATCTGCCTTATGGGTGGCATCGTTCGGTTCCATCGCACGCACGCTAGGTAAGACCGTATCGCCCACGTGCAGGAATTCGCCCATCCACGTGCCCCTTCCCCAGATGATCTTTTCTTCGCCCTTGGTTCTTAAGGCGTCATCGAAGCGCCGCAGCAACATTGGGATAACGTGTGAGTCCTCGGCGTGGTGGTTGTCGCCAGGGCGGTACGAGTTGGTCTGCATTACGCTGCGGTAGCCTCTGCCACTCTGGCGTCTTTAGCTGTCGTACAGCTTCATACCCGCGATCTTGGTGATGAAGAAGGATTTGATAATGCTTTTCAGCAGGCCCGTTAGCAGGGCTTCCTCTCTCGTGGGCTGCGAGTTGTCGCGTCGATGCATAAAAGAAGTACCCTGGAACGGCAGTTGCGGCATCCTTGCATTGCGCGACGCATGAACGACGTTTTCATCGCGACGCCTCATGGCGAATGCGCCCGCGTTGTCGACGAAGCCGGTGTCGGCATCGCCCGCGCTGCCGAACGCAACGAACGCGCCGCGATGGGTGAGGCCGGTCGCCGCTACCGCGATATGCACTACGCCCCTGCCCGCCTAACACAGCTGCTCGTGGCGTATTTGCGAGACGCTGTTGATCTGCACGGCCAGCGGCGGGCGCCGGGCGCCGGGCGTAGACAATAGCGAGCTACTCCGAAGTCACGCTATGACCGCTTCCACTTCTACCAAGGTGCTCGTGCTGGGCGCCGCCGGCATGCTGGGTAATGCCATGTTGCGGGTGTTCGCGGCCAGCCCGGGCTACGTTGTAGAAGGCTCGGCACGGTCTGCCGCGGGCGTGCGCCTGCTGCCGCAAGACCTGCGCGTCAGGGTCCACACCGGCGTCGACGCCGAGAACTTCGACGCCCTGGCAAGCTTGTTCGGCCGCGTGCGGCCGCAGGTCGTCGTCAACTGCATCGGCTTGGTCAAGCAACTGGCCGAGGCCGACGACCCGCTGGCAGCGCTTCCCATTAACGCCCTGTTGCCGCACCGCCTGTCGCGCCTGTGCGCGCTGGTCGGCGCGCGGCTGGTGCATGTATCCACCGACTGCGTCTTCGCCGGCACGCGCGGCGACTACACCGAGGCCGATGCGCCCGATGCGCAAGACCTCTACGGCCGCAGCAAGCTGCTGGGCGAGGTGACGGATGACGCGCATGCCATCACCCTGCGCACCTCCATCATCGGCCACGAACTGGCAAGCAACCACGGCCTGGTGGGCTGGTTCCTTGCGCAGAAGAGCCCGGTGCGCGGATACGCCAAGGCGGTGTTCTCGGGGTTCCCGACTGTGGAGCTCGCTCACATCGTGCGCGACCACGTGCTGCCGTATCCGGCGCTGTCTGGCCTCTACCAGGTCTCGGCAGCGCCCATCGACAAGCTGACGCTGCTGCGCCTGGTGGCCGCGCAGTACGGTCGCGACACCATGATCACGCCCGACGAGAGGCTCATCATCGACCGCTCGCTCGACTCCACACGTTTCCGTAACGCCACCGGCTACGCACCGCCCGCCTGGCCCGAACTTGTGCGCCGGATGCACGCCTTTGGCTGACCTATTTCTCCACCCCACCCGCAAAATGTTCAAAGACAAGGTTCTTCTCATCACCGGCGGCACCGGTTCGTTCGGTAACGCCGTGCTCGACCGCTTCCTGCACTCCGACTTCGCCGAGATTCGCGTCTTCAGCCGCGATGAAAAGAAACAGGAAGACATGCGCATCAAGCTGGCCAACGACAAGGTCAAGTTCCACATCGGTGACGTGCGCGACTACGACAGCGTACACGACGCTCTACGCTGCGTCGATTACGTGTTCCACGCCGCCGCACTCAAGCAGGTGCCGTCTTGCGAGTTCTATCCGATGGAAGCCGTGCGCACAAACGTGCTGGGCGCCGAGAACGTGATGCGCGCGGCCATCGAGCACGGCGTGCAGCGCTGTGTGGTGCTGTCCACCGACAAGGCGGTCTACCCCATCAACGCCATGGGGTTGTCCAAGGCGATGATGGAAAAGGTGATGGTCGCCAAGAGCCGGCTGTGCGACCCGGCGCGCACGGTGCTGTGCGCCACCCGCTACGGAAATGTGATGGCCTCGCGCGGCTCGGTGATCCCCCTGTTCCTGCAGCAGTTGGCCGCCGGCCGGGAGCTGACTATCACCGATCCGTCCATGACCCGCTTCCTGATGTCGCTGGCAGAGAGTGTCGATCTGGTGCTCTACGCTTTCGAGCACGCGCGGCCCGGCGACATCTTCGTGCAGAAGGCGCCGGCGTCCACCGTGGGCGACCTGGCCGAGGCGCTGCGGCAGATCACCGGGCGCGGAAACCCGGTGCGTGTGATCGGCACGCGCCATGGCGAGAAGTTGTATGAGTCGCTGGTTTCGCGCGAAGAAATGGCGCGCGCCGATGACCTGGGCGAGTACTACCGTATCCCGGCCGATTCACGCGACCTGAACTACGACAAGTATTTCGTCGAAGGCGAAACCCGCATCTCGGGCAGCGAGGACTACACCTCGCACAACACGCGCCGGCTCAACGTGGCCGGCGTGCGCGATGTACTGATGCAGCTGCAGGAAGTGCTGGAAGCTGCACGTGGCTGATCTTGCTGTGGATGGTGCAGCCGAGGGCGCGCACGCCGGCATGAAGGTGATGACCATCGTCGGCACGCGGCCGGAGATCATCCGCCTGTCGCGCGTGATCGACCGCCTCGACCGCCACTGCAATCACGTGCTGGTGCACAGCGGTCAGAACTATGACTATGAACTGAACGAGGTCTTTTTCAGCGACCTCGGCATTCGCAAGCCCGACCAGTTTCTCGAGGCTGCCGGCGCCACTGCGGTCGAGACCATCGCCAAGGTCATCCTCGCGGCCGACCAGGCAATAGAACGCCACCGGCCCGAGGCCCTGCTGATCCTGGGCGACACCAACAGCTGTCTGGCATCCATCGCAGCCAAGCGGCGCAAGGTGCCCATCTTCCACATGGAGGCCGGCAACCGCTGCTTCGACTTCCGCGTGCCCGAAGAGATCAACCGGCGCATCGTCGACCACACCGCCGACATCCACCTGCCGTACAGCCAGATCGCGCGCGACCACCTGCTGCGCGAGGGCCTGCCGTCCGACCAGATCATCTGCACCGGCAGCCCCATGCGAGAGGTGATCGAGCATTACCGGTCGGGCATCGAGGCTTCCGCCGTGCTGACGCGCCTGCAACTGGCCCCGCGCGGCTACTTTGTGGTCAGCAGCCACCGCGAAGAAAACGTCGACGACCCCGAACGCCTGAAGATGCTTTTCGGTGTGCTCGAAGCGCTGGCACGGGAACGCGGCCTGCCCATCATCGTGTCGACTCACCCGCGCACGCGCAAGCGCATCGACGCACTGGGGTTGACGACCTCGCCCCTGGTGCAGTGGCACAAGCCCTTTGGTTTCCTCGACTACATCAAGCTGCAAAGCGAGGCGGCTTGCGTGCTGTCCGACAGCGGCACCATCACCGAGGAATCGTCGATCCTCAACTTCCCGGCGCTGAACCTGCGCGAGGTGCACGAACGCCCCGAGGGGGTTGAAGAGGCCTCGGTGATGTTCGTGGGCCTGAGCGCCGGGCGCATGCTGCAGGCCCTGCCTATCGCCGAGGCACAGCCGCGTGGTGACACGCGGTTGTTGAAACTGGTGGGCGACTACGCAGCCGACAACGTGTCGGACAAGGTGCTGCGCATCATCATGAGTTACACCGATTTCGTAAATCGCAAGGTCTGGCACCACCAGTCCGCAAAGGATCTGCCATGAATGTTTTTGCTGTTCTTCTTGTCGCCGCGCTGCTGCTGTTGCCCGGCAGTGCTTGGGCCTATATTGACCCGAATGCCGGCGGCATGCTGTTCCAGCTACTGGCACCGCTTTTCGCTGCAGTGGTGGGCGGTTGGTTTTTCCTGCGCCGCTGGATCAGCGAGCAGGTGCGACGGCTGTGGCGCCGCATCACGGGGCGCGCGGAATCATGACGGTGAGCGACGGCCTTCGACGTCCCCTGCCGATTGCATGGTGGTCAATGTTTGCGGCTGCCGTGGTGGCCACGTCGCTGCTGTGGCTTCCGCTGGCCATCATTCCCATAATTGACGGAATGCTGTTCGTCGCCAGCACGGGCGAGGTTTTGCGCGACCTGGCCTTGTTGTGGTGGCTGGGGCTGTTGCCGGCTGCCGGGCTGGCCACTGCGGGCTGGGTCGTGGCGCGTGGTGCCGCGCTGTCTGGGGTGGCCTTTGCGCGCGCCGGATTGGCGGGATGGTGCGTGTTGCTGCTTCCCTTTGGCTGGGTGTGTGCGTGGCTGGCGCTGCGCATGGCCTGGCAATGGGTTCGCGCCGTGACAGGCGTCGACCTGCTCATCACCCAGGAGGTGCGCGCTGCTGCCGTATTGGTGTTGACCGGCACGTTGGCTTGGGGCTTGTGGCGTACTGGCTTGCGGGCCGTTGTTACCCGTGTTGCCCTGGCGCTGGCTTCGCGGTGGCCAGTTGCCGCCGTCGTCCTGACTCTTGGAATCGTCCCAATCGCCATGAAGCCGCCCAGCGTGCTGTCCTTCACAACGGCCGCCGCCCCGACTGGCTCCGCGTCGACGGACAGTCCCGACATATTCCTCATCTCGCTGGACGCACTGGCCGCGGCCGACGCCGACGCCTGCAATCCGGAGTCGGCCACCATGCCGCGGCTCGCGGAGTTTGCGCAGCATGCGACCTGCTTCGAACGTTTTTACACGGCATCGAACTTCACCACGCCGACTACCTCGACTATGGAGAGCGGGCTGCTGCCCTGGACTCATTTCGCCACGCAACCGGACGCCAAGATGAGCCATGAAACCCGCGGCCACACCATGGCTGCGGTGCTCAAGGCCGAGGGCTGGCGTGTGCATTCGGTGACCGACAACCTGCTCGCCAGCCCGCGTCATCGCGGCACGTTTGCGGCCTACACCAGCTCGGGCTTCGTGCACACCACGTTGTTCAGCAACGGGTTGCGTGAAGCCATGACGATGTTCCCCGACACCGCGCTGCCGCGGCTGGTGGCCACGTCCCTGGCCCTCTTGGGGGCCTTCGACATTGCGCTGCATGGCCAGAACAGCCCCTACGAAAGCGAACGCACTTACGCTGAGGTGCGCGCCTTGCTGGCCCGCGAAGGCCGCGTCGCCCCATTGTTTGTCTGGGCGCACACCCTGCCACCCCACGCGCCGTTCCTGCCGCCGCCCTCGACCAAGTACCGGCTGCTGCCAAAGGGCGAACTCGACACCTGGCGCGAGATGCTGGCCGACAACATCGACTACCCGGCCAGCATCCAGCCCCTCGTCGACAAGCACCGCCTGCGCTACCGCGAAAGCATCATGGCGGCCGACGCCGCGCTGGGTGCATTCCTCGACGAGCTGCAACGCCTGGGGCGGCTGGAGTCTGCGCTGATCATCATCACGTCCGATCATGGCGAGTCGTTCGAGAAGGGCTACTACGGCCACGCCGGGCCGTTGACACACGACGCGTTGATACGCGTGCCGTTGGTCATCAAATTGTCCGGCCAGACGACGGCCCGGAAGGTGGACATGCAGGTCAGCCAAGCCGACTTGGCACCCACCATCCTTGACCTGGTGGGTGCCCCGCCGTTGCCAAGGGCAGAGGGCCGCTCGCTTCGCGACGTCCTAGAGGGTCGGCCTATGGCCGCGGTGCCGGTGTTCGCCATGACCATGGAGCGCCAAAGCCGCTTTAAGCCGCTGGACCGGGGCCGTTACGTGGTGATTGACGGCGATGACAAGCTGACGTTGCGGCTGGACCCGACTGCGGCCACACCGGCCGCTGCAACCCTGCACGACCTGCGCGCCGACCCCACCGAGACGCATGACCTGGCGGCCGCGCAGCCGGCGCGCGTGGCGGCGCTGCAGGCCGTGCTGCGGCAGCGACTGGCCGCTGCTGCAGCCGCACAGGCACAAGCGCAAACCCAGGCCGCCGAACACCCCAGCGGGCAGTCCAGGCCCTGAAACGCGCAATGGGAGCGGGCTCGCTGTCGATCACCCGCCCGTTGTTACAGTGGCTGCAGGCCGACACGGCCTGGCACGCCCTGCCCTTGCGCCAGCGCGCCTGGTTGCAGTGGCAGGCCCGCATGGGCAGCCTGAACGCGCGTCTGGCGTCTGCGTCAACCATCAGCCCCGCAGCGCCCGCCAGCGCCCTGGCTGCCCCGGTACTGGTGCTGGGCCCATGGCGCAGCGGCACCACGGTCATGCACGAGTTGCTGGCCGCCGCCACCGGCTTGGCCACTCCGCGCACTTGGCAGTGCATGAATGCCACCCGCTTCACCTCCCTGCCCTCGGGCCAACGCACTCAGGCCGTCGTCGCGCGGCCCATGGATGGCCTGGCGGTGAACGCCCAATCGCCGCAGGAAGACGAGTTTGCACTGCTGACCCTGGGCGTGGAATCGGCCTACCGCGCTTTCTGGATGCCGCACCGTATCGATCAACTGCACGCCACGCTCGACCAAGCCCACTGGCTGGCCGACGGCGACTGGCTGCGCACCTGGGAACAATTCCTGGAGGGCGTGTTGCGCAGCAGCCCACCCGCCAGGCAGCCGCTGTTGTTGAAGTCGCCCAACCACAGCTTCAGGCTGCACGCCATTCAGCGCCACTGGCCGGGTACGCGCGTGGTGTGGATGTTGCGTGACGGCGCGGCTGTGGCGCATTCGAATCTGAAGATGTGGCGCACGATGGTGCAGCAGCACGGCCTCACGACTGCCCGGCCAGGGGCGCTAGAGGCTTTCATCGCCCAAGCATTGCGGGCCTGCGCGCAGACGCTGGATCAGGCCGCCCAGACCCCCGGCCAGGCGCCTTGGGCTTGGGTGCAGGCTACCCGCTTGCGGCTTGACGGTGAAGCGGTGGTGCATGAGGTGCATGCGCAGCTGCAACTGCCCGGCGAGATAGATGGCCCGGCCCTGCAGGCAGCTTTGCAGAGCACCGCCCGGGGTCGCGAGGACCAATACGACGGGATTTTGCCAGATGTGCTGATGTCGGCAGTGCGCGAATTCGACGCCGCGCAGAAACGCCTGCTCAAGCGCGGCGGCGGGTGATTCGCCCAGCCCACCGCATGGCGGGCAGTTCGATTACGAGATGGGCCACGGCAGCCACTGCCAAGGCAATGGCCAAGCCCACCCAGCCGTGGCTGAACTCAGGCAGCGGCAGGCGCTTTGCCAGGTGCAGCGCTGGCATGTGCAGCAAGTAGATACCGAAGCACCAACGCCCACAGGCTTGCAGAGGCGGCCAGCGCAAAGCGGCGGCCCAGGCGGGTAGCCAGCCACGAAGCACGCACAGCAGCACCAGCGACCAGAACACGCCCCAGGCCAGGAACTGCCGATGCAGCAGATCCAGCGGCGCCTGTGCGCCCAGAGTCTGCAACACAGCCGGCACCGTGGCGGCCATCAGCACCCCCAAAAACAGGTCGGGCCCGAATCGAGCGGCGCCACCCGCCGCCGACGAAGCTGGAAAGACACCGGCACGGCAGGCCCAGGCCGTCGCCGATCCGCAAATGAAGACAGGCAGGTAGTCGCCCAGCGCGATGCTGTTCAGCGGCGAGAGCGAAGGCGGAAACATCCACAGCGACAGCAGCACCGACATGATCAGTGCCAGCCACTTCCAACCCGGCGACAGTCGCGAAGCGAGCAGCCATGCCACCAACGGGATGGCAAGGTAGTACTTGAACTCGACGGGTACGCTCCAGTAGATTTCACGGCCTTCGCGCAGAGTCAGGTGGGTCCATACCGCCGGGCCGTCCATCGGCACACCCAATCCTCGAGGCAGCAGCCAGCCCACCAGCAGCACCACGGCATACAGGGGGTATATGCGAAACACGCGCCGCACCATGTAGCGGCCCAGTGCACCCGACGTTCCCGGCCCGCCCGGCGGGGCTTGCAGCCACTGATTGGTGAGCAGAAAGGCGCTGATGACGAAGAACAGGTACACGCCGTATTTACCAGTGCCCGCCAGCGACAGTCCTGGTATCAAGTTCAGGCCCATGCCGCTGGCGTGGCTGGCCACTACGATCAGCGCAGCGAGACCGCGCAGGCCGTCGATCGCCGCACTGTCGGCCGCGCCGAGCGCGGGCCTGCTTGCCATCACAGCGCTACGGTGTTCAAGCTGGTGATGGCCATCATCACCGCCACCATGATAAAACCGATAACTCCGCCGATTAACAGGATGGCCGCCGGCTCGATCAACGCCAGCGCGCGCTTCTGCAGCGTGCGCGCGGCGTCGGTTTCCATCGCACCCAGCACGGCCAACATGCGTGGCAACTCGCCAGATCGCTCTCCCACGCGCACGAGGTTAAGCCTGGTCGGGGGAAACCAGTCCAGCCCGCCCAGCACGTCCGACAATGTGCGGCCACGCTCCAGTTCGCGTGGCGCTGCGGCCAGGTCGTCACGGAGGCGACGCAGCCGCAGCGCACCCGCGGACAGCACCAGCGCGTTGATGATGGGCACGCGATTGGCAAGCAGTTGGCCCAGCACCGTGGTCCAGCGCCCGATCTCCAGCCGCAACAGCCACGGCCCCACGACCGGCGCCCGCGACAAGGAGTCGAACAAGGCCGCGCGCACATTGGGCCGCGACAGGGCCACCACGGTGATCAGCACCAGCGCAGTGCCACCCACGCCAAAGGCCAGGAGGTTCTGCTTGACGAAGAGGCCTGCTTCAATAACTGCGCGCGACAGGGCCGGCACGTCGGCGCGCGAACTCTTCAACAGGCTGGCGAAGCGCGGTACCACGCCGATGAAGATCACCAGCACCGCCAGCACACCCGACAGCACCAGCACGACGGGGTAGACCAGCGCATTGCGCAGTTCCTGGCCGATGCGCCGTTCGTGCTCCATCTGCACAGCGGCGTCACGCAGGGCGCCGGCCAGCTCGCCACCGGCCTCGCCCGCCTCGGCCAGCGCCACCACATACGGCGGCAGGCCCAACTGCGAACGGGCCAGGGCTTCGGAGAAGCGTTGACCGGCACGCACGTCGCGGTCCAACCCGGCCAGCGACGGACCCAAGGCATGCGCTGCATAGGCCTCGGCCAGCGATGGCAAGGCTTCGGCCAGCGAGATGCCTGCCCCCAGCAGCGTGGCCAGTTCCTGCACCAGGCTGACGCGGTCGGCCCCACTGACCCGACCGCCCCCACCCAAGCTGGGACGAGCCAACGACTTTGTCGGGGAGCCCGGCGCATTCGGTGCGTTCACGCTGATCGGCATCAGTCCCTGCTGCACGAGGTCGCGGATGGCGCTGGCTTCGTCACCCGCCACCACCAAGCCCTGGCAGGCACGGCCGTCGGCGTCCAGCGCGCGGTAGCTGTAGGTGCGCTCGGGCACGGCCGTGTTCTGCATCGTCAGTCCTGGTCGGCGCCGCCGCTGGCGCGCAGCACTTCTTCCAGGGTCGTCACGCCTTGCGCTGCCTTGAGCAAGCCATCGTCGACCAGGCTGCGGCGCCCGGCCGCGTCGGCCAGCCGCAGCACGTCAGCGGCAGGCGCGGCTGCAGCTACGGCATGCTGCATCTCGCCGCTAACCGCCACCAGCTCGTAGATGCCCAGCCGACCCCGAAACCCCGTTCCCTGGCAGACTGGGCAACCCTGCGGGCGCATCCAGCGCGGCGTGATGCCAGCGCACACCTGCGGCAAACGCGCCGCCAAGGCCTGCCAGCGCGAGGCGGGCACGGCGCTGTCGGGTTCAGGCACTGAACACTGCGGGCACAGCCGGCGCACCAAGCGCTGGGCCATGGTCGCGCGCAGGGCGGCAGCCACGAGGTAGGGCTCGACTCCCATGTCGCCCAGCCGCGTGACGGCTGAAAGCGCGTCGTTGGTGTGCAGCGTGGCCAGCACCAGGTGGCCGGTGAGCGCCGACTGCACCGCAATCTCGGCAGTCTCGCGGTCGCGAATCTCGCCCACCATGATGATGTCCGGGTCGTGGCGCAAGATGGATCGCAATGCGCGCGCAAAGGTGTAGCCGATCTCGGCCTGGGTCTGGATCTGCACCACGTCGGGCAGGCGAAATTCGACCGGGTCTTCCACCGTCACGATCTTGCGGGTGAGGTCATTTACTGCGGCAAGTGCCGAGTACAGCGTGGTGCTCTTGCCCGAGCCCGTGGGCCCGGTGACCAGCACCATGCCGTTGGGCCAGCGCAGCCACTGCTGAAACAACGCCAGGTGGTCGTCCTCCATGCCCAGGCGTGGCAGCGCCAGGTCAGCGCGGCGCTTGGGCAGTAGACGCAACACCAGCGATTCGCCATGCACTGCGGGAATGGCCGACACCCGCACGTCCATCTCCTGTCCCGCCACGCGGATGCTGGTGCGGCCGTCTTGCGGCAAGCGCCGTTCGGCGATGTCCAGACCCGACACGAGCTTGAGCCGCGACGCCACAGCCGGGAAGCGCGACATGGGCTGCTTGCCCCGCGCCTGCAACACACCGTCGATGCGAAAGCGCAGGTCGAACTCGCGTTCGCCGGGCTCGAAATGGATGTCGCTGGCGCGTGCGTCGACGGCCTGCGCCAGCGCGTTGTTGACAAACGCGATCACCGGCGCGTCTTCGGCCATTTCTCGCAGCGTGCGGGTATCTGCCGTGGCATCGGGCACACCGCCATGGCCCTGCAACACACCTTGCCAGGACTCGAATCGCGCCGGTGCCAGCAGCCACCACTGCGGCGCATCGGGCACGGCTGCGGCAACGGCTTCACGCAAGTCGTCGTCGAAGGGGTCGACCGCGGCCACGTTCAAGGACTGGCCCGCATCAGCCCAAGGAATGGCGCGTCGGCTTGTCCACCACACAGCCGACATCGGTAGCAGGCGCAAACCGGCCGCCACGGCCTCGGCCCCCAGCACATCCGGGTCGGCGAGCAACGGCAGTCCTGTCTGCGCGGCCAAAGCATCGAACAAGGCCTCTTCCGACAGGGCACCCATGCGCACCAGAACGGCACCCAGGCGACCGCCATGTTCGCGTTGCCACTGCAGGGCCCGCGTCACTTCGGTTTCAGGCACCGCTTGCTGCTCGACCAGCCACTCGCCCAGCCGGCGGTACGGGGGCGGCGCGCTCACTGGGGCTCCGTCAGGCTGCGCCTCGCGGTATTCGCCCATTGGACGGCCCAGCATGCTCATAGCGGTGGCGTTCGCGACGGCGCCAGAGCAGGCTCCGACGATGCCGCCGGCACGGTCGTACCCGGCAGACGCGAAGGTGGCATGGCCCAAGGTCCCAGCATGCGCCTGAAAGCCTCGGTCACCGCTTCGGCATCGGTGTTGTCGTTGATGAGGTACGGCGTGATCAGCACGATAAGCTCGCGCCGCCCGCTGGTCCGGTTCTGGTTACTGAACAATCCGCCCAATAAAGGAATGTCTTTCAGGCCAGGCACCCCAGTGCCGCCGCGCGAAGTGTCTTCGGAGATCAAGCCGCCCAACATCACTGTGGCGCCATTGCGCAGCGTGAGCTTGGTTTCGATTTTTCGGGTGCTGAATGTGGGCGAGGCGCTGACGCCAGTATTGGTAGTGGAGGCCGAGCTGACCTCCTGCGATACGTCAAGGTCGATCTGGTCGCCGCTGTGGATGACAGGCTTGACGCGCAGGATGACACCCGTGCTGCGATATTGAATGGTCTGCAGCACCTGCGCGTTGCCCGCGTTGTTGTTGGTGTTGGTGGACTGTTGGCTGGTGACGATGGGCACTTCCTGGCCAACCTGAATGGTAGCCATCTCGCCGTTGCGCGCCAGCACACGCGGGCTGGACAAAATAGTTGCTCGGTTGGCGGTGGCCAAAGCGTTCAGTGCCACCTTCACGCCGCCCACGGCATTCAGGATTCGGTAGTTAAGGCCCACCGTGCCCAGCCCAAGCCCGCCAACCGTACCACCGGACCCCTGGCTGTCACTGAAGCCCCACTCCACCCCCAGGCGCGCGCTGTCGTCCACGGACAACTCAGCCACCGTCACCTCGATCAATGCCGCGCGGGCCGGCCGGTCCAGCGTCTGAAGCAGCGCGATGATTTGGGCGTACTCTTCTTGCGCCACCTGGAAAATCAAGGTGTTGGTGGACTTGTCCACCACCACGCTAGTGCTACTGCTGCCGACGTTAGTCTGCGCCGCAGCACCATCCGTAGCCGGGGCGGCCGTGCGCGCTGCGACGCCCGACAGCAGTTGCTGTAGGGTTTCGGCCAGCGTCGTCGCATCCTTGTGTTTGACGGCATAGGTGAAGAAATTCTTTCCTACGCCACCACGTTGGCTGGGCTTGTCCAGAGCGCGGGCCAGGTCGCTGATGTGCTTGATGACCTCGTCGCCCCGCGCGAAGACATACACCGCGTTGATGCTTGCAACCGGCAGCACGATGATCGGGTAGCGAATGCCTCCAGGCGTCGTGCCCCGCCCCTGCGGCTGCACCGCATAGCCTTGGGCCAGCAGCACCTCGATCATGCGTCGAGACAACTCATCGGCAGACAAGCCTACGGGATTGATGGCCAGGCTCTGCCCGCCGGCCATTACCGGCTGGTCAAGCATGCGAATGGCCTCCAGGGCGGCCTGCACGTTGTCCGGCGTGCCGCTGATAAGCAAGGCATTACGGGCCGGGTCTTCTTGCGCCCGCACCCGGTCTCCAAACAGCGTGCTCAACCAGTTCATCACGTCCAAGTGTCGAACCGCTTGCAGCTCGACCAGATAAAAGATCGGACGCAGCGGCAGCGGCGTGTCGGGCAAGGCCGCGCCACGCCGGATTTCAGGCAGGTTACCCAGGCTGGCGTTGTCCGGCACCACCCGAACCAGACCGCCGAGGTCGATGGCCGCCACGCCATAACTCTTCAACAGCAACACGGCTGCGGCCTCCAGCTGCGCGGCCGTCTGCGGGCTGCCGGAACGAAACGTCACCAGGTCCCGGCGGGCAAGCACCTGGGGGTCGATATTGACGTTCTTCTTCAGTACATCGGCAAACACCAGTTGCGCAAAGGTGGCTAGCGGCACCTGCTCCAGATTCAGCAACGTCGGGTCGCCGCTGGCCGTGGCGCCCGGGCTGGCGCCGGGCACCGCGGGGCTGGCCACGGCGCGGGGGGCAGGTACGGCAAGCGTGGGGTTGGGCAATCGGTCAATGCGGGTGCTGGTAGGTGGGGATGGTGCGACCGCCGACGACGCTGGCACGCTGCGGGTTTCGATGGTCATGGTGTCGGGCAACACCGGCCGGTCGGCGCAGGCGGCAAGTAGTCCGACCAGCACAAGAGACAGCGCAACGCGGGGCCGCAGCTGCCGCGTGTGGGTCACCGCAGCGCGGGTAGGTGGCAGCGTCGTGGCCAGGTCAATTTGCAATTCGTTCTACTCCCAATCGATACAGGCGCGCTCCGATGCGGACGCAAACCTCACGCTCTTCAATCCTTTCGATGCGGTGGCCGCTGGGCAAGGTGTCCCCAGTACTCAGGCGCAAAGGCGGTTTGCCTTCGGCCAGGAACTCGACCAGCACCCCGCGCTCGCGACCCTGGCCGTAGATGCCGGCAAGCCGCCAACGTGAATCTACCGCCGGCGCAGCCGCCACACGGGCTTCCACCGGGCCGCCCCAATAGGGCGCAGACAGCACATTGGCAGCCAGTGTCGTCTGATCAAACACCCGCGGCAGCGCCGGCAACTCCCAGCGCTCGCCGCTCGGCTTGACCAAGGCGGCTCCGGGCTCGGGCAGCGGTGCCAGCCACCAGGCTGTTGCGGCTGCGACGGCGGCCAACCAGCCCAGCCGCTGCCATGACACCCCCGCGCTCAACGTGCCGGCCCTGCCGCAGCAGCCGAATTGTTGCGAGCCCCGCTGGCCCACACGCGCAGGTCCATTTCAGCGCTCGGTGGCGTGGCGGCGGGACGCAGCAGCAGCCGCTCGACCACAACAACACGCTCGCTGCGGCCTACTTCGGCAAGGAAGGATGCCACTTCAACGCGACCCCAGTCGGCGCTCAGGCGCAATTTCAGAGGCTGGCCATCGGGACTGTTCCCGCTACCGCTGCCCGTGCCAGCGGCCGCGGGGCCCGGGCCAATGTCGCCAACCGCGCCGCCGGCGGCACGTGTCAGTGTCATTTCTCGCACACGAAGCCCCGCCTTGGCCGCCGTGGCACGCACCCAGTCCTGCAACGCCGCTTCCGTCAGCCCCAGGTCGCCGCCCTCGCCACCTGCCCACGCCATCGTACGCAGTGCCGTCAACTGCTGGCGCGCTTCATCCACACGGGCGGGCCATGGGTTGTTAAGTGTCATCGGCTCAAGCCGCTCAATCTCCGTGGCAACGACCGCGGACTCCTGTCGCAGTTTGACTACGGCGTCACCAGCAAGCAGCAGGCCGTAAGTCCATAAGATGCCGATGATCGCCCAGGTCCCGACACGCAAGCGCGTGTTGGTCTGCCATTGCGACCTCAGCTCGGCCCAGGCCGCGCCATCTTGAAAAGCGCTCATGGTCTTGGCAAGCCCGCCGGGGGCAAATTGGAAAACGAATTGGGGAATGCGTTCGCGGGGCTCTGTGGCACGGACGCGTTGTCAGGCAAGGCTACCGTCGGGGTTGTGGCCGGTGGGCGCAGACCCTGAACCTGCATTTCCAGACCGATCCAGCCGCGGCCCGATACATCACGAACCTCATTGACCTGGGCGAACCAGCCGCCGGCCTGCAGGTCTCTGACGAGTGTAGTGCGCGCCAGCGTGGGCGCTACGTCCAAGCTGATGCGCAAGCGAGTACCGTTCAGCTCAAGTTCTTTCAGCACGACGCCAGCTGCGGGCAGACGCTCAGCGAGGTGCTGCATCACCTCCAGCGGAGTAGGCGCCGACAGTTGCGTAGACAACAGACTCGCATCGGCGGCCAGCACCAACGCACGGTCACGCGCCAACACCACCGGTGTAGCCTGGGCCGCCAGGCGGTCACGCTCGGCGGCGAGGTCTCGGCGCTCGGCGTAAGCCGCCCAGCCCTGACGCAACTGTGCCGAACTCAACGCCACCAGACCGACAACAGCCGCGCCCAAGGCAACCCGTTCGAGTCGCGATACGCTGCCCAGCAGATCATCGATCCCAACACCCTCGGCCCATGGCTGCTGCCAGGCAAGGGGCTGAACGGCCGGAACTAGGGGGTCACGGTCCTGTGGCTCGTCGCCAGCGGTGGTGCGCAGCCAGCGGGTCCATTCGGCCGCCTCCGGCGGCACGCGCCACCAATGTGAGGCCTGCAACGCGCCTTCGCGCCAGACTTGGCCGTCCACGCCTTCCAGCGCTTGTACCAGGCGCACCGAACCAGCCGCAGCCGGCGAGTTCACCAGCGCTTCAGGAACCAGGACGACCGTGGTGGTTGAATTGGCCTCGGCAAGCGCTGCGGCCGCACGCGAGCGGTCCCATGCCCAGGCGAAAGCGGTATCGCCGCGGCTGACGACACAGTAGCCGCCATCGTCGAAAGGCGCCCAGGCCAGCAGCAGGTTGCGCAGCACGGCACGGCGTTGGGCATTGGGCACGGCAGGCAGACTGAAGTGCTTGAACCGGCACAGTGAGCGCGAAACAACCCAGCGGGGCTGGCTTGCCGCAGACACCAGCCCAGGCGGAAGAACCACACCGGTGCTGGTGAGTCGCGGCCAGGACTCAGGGCTAGCGCGGCGTAACGATGGCCAGCGGAAAGGCGTTGACAGGGTCGGGGGTTGTGCGGGGTTCAAGGCGAGAAACGGCCTGCATGTGGGAGATTGACCACGGCGCGCTACGCCCACCAGGTGTCAGCACCACATTGTACTGAAGGGCCCTAGAAGAACCGGTCGCGGACACGGTAATACGCAGCTCTGCACCGGCGTGGAAGATGATGTCGTCGCGATCCAGCGGCAAGCCGGTAGCCCGACTCGCCTGAATGCCATCCCCGAACGGCGTACTTTCACGAAGAGTGCGCAAGAGTTCCAGTTGCTCTGGAGCAGCCCACGGCCACCAGGCCGCGAGCAATTCAATCGGCGCAGTGTTGGGGTTCACGACAAGTCGGCGCGTCGGGGTGGCCCATTGCTCGAGGGCCGCAACTACCTGCGGCGTATCGCGCCAGCCCGGCATGCGAGCAAGTTCGCGCGCCGTACCGATGAAGTCGTTGCGTGGCGGCGGCAAGCCAGCGGCGGCGTATTCGGGCGCCTCGGCACCGTTTAGGCGCTTCAGGTTGTCGGTATCTATGTAGTCTTCCAGCACATCCACCAGTCGGCTGGCCTCACCCGGCACTACACCCAAGCGCTTCAACACCGAGGTCATCCCGGCGTTGTCCACAGCATTCAACGGCATCAACCCGCGCTGGTCCTGCACCCGTACCTGCCCGCCATCAGGAAAGCTGTATTCGCGGTTGTCAGCGCGCAGTTCCGGCGTCAGCGGCGGGCCGAAGCCGGCCGGGCCGATGCGCCGTGTGGCGGTGTAGTACAGCGCTGCCGCCAAGGCGTTACTGGTCTGCAAGGATTGCTCGGCGTGCGCGCGCAGGGAACCGGTCTGGCGGCGCAGGTCGTCGATGCGTTGTGCGTACCGGGCTGCCACCAGCGCGATCAAGGCCAGTGCCCCCATCACCATGATGAGCGCCATGCCCCGTGGCGGCTTGCTCCGGCGCGGGCTCACATCTTCTCCAGCGCGGACCGAGTCGGCTGCGCCAGCGGGCTGGCCAGTGGCACGGCCAGCAGGAAGCCAGGGCTTGCCGCACCAGTGTCAAGCGCCACGGCGCGGGGCATCGTGACAAGAACGGTTGAACCCGCCACGATCTCGGCAGTGGTCAACGGCGGCCAGCGGTCACCCCAGCGGTTCTGCGCGTCCAGGTACATGAAGCGGCCGTCACGTCCTTGCCAGCGCAGCAACACTACCGGGGCCGATCCGTCCGCAATCTCGGGCACGAGTTCCAGGGATGTCTGGTCAGACCGCTCGTCGGTCGTCATCCGCAGATGCAGCCGCGCCAAGCCAGGCGCAGGCCAAAGCGGCACTTCAGATGACCAGCCCTGAAGCTCGTGCTCGCTGCCGTTCAGTCGCTCGGCCGGTGTGGTGCCCGGCATCAGGCCGTTCAGCGCGGCACGCACCCACTCTGCCCGCAGCGATTCGGCCGTGCTGCGCAACTGCCCGCTTTCGAGCAAACGCTCGATGCGTACCAACTGTCCCATTGCCTGGCTCAGGATGGCTGCCACGAAAGAAACGATGACCAGCGTCACCAGCATCTCCAGCAAGGTCAGGCCTCGCGCAAGATGCTGTCGCCGCGGCTGCGCACCGTGGCGGGTCACGGTGGCACGTCCTGAACAACAGCACGCAGGGTACCCACCTGCCATTGCTCGAATCGAACCTCCACGTTCTGTTTCAGGTCGCGCGCTTGCACATCCAAACGGTACAAACCCATCCGGAATGGCCCCAGCCCCTCCAGGCCAAAAGGCTGGTTAAGCCGCTCGGGCTCCAACAAGTCAGCACGCCACTGAATTTGCACGTCGCCAGCAGCCATGTCGCCTTCGGGCTTGGCCATCGGGTTAACGAGTTGCACGAGCAACTGCGCCGAGTTCAACAGCCGGGCCTCTTGTTCGTGCACGCGCAAGCGGCTGGCAGCTTGTGTGTTCTGCTGAATCCAGGCGAACAGGGCCATTCCTGTGCCCGCCAGCAGAGTCAGGGCCACGATGGCTTCGAGCAACGCGAAACCTGATTGCTGCTTCTTGCCCATCAAGCGCTTCAGCGTGCGCACTGCTGGCACCCGGTTCACAGATCAACGCCTGGTTCGCTGACCTCGCCCGACACTGGCTGCACCCGCCAGCGCAATGGGGTCCTGCCGGTTGCCAGCAAACTGACGCTTCCCCCCGAAGCCACACCGGACAGGCTGTACTGCAGGGGAGCTTCCAGCTTGATGGCCCAACCTGCTGGCAATTCGCCCAACAGTCTGCTGAGCGCCTGTGCGTCATAACTTTGAGGCGCCCCGGCTGAGAACGCGCGCACTGGAAGACCTTCAAGCAGGGCGCGTAACTCGACAGCCACGGCCCGTTCGCGGGCAGCGTTCAAGCCGTTCACGGCCAGTGGCGCCACCAGGCCGGTGAGCAGGCTCAACATCACCAGCACCACCAGCAACTCAAGCAAGGTAATACCCCGCGGGCCCGGCATGGATGGGCACCCGTCAGGGCTGACGCGCCGGCAAGGTACCCAGATCGCGGGCATCGCCCTCGCCCCCGGCCTTGCCGTCAGCGCCGAAAGAATACAGCGCGAAGGGCTGGCCTTCGGCACCTGGCACGTCGTACTGGTACGGCAGGTTCCAAGGATCCAGCGGCAGCGTATCGTCCAGGTAAGGGCCGCGCCAGCGGGCGGCCAGGGTGGCGTCGCCAGGCCGGCGGGTCAGCAGCGCCAGGCCTTCTTCGGGGGCCGGGTAACGGCCCACATCCAACCGAAGGCTCTCTACGGCGCCGCGCAACAGCTTGACTTGTGTTTGCGCAGTGGTGACTTTGGACTGGTCGACCTTGGAAAAAAGCCTGGGTCCCACGAGACCCGCGAGCAGCCCGATGATGACCAGCACGACGAGCATTTCGAGCAGCGTGAACCCCTGCGATCGAACCGAGAACGAACCCCTTGTCGGGTAGCACTTCACATACATGGAATCGGCAGGCGCGGTGCCCTACGAAATTAGAACACTACCGATTCTACGCAGGCCTGAGCGGCGCGCGGCGTAAGTCTAAAAGATCAAAAAAAGAGCGCCCGAAGGCGCCCTTTGAAAAACCAATAAACGAAAACCGATTACTCGGTAGTCAAGGCCTGGTTGTAAGGACGGACCAACGGCGAAACGATGCCGTTCAGACTAACCGGGTCGATGTACTGGTACGTGCCCTTGACCGTGTTGATCGGCGCATTGATCGTGAAGATGATCGCACCGCGGGTGTTACCGGCGAACGTGCAGATTGCCGACGCATTCACCTGGGTCAAGCCGTTAGCCGACAGGGTTCCGGTACGCCCAGCACCGTAGGTGATGGCGTTGCCCGTCTCGCTGTAGCAATCTGCCGAGTAGGTTACCGAGCTGGAGCCAGTGTTCAACAGGAAGAAGCGCGACATGAACAAGGCGCTCGTCGTGAAGTACGGCGTCATCAGCTGCGATGCGTTGGCACCCCACACCCACCATCCAGCGTTGCCCGGAAGGATCACGTCGGCACCGGTTTGAACATCACCCACAGCCGACACGCCAAAGGTACGTGAGGTGCCCATGGAGGCAGTGCGCGCCGTGGTGAAAGTTGTCGTGATCGTGGTGCTGGTGCCGTTAGCACCGGTGTTCGCGGGCGGAACCGAGAAGGTTGCGGTGCCACCTACCACCACCGGATTCGTCAAAGCCGCGCCCACCGAGGAGCTGGCGCCGAATGAACCCGCAGCGGCCGCGAGCTGGGCGAAGTTACCCGGCACGGTCACAGCGATGTTGGTGCCGTTCACCACGTTGTTCCAGGGTGTCACACCGTTCGGCAGCACCCAGGTGTTAACGCCGTCGTTGTTGTTCCGAATCAGGAAGCTTGCAGCCGCCGCAGTTTCGGTGTCGGCCGGCACCGTAGCATTTGCCAGGAAGCCGAACAGCGGGCCAGCCGCGTCGTTCACATTGGCGATGGTGGCGGTGTCGGCCGCAGCAACCAGTGTCAGCGCATTGCCGGAAATCGCTATCCGGCGGGAGACTGGAGCGTTGTTGTCGATGCGGGCGGTTTCACCCAAGTCCCACAGATTGAGGGTGACGCTGACCGTATTGCCCGCAGTTGCGAGCGTGTGGCTGGCAAACACCGGCGCGGCGAAGGTCACCAACGTCGCAGTAGTCGTAGCGGTGGTGACGTCGATTTCATACGCACACTCGGTCGTGCTGGCGCGCTTGACAGAAGCAATCGCCGCGCCAGCCGCGGAAATCACGGGAACTGCTGCCGAACAGTAACCGGCTGTGAACACGGCGCCAGCCGACGGTGTAAGAATGATTGTGAAGTCCTGCGCGTCAGTACGCGCAACACCCATCGTGTACACAACGGCCGGCCCGGTGAGGACGGTGGTGTTGATCAGACCTTCAACGGCGTATGTCGTTGCTAGGCCGTCATTGGCCGGGCCAGTGATCGTGCCAGCCTGAGCCACACCGGCACACATCACGCCGACCGCTAAGGCGACGGCCTTGATAGTGAATTTCTTCATTAGATAACTCTCCATGGATTGTTTAAACGGAAAACGCACTGATTTTTGAATCGAGCGCACAAGCCGCCCGCCGAGCATTCTAGAGCACACTTTACAGGGCTTGTAAATAGAAAACACAAGAGCGCCCAGTTGCCAATCCCTCATATGCATGCACCAATGCCCGACCAGAGACTCGCCCCCTTGGTACGCCCTTAGACCATCTGGCGTTGCGCGTATTCAACGAGACAGAACTAGGTTATCAGAGCACTGATGGCGCCTGCGTGAGAAGAGGCAGGTTTAACCGCCCATTTATAAACAGGCGTTGCTAAAAACCGACGCCTTGGTGGGTGGCTGTCAGTTCATCGTAGCGAACAGTCAATTCGCGCTGACGTTTGCTTACGTCTTCACTGCAGCCTACGCAAGCGCAGACCTTCGCCCAACCTTCAGTCGCGCTGTACTCAGCACGCGTAAGGCTCGCTACCATTGCCCATCGTGCCCCTAGAACCGACCCCCCTGACCTACCTTCAACGCCTGGAAGCCGAGAGCATCCACATCCTGCGCGAAGTCGTTGCCGAGGCCGAGCGCCCGGTGATGCTGTACTCGGTGGGCAAGGACAGCGCGGTGATGGTGCACTTGGCGCGCAAGGCCTTCTTCCCGGCGGTGCCGCCCTTCCCGCTGCTGCATGTGGACACGACCTGGAAGTTTCACGACATGTATGCGCTTCGCGAGCGCATCGCGGCCGACACCGGCATGCCGCTGATCGTGCACCGCAATGCCGACGCGCTGGCGCGTGGCATCAACCCCTTCGAGCATGGATCGGCGCTGCACACCGACCTGTGGAAAACGCAAGGCCTGAAGCAGGCGCTTGACGCGCACCGTTTCGACGCGGCCTTTGGCGGCGGCCGGCGCGACGAGGAGAAGTCGCGCGCCAAGGAACGCATCTTTTCCTTCCGCACTGCGCAGCACGTGTGGAACCCGAAGAACCAGCGGCCCGAGCTTTGGCGCTTGTACAACGGGCTGAAGCGCCCGGGGGAGTCGCTGCGCGTGTTTCCCATCTCGAACTGGACCGAGTTAGATGTCTGGCAGTACATCCACAACGAGGGCATACCCATCGTGCCGCTGTACTTCGCGGCCGAGCGGCCGGTGGTGGAACGCGACGGCATGCTGATGGTGGTGGACGATGCAGCCCGCATGCCGTTTCGGGATGGCGAAGTGCAGCGCATGCGCAGAGTGCGCTTTCGCACGCTGGGTTGCTGGCCGCTGTCGGGCGCGGTGGAGTCGGACGCCGATACGCTGCCAGCCATCATTGAAGAGATGCTGACGACGCGCACCTCAGAGCGCCAGGGCCGGGTCATCGACCATGACGGCAATGCGTCTATGGAGCGCAAGAAGCAAGAGGGCTACTTCTGACATGGCCCACCGCTTCGACCCCACACGCGACGACATCGACGCCTTCCTCGCCCGCCACGAGCGCAAGACCCTGCTGCGCTTCATCACCTGCGGCTCGGTGGACGACGGCAAGAGCACGCTCATAGGCCGGCTGCTTTACGACTCGAAGCTGCTCTTCGACGACCAACTGGCCGCCGTGGAGCGCGACTCGCAGCGCTGGGGCACGCAGGGCAGCGCACCCGACCTGGCACTGCTGATGGACGGCCTGGCGGCAGAGCGCGAACAGGGCATCACCATCGACGTGGCCTATCGCTACTTCAGCACCGAGCGGCGCAAGTTCATCGTCGCCGACACGCCGGGGCACGAGCAGTACACGCGCAACATGGTGACGGGGGCATCGACAGCCGATCTGGCGGTGATCCTGGTGGATGCACGCAAAGGTGTGCTGACGCAGACGCGCCGGCACAGCTTTCTGGTGCACCTGCTGGACGTGGCGCAGGTGGTGCTGGCGGTCAACAAGATGGACCTGGTCGATTTCGACGAAGCCGCGTTCCGCCGCATCGATGCCGACTACCGCGCCTTCGCGGCGCAGCTCGGCCTGCGCGACATCGTCAGCATCCCGCTCTCGGCGCTGGCCGCCGACAACGTGATCGAAAACAGCGCGCGCATGCCCTGGTACCGCGGGCCGACGCTGCTGCAGCAGTTGGAAACCTGCCCCATCGACGAGAGCCGCCTGCAGGCGGGGCCGTTCAGGCTGCCCGTGCAATGGGTCAACCGGCCCGCCCCCGACTTCCGCGCCTACTGCGGGCTGGTGGCCAGCGGCACGGTGCGCCCCGGCGACCTGCTGCGTGTGCAACCTTCCGGACGGCAAGCGCGGGTGGCGCGCATCGTGACGATGGACGGCGACCTGCCACTGGCCGTGGCCGGGCAGTCGGTGGCGTTGACGCTGGACGCCGAGATCGATATCTCGCGCGGTGACGTGCTATCGGCCGCCACCGCGCCGGCCGAGGTGGCCGACCAGTTCGAGTGCACGCTGGTGTGGATGAGCGACGAGCCGCTGCTGCCCGGCCGGCCCTACAGGCTGAAGATAGGCGCGCGCACGGTGGGCGCCACCGTCACCGCCATCAAGTACGAGGTGCAGGTCAACACGTTGGAACACCTGGCCGTTACGCAGCTGGGCCTGAACGGCATCGCGGTGTGCAACCTGGCGCTGGATGCGCCGGTGCCCTTCGACACCTACCGCGAGGTGGAGGACACCGGCGGCTTCATCCTCATCGACCGCATCAGCCTGCACACCGTGGGCGCGGGCATGCTGCACTTTGCGCTGCGCCGGGCGCACAACATCAGTTTGCAGGCCCTGGACGTGGACCGCGCGGCAC
>Ga0335395_10000199_pt1 | contig 38358 bp, 27 predicted proteins | sample MAT02_FD_205744 | JGI IMG/M metagenome (GOLD analysis project Ga0335395, IMG submission 205744) | Freshwater microbial communities from Lake Fryxell liftoff mats and glacier meltwater in Antarctica - MAT-02 (spades assembly) (version 2) ... | reverse complement strand
TTTTGGCTTCTGCGGACAAAACTGCCAATTTTCGAGCAGCTTGGCGGGTTTTTTGGGCAATTTCCAGAATTGACATAACAGCAACTTGTGAAAAATTTATTATACTCTCTTTTAATCTTAATAATTCTGCTTTTAGATACCCAATTTTTTGATAAAGTTGGGTATCTGGTATTCTGTTTATTTAGACTTGATCTGTTGAATTTTCTAAGTTTTGAACCGATTCAATCAAATCTCGAATCGTTTTAGTGCCTTCTGAACTCTCAAAGGATAAGGGAAATTTGCCACGAGCAATCATTCTTAAACCTAACGGGCCTAGACTTAACAAACCTTTCACATCGCGAAAGTAGTTCCCTACTACTTCGATGCCAAATTTACGCTCGTCTATCCAGCCTCCTTCTTTGACTAGATTGATTAAGACTTTGCGGTGGCGAATCGATCGACTGGCTTGGTCATCTTTGCGATCGAGAATCTCCTGTTTAATCTTACCAATTTGATCCATCGGCGCAACTTCCATCGGACAAACCGAGTTGCAGTAGTAACAACGGGTACATCCCCAAACGCCTTCCGTGCCTTGGTTGTATTTTTCTAGCCTATTTTCTGTATCGCTATCGCGGGAGTCGGCGATCGTGCGATAAGCTTTGGCGAGGGCGTGGGGCCCGACAAATTCGGGGTTGACTTCGCGGGCGTTGCATTCAGAATAGCACGCGCCGCAGAGGATACAATTGCCAGTTTGGTCAAGTTTCGATCGCTCTTCTGGTGTTTGCAGAAATTCCCGTTCTGGAACTGCTCGCGAGGCTGTGCTGATATATGGTTCAACTGCTTCCAGGTTGTCCCAAAAACTGGTCATATCGACGACCAAATCTTTAATTACGGGCATATTTCCCATTGGGGCGATCGTAATTTCTGGGATGGAATCGGCGGGCTTTTCTGCTGAACTGAAATTAGCTATTTTGTCAAGTCTTGCGAGTTCGCTACCAATATTTTCTTTGCAAGCTAATGCCGATCGACCATTAATCCGCATGGAACAACTGCCACAAATTGTGTTGCGGCAATTTTTGCGGTAGGCTAAGGTGCCGTCCTGCTCCCACTTAATGCTATTGAGGCAGTCGAGGATAGTGTTGCTCTCTTCTACCTCTAGGGTGTAAGTATGAACGCGGGGAGATTCGTTTTGATTTTGGCGAACTACGTTAAAACGGACTTGCATAGTTTCGGCTAGGAAGTGTTTGTATATTTTAAGCTCGAATTGTGAGTTATGGCAGAAGGCAGAAAGTCCTTCGACCCTTCGACTACGCTCAGGGCACAGCGAGCGACGATTGGTAAGCGTAGTCGAACCATTCCTGAGCGATGGAGTGGCTATGGTATATGAGTATTTATCAAAAACGCCGGTAAATTCCGAACCACCTTGGTCAATGCCTTGGGTTTTTTTGGGTGATCGTACTGATTTGAAGAGGGAAATCGATCGGCTAATATTATTCAATACTTGAGCTTGTGGTGCTGCGTCCATGACTATTTAAAACACGTAACATCCTGACAACCAGCCCCCGGATTCATCTGTGGGTTCAATCTCAAATCTAAAATCTAAAATCTAAAATCGAATGACCTACAGCTTGAGAATTGTCGATTTGCCCACAAGTGAACGGCCGCGCGAGCGTTTGATGGCTGGTGGCCCGAAAAGTTTGGCGACTGCGGAACTGATTGCGATTCTGCTCGGTACTGGTCAGGGAAAGGGCAAACTTTCGGCCGTCGGGCTGGGACAGTATATTTTAAATCAGTTGAGTCAGCACCAGCGCGACCCTCTGGCTGTGCTGCGGAATATCAGCGTCCAAGAGTTGACCCAGATTCACGGGATTGGACCTGCTAAGGCGACTGGGATTTTGGCTGCGGTGGAGTTGGGGAAGCGGGTGTTTCAGTCTCGGCCACCGGATTTGGCTGTGGTTGACTCTCCCCAATCGGCTGCGGATGCTTTGAGCCAGGATTTGATGTGGCAGTCTCAGGAACGTTTTGCTGTGGTGTTGCTGGATGTGAAAAATCGGCTGCTGGGCACTCAGGTAATTACGATCGGCACTGCTACAGAGACTTTGGCTCACCCCAGGGATATTTTTCGGGAGGTAATCCGCCAAGGGGCCACAAGGGCGATTATTTCGCACAATCATCCGTCGGGAAATCTGGAGCCGAGCCCGGAGGATATTGCTTTGACGCGGCAGCTGCTGGCTGGGGCGCAGTTTTTGTGCATTCCGCTGCTGGATCATTTGATTTTGGGAAATGGCGATTTTCGGAGCTTGCGACAGACGACGAGTCTTTGGGAGGAGTATCCCCAGGGTGATTGACATCTTCTACTTAACTAACTCGATAACTATCATTAGTTATTTGTATCTTTGGGCGATTCAAGGGCTGAATCACCCATGACAGAAGGTAAATTTTGTGGCTTGAGCCGTCTGTGGCAGAGTGTTTGGCCTGAATGTCGCTGCTGATACTCCGTTGAGAACACAACTCGGTTAATCTAGTAACAGTGGGCTGAAGAGGTCGCTATTTCGATTTTTTTCTAGCATACTGAACGTATACTGTACCAGCACCTAAAAGACCTAATTATTAAGAACTTATGAAATTAGGTCTAAAATACACGGCGTGGTGATAGGAGAAAAACTGTGTTTCTGAGACTTGCAGAACAACACCGTAAATTCGTCCAAGATTTGGTCATGAACCTCCAAGCTTTAGCGATCGTGTTAGAGCATCGGGGTTATCTGGCATCCTGCTACACTTGCGGGGGTCAGATGAACAGTGCCTCATTTATGGTCAGTTTGACGGATAACCATCTGATTCGATTTTTAGTGTCCGATTACGGTATCACTTGGACTGAAATGCGGGACGATCGCGAACTGATGAAACTCGAAGGTGCAGAAGCCATTAGTCAGTTACAAGAACTGGCAAATCTCGTAAAGTACCATATCCAACCTTCGGAAGCTACTTTGGCGACAGCCCAACGAATGTAGTGATTGCAAGGTTCCGAGTCCGGCGACAGCGAAAGTTGATGCTTGCCTGCTGCAACAGACAAGATTGCTTTGAGTGAGTTCAAAGTTCGTTCAGATGCTTAGTCTGGCGCTACAGAAGCTCTCGTCCGCCAGGCAGATCGCATACTTGATGCAATTTTGTCTAATACTTGGAACCTGGAGTTTTATTGGCATCAGTCGATCGAATTCAACATTCAGAATCAGGATGAGGCTGTGAAGATTGGGGGAAGCGCAGTCCGGGAGTATGTTAAACGGGTGTATTGCGTTGATTTTTGCCCTTTGATTTAGTGTAGAAAACTAAAAATTAATTTGAAACAGCACCTATGCTGTCAAAATCTCACAGCCGGCCTTAGCCGGCTCAATTTTGTCTAAATGTGGGATGCCAGTGCTTTTGTATGTTGATGTACTAATATTTGATAATATTTTAATCATAAATATCGGGAAGTTGAGATTCAGAATCAAATGATAAATTTAAGTGAAATTCTAGAGCCTGTAGCCAGTCAATTCCGCAACCTAGGAATTCCCGAACCGATTACCCATTGGGGACATCCTGCGATGATGGGAATCGTGGTTGTGGCGATGGGCAGTTTTGTCGGTTATACAGGATGGCAAGGACGTTTGGCTGCTGATAAAGATGTGGCAATCAAAAGTCGCTCGGATCACCGCAAACTTGCTCCCTGGATGTTTTTGTTCATCGCTTTGGGCTATACTGGCGGCTTGCTGTCCCTGGTGATGCAGCATCAGCCAGTGATGGAAAGCCCTCATTTTTGGACTGGTTCGACAATCATTGTGTTGTTGACTGTTAACAGCTTGATTTCGCTAAATGGTTTTGGGGGCGACAAACTGGCACTGCGCGCGGTTCACGCTTATGTAGGCACGACAGCCCTGGCACTGATGGTGCTTCACGCGGCTTTCGGTTTAAAATTGGGTTTGTCTATTTAACAGAATACCTGTAGGGACACGGCTGTAAGGACACGGCAGTGCCGTGTCCCTACTTTTTCAAGAAGTCGGGGATCTAATAGCTATCATGTTTTAGGTTTTGATGAATCAAACAACGGGTGTTATTTTCTGTCTTGCCTACATTTTGGGATTGATTTCGACAGCGGTTTCTTGGGGACGTTACGGTATACTTTTCTTGGGAGTTATTACCGCGATCGCACTACCGAACTTTTTACGAAAATTCGCTCGAAATGCTGTCAAAAATACTAAAAAAAGACGCAGCCGAACCACCAAAAATTCTGCTGATTCTTCCTTAGAAAAAACCGAAGAATTGAGTTTTTATCAAATGCTGCCGAGGTCGAAATGGGTATGGTTCCTCGCAGGTTTGACAGGATTTATCGCTAGCTTTTATTTTCAAATGCGATCGCCCGTACCGGCAATTAATGACATCAGCAAATTGATTCCGGCTGGGGGCAATACTCAAGAAATAGCGGTGACAGTACGCGGTAGAGTTGTCAGTACACCGCGGTTAACTCGATCGGGTCGATCGCAATTTTGGCTAGAAACCAATCTAGTTAGCGAAATTAACGGTGGCGAGGCAGGAGTAGTAGTCAATCGCGAAGTATCCGGTCAACTTTACGTGACAGTACCTTTATTGCAAGCAACAGGCTTGTATGAAGACAATACGATCGCCGTGGTGGGTTCTTTGTACAAACCGCAACCGCCCTCGAATCCGGGGGCTTTTGATTTTGCTGCATATTTAGCCAGATCGGGGGCTTTTGCAGGGCTCAAGGGGCGGCAAATAGACTGGAGGACAGAAAATGCGATCGCCGATGTGAATCGAGGTGACAACCAAGCTGCTGCCTTTTCCGAGTCCAGCGGAATGCCCCTATCGAAAATTCAAGCGATGCGACAGCGGATTGTTCGATCGCAACTATTGTACTTAAATGTTCCTGAAGGGCCGTTAATTAGTGCGATCGCCCTTGGCAAGCAAGCAGTAGATTTACCTTACAACATCCGGGACTATTTTGTGCAAGTTGGATTGGCCCACGCGATCGCAGCTTCGGGCACTCAAGTTTCTATGGTTTTAGCTTTAGTTTTAGCTTTAACCAGGCGTTTTTCCAAACAGTTGCAATTTAGTTGTGGTGTAGGTGCTTTATTTTTGCTAGTGGGATTAACTGGCTTTGAAGCTTCAGTCTGTCGTGCGGCTTTAATGGGATTTGGAACGCTATTTGCTTTGGTCTTGAGTCGAGAAGTTAAGACCCTGGGATTGCTGTTAATCGCTGCGATTATTTTACTGGTAGTTAACCCTTTATGGATTTGGGATTTAGGTTTTCAACTGAGTTTTTTGGCAACTTTGGGATTGATAGTTACATCGCCACCACTGATGGCAAAGTTGGACTGGATGCCACCAGCAATCGCTTCTATTTTTGTTGTTCCCATCGCTGCTTCGGTTTGGGTGCTACCGCTGCTACTTTACGTTTTTAATGTGGTATCGCCTTACAGTATTTTTGTCAATATTATTGCGGCTCCTTTGCTCTGGATTTTGAGTATTGGGGGGATGATTAGTGCTTTAGCTGGATTGATTTTTCCGCCGGCTGGTAGTGGGTTGGCGCAACTGCTAGATTATCCAGCAAAGTGGTTAATCGCGATCGCTCAATATTTCTCGCAGTTACCCGGTAATTCGGTAGCTGTCGGCACTGTATCAGAGTTTCAGCTAATCGCACTTTACAGTTTAATTTGCTGGGTTTGGCTGGGGGGAAAGTCAACCCCCCCCTACCCCCCCCAAGGGGGGAAGTCAGAAGGCCCTTCGACTTCGCTCATGGGACAAAGAGGGAAGAAGGGAAAAAGCACAGTTGTTTCGCTGCCGATATTTTCATCGGCATCGATTTTACCGCTGGCAATTGTGGCGGGAATTGGGATCATAGTTTTACCAGCTTGGCACACTCAGGCATCTTTATTTCAAGTTACTTTGCTGGCGACACCGAGAGAACCTGTTTTGGTAATTCAAGAACGGGGAAAAGTAGCACTAATTAATAGTGGTGATGAAAATACAGTTAGGTTTATAGTATTGCCTTTTTTGCAGCAGCAAGGAGTCAATTCTGTAAATAGTGCGATCGCCACTCATCCTCATTTAGGTTTAAACGCAGGTTGGAGAAAATTATTAGAACGCTTGCCAATTAAAGCATTTTATGATAACAACGTTCCAACACAAATTCACTCTGCCAGCCGTCAGGAATTGATGACTGCGGTGCAATCTCGCCAAGGAGTTTACTTTCCTTTAGAAACTAACAGCACAATTAATCTAGGCTCTGTGGGGTTGCAGTTTGTGAATGCGGAAATCCCGGTGGTAGAATTGCTGGTGGGCGAGGAAACTTGGTTGATGCTTGGTGAAATCGCACCGGAAGCCCAAAAGAAATTAGTAGCAACGGGAATTTTGAAGCCAGCTCAAGTGCTGTGGTGGTCGGGGACAACCCTGACACCGGAGTTATTGAAGGCGGTTGGGCCAAGAGTGGCGATCGCCTCTGCCGACGAAATCGACCCAGAAACCGCAGCACAACTTCAAAAAACCAAAACCCAAATTTTCTGGACGGGACGGGACGGGGCGCTTCTGTGGACACCAGCAGGGGGATTTAAGACCACCCTGGAGTCGGAAGAAAATCAGACTTCTTTTTTGTGAAGAGCGGCAAATGCTACGGGCGATCGGGTAACATCAAATCCGGTTACATCGGAATTAACATTACCTGAAATGAGGACACGGCACTGCCCATAGGTGTCAACTTAAGCCCGAAAGCCTTGGTATCTCTCGCTTTTACCTGAGTCCAGATCCCCCTAAATCCCCCTTAAGAAGGGGGACTTTGAGAAGACTCTTGTCCCCCCCTTATACTCCCCCCTTGGGGGGGGGCGGGGGGGGGTTGGGGGCTAGGGGGGTGGAAGGGCCTCATAGTCAAACAACAGTCTCTGACTGGGTTTGACCTTAAGTTGACACTAATGGGCACTGCCGTGTCCCTACATGATTATTTTAGGGTAGGGAAACGGCATTGGCTTTAATCAGGAGACGGCAGTGCCGTGTCCCTACATGATTATTTTAGGGTAGGGAAACGGCATTGCCGTGTCCGGATGGTGGAGTGATCCTGATTATTTTGGAGTAGGGAAACGGCATTGCCGTGTCCAGAGTTGCTACGGGCGATCGCCAAAATACCCCAGCAACTGCAACCGTAGATTTTCAGTTGCTTTTTGGCTCGCGTTGTGCAATTATTGTAAAGCAGCCAACCAATTGGAGAGGTGGCAGAGCGGTTGAATGCGGTAGACTCGAAATCTACTTTAGGGGCGACTCTAACGTGGGTTCAAATCCCACCCTCTCCGTTTAAATTTCAAATTATATCAATCCCGGTTGCACCGGAATGATAGAGGAGACGGCAATGCCGTTTCCTTACAATGTTTTTGGGTAGGGACACGGCACTGCCGTCTCCCTACAATGTTATTTTGGGTAGGGACACGGCACTGCCGTCTCCTAATTTCTGCCGTCAACAGTAAACAGTCAACAATCAAGTCAGACTGCAACCGGAATTGATATCAAGTTACACATACGCGCAACAACTGTCACAATCTCTGCGGGATCAACCGGCTTAGCCAGATGGCTTTGGAATCCAGAGGCGATCGCCTCCCGTTCCTCATATTCTCCTGCATAGGCTGTCAGAGCGATTGCCGGAATCTGCCGGCATCGATCGTCTCTTAATTTGCGAATTTCACGGATCAGCGCGTAGCCGTCCATCTCTGGCATTCCAATGTCACTGAGGAGAATATCAAAAGGTGTGGTTGAGAGCAGTTGCAACGCCTCGATCGCCGAGCCAACGGTAGTCACTTGGGCTCCCGCCTGTTTCACCACAAAGGCCACAAACTCGCGGCAATCGGGTTCATCATCCACAACTAACACATGGAGATTTGCTAGGAGAAGATCGGCAGATTGAGCTTCAGTTGTGTGGGTAACTTCCTCAACAAGACTTGCGGTTTGCAAGAGGGGCAATTCAACAGTGAACGTAGCTCCCTGATTTTCACCCCTACTCTCGACCCAAATTCTGCCACCGTGCAGTTCCGCAATTTGACGGGCGATCGCCAATCCCAGTCCCAATCCACCAAACTTGCGTGTAGTGGCTCCATCTTCCTGCCGGAAATGCTCAAACACATAGGGGAGAAATTCAGATTTGATACCTTTACCTGTGTCCATCACTTGCAGTTGGGCATCGTGATTAGTCTGGGTGAGACGAACTTTCACCCGTCCTCCTGTTGGCGTAAATTTAACTGCGTTTGACAACAGGTTCCACACCACCTGCTGTAATCGCCCCGCATCTCCGTAAACTTGTCTGATGTTGGGTTCAAGGTTGAGTTCAAGGTGAATCGACTTGGCTTCTGCTGCTAGTCGTACCGTTTCGAGCGCTGCGGAAATCACAAATGACAAATTCACCGGCACCGCAACGAGCGTTAGTTTGCCGCGCATAATGCGGGCAATATCCAGCAAGTCTTCGATTAACTTGGATTGAAGTTGGGCGTTGCGTTCGATCGTCTCCAGTGCTTGTGCGGTTTTAACTTGATCCAGCTTGCCACGGCGTAACAGTTGTGACCAGCCCAGGATCGGGTTGAGGGGCGATCGCAACTCGTGAGACAAAACAGCCAAAAACTCATCTTTAATTCGGTTGGCATTTTCGGCAACTTCCCGTGCGGCTTGTTCTCGTTGCAAAATTCGTTCGCGTTCAGCTTCGATGCGCTTGCGATCGCTAATGTCATAGGAGATGCCAATTAACCCAACCACAACCCCCGCATCATTCCGGTAGGCGGCTTTCATACCCAGAAATGTCCGAATACCATCAGGAGATTCTTCAACCACTTCCGTTTGTCCAGATGCCATAATCCGTCGATCGTTTTCCATGACTGTTGCTCCGAGATCAGGTGACGGATAGAGATCGCAATCCCGATAGCCAATCACTTCTGAAGCAGATTTACCTAGCACTTCGAGCGTGGCTGGATTGGCATAAATAATCCGCCCTTCTCGGTCTTTGACGAAGATTGGGGTGGGTGCTGACTCGTTAATTACTTCTAAAATGGCATTCTTTTGCCGTAGTTCTTCTTCAACTCGTTTGCTTTCAGTTACGTTTTTGAAGTAGACAGTGATTCCATCTACGGCAGGATAGGCTTGGACTTCGTACCAGCGTTCCTGGTCAGGATAGAACGAGATGAACGAAGCAGCAATCCGTTCGCTGGCGACTTGGCGATAAACACGCTCGAATTCCATGCCGACGCTGCCTGGAAATTCTTCCCAGATCACCTTGCCCTGTAGCTCACCGGGAGTGCGATCGAGCAAACGTTCTGCCTGCCGATTCACGTAGATAAACCGCCAATCTCGATCGAGCGCGAAGAATCCGTCGGTAATACTCTCCAAGATATTCCGGCTCTGCTCCTCGCTGGCTCGCAAAGCAATCTTTGCTTGTTCGCGTTCGGCTTCTATGCGCTTGCGATCGCTGATATCTTTGAACAGAATGGCAACTTTTCGCTCATGGGGCTGCCCGATGCCGAAGGCATAAACATCGAACCAACGATTCATCGCTTCGGAACCATTCTCAAAGCGCAGAGATTCGCCCGTCAGCGCAATTTTACCGTAAATTTCAACCCAGTCATCCTCAAGATTTGGAACGAGCTGACGTACAGTTTTACCCGTCGCCTGTTGCAGTCCCGTTTGGTTCTCGAAGGCTGGATTGACTTCCAAAAAGCGGTAATCGATCGGCTTGTCGTTCTCGTCAAACAGCACTTCGATGACGCTAAAGCCTTCATCAATCGATTCAAACAGCGTTCGATAGCGTTCCTCTGATCGGCGTAAGGCGGACTCGGCTTGTTTGCGATCGGTAATGTCTCGAAAATAAAGACTGAGACCTGTGATCGTCGGATAAGCGTGAATCTCTGACCACATCATCAGGGGCTCGTAGAAAACCTCGAAGTGAGTCGCTACTTGGTCAGCCACAACTAGGCGGTAAGTCTGTTCAATGATCGTGCCGACTGACCCAGGCCAGACCTCCCAGTGTGTTTTACCAATCATCTCCGACGGTTGCAGATTATTCAGCCTAGCAACTGCTTGGTTGACATAAGTAATGCGCCACTCCCGGTCCAGAGATACAAAGGCATCGGTAATGCTTTCGAGAATATCGACTGCCCGCTGAGCCTCCTCGTCCAAGGCTTGACGGATTGCTTCTGTTTCTAGTCTCGCAGCTTGCTCACGCTCCAAAGCTAATTCAGCCGTCTGACGCAGATGAATACTTTGCAAAGCAGCAGCAGTAAAGCCTGCGAGACTGGTCATTAACCGTTGGTCTTCCCGATCGAACTGATGCTGCTCATTGTGAGAAATAATCCAAAGGGTGCCTAGCTGTCGATCGCCCGCGCAAATCGGAAACAGCAGCCCCTCAACGATGGGAAATTGCGGATGATATAGGTAGGTAAAATAGAGTTCGGGATGAGCATATAGTTGTGGCCCCCCGGAATGAATCGTCGTGGCGCAAGGACTAAAGTTACCTGGGGTAGTCGTTTGTTCCAAGGATTCTAATGCACCTGCGATCGCCACCCACCGAAAGACAGAAGTGCCATCTGAAGAAGTCTCCAGCAAGCTGATCCCAGCAGTGTCGGCTCGACAAAGATCCTGTGCAATCCGAACCAGAGTTTTCAGCGTAGACTGCGGATCGTCCGTCAGTTGTTGAGCAAGAGTATGAAGGGCTTGGTTTTCGGCCGCGAAATCTGGTTGTCTTGCTGGGCGATCGGCTAGTGCTGCTGTAATCAGGACATCTGCTTCAGTCATTATTTTAAATACTGTTCACTGTTCACTGTTCACTGTTCACTGTCAACATCACCTGAGGGTGGAACCGGAATTGATATCACTCATCGCTTCCAAAGCTTCTTTCATCTCCTCTACAGTCGTCGTCGCCGTACCGAATTGACGCACCACAATACTAGCTGCCAAATTGCCCAAAACCGCCGCTTCCCAACCCGATGCACCAACGCACAAAGCTAAAGTCATTGCCGCTACTACTGTATCCCCAGCACCAGTTACGTCAAATACATCAGTCTTGTTAAAAGGGGGAATATCCCAACGTTGAATTGAAAATTTCCCCTCTTCGCAAGTAGATGTTGGAGGGGGTAAATTTTTGATAGCTTCGTCCTTCTTCATTTTTTCAAACAAACTCATCCCTTCATCGCCACGAGTAATTAGGATTTTTTGAGCTTGAGTTAAGTTCAATAAATCCCGTCCCGCTTGCATCAAAGTTGGATAATTATTAATAGCATATCCCACTGCTTGTTCTGCTTCTGGTAAGTTCGGAGTAAACAGCATTGCTCCAGAATATCGCTGCAAATTTGTTTGAGCATCCACAATTGTTTTACCACGAACAACAGCCGATTCGATCGCCAAATCAGTCAAAACTCCATCGCCGTAGTCCGAACAAACCACTGCATCTACTGTCGGTATTTGCTGCCGGATATAATCTGCTAATTGTAACTGCAAATCCAAATCCGGCAACTCGTCCGATTTGCGATCGACTCTGACAATTTGCTGAGTCACCGACTGCCGCGCGTGCCCAGAAATGCGCGTTTTGGTGACAGTTGGACGCTGCGAATCCACGAAAATGCCAGCCGTATCGATTCCCGCAGCCTCAAAAATACCGCACAAAGCCTTTCCTTGGTCATCTTTTCCCACCAAACCAGCAACTTTTACTTTACCTCCCAGTTTGGCTAAATTATAGACAGCATTTGCGCCACCTCCCGGTACTTGCCGAGTATTTTCGTAGCGCAAAATCAACACAGGTGCTTCGCGGGAAATTCGCTCTACTTGTCCGGTAACAAACTCGTCCAAGGTCAAATCTCCGGTCGCCAATACCTGTGCTCGATCGAAGCAGTCTAATAAGAGCAATAACTGCTCAGTTGAGGCACGCAGTTGAGGCCAAAAATCGGAATAGTCGTTAGTCATGAACAAAAAAAATGAGGCTGAGGAGTTGATAGTTGAGTGCGGGAGGAGCGGCCAATAAAAATGCTAATCTAAATATTAATAATATTTTCCTCCTTGTTGGGATTTTTAACTTTTAATTCATGTTCTCACCATGCGTGAAAACCTGTTGCAAATCGATCGCTTCAACCACTTACCACAATTTTGTGGCTCAAAGAAAACACCCTTAGACGCAATATCCAGTTTCAAGGTGTGACTTTTGGCTTCCGCCTTCGGAAAGCAGGATTATTTCGCCGCTTTCATTTGCTTGATGATCGTAATCACCTGAGTCATTTGTTTCTTGAGTGCATCAATTTCAGCCTGCATTTTAGCCATTTTCTGGGTCATCGCCTGAACTTCAGCGGTGTCTGATCCAGATGTGGGTGCAGCAGCGGTAGCTGGGGCTTCTGGCACTGGTTTCTTTTTAGCCAATACCATCGCTGATTTAATCGCCTCAGTGAGTTGTTTTTTCTCAAAGGGTTTGGCGATAAATGCAAAAAAATGCTTTTCAAAAGGTTTAGGAATTTTCTCCATTACCTCTTCTTCCCGGCCAGACATGATCACCAAAGGTATCTTGGAAAGTTCGGGATGGGCTTGAACTTTTTGATACACTTCCCAACCACTGACTTTGGGCAGTAGGAAATCTAACATAATTAGATTTGGACGGGCTTGACGGATCAGCTTTAGTCCCTCTTCCCCGTCTTTTGCTTCTAGAACTTCAAAGTTACCTTGGGGTAACATCTCTCGGACTCGGACGCGGATGACTTTACTGTCATCGATGACTAAAATTTTTTGACCAGCCACGACTGACTCCTTCAGATACATTTAACCCGGTAAATCTAGGATTACCCCTCGATCTACTGTGTATAGCATAATCTGGTAAGCCCTAAGCTCTCCAGATAAGTAAGTGATGATTCGCAACCTTCAGTATATCTCTAACAGAATTCTCCTCAGAATCCTTTCTAAGTTGAATTTTTGCTACCACTGAGAGCGATTTGGATTTCTGGCATCATTCCTACAAGTTCAGAGACTTTGATTTCGGATACGATCGAAAGGATTAACCCGATCGCCACTTCATATTATGCCACCTCAAACTCGTCAAACTCCCGCAACCCAATCAATAGCCTCCCAAATGCGCGCCGAAATTGAGCTGATGCCAGAGTGGTTGCGTCGGCCAATTGGCAAAGCCAGCGAACTCTCCGAAGTGCAAAAAATCATTAAACAGCGGCAAATTCACACGATTTGCGAGGAAGGCAGATGTCCCAACCGCGCAGAATGCTATGCCCAAAAAACCGCAACTTTTTTGTTGATGGGGCCAACTTGCACCCGCGCTTGTGCTTTTTGTCAAGTAGATAAAGGTCATTCTCCCATGCCCCTCGACCCCGAAGAACCGCAAAAAGTAGCCGAAGCAGTCAATCTCCTGGGTTTGCGCTATGCCGTGCTGACTTCAGTGGCGAGGGACGATTTGCCTGATGGAGGCGCTGGTTGGTTTGCCATGACGATCGCCCAAATCCGCCTTCTCAACCCCCATACTCAAATTGAGGTACTAACACCAGATTTTTGGGGCGGTGCCATGCCCGTCGCCGATTTGAGTCAGTTGCAGCGATCGCGAATTGGGACAGTCGTAGAAGCTAAACCAGCTTGTTACAACCACAATATTGAGACAGTGCGCCGGTTGCAAGGGCCTGTGCGGAGGGGAGCCAAGTACGATCGCTCCCTGGACGTTCTGAGCATTGTCAAGCAATTTGACCCCAGCATTCCCACAAAATCCGGTTTAATGTTGGGGCACGGGGAAACCGAAGCTGAAATAGTCGAGGCGATGGCAGATTTGCGTGATGCGGGGTGCGATCGACTCACCCTCGGTCAATACATGAGACCATCTCTAGAGCACCTCAAGGTGCAAAAATACTGGACTCCCGCTGAATTTGACCGTTTGGGGGAAATCGCCAGGGAGATGGGTTTTCAGCAAGTGCGATCGGGCCCCCTCGTCCGCAGTTCCTACCACGCCGGAGAGAGCGATTAAAACTAATTCGACTCCATATAGATTCCTAGTTACAAAAAGTAACCCTAGAGGATTGTGCAAAGGTGAACGCTCTCTGGTATTTGTGGTAAATACAGTTACATATTAATTAGGAGCTTGAACTATGGCAGAGATAGCGAAGAATCAATTAAAATCCGAATCCGTCATGAAAACGGGCAACCCACCTTACACCTTTCGGATGGCCTGGTTTCTGGTACTACTAGGTATCAATTTTCTAGTTGCAGCCTACTATTTCCATATCATTCAATAGTTCTGCAACCTGAATTTTAGCAGCCCCTGCTGTTCCCGAAATTTAAACAAACCCGCCTCCACTAATTTCAATAATTATGTAGGGGCGGGTTCACCAAAAATATCTAACAAGTACCAACAATCTCAATAAACCCGCCCCCACCCAACCGTAAATCGCAATCTACCTCTTTCTACAATCAAGAATCTTCCCCCCAAACCTTTAGTTGCAAATAAACCAATCCCAAAGCTACAGCCATCAGCAAAGTTGCCGCCGCCGCTGCATAACCAAAATCAAATTGCGAAAAAGCCTGGTCGTAAATATAATAAACTAGCAGATTAGTAGAATTCAAAGGGCCGCCGCCAGTGATGACGTAGACTTGCTCGAAACTCCGCAGCGTAAAGATAGCAGTAGTGACGGTAGCAAATACCAAAGTCGATCGCAAACCAGGTAAAGTAATGTACCAAAATTGCTGCCAACCATCAGCTCCATCCAATTCGGCAGCTTCGTAGCGATTGAGCGGAATTGCCTGCAATCCTGCCAAAAATACTACCATATTAAAGCCTAATTGTTTCCAAATACTTAGCAAAATCAGCACTGGCATTGCCCAAACTGTGCTGCTGAGCCAAGGTATCGGATTTATGCCGATCGCCATCAATAGTCCATTCACCGGGCCCTCAGCTTGAAACAACCACCGCCAACCCAAGCCAACAGCCACTAAAGAGGTAATCGAAGGCACAAAATAGGCAGTGCGGAGAATCCCTCGCCAAGCAAACGAGCGATTTAGCAAAACAGCCAAACCCAAAGGAATAACTACACTGGGAATGACTGTAAAAGTAGTAAAGTAGATAGTATTTTGGACAACTTGCCAGAAATCCGGGTTAGCAACCAAACGCCAATAATTTTTCAAGCCTATAAAATGTATTCCCGATCGCGTAAAACTGCCACTGGTAAAGCTAAGGTAGAATAAATAGGCGATCGGGTAAATCAAAAAAGTACCCAAAAACAACAAAGCTGGGGCTAAAAAAGTCCAAGCTGCGATCGACTCATTGTCCAACCAGTTAAAACGCCCAGATTTAATCGGAACCATTAGCTTGTAAAATTTATCTTTTAGTCTTAAACTTTATCATAATACAGCTAAATTTCAAAATGCAGTTTCTAGATATACTATCAAATTTACCCACTATAGAAACTGAGAGACTCCTGCTCAGAAAAATCACTTTAAACGATGCCAGCGATATGTTTGAGTATGGCTCCGACCCCCAAGTCTCAGAATACACAACCTGGTCAACTCATACCTCTATCGAAGACACTAAATATTTTATAAAATCGCTGCTGAAAATGTACAAAAAACGAGAGCTTGTAGATTGGGGAATAATTCATAAAGCCGAGAAAAAATTTATCGGCACTTGCGGATATGTGGGATGGAGCATGACACACAGCCGCGCTGAAATGGGATACGCGCTTTCTCGCAAATATTGGAGTCAAGGATACATGAGTGAGGCTGTCAATGCAATGATGGAATTCGGCTTTAGGGAAATGATGCTGAATAGAATTCAGGCTAAATGTAAAATCAACAATATTGCTTCAGCCCGCGTGATGGAAAAAGTAGGGATGCAATTGGAAGGAATATTGCGACAGCAGCTATTTGTCAAAGACCAATATTGGGATCTCAAAATTTATTCGATTCTCAGGGATGATTTTTTTGCCGATCGACCAGATTAGCACTCGTTGCAGGTGGTACAATTATTTTGACGATCGGGGTATCGGAATCATTCATCTCTCTATTCTCTGACTCTGTGTCCTCTGCGTTCTCTGCGGTTAAATCATTCCGATCCAATCGTAAACAATATTAATTCCTCCTTGATGTAACGGTAAAACTTTTATGATAATAGCAAATACTAATTCCAGAAATTGTTTGATTATTCCCGAAATTCCTCACGCCGAAACCGCAAAAAATGCTTATATTAGTGAACCATTAAAACTAGGAATTCTCGCATCAGGAAGCGGCAGCAACTTTGAAGTAATTGCCCAAGCAATCCAAAACCAACAACTCAACGCTCAAGTCCAAGTATTAATTTACAACAACCCCGGAGCAAAAGCCGCAGCACGAGCCGAAAAATACGGCATTCCCTCAGTTCTGCTCAATCACCGCGACTACAAAAAACGCGAAGAATTAGACACTAAAATTGTCAAAACCTTCCAAGAACATAATGTAAAATGGGTAATCATGGCAGGCTGGATGCGAATAGTCACCAAAGTTTTGCTCGACGCTTTCCCCGACCAAGTTATTAACATTCACCCCAGTTTGCTGCCTAGTTTTCCAGGAATCGGCGCTGTCGAACAAGCGCTTGCAGCCAAGGTAAAAATTACTGGATGTACAGTGCATATCGCCCATTTAGAAGTTGACAGTGGCCCAATTTTAATCCAAGCCGCCGTACCCGTATTGCCCGACGATACCGCAGAAACTCTGCACGCTCGAATTCAGGTGCAAGAGCATAAAATCATGGTAGGCGCGATCGCACTTATTGCGAATTGCCCTACAGTGGCAACTATCCATACTAATGACAGTTGACAGATTTCCCACTCTTGCCTCTTCAGTGATGGTGACTTGCCCGAAGAAGCAACATGATTAGCTAAATGGCTAATCATATATTGGCTAATTGGCCTAATCAGTTAGTCGATAATTTGACTATGCTAGTGTTAGTCAGGCTTCAGTATATATAGTGCCATCTATTATATAAGTATCATGCTCAAAATTTTGGTAATTGAGGACGACGAATTAATCCGGGAAACTCTTCTGCAACTCCTGGAATCTCAAAACTATCGGGTCATTGTGGCCCAAAACGGTCGAGTGGGCGTGCAGATGGCACTTTCAGAAATTCCCGATTTAATTTTGTGCGACGTGCAGATGCCGGAACTCGACGGTTATGAGGTTTTGCGGACTCTACGCCAAAACTCCCTAGCTGCAACAATTCCATTTATTTTTCTCACGGCTCAAGGTGCCAAAGCGGATTTTCGCCGAGGGATGGAATTGGGGGGTGACGATTATTTGACAAAGCCGTTTACTAAGGCAGAATTGCTGGGAGCGATTTCCTCTCGCGTCTTGAAACGACAAACGATTACTCAACCCCTGGCTGTCGCACTCCAGCAAGCAGAAGCCAGACTCAACGATTTAGTAAACGACTCCACCACCTCCAACCCTGTCTGTCCTGAAAAGTTGGCTTTGGAAGCTTTGCTGCGCCGCGCTTTGGCACAAGGTGAGTTTCAGGTATACTATCAGCCCCAGGTAGATATTGCTACCGGACAAATTATCGGTGCAGAAGCTTTGGTGCGCTGGCAAAATCCCGATCGAGGTATAATTTCTCCGATGGAATTTATCCCCCTTGCAGAAGAAACAGGCTTAATTATTCAGATTGGGGAATGGGTGCTGCTTTCAGCTTGCGCTCAAGCCGCCAGTTGGCTGGAAGCTGGGTTTTCGCCCTTCAGAATATCAGTAAATTTGTCGGCCCGACAATTGTCAGACCCCCAACTCAAAACCCGAATTGTCCAAATCCTGGAAACTACTGGCTTGGAGCCTGCTAATTTAGAGCTAGAAATGACTGAAAGTGCTTTGGTAGAAAATGCTACTGTCGCAGGCGCTACTCTCAATCAACTCAAAGCTCTAGGCATTCGGATTGCTGTTGACGACTTCGGTACGGGCTATGCTACTTTAGGGTATCTCAAGCAATTTGCTTTTGACAGTCTAAAGATCGATCGCATTTTTGTCCGCAACGCTAACGAAGACACTCAAAATGCGGCTATCACTACGGCTGTAATCTTACTGGGTCACAGTTTAAACATGACCGTAATTGCTGAAGGGGTGGAAACAGAAGCTGAATTAGCTTTTTTGAGGAAGCACCAGTGCGATATCATGCAGGGCTATCTGTTCAGCCGTCCCCAACCTGCGGCCATATTTGAAAATTTGTTGGTTGCAGACCGGCATTTGTGCGAGTTGCCACTGGCGACAGTATCTAGTCAGGTTATATCTTTTCTACCTCTTTCCGATCGAGAAAAAGCCAAAAACCTCTCAATGTCAGCCGATTTGAGATTTTAAATTTTAGATTTGAGATTCACGAGTTACAGTTGCAATAACTGTCAACACGACTTGGTGCAAGGCTGGCATGGAAAGAATATTAGTTGTTGACGATGAAGCAGACTGTCAAACAGTCTTAGCAATGTACTTGGAAAGCCAAGGATACCGGGTTCAATCCGCCACTTCTGGCATTGAGGCACTCTCGATTTTTGAAAGTGACCCCCCAGATTTGGTAATTTCTGACGTTATGATGCCGGAGATGGACGGCTTTGAGTTTTGTCGCCGTTTGCGAAATACCCGTTTGGGACAGTTAATACCATTTATATTTTTGTCAGGCCAAGGCGAGATAGAATCAAAAGTTGAAGGTCATTCGATCGGAGCTGATGATTATCTAGTCAAACCTTTTCAGTCTGAAGAAATATTAGCTAAGGTCAGAGCGCAGTTAGAACGCTCTCACCGCATTCACGCCGAGATTGTCCGACTGCTTCAAAATTCTACCGTACTGGCGGTGGAGCCAAAAGTTTTGGCAATAGCACCACCACCTGCACCCTTGCCTTTAACGCCAGCAGAGGAAAGAGTTTTTTGGGAAGTTATTCAGGGCTACACCAACAAACAAATTAGCTATCGACTGTTTATTAGCCCCAGAACAGTCCAAGCTCATTTGGGCAGCATTTTCAGCAAGTTACAAATAGAAAATCGGGCTCAGCTTGTAAAATTCGCCCTAGAGAGGGGGTACAAACCCCCTCAAAGTTAGCTACAAAGCTTAATATTTATTTATGCTTTTTAATTAATTAGTCTTGATGATTCAGAATTGCAACTTTATTGCCAAACAAAGCCTATGACCGCATTGATTCCAATTGCTATGTACGGCTGGATTCCCGTCGTTTTATACCTGTTTATAAGGTTTCCCCCGCAGCGAGCAGTCATCATAAGTATGGTTGTAGCGTGGCAGTTTTTACCGCAACTTGATCTACCCATCCCAGGATTACCACCATATACCAAGATGTCAGCAGCTTGCTACGGCGTCTTACTGGGTACTCTTATTTACGATACTGCCAGGTTCACATCTCTTAAGCCTGGTTGGATAGATATACCAATGCTAATTTGCAGTTTCTGCCCCATTATTTCCCAAGTTACTAATGGCGGCAGCCCCCTGTCTCCAACTTTAAACCAAATCGTTACTTGGGGGATGCCTTATCTTTTAGGACGCTTGTATCTCACTAGTTTAGATGGGCTGCGGCAGTTAGCGATCGGAATTTTTGCAGGTGGATTAGCCTACATTCCGTTTACGATAATTGAAGGATTTAGGGGCCCAATTCTGCACCAGATGGTTTACGGCGTCAACGCTTTTGAGGACTGGGGTCAGGCCAGACGTATGGGGGGGTGGAGACCGGTGGTATTCATGCAGCATGGTTTGATGGTGGGGCTGTGGATGATGACTGCTGCTTTAGTGGGATTTTGGTTGTGGCAAACCGGGGCACTCAAGAAGTTTCAGGGCCGCAATATGAAGACTTTGGTAATTGTACTAATTATCGCTTTTTTATTGTGTCGTTCTACAGGTGCCTACAGTTTATTTGCAATGGCGCTAATTGTATTGTTCTGCGCCAAACAGTTTAAAACATCTTTGCCCTTGTTGTTGATCATTGGATATATAATATTTTACCTATATCTAGCTGCATCGGGTCAATTTTCCAGCGCCGAAGTTATTAGCTTCATAACTCAATTATTTGGCGAAGAACGAGCATCTTCTCTGGCGTTTAGATTTCGCAATGAAGAGACATTGGGAGACAAAGCGCGACTACGATTTCTTTTTGGATGGGGTGATTCCGGTGGAAACCGCGTGTATAATGAGTATGGTGATGACGTCTCTGTCACCGATAGCTTGTGGATTATTGCATTTGGTGTGAACGGTGTAGTAGGTTTAGTTAGTTTATTCTCTTCTCTACTAATTCCTGTAGTCGCCTTATGTTTCAAATATCCAGCCAGAACTTGGTCTAACCCGAAAGTCGCGCCAGCGGCGATATTGGGAATAACTTTAGCCATGTATGCGTTTGACAGTGTTTTGAACGCTATGACTAACCCAATTTTTATGCTCATTGCGGGAGGTATATCCGGTCTGGTACTAAAAGCTCCAGAAAATCTTAAGGCGAAGAAAACCAGTTCACCGTCAACTAGACAGTCTTTGAATCCACAAAAATCGATGTAATTTTTCTTGATTAGAGACCAGGTTAAAAATTATCAATTTTTCTTAAAACTCTGTTCTCAATGGTAAAATCAACTACTCTTAGGGATTCTTTACGGTAAATAAATAATTCTTTACAAAATCTTTAAAATTAGGTATTCAACGGGTAGGGTGAACAGGATATACTGAAAAAAGTTTATTCACCAAAACACCCACGTAGTGCAAACACGAATTTGTAGTGTGAATTTTAGTTTAGTACAAAAACTTGAGGTTGATCAAAAATGAAAGTTGTGAACTTATTGAACGTACCCGTTGATAATTTTTCCATAACAGAGCTTTTCGAGAGGCTAGAAGACGGAGGCGGTGTCGTATTTACGCCTAATGTAGACCATTTAATTAAATTGCAGTACGACCGAGACTTTTATGAAGCTTACAATAGCTGTGATTATAGAGTCTGCGATAGTCAAATATTGATGTATGCTTCCAGATTTTTGGGTACTCCTATCCAAGAGAAGATTTCTGGTTCTGACTTGTTTCCAGCATTTTATACCTATCACAAAGACAATGAACATACTAAGATTTTTTTACTAGGAGCAGCGGAAGGAGTTGCGATTCAAGCTCAGGGAAAAATTAATCAAAAAATTGGTCGAAAAATAGTTGTTGCAGCATATTCTCCTTCCTTTGGATTTGAAAAAAATGAAGAGGAGTGTGAAAAAATAATTGACATCATTAATCAATCAGGGGCTACAGTATTGGCGATAGGGGTGGGTGCGCCTAAGCAAGAGAAATGGTTGGTCAAATATAGAGACAAACTGACAAATATAAAAGTCTTTTTGGCTATAGGTGCAACTATTGATTTTGAAGCTGGTTGTAAGGCAAGGTCTCCCAAATGGATGAGCGAAGTCGGAATAGAATGGGCCTACCGACTGTTAAGCGAACCGAGAAGGCTGTGGAAAAGATATTTGATTGACGCTCTGCCTTTTTTTAGATTGATTGTAGAACAAAAATTAGGTAATTATAAAATGCCTTTTTTTGATGGCTAAGCAATCAACAGTCAACAGTCAACAGTCAACAGTCAACAGTCAACAGTCAACAGTCAACAGTCAACAGTCAACAGTATTTTCAGACGGCCCATGACAATTGCTTATTTAGTTAATCAATATCCCAAAGTTAGCCACAGTTTTGTCCGCAGAGAAATTTTGGCAGTAGAGAATTGCGGTTTGAAAGTTGCACGTTTTTCAATTCGTTCCTGCGAGTCGGAACTTGTGGACGAAGGAGACAAAAAAGAGCAAGAACAGACCAAGATTGTGTTAGGAGTTGGCATTCTTGGCTTAGTATCGGGTTTGCTGCGGGTGGCGATAACTAGACCGATTCGATTCGTCGAAGCTTTGCGGTTAATGTTTAAAGTAGGTTGGCATTCCGATCGCGGTATTGTACTTCACTTCGCTTATTTTGCAGAAGCTTGTGTGTTATTAAACTGGTTCTCCACCGAGGCAATCAAACACGTTCACGCTCACTTTGGGACGAATTCAACCACAGTAGCGATGTTGTGTCGCGTGCTTGGTGGGCCTACTTACAGTTTCACGGTTCATGGGCCTGAAGAATTCGACAAAGCTACGGTGATTAGCTTTGAAGAAAAAATTAAGCGGGCGACTTTTGTGGCTGCGGTTAGTTCTTTTGGCAAAAGTCAGTTGTATCGGTGGTGCGATCGCGCTTTTTGGCCTAAAATCCATGTAATTCACTGCGGTGTAGATGCTGCATTTTTGGATTTACCCTATGTTCCGGTAACTTCCGAACCTCGTTTGGTTTGTATTGGCCGACTCAGCGAACAAAAAGGTCATTTGCTATTAATCGAAGCTGCGGGTAAGTTGGCTAGTCTTGGTTTGCAGTTTAAGTTAATATTGGTAGGTGATGGGCCGTTGCGATCGGATATTGAAAAGGCGATCGATCAATACGGACTACAAAATCATTTAGAAATTACAGGATGGGCCGATAGCGCTCAAGTTCAGCAGCAGATTTTGGCAGCGCGAGCAATGGTTTTGCCGAGTTTTGCTGAAGGTTTACCCGTGGTAATTATGGAGGCTCTGGCTCTTAGCAGGCCTGTGATTAGCACCTATGTTGCTGGTATCCCGGAGTTGGTGGAGCCGGGAGTTTGCGGTTGGTTGATTCCTGCTGGTTCTGTAGAAGCGTTGGCTGATGCGATGCAGGAGGCTTTGGAAGCGCCTGTGGAACGGTTGGAACAGATGGGGAAGGCGGGGGCTTTGCGGGTTGCTGAGCAGCATGATGTGACTCTGGAAGCGAAGAATTTAGTTGCTCTGTTTCAGGGGGCGATGCCAGATTGTTAGTCACCGAGGACACGGCAATGTCAGTAATCGAGGACACGGCAATGCCGTGTCCCTACCCGAAACTACGAACCTGTTGGCGATTAGAATATTGTGACCAAAAAACTTACAAACGCTGAATCTGCATCTGAATTACCGATCAGCGAATCACTGAAAAATACCCAGCCGCTGACAGATAACTCCCGCCTCACATTAGCACTCAAAGAAAAGCTCAAAAGAGGCATCAACCTCAATGGAGAATTTCATCTGCCTTGTGTGCCGTCGATGTTAGATGATTATCTCAAATTACTGTCAGATTTCTTGAAACTTGTTGGACAAAATCTCGGCAATCCCGAAACTGAAAGTCTGAAAAGATTGCTTGGTAATGCCTTAGCTGAAGGATTCAAACAGTCGCCGCACGCTACTTTGATTGTGTCGTATTTTCCCGCAAATACCCAAACTGGTTTAAGCGGGGGAATTACGATTAATACCAAGATTCAAGTCGAATCTATGGCGGATAAGTATCATAGCTGGCCGCAGATTCGTTCTGAGCCTTTATTTGGTAGTCATCCAGATGCGAAGGTGATGGCGATTGTCGCTGAATTAGGGGAAGCGGGGAAATCACCGATTTTAGATGTTGGTGCGGGGCCTGGGCGCAATAGTCTGCCTTTGGGGAGGTTGGGCTATGCTGTAGATGCGATCGAATTAACACCCATTTTTGCTGAGAAATTGTCAGCCGCAGCCACAGCAGAAAATTTGCCAATTAATGTCACCCAAGGAGATGTTTTAGATCCGTTGTTGAGGATAAAAACATATCGGTATAAGTTAGCCATTGCTACGGAAGTTCTCTCCCATTTTCGTCATACAGAACAAGTGCGTTTGTTCCTCGGCAAAATGTCTGATTCGGTTTTAAGTGGTGGGTTTATTTTATTCAGCACTTTCTTAGCTGTAGATGGATATGAACCAGATGATATGGCAAAACAAATGTCGGAACAGTCTTGGTCTTATTTGATTACTAGACAGGAATTATCAGAGGCGATTGATGGTTTACCTTTGGAAATTGTATCTGATGAATCGGTAATTGAATATGAACAAAAGCATTTGCCGAAGGAAGCTTGGCCGCCGACAAGTTGGTTTCTGAGTTGGGCTAGTGGCCGTGATTTATTTCCGATGCAGGAAACACCACCAATGGAGTTGCGATGGATCTTGGTTAAGCGTTTGTAGAGATTGATATCAACTTAAATGGATTTTTTGCAAACTTATAAAAAGACAATCGATATCTTTACTACGAGGCACTAACTTACCTTTTCCAGTTAACAGATTTTGTTTAATAACTTGTGGAAGATTAGGACAAGGTTGAATTTTTATGTCTTCAAGTGGAGGAGAATAAACTTCAAAATCATCTCGATTACTTACTTGTTGTTTCAATCGATCAATTATGCTTACATTTTGTCGATAATTCAAGTCAATAATTATTATTACACTACCTAAAGGTATTTCATTCAGCAAGAAATTGAGATTTGCTTGAACTGTAGATATATTATAAATTTCATTCAGACAATTTTGAAAAATGAAGATTTGGCTTGTTTTAATTGTTGTCTTGATTGAGTGAAGAGAATTAGATTCACATAAATCTAGGTAATTACTATTTAGTTGTAAATCTCCTGACCAATATTCCGGTATAACAAATTTTTCGGTAAGATTTCTGCTTAAAGTCCATTCGTCAGAAGCAATATCATATACATTAACAGTTAATGTTTTAATATTTTGATACTTATGTGATAAGAATTTACTTAAACCTACAATTTCTGGACATGGGCCTGCACCAAACAAGCATACTTCTAGTGTTTCATTCGTTAAGTTTTGAAATAAATTTTGACTATATATTATTTCTAAAATTTGAAAATTCATGTAAGCATAATGGGGATAATAACGCATTAAATAAACTGCTTGAATCGACGGTTCAGAATAGCTTACTTTAACCTGATTTGATCTATAAGAATACCACAATTGTTCTGCGGGTTTTTGTAATGATTGCAAATAGCTTTCAAATGTGCTGTGATTGTTTTTGTTGTAAAAATCTATAGAATTTTCTAATCCCTCTAAAATGCAGTTGTATAATATTGTGTTTTTTGTCTTTTTGATTGGTCTTGCTATTTTAGTTTTAACACTAATTTTCTGTGTAATTTTTCTCTCTTGAATTGCAGAATTAACAAGTAAATTTTGCAGATTTTCTCGCTGTGTATTTAGAGATTTAATCTCTTCTTTAAGCCGATCGACTTCTACAACAATCGACTTATATTCTGCTTCAATTGTTAGTTTTGATTTAGTTTTGCTATTAATTGCTTGTACAAGTTCTTTTTTTTGATTTTTCAGACTTAAAATCTGATTTTCAACATTTTTTAATTTGTCGTTATGAGTTTGGGTGTTTTTAAGTTCTCGTTCAGATTTCTTGGTTAAAACGAACGCACTACTAATGGTGCTAATTGTTGCTATACCGCCTATAATCGTGCTTTTAGTAACATTTTTTTCTACTACTATACCTAACCCAAAAGCAATACTAAAACTTAATGTTCCTAGTAAAAATACATTTTTCATAATTTGATTAATTTTTGTTTTCTTTATTTTAAACTGGTTTTATAACCCTAAAAGTTAGATTGATTCTGGGTTCGACAAACTTAGCAGTTTTAGCTATCTGATGTTTCCAGAAGTGCTGCGTTTCACCTTTCATCAATAGTAAACTACCTTTGGGCAAATCCAGATTAACTTTGTAGTTTTCTGATATTTTATGTTTTAAGGAAAATCGGCGAGTTCCTCCAAGGCTAATTGAGGCTATAATAGGATTTTCACCTAGTTCTGGCTCGTCATCGCTATGCCATGAAACGCTATCTTGACCATGACGATATAGATTGAGAAGAACGCTATTAAAAGTAACTTCTGATATCTCTTCAGTTTTTGATTTAATTAATGTTAGTGTGGGAGTCCAAGCTTCGGGATGTTGTTCTATACGGGAATATATATAGGATTTTCCTTCGTCTCCATACCAAGCTGTAAGTCTGGGTAAAGGTATCTTTTTTCCATAAATATGAATGATATCTTTTTTCCATTTAACACTAGAATATAAATCCGAAAAAAGCCGATCGCTCTCTTGGATGCTAAACACATTAGGATAGAATATAACTTCCCCATCAGTATCAACGACCAGTTTTTTTTCTGTCTTGAAATTGTTTAAGGGAAAGGCTTCTTTAACCAATTCTTCATTAAGTTCAACGGGGATTTTCATGGTTAATACATCTGATTCTCTAATTAATTATGGCATGGCCTCACACTAACCAAAGAAACCGGGTTTTTAGCAGTTTTTACGAAGTGTAACGCATCTTTTCAGCAAAAACCCGGTTTTTGACTACTCGTAAAGTTTCACTTAGCACAATTATTCCCAAATTGACAGCTAGCCACAGACATATTTATATACTTCCGACTGTAGGGGGATGCTTTAGCTCGTTAATTAGGTGATGCTTGGCATTAAGGGTCGAAAACAGAAACTATACATGAGCCGATCGCGCGCCAACTCAATTATGCGAACCCGCACCTGAACGAGGAATATACTATGTATCAAAACTGGCCAATAACTTCACAACTGTATAATATCAGCGACTGGCTAGCCCAAGTGCCAGCAGAGCGGACGCTCAACACCGCAGAAGACGCGGCACTCTTGTATTCTGGGCCACAATTTTTTATCGCCTTAATCGCAGGAGTAGTGCTGGCTTTCGCCTTCCAACTTCTGTTGACCAACTTATCAGTAGCAGCAGGCCTTTCCTACATGGGAAATCAATCCCACGAGAGTTCCCATTCTCACAGCGATAGCCCCCCAGTGCGACACATCGGTAAAAAAGTAGGAACTTGGACGCTAATCACCGTTACCATCGCCCTATTCTTCGCCTGCTTGCTAGCAGTTAAACTGAGTTTGATTAGCAGCCCCGGTTTAGGTGCGATCGTCGGTTTAGTCGTGTGGGGTACCTACTTCTGTATGCTGGTGTGGGTGAGCTCCACCACCGTTGGTTCTTTGATCGGTTCCGTCGTCAACACCGCAACATCAGGCTTTCAAGCGATTTTTGGTACCGCAGCCGCCGCCCTGGGCGCTAAAGCAGCCAGCAATCAAGTGGTGGCCACAGCCAAAGCAGCAGCAGCAGCAGTGGGCCATGAGCTCGGTAGCGCGATCGACCCTACAAGTCTGCGGGAAAACGTCGAAGACTATCTTCAAAGCCTGAAACCGCCTGAATTAGACATCAAAGGGATGCGGAGTGAATTTGAAAAGTTGCTCAATGATCCGCAACTCAAATCGATTGCGGGCGAAAATTTGCCAAATCTCGATCGACAAACCCTCGTAGAATTAGTCAGTTCGCGATCGGACCTATCAAAACGCGATGTCAACCGCATTGTAGATCAACTCCAAGATGCTTGGAAACAAGTCGGAAAACAAGGACAGCCAACAGACGGTATCGCTGAATTAGTAGAATATTTCAAATCGGCAAAATCGGGAGAATTGCTCTCAGATAAATTGACAAGTAGGGTAGAAAAAGCCCTCAGCAATCTGGGCGGTCAAACTCCAGGACAAAACCCCACAATGATGTCCCAAGCAACGACAATGGGAGTTAATGCTTTAATGGGAATAGTTTTGGGACGCACAGATATTTCTGACTTTGATGTGGAAAAAGTAGTAGGTCAGCTAAAAACAGCCAAAGATAAAGTTAGCCAGCAAACTGATAAAATTAGCGCTCAAGTCAAAGGCGAACCGGAAACTTACAGTTCCATTCACGCCGACGTAGAAAACTACTTGCTGAATGCTTATTCCTGGCAAATGAACCCGCAAACTATCGAGCGCGAGTTTCGAGAAGTGATCTACGATCCCAGCGCCGATCCGGGAACAGTTCGCCGCGAATTAGAAAAACTCAAGCAGTCAAAGTTTGCAGAAATTCTTGCCAGCAGAGGAGTGTTTACTCAAAGCAAGATTAAAGAAATTGTCAATGAATTGGAAGCAATTAGACAGCGAGTTTTAAACACTGTTGTTTTTGCGGAAGAGCAAGAAAAATCCCGCGATTTGCAGTGGCGATTGGAAACTTATTTGAAGTTGACACCAAAAGAGGAACTGACAGCAGCATCTATTGGTAAGGCTTTCAAGGAAATTATCGCAGATTCTGATGCTACTTACGAACAGTTGCGCGATCGGCTTGCTCCTTATAATCACGATAGTTTCGTGCGAATTCTGCGAGGTCGCGAAAACTTTGGCTTTCAGGAAGTAGAAGAAATTGTTAAGGAGTTAGAAAGGACAAAAGATGTAGTGATGGCAGATACTCAAGGTCTGCAAGAAGCCGCACAAGTCCGATTAGATAATCAGTGGCAAAAGGTGCAAGAATACTTGCAGTCTACAGGCAAAGCAGAACTCAATCCCGAAGGTATAAAACGGGATTTCAAAACTTTGTTAGAAAATCCAGAAGCGGGAATGTGGGCGCTGAAATCGAGAGCTTCTAAGTTCGATCGCGAAACCTTGGTAAAATTGCTATCTCAGCGGAAAGACCTGAGCGAAGACCAAGTAAATAAACTCCTCGACAGCGCTGACGAGACTTGGCACAGTGCACTGAATGCACCGCAAAAGATCGCTGACAAAGCTAAGGAACAGTACGACGAAACAACTACCGCGCTAGCAGATTATCTGCGGAATACGGGCAAATCTGAACTGAATCCCGAAGGTATTCAGCGCGATTTGACTAAATTGATGGAACATCCCAAGGAAGGAGCTTTAGCGCTGCGAGGTCGTCTGTCGCACTTTGACCGCGATACTTTGGTAAAACTGCTTTCTCAAAGAGATGATTTGACTGAGGAACAAGTTAATCAAATTATTGACCAAGTGCAAAATACGATCGGTTCGATTGTGAAATCGCCACGCCGTTTGGCAAGGCGGATGCAAAGTCAAGTACAGGATTTTCAGGGTGTTTTAGCAGATTATTTGCGGAATACTGGTAAGGATGAATTGAATCCTGAAGCTATCAAGCGTGATTTGCAATTGTTGCTGCATGATCCGAAAGTTGGGGCTTACAGTTTGGGTGAGCGGCTATCGCATATCGATCGCGCTACAGTAGTTTCTCTGTTGTCTCAGCGCCAGGATATTTCGGAAGCGGAAGCTAATCGGATTGTTGATCAAGTGTTGTCGGTGCGGGATCAATTTCAACAGCAAATTCAGAAAATTCAGGAGGGTATTCAGTCAGTAATTGACGGGATTTTGGCAAAGGTTCGGGATTATCTCAATTCGCTCGATCGCCCCGAACTCAATTATGAGGGTATCACGCGGGATGTTCGCAAGTTATTTGATGATCCGCAGGCCGGATTTGATGCTTTGCGCGATCGGCTTGGGCATTTCAACCGCGATACTTTAGTAGCACTAATTAGTTCTCGCGAGGATATCTCTGAAGCAGACGCAAACCGTTTGATTGACCAAATCGAAAAAAGCCGAAACACAGTCCTGCAAAGAGCTGAACGTTTACAGCAAGAAGCACAACTCCGCCTGGAAAGTATCAAATTGCAAGCGGAAAAACAAGCGGAAGAAACTCGGAAAGCAGCAGAAGTTGCGTCTTGGTGGCTGTTTTTCACCGCACTTTCCTCCGCCGCAGCGTCAGCCGGTGCTGGTGCTCTAGCTGTGATCCGGTAACTGCGAGCGCCGAAAGTTCGATCGCACTCAAGTCGATTAATCCCAAATAGAAAATGGAAAACTGATCGTTTTCCATTTTCTGTTTTTTTTTGAAGGGAACGCAGCGGCAAACATGATTGGCATAAGACATCAAAATTCTACAGGCGGATGGAACAGCCGTAATATCGTTTCCGCTTGCATCGGAATGATATAGAGGACACGGCACTGCCGTGTCCCTACCCTAAAATAATCCATTTGACCGTTGAATCTGAGAAAATACTGCTCATCAACTCAAAACTCCCTGGTTATAAGTTACATAATAAGAAGCTAAAGGTATTGAAATAATAAATTAGACTGTGGTGGTGAATATCCCCAATACCTTGGGGCGTACCAATGGCTTTTCCAGGTCAGCCCAACCCAGTTAAAATATACAAACCATGTCGCTCGAATGCTGAACGACTTAGATATCAAACCGAACCAGGCAATTTACCTACTGGCATCTTGAGGAGAGCCACACGATGCAACTCCGAAAAAAAACACTATTAATCGTCGGTGCAGCCCTGATTTGCCTAATTGTAGTTCTCTATGCCACGGCATCGACTATTTTGCTGCACGATTTTCACAATCTTGAGGCGCAGTATGTCCGCCAGGATGTGGCGCGCGCTCTGGATGCTTTAGATGACGATTTGTCGAATTTAGACACTAGCGCCCAAGATTATGCCGAGTGGGATGACACTTACTCCTTTGTGAATACACAAAGTCAGGATTTTGTTAAATCAAACTTTGTAGATTCTACATTTATTTATTTAAGGCTGAATTTATTGGTGGTGTTGGACTCCAAGGGTGAAACGGTTTTCAGTAAAGGTTTTGACCTAAAGTCGAAAACCCAGACCCCGATTCCAGAAAGCTTGAAACAGCATCTGACTGCCGCGCTGCTAGACTTTGGGGCAGAGCCTGGTGGTGTCCCATCGGCAAAAACAGGCGTTCTCACTCTTCCAGAAGCCACGCTGCTGGTTAGCTCAAAGCCCATCCTCAACAGCAATGCGATCGGTCCTCCTCGTGGCACTCTAATAGTGGGACGCTACCTAGACAACACCGAGGTCGAATTGATCTCAAGACTGACCCACTTGTCAGTGGACTTTAGGTTGCCGAGTTTAGATTTTAAAGTCGGATCGACCAGTTACTACGGGCCCGGTGCCAAAACGATAGTTAAGTCTCAGCAAGAATTGGAAAATCTCAAAATCAGAATTTCCAACCTCAAATCAGTAGAAATTTTAGTCGAGCCGCTCAGCAAAAGCTTAGTCGCTGGATATGCCCTGATCCGGGACATCAGTGGCAACCCAGGACTAATGCTGCGAGTAGAAGTAGACCGGGTAATTTATAGCCAAGGTCAAGCCACCTTAGAACTGTTTACTGTATCGATATTGGCAGTAGGTTTGGTGTTTAGCGCGATCGCCCTACTATTATTAGAAAAATTAGTTTTAGCAAGATTGCAAGACTTGAGTACCAGTGTCAACAACATCGCCAGCAACGGCGACCCAGACTTGCGCGTTCATATGCCGGGAGCTGACGAACTATCCAGCTTGGCTGAAACCATCAATCAAATGCTTGAAGCCTTAAACGATTCTCAAGTCGAACGAAATGAAAGCGAAGACCGCTATCGGTTGATGGCTGATAACTCCACCGACATGATCAGCAGACACAACCCCAAAGGCATTTTTGTTTATGTATCGCCAGCTTGCACGGCTTTGCTGGGATATGAACCTGAAGAACTAATCGGCCGCCTCCCCAGGGATTATTTTCACCCACAAGATTTAGAAAAGCTAGCCAAAGCTCACTCAAAAGTAATGGCGCTGCCAGTTACTTATACCCTCACCTACCGCATCCGCCGCAAAGACGGCAAGTATATCTGGTTTGAAACTACTAGCCGCACCATTCGTGACTCGGTTTCCGGCGAAGTCCAAGAAATTATCGGTATTTCCCGCGACATCAGCGTCCGCAAGCAAACAGAACAAGAACTGCGAGAAAGCGAAGCTGCAATTAAAGCTTTGTATCAAGTGACATCGGCTCCTCGTACAGACCCGCTCAATCGCCTCTCAACCTTCGATTTGCGGCTCCAGGAACTGCTGACCATGGGATGCAGACAGTTCGGCATGGAAGTGGGGGTTTTGTCGGCTATTGAAGGCGAACAATATCAAATCATGGCGATTAAGTCTCCCGATGACTCGATCGCGATCGGACAAGTCTATGATTTACAAAAAACCTTCTGCGTTGCTACAGCAAAGTCAAAAGAACCGCTTCACTTCGAGTCGGTGAGGTTTTTGTGCTTGTCTTTCAACACCTTTGACCCCACATTCAATAACGACGTGGCCTTCAATATAGAAGCCTACATGGGCATTTCTGTCATGGTGGCAGGGGAAGTCTACGGTACTCTGTGTTTCTGGAGTGCGACTCCCCTGACAGAACCTTTCAGGGTAGTAGACAAAGAATTGGTAAAACTGATGGCTCAGTGGGTAGGTAGCGAACTCGAACGCCAGCAATCAGGTATCGATCTAGCAAAAGCCCGCGATCAAGCACTGGCCGCCACTAGAGCCAAAAGTGAATTTTTGGCAACGATGAGCCACGAAATTCGGACTCCGATGAATGGAGTCATCGGCATGACGGGTTTGCTATTGGATACCCGTTTAACTTCTGAACAACGAGATTTTGTAGAAACTATCCGCAGCAGTGGGGATGCGTTGCTGACGTTGATTAACGATATTCTAGATTTCTCGAAAATTGAGTCTGGCAAGTTGGATTTTGAGGAACATCACTTTGACATCCGCACTTGCATTGAGGAATCTCTGGACTTGGTAGCTGCTAAGGCGGCACAAAAAAAACTCGAATTGGGTTATTTGATAGATGGTTCCGTGCCTGCAACTGCGATCGGGGATAGCACCCGCTTGAGGCAAATTTTAATCAATTTGCTCAGCAATGCAGTTAAATTTACTGAGTCTGGAGAAGTTGTGGTATCTTGTACGGCAAAAAAAATGCCAATGCCTTTGTCTATAGCTACACAACGGCCAGAATTATTGGAGAGCGAACAATCACAAATTCACCAAATATACGAAATACAATTCGCGGTTAAAGATACTGGTATCGGCATTCGGGGCGATCGCATGGATCGGCTGTTTAAATCTTTCAGTCAAGTTGACTCTTCGACAAACCGACACTACGGCGGTACTGGATTAGGCTTAGCAATTAGCAAGCGTTTAGCCGAAATGATGGGCGGCAGGATGTGGGTGGAAAGTAAGGGCAATTTGGCCGGAAATCCTCCCGAAGATTTTAAAGTGGCAGTTTTAGAGCCAGAATTTGAAGCAAATGGCGATCGACTAGAATGGACTGAAATTGAGACTCAAACGAATAATCTCACATCCGTTGGCTCTACTTTTTATTTTAGTACGATCGTTCCTTGCTACGAAAGTTTGTTGCCAATTAATTTGAGTAACTCTCAACCTGAATTAGCTGGGAAGCGAGTATTAATTGTCGATGACAATGCCACCAACCGCCAAATTTTGACTCTTCAAACTCAGTCTTGGGGAATGGTGCCGACAACTGTGGCTTCGGCTCGTTTGGCCTTAGATTTGTTTGCTGCGAAAGAAGAGTTTGACTTGGCAGTTTTGGATATGCAAATGCCTGAAATTAATGGGTTGAGTTTAGCAACCCAAATTAGGATGTTAGAGGCGGGGGAACAGTTGCCGTTAGTCATGCTGACTTCGATGGGTAGACACGAAATTGGCACTCCTGGTAATGAGGTGAATTTTGCTGCTTTTTTGAATAAGCCGATCAAACAATCTCAGCTTTATAATGTTTTGATCAATATTTTTGGGGAATCGACCAGTGAAGTGAGAGTGCAGCGCAGCAGCGGGCGTTTCTCTAAAAGTATACCAAGGATTGCTCAGGAATTGCCCTTGCGGATTCTTTTGGCTGATGATCATTTGGTGAATCAGAAGGTGGGTTTACAGATTTTGCAGCGGATGGGCTACCGCGCGGATGTGGCGGGAAATGGCAAGGAAGTCCTGGAAGCTTTGTGTCGCCAGCCTTACGATGTCATACTGATGGATATCCAAATGCCGGAAATGGATGGCTTGGAAGCTTCGCGAGTGATTTGTCAAGAATGGGAGGCTGCTGCAAAACCTTGGATTGTGGCAATGACGGCAAATGCGATGCGGGGCGATCGCGAAGAGTGCATGGCTGCCGGGATGGACGATTATTTGAGCAAGCCGATCGAAATTGATGAACTGGTTCGAGTTTTAACCGCCTGTCAATCTCGATCGCCAATCGAGTTCAAGTCTTGGCAATCGATGATTTCTGTTAGCTCAAATGCTGAAGAAATCGGAAAAGATGAATTAGAAGTGCGATCCTCTTCGAGGGCTGCGCTAACGAGTTTGACTTGTGCCGACAATCGACAACTCACAATTGCCGATGCAAAACCTGCACCCACTGAATCTCCGATTGAGGGCGCGCCAGAAGATGATAGCTGTCTGAGTCAAAAAATTCTTGATGGGCTGCGAGAAGTAGAAGCCTTAGATGAGGTGATTGAAATTTATATCGAAACAGCTCCCTCATTGCTCCTTGGCATCTCTGAGGCTGTAAATAGTGCTGATTATCTGGCTTTAAGGCGATCGGCTCACTCTTTAAAATCGATTAGTGGTACTCTCGGTGCTTTTCGGTTATTTCAGCTTTGTGAAGAACTCGAATTAATTGGTCGGATGGGGACAGATCTGAACAAGTCTTTGCCTGCGAACGCCTGTGTGGTTTTAGAACAGGTTGAAGCGGAATATCAAAGAGTTGAAGCGGCTTTGAAAATGGAATTGCTCTACAGCGAGGACACGGCAGTGCCGTGTCCCTACCCCAAAATCACATTGTAGGGCTATATCAACTCCTAATTTCTTAAGCCACTACTTTTTCCCTAACCTGCATCACAAAATTTGATAGCATTTGCAATCCCGTAGTCGAAGACTTTTCAGGGTGAAATTGTACAGCCATCAGATTATTTTTAGCGATCGCCGCCGTCACGTTTTGGCTGCCGTGAGTCACCATTGCCGATCGCACTTTCGGATCGACAGGATCGACATAATAAGAATGCACAAAATAAACCCAAGGTTCAACAGGTAAATTTTGCCACAGCGGCACATCCTGAGCAAATTTCAATTGATTCCATCCCATGTGGGGAATTGTCAACCCAGGTTCCGAACGAAACCGTCGCACAGTTCCCGAAATCACTCCTAATCCCGGTTCTACACCTTCTTCGGAACTTTCAAACAGGATTTGCAAACCCAAACAAATACCTAAAAAAGGTTTTCCAGAGGCGATCGCATTTTTAATCGGTTCTATCAAACCGCGCGATCGTAAATTGTGCATTGCCGGGTCAAAAGAACCCACTCCCGGCAAAACTACGGCATCAGCCTGCTCAATTATCGCAGGAGAATCCGTAATTTTTGGCACTGCACCCACATTCTCCAAGCCTTTACAGACTGAGTGCAGGTTGCCCATGTCATAGTCCACTACTGCAATGACAGACATTGACTTACTTGCCTTATATTATCAATAGAACTATATTACCAAAATTATTTATGAATACCAACATTCTGCTAACATCCTTCGACACTTGGCAACCCCATCAAAACTCCAACTCCTCTGACGACTTATTAGCCACGATTGCCCAGATAAAAACTTTGCCTTACTCCATGACTTTTCTAAGAAAACTGCCAGTAGATTTTCAGGAAGCGCCAATTTTGGCGATCGCCAAAATCAACCAACTCCAACCAGACACTATCATCTGCTGTGGTATGTCCGAAAAAGCCCAACAATTAACCCTAGAATCCTGCGCTTGTTGCGATCGCCACATTCTCAAAACAGCAGTTAATCTCGAACATCTAATTGCTGATTTATCCACCATCCAAATTAGTAATGATGCCGGAAAATTTGTTTGCGAAGCCCTTTATTACGCAGTTTTAAAACACCTTGTCGATTTTCGACTTAGCACCAAATGTATTTTCGTACACGTACCAATTTTAACCTCAGAAAATGCCGACAAAATTGTCGCAGATTTTTTATTAATTTTAAATCGCCTCCCTTAACAACCAGAAGGGGAGATGGGGAGATGCAGGAATAAAACAGCCCCGCCTCTCCCCCTCTGGCAATCTCCCTCCCTACAACCGACAAGTTTGTCGCACCCTTTCATCATCGGGTTCTTGCCATCCAAACGAAAAGTGACTCACTGCATTAATTTGCGGTGTAGCAGAGCGAATTGCCTGCATTTGAACTTCCAAAGATGGCCGATTTTTCAGCGATTTTCCCCAATCCCCCGCGATCGCAGGAATGATTTTTGCCCCCGGAGGTGCTAAACTCAGCGTCCGCTGCACCTGTGGCACAATACAGCTTACATCCCCGCAATTACCGTAAGACATCGCGTGAAATTCCACAGAAGCCGGAAACCTGTCCCAAGGCTGCAATCTCGAATCAAATCCCCCTTGATTTATTGTCTGATTCCCATTCGGAAAAAATACCGCTCCTACAGGTATTCCCATTCTTTGAGCGGGTTGAATTGCCATGCCAAAAAATTCCAAAACCCCTTGAACTGCATGAGCAACACTCAGTTTCCACAGGTCTTTTTGCAGAGTACCAGTATCAGGAAGCATTGGTGTTGGCGTTGGTTTTGGTGTTGGTTTTGGCGTGGGAGTCGAAATAGTTGGTTTCCCATTAGTGGAGTTTTTTGGAACTGTAGTTGCTATAGAATTTATTTTTTGAGGGGGAGTCGATATGGGTTTTGGTGTGGGTGTTGGTGTTGCAATTGGTTTCGGAAGTCGCCCTTGCCAAAGAGGTTCTTTCTCAGTCGGATACTGTTTAACTACTGCTTGAACATCGCTAACATTAATAAATCCTTTTGTCAAATATCGCTGAATTAAATCTCGCCCTTGTTGATTGTTAGCGCGTTGCAAAAGAGCTTGCTGGGATGCTGGGGCGTAAATCCACAAGTCTTTAACTTTGGTAGCAACGGAAGCTGGACCAACGCCTCGCAAATAGCGAATATAGTCAAATAACATTCCTTGTGGCCGACGTTTCAGCACTTGATTTACCAACAAAGAATAGTCTTGTCGCGCCTGGGGATTGTAGGGATCGATAAAGGCTTGATTTCCTGGAACTTCGCCGGAGTCATTGTTAATTTTGGTATCTTGAACTACTGTTAAACTTGTCTGATTTTGACCGTTTTTTGCTAGTGTTTGCTGTCTGTCTTCACGCTGAGAATAGGTATAGCCAAAGTTCATGGTAAATAGCCAAGCATAAACTTTTAAACCTCGCTGCTTTCCTTTGGCGATCGCATTTTCTAGCAAATCGTGTTTCTCATAGCCGCGATTTCTGATGACAGAAGGCCAAGCAGTCGGATTATCTGCTGCTGGTAGCAGGACTTGACCGTCATAAAATACTTCGATATAGACTTGATTGTAGCCTTTATTCACAACTTTGTCTAATACTCGATCGAGTTCTCCAGCTCTGACATCACAGGGATACAAGCGTAGCCAAACGGCTTGAGTTTGTGGCCAAGTTTTTTGGCGACATTCTGCACTTTCCCGCGCGTGTTTGTTCAAAACAGCAAAATATGCCTGCTGAGATTCTGGTTTTCCTGAGAGTGCGGCGCGGCGTAAGTCTTCTTTTTGATTTACTTGCTCTTTTGATAATTGGCAATAGGCTGATGTTTGAGCAACAGCAGGTTGATTTTCGATAAATGGCAAGATAAGCTGGCTGATTAAGCTACTGGTTAAAACGGCACTTACTACATTTAAAAAGCGTCGCTGGTGTTGAGGAATTGCGATGCGAGTTGGTGCAAATTTCATGGGAAGAAAGAAGAAGGAAGAACAACCCCCCAATGAGGGGAAAAAAAGAAGGAAGAAGTAACCGAGGACACGGCAATGCCGTGTCCCTACTCCAAAATAATCTATTATGTTCGCATTTGCGATGTAACTATCCCCCGATTAATTGTAGGGAAACGGCACTGCCGTGTCAGCCATGGTTCGACTACCGGATTTGATATTACCCGTAAATACCAAAGAAACCCGGTTTCTTCGAGAAACCGGGTTTCTAGAGGTAGTAATAGCAACTTCCTCTTTCAATGCTCAGTAAACAAGAATTAAGTTCCTCTTTTGAGAGCCATTTCTACTTGCTGAAATTCTGCTTCAAGACGCACTTTCAACTTTTCAGGAACGGGACGATTTGGATAAGAACTGTAATGTCCAGCCAAAGAGTTTAATGCTGTTCGCATTGTTGTGAAAGATGAAAGCTTGGTAAGGGCGGGATCGCGACGGTAAGCAGCAGCGAAGTCATTGATTTTTGTACGAGAATCTGCTTGAGCGGCTGCTTTTTCTGGGGTACCCTCTGGCAAAGTGAGCGCTGTTCTCAAGCTGCTTACTAAATCTAATGTGTCTTGGCGATAATCTCCGCTCAGAGTGGCTGGAACATTTGTACAGCCGCTTACGCCGATGACCACAACTAATACTAGGGCTAACAGACGAGAAATGTAATGTTTCATAAGGCTTAGGAGAAATTCGCGATCGAAATTAACCTTTATCGTATCTCGAATTCGGTTAATTTAAAAAAAAATGTACCAATACCATGAAACATATATTTTGTCAATCTAAAACCTAAAACCTCAAATCCAAAATCTATAATCTACAATCTACAATCTGCAATCCAAAATCCAAAATCCAAAATCTAAAATTGATTGATTTGTCCTGCAACGACTGTCAGAATTTGAGTTTGTTGCAGCCACTGAGAGTCAAAAGCGCCTAAGTGGGTGGTAGTAATTAGAGTTTGAAATCGTTCTTGAA
>Ga0335395_10000198_pt1 | contig 38619 bp, 15 predicted proteins | sample MAT02_FD_205744 | JGI IMG/M metagenome (GOLD analysis project Ga0335395, IMG submission 205744) | Freshwater microbial communities from Lake Fryxell liftoff mats and glacier meltwater in Antarctica - MAT-02 (spades assembly) (version 2) ... | reverse complement strand
TTAAACAAATTACCAATTTGTCTCCCCCTCGTCTTCATATTTTAAATTTCTTCCCTCTCTCCTGCCAACGCTACTATCTTCTCCCTGCACCTGTTTCTTAATTATTTTTTACCTTCCATTACGAGCGAAATGTGGGTTCTAAAGCTCTGCTCGCTCTGAAATGGTAAGATGTGTATGGCTCATGAGGATATCCTTATTATTGTGATAAATATTAGAATATCCTTATGAGTCACTTATGACAAGATCTCTAGGTGTTGCACTTCAAATTTGAATTGGCGATTGTTTTGAGCGTTTTCAGATAAATGGTTAAAGCTATGACTTACTTCGGATTGCTGTATGTAGCATTCCTATTTGATTTGTGAATAGAGACAATTCATTAATTGCCTCTACTGGTATAGAAAAGCTCCTCTCGCAGATAATTTAGGGTTGCTATAGATTGAGCGAGATTCAATGCTTTCTCAACTTTGCTCAGTTTTAAATAATTCCTTGATTACGCATTAATTCTATCTCTTGTTGCAACCCAATCTCTAAGGTGCGCGGTAAAAAATCTAAATCTTTTTTCGCTAATTCATGGGAATAAACTTTATCTTCTTGTAATCGTAGGATTTGTTCCCGTCGTACTGGAGATTTTTCTCTCAAAAAACCTTCTAAAAGAGTTGCCATAGTGATGCCAATACTGAAAGAGAAATAGAGAGAATAAACAGGTTTAGCTAACAATTTGCTAACTATATTTAAGAGCTCTCGAAAAGTAACAATACTAGCACCAGAAAGATCATAAGCGCCTTGAATGCTAGGGAACTGCCATGCTTTCAGAAGAGCTTGAGCAACATCATCTGCATGAATTGGCTGTAAAAGTGTATTTCCTGAGCCAAAAACAGGAAAAAATCTATAGCGATGACAAAACTTAATGAGTTTATGCAGATTTTGATCCTGTGAAGATCCATAAATCATAGTTGGACGTATTAAGCAGTAAGTACCAGAATAGTGAAATAATTCTTTTTCTGCATCTTTATATTCCTGAGAATATCGATTGTATTTTGAATAAATTCCTGTCGTACCGATAATAATTAAATGAGGGGTTTGACGAACTTTTTTGAGGCTATTAAGTATTGTTGGAACTTGATTAAGTTGAACGAGATGAATAATTGTTTCAAAGTTGTTCTGATCAAAAATTTGATCCCAAGTCTCAGGTATTTTACTATCTCCTTTATAGTAATTTAACTTTAAATTAAGATGAGCGATTTTACTGCGATCACTAGTTTCTCTAACTAAGCAGTAAATCTTAGTATTTGGCATGATCTCGGCAAGCCTTTTTAGAAACAATGTTCCTGTTAGTCCAGTAGCACCAGTGAGTAGTGTTGTCATAAACTATTTAGCCTTTATTTATCTTCTATTTATAACGTCTTTATAAATATTCAATGTTGTCATGCACATTTGACTTAGAGTCAGCTCTGATTCGTATTTTTGTCGTCCTTGAATCCCCATTTCTCGACGAAGTTGAGCGTCATCTACTAATTTTGTAAGGCGATTTCTTAAAGTTTCAACATCGCCGTGAGGTACACAGTAACCTGTTATTCCATCAATTACTGACTCTGATACACCGCCTACTTGAGAGGCAATTATTGGCAGTTTAGCTCGCATTGCTTCAATAATAGCATAGGGAAATCCTTCCCAATTAGTAATAAGTGTAAAAATATCTCCTTGGGGTAAGATTTCGGAAACATTGCTACAAAATCCTCGAAAATTTACTCGATCAGTCATTCCCATTTGGCTTACCATTGTTTGAATTTCCTCCAGTTTTGGACCTCCTCCAAGAAGGTCTAATTGAGCATTTTTAATAAATTTAAAAGCTTTAATTAAGGTCTCATGATCTTTCTGTTTGTCAAATCTGGCAACCATCAAAATCTTTACGGGATTAGTTTCTTGATGATTAGATTTTAAATAATCGGGAATATCTTCAATCCCATAGTGAACCATTACTAATTTTTCGGGACGCATTCCTGCTTTTAAAGCAATATTGCGGTCATGTTCAGAAACACAGATAACTTTATCAGTTATTAGCTCCATCCATTTTTCTATAATCTCATATAGACTACGATTAGGCTCAGAAATTCCTTCTGTAAATGACCATCCGTGAGCAGTAAATACACAGGGTATATTAGTTATTTTAGATGCTAACCTACCAAGAATTCCTGCTTTACTAGAGTGGGTTGCAACAATATCGGGTTGGAATTGACGAATATTTTTAACAAAAAACCAAAGAGTTTGCCAATCCAATAAAGGATTAATAGATTGTTTAAAATGTTCACAAGCAATGAAATTAATAGAAAAGCTGTTTAAGAAGTCATTAAAGGAACCTTTTTCTCCAGTTATGACGAGAACTTCATGTCCATGCTGTTTAAGAAAACAAGCTAAATCTTTAACATGAACTTGAGCACCGCCAACGGTATCAGAGCGAGTGATGATCAAAAGAATTTTCATGGGAATAACGTTGCTTTTAACTAATAATTAATTGTAACTGTTCAGAATAAACTTATCTAGACTTGATTGCTAAGGCGGATACTAAGATAAAACTCGCCTAAAATGATCGCGCCAATGACACCAAAGAAGCTGTACCAAGCTCCTATATTTCCTAATAAGCTGATATTGATAGCAATTAGAAGATTAAGACCAACATAAATGCTAGCAACTTGCCCGTGAGACCATCCAAGTTGCTGTAAGCGTTGATAGATATGACTACGGTGCGCTTTAAAAATATTTTCGTGGCGAAGCAGGCGACGAAACAGGGTATAAATCGCATCACCTATTAAGGGTAATGTTATCGCTAAGGCTGACCAGACCTCGCCAGAGTTATGATTGGTACTGAGTAAAGAGAATACCACAGTTGCTCCAAGGACAGTACTGCCCACATCGCCCATGAAGATTTTAGCGGGAGACCAGTTCCAGATCATGAAGCCCAGCAGGGCAGATACTAAGAGCCATAAAATCGGCTGGTTTAGGTAAAGGGCTTGAAAGCCAAGTTGGACGGCGGTGCAGCCAGCTACCAGACCATCCAGTCCGTCCATGAAGTTGTAAAAGTTGATCATCGCAGTCATGCCAATCAAGGTGAGTGCGATCGCCAAGATTTGACCGAATAATCCGAAATCCAGTAACCAAGGTTGAGGGAAAGCTCCTAAATAAACTGTAGCGATGCCTGCAACTGCTAGCTGCGATAGATAGCGGATATTAGATGGGATTTCCTGGAGATCTTCTATAATGCCGACGATCGCAAGGGGCATTATAGTCAACCAGAACGGAAGTAGCGGGAGTGACTCGTTAGAGATAAAAGCAGCGATCACACTGGTGATCGCAAAGGCGATGATGAAACCCAATCCGCCGCCTCTAGGAGTAGGTTGAGTATGAGAACTGCGATCGTTGGGAATATCTAGTAATTTTTCCCGAAAACGTTTCTTAATTAGGGCAACTGTAAATAAGCTAATAAGAAAACTGCTCACGGAGAGGACAAGTAGTAAACTGCTAGGCATTTCGGATTACCACTGTGAAAGCGGAGGGCTATTTGAACCAAATGAAGACAGGTATATATAAGCATATTGTCGTATATTCAAAGTTAACATTAAATAGGCTCCCATGATTCAGCCTATTTACTTAATTTCACGCTTAACAAATCGTACTTATGCTTTAGTTTTGTTAGTCTGAGATTTACGGAGAACTTCCTGATACATTTCTAGTAAGCGATTGGCGCTACTTGGAATTGAAAACTTCTGAATTACTCGATCGCGACCAGCATCAGCGAGACTCTTGGCATAGTCATCATCTTTTAAAAGATGAACAACTGATTTTGCCATGCCTTCAATATCGTTAACATCATGCAGAAGCCCTGTCTTGCCATCGGATACAGCTTCTTGTAATCCAGAATTGTTGCTTCCCACTACAGGTAAACCAGCAGCGCTAGCTTCAATTGCTACTAGTCCAAATCCTTCATGGAGTGATGGAAAAAGGAATACATCACAAAGACTCATAAGCACTGGAACATCGTCACGACCGCCAAGAAAACGAACCGAGCCCATAAGTCCATGATTAGATGCGATCGCTTCAATCTGTGGTTTTAAAGGTCCAACACCCACCATCAATAATTTAGCTGTCGGTATTTGTTGGCGTACTTGCTCAAATATTTTTAATAGACCCACATGATTTTTTTGCTCAGCAAATCGACCCACATGTAAAACTATGGGTGTATCATTTGTCCAGCCAAAGGAATTGCGAAAGGTGATTTTGTCATTAGAACCTTTGAGATCGGCAATAGTGACTCCGCCATACCAGACACAGCTTCGTCCTTCTAATTGGGCTTTAGTGATAGGTAGACTGTCTAGAATTGCTTGAGAAGATGCTGTAATAAATTCGGAATATTTGAGCGCATATCTAATACTGGCAAACCCATATAGCGATCGCAGTTGTCGTAAAACTGGGAACTGTGTTAATCGATCTTGAGCAGGAAATTGTGTATTGTGGAACATGGAGATAGTAGGGATATCCAAGTGCTGCGCAATCCATACAGGAAAACCACTATATACTTCTACATGACTATGTAAAATTGTATAGTTTTGTGTGGATAAGATCTCTGTTAACTGTTGAGCAAACTTGGGATGATTGAAGCCTAGAGGGCAATGAAATACTCTTGCGCCAAAATGTTTAGCGATCTCTGACAATACACCCACATCAGAACCTTTACAGCAAAAGTCCATAGCGCAAGCATCCCTAGAGATTTCTCGGAGCATAGAAATCAACCAAGTTTCTATTCCTCCTCGGTTTAGACCGTGGATAAGATGAAGAACTTTTAAATTATTCGTGGAATTGACTGATATATGCATAAAACTACACAGGTTGAAGCTTAATCACACGGACGAATCGAACGGTTAGATCTTGGGAACCACCATTGTAAATGCGAAAGTCCATATTTCCATTTTGACGATTGCCAAAAGCTGCATCAGATATTCTGAATGTAGTTGTTTTCCACTTGCCGCTATTTTGATTCACTACTTGCGATGTCTTCTTATAAGGATTGCCATTCAATGCATCATATTCAATCCCCCATGTCGCATTGTTTTCATCTAGATAGGTCACTTTGATTTCTACGTCAGTACTTTGATTTTTCAAAAACCGATCATCTACATTGAAATAGATATAGTTACTTTGATTTTGATGATCGGTTCTAATCGCTTCGTAGCTAAATCCATTCCATTTGACAAACTGAGATTGAGAATAGACTTGATGAGTTGGTTGGGTATATCCATCGGGTGCAACTTCGCGTTGGGTAAGCCACCTTTCCCAGTTGCGGTATGGAAGTTTAGCATTTTTAAAAAAACTATCAATTTGCTGATAATCCAAGCGGTCCACGCCTAAAGTATTTGAGATTTCTGGTGAATATTCTGGTAGACGATCGTCTAAATAGGTCGGGTCATTCCATTGCCGTAAGGCGACCCAAGCATCTGGACTATTTTTAACGGTTTTACCCATGGTTTTGCGGGCATATTCAACTACTTGAGGCGCTAGAGAATAGGAGAGATCGGTAGTATTGATCCAATTCATTCTTAATTGCAACGACTTCAGTGTAGCCATTTTCATAAAATAATACTTATCTGTCCCTGGAAGATTATTCCACCCAATCAACTCATTTTCTGTGCCAATAATTCGATTGGGATCGCTATGCAATGAATCGGTTTCATCTATAACTTGATAATTTAAATTGCCAATTGTTTTAGCGGGAGCACCCCACGAAGGAATATTGGAATAGGGATTAAAATATTCTTGAGCGCCAATGCGAACGCTCATCCCCAACGAAACAGCATAATCGACCAGCCGATTTCTACCTTTGGATACATCATTCAATTTCAAAGCCCATTCACTATCATTCTCACATCTCTCCATTTGAGGCTGCCCAGTGAATACTAATTTGTAGGTGTAGCCATTAGCTGTATCTGCATAGTCATCCATGTGGCGACGAAACCATTGCCAGAAAAGATCTGCGTTCATTCCAGATTTTTTCGCTTCATCAACAAAGATAACTTCCCACTCATTCCATCGCCACGCCCCTGGGGCATACATAAACGCAAGAGCAGGATCGGCAATGTAACGTCGTTGCTTAAAGCTAGCGAGTAACTTTTTAAATTCGGCTTCAAATCCAAGATGCCAGATTGGATAAAACTTACCTTGACTATACTTATAATCAAGCATATCCAGATAAGCTCCACCTTCATTCTTGTACTGTATAGCCTTTAAATCGGGGTATTTGTTTTTTACCCAATCAGGGGTATGTTTCACATCTGATGCGAAAATACGTAGCCAAATACGTTTGTTGCGCTTCCGAGCAGCTTCTAAGTTAGCTTCTAGTCTTCGCCAATCAAATACATTTTCTGCGGGGTTAATTTCTGCCCACGACATACTGACGGTATATGCTTCAGGTTTGAAGATATCCGTTGCTTCAGCATACAATCCACTATTGGCTGTTTTGGTAACCCAACTGGGTAAAGACCAATCATCTTCTGATGCTTGTTGCTCGATAATATTGGGTATATTCTGGGCAGATATCAGTGCATTTTGACTGCCAGAAAAAAAGCAGCCAAAGCAGCAAGCTAATGTTAGTAGGATCAGAGAAATCCTATATTTGAGAGTTTTTCGGATTTTGAAAGACAAAGATTTCATATTATTTATCTTATATTATTTATCTTATTTTCGTCAAAGTTAACGTGTCATCCATGACTGCATGACACGTTAACTACCTTAATTGTTTCCTAGAGAGTGCGGATTCAATTTTTTTTGTCGTAATTGATGCAACAGTAAAACTCCTAGATAAGGTGTAAGGCTGTACAGTACGAAAGGTCGCACAATTTGTGTTGATTCTTGGCGGCAAAAGAATAAGAGCGACGTTAAAAAACTAGCTAATAATGCCATTCTTGCTGGTTCTCCTGACCTAGTTGCCCATAAAACTAGCTTGCCAAGGTAAAAGCCAAAAATTGTCATAAAAATAGGCGTGCCGAGCCAGCCAAAGTTTAAATATGCTTCAGCAATAAAAGAATATCCTAAAAAAATACCTTGTTTCACTGCTCTGGGAGTGACTTCGGCAGATAGCCATACACTAGGAGTTCCTCGAGCAATGGATGGGTGAATGTCTCCAAAACCAATATTGGGAACTAAGGTAAATAATGCATAGAGGTAATCAACTCCCATGTTAAAGTCTTTGCTGTTTGGTACTAATTCTATTGTATAAGCGATAGTTTGCATCGTACTTCCAAACTCAAATAATGTACGAGAAATTGGATTTTCTAATGATATAAATTTTTCAATTATAGAACTCAATGAGAATCGTGCTAATCCTGAGCCACCTCTGATCTCACCAATTAGGGGTGAAATCACAAATGCTGTAAAAAATGCGATTGGCAGAAAGATTTTTTTAGGAAGTGGTCTAATTACATGATGCCAAAGCCATGCTACGCTAACCAGTGGTAAAATACCATTAGTTCTTTGTCCTAAGAAGTTGTATATAATTGAATATATAAAAACTAATAAGATAGAGAGTCTCCGTGAAAAAGGCGCTTGCTGACTGCCAGCAAGCAAAAACAATATACTTGGTATCATAAAGCCGCTTAAGATTAATATCGCGCCGCCCTGAGATGCGTTTGCTTCATAAAGAGCAACATATCCAGAAGTAGCAACAGCCTCTACTCCAGTTCTTAATAGCAATAGAGTTGGAACGAAAGAAATCGATAGTAATATCCACCCAACTTTGCGAATATCCTGACTTGCAAATAATTTTTTAGGTAATTCGTTAGTTAACTTAGCCGTTAATGATAGTTCTAATGGGTTGTTTGCTGATTTAACTGTTATAGGTTTTACTGTTGCTGTACTTAGTAAAGCTCCGAGATGAAGGGACGAGATGCTGAGTGTAACTAAAAATATTGTTTGGAGAGTAGTGTCTGTAGAAAAATTATTACTTAAAATGCCTAAGGGATTAATATTTAAAACTTCTAGAAATACATGTCCACCGTTAAATAATGCTGCTGAAACTAAAAATAAAATGTAAGGACTAAATAGACTTTTGGTTAAGATAGTCCAAGATAAAAGGCTCCAAAATACTATGATTACAAATAGGATACAGAATGGGTAAATAACGGTTTCTAAATCTAAAAGTGATTGCTGTTTCAATATTCCCAATATGCATAGAAAAATAATTATCCCAAGCTGACAAGCTAGAATAATAGACCTAATTTGGCTATGCGTTGGCAAGTCAATTTTATCCATGAGTCTTATGATTAATGTTAGGGAAGGAGAGTAGCAAAAAAACGACTAACTTATTTTCTAAATTTTTTGATCAGGGATCGCCATACATTTGAGGTATAGAGCTTGTAAGGATTTAACGTTTTGGGTAATGTTAAATGGACTATTCTCTAATATTTTAAGGCAAGCGGTTTGCGTATGCTTTTGTTTAATGTGACGGGAATTTAATATGGCATCTACCCAGACAGAGATCGGCTCAGATAGATTAATACGCTGGATCAATGTTTTAATTTCATCAACTTCTTCGGTAACGACATCAGAAAGGATAACTGGTAATCCTGCGGCTTGAGCTTCTAATCCGACTAAAGGTAGACCTTCAAAGGAGGACGGCAGCATGAGAACGTCCATAGCACCCTGCATGATCCTAGGTACTTGACTTTGAGAACCCGCAAATATAACTTTTGAGGCGATACCCATATCTAGTGCCTTGGATTCGATCGATTGCTTGAGCGGCCCATCTCCCACAAATAGCATGTATGTATTTGGTGCTTTTTCGAGCACCTTAATGAGTGTATTAAGCATTAGTTCGTGATTTTTGAGAGGAACAAAGCGCCCCACATGACCGATGACAAAAGCTTCGGCAGGAATGTCAAATTCCGATCTGACGCTGAGGCGATCTAAGGGTTGGCGGAATAGGTCTAAATCGATGCCACAATATAGAACCTGCCAGCGCGGATCGCTTTGCCAGATATCATTACCTAATAGGGCATTTAGGGCTTTGCGACTGACACCGATACCAACGGTTGTATATCGATTAAGCCAATATCGCATTAAGCCAAAATAGATTTGGCGATACCAAGGTGCTTGCTGGTCAATGGGGGATGTATCGCTGTGAGTTTGGACAATGCGATAGCAAATTTTTTGATGATGGGCGAGGCGTAAAATATATCCACTGAACTGATGAAGATGACTGTGGATGATGTCGTAGGGACCATGTTTCTGTAGGATTTTTTTAAAATTTCCAGAAAAGATCCAAGGTCTTTGTGGATAGAGGCATCGCACAATTTTGATGTCTAAGCTATCTAATTCGGCTTCAAAAAAAGGGAAAGCATCTGTCACATGAACCATTAAGTCAATTTGAAAGCGATCGCGATCAATATGTCGTAAAAGTTGCATGATCCAACTTTCTAGTCCGCCGCGATTGCCCATTTGACCGACAACGTGGAGTATCTTAATTTTCTTCTGTGTTGGACTAGTCATGATGCACCTTCACGTTAATAGCAATTTGTTTTTGCGACGCTTCGTCATAATGTAGATGATTGCCACAATGTTCAATCCCACATCTATAATTGAACCACTCAATATGGCGATCGCTGCCCCCAGTAAACCTTGGCTGGGAATCAGCCATAAGCTGATCACAGCTGAGATAGTAACCACAGTTGCAGATACAAACATCTTAATTCGGAAGCTTCTGGTTGCTGTAATCGCTCGCCCTAAAAAGGAGGATATATCTTCAATCGAGCCTGCCAACATAAGGAGTGTCAGTAATAGTGTGTAATGTCCATATTCTTTACGATAGACGATTTCGAGAAATGGCTGTCCAATTAACAGGCAAGCCCCCATGATTATGACTCCTATAATTATAGCGATCGCCACCAATTTACTAAGGATTTTCCACAAAAGTTTCAAATTACCCTCGGCGTAATATTGAGCCATTCTAGGAGTTGCAGAGGTCCCTAGGGGATTTAAAACGGTGTCACCAATCGCCATCAGACTAGCAATGGCAGCAAAAATCCCCAAAGAAGTTTCACCATTGTACTTTTCAATCAAATATCTAGGAATATTGGCATTAAAATTAATTAGCAAAGTCACTATTCCCATTGGTAAAGCCAACTTAGCTAGATTAAGTAATTTACGAGGGTACCACTTAGCAGTAAAGACCTTAGACCAATCAATTTGTGTTGATGGAGAAAATAGTCTATTACTACCTGAAAGATGGGAAGAATTAACGGTAGCTAGACTATAGGGAAATTCGTAAAAAAAGAGGTAGAGAATATGAAATAGAATTAAGAGCATGAGCGCTAATAATAAGTTGCCAGTCAGGTAGATCGATATGCCCATTAAGGTGATGGAGAGCAAACTTTTCCCAATTCCTAAATACGCTAATGTTTTCATCTGCTCATTTTTCTGCATAAGCCCATATGCAATACTACTAACTGCATCTAAAGTTTTGAGCACTGCTCCTAGCCAGACGATAATTAACGTATCTAATGAGTATCCTGCTAAGATAGGAATGATAATACTTAATAAAAATGCAATCCCAGAGGTTACAAATCTCAGGTTAAGATAATCTTCAAATTCATATTGGTTTTTAGTGTCAGTGATTTGTAAAGCTCCTAAATCCAAATTTGAGAAGGCAAATATGGGTGTTAAGATCGCATTAGATAAAGCCAATCTACCTACTAGTTCGGGGGCGCAAAATTTAACTACAATTACTGCCACTAAAAACTGACTAGCTGCAATGATAATAAATGCAAAAAATAGCCAAGAAAATAGCTGACTGAGGGACTTTCTCGGCAAGGATGATGACATTATTTAGACTCCCATTCATTTTTGAGTGCATTCCTAAACGATTTGGTTAAACTGGTTTGCAATTGTAATGCAATTTTTTGGACTTCGGGTTCTTCAAATACTAAGTTATGTACTCCTTCAATAATATGGTAGTCAATGCCATTTGGAGCTAATTCTGACCATTGCTGCTTGTAGTTACTGAGTTGAGTTTTGTCGAATACGGTTGTATTGATTAAGGTTACTGGATAAGGAGATGGGTGGGGTCGATAATTTGCGATCGCCTCTAAATGCGCCATCATATTATTGTTATACAAATATAATTTACGAAGGCTAGGGGGGAGTGGACGATTGGTTCTCAAATAAAACTGGCATTGCAGGAGTTTAATTTTGCCATCAAGTTGTTCGAGATATTGTTTGGGCTTTTGAGCGATACGGTTGAACTTTCCCAAGAATGGAACTTTCAGAAAATTGCGCCAACGCATTGTCCAAAATTCCTTTACAGGAATTGGTTCGCCATTCTCAAATCCCGTATCCATTAAGGCAAGTAAGGCAACTTCTTCACCTTGTGTATGGAGTTGTTGAGCAATTTCATAAGCAACTACACCACCTGCACAGAAACCACCTAAATAGTAAGGACCTTCGGGCTGTAAACTTCTAATTTCTTTTAAATAGCTAGTTGCCATTTGTTCAATGCGTTTAAGGGGAGGGAGTTTGCCATCCAAGCCTTGAGCTTGCAGCCCGTAGAAAGGCTGGTTTGCATCTAAATGCTGCGCTAGATGGCGATATACAAAAACTTCTCCAAAACCTTCATGAATACAGAAAAAAGGAGAATTATTGCCACTGGGTTTAAGCGGTACTAAATGATTCCAAGTAGGAGTCCAGCCTGCGCTCAGTAGATTAGCGAGATCGGCGATTGTGGGTGCTTGAAATATGGTCATGATGGGAACTGGATGCCCGATCACTTCTTCAAGTTGGACGCATAGGCGAATTGCCAATAGAGAATGTCCACCTAGCTCAAAGAAATTGTCATGGGTACTGAGTGATTTTAGCCCTAGTAATCTTTGCCAAACTTGAGCTAAGCGTAGTTCTAGTTCATCTTGAGGGTAGGATATGTTGGCAATTTTTTGAGGATTTTGAGATTGCTCTGGTACAGGTAAAGCACGACGGTCAACTTTACCGTTTGGGGTCAGAGGGAAGCTATCTAGTATCACAAAGAATGCCGGAACCATATATTCAGGCAAATTCTGCTTAAGAAAGCTTCGTATGTCAGTGATAGATACTTCTGCACCTGAGTTGTAGACTAAGTAAGCTATTAGGCGATCGCTACCTGATTGCTGCTGATCGACGATTACAACTGCTTGATTTACGTCGGGATATTGGGTTAAGACCGATTCAATTTCACCGAGTTCAATACGAAAGCCACGGAGTTTGACTTGAAAATCAATACGACCAAGATACTCAATCGAGCCATCAGGGAGATAGCGAACACGATCGCCCGTCTTGTAAAGCGTAGCCTGAGGGATAGAGCTAAAAGGATCAGGAATAAACTTTTCAGCCGTAAGCTCAGGACGATTTAGATAACCACGAGCAACTTGAACCCCGCCAATATGCAACTCACCAGCCACCCCAATCGGCAAAGGCTGTAACTCAGAATCAAGGACAAACAACTGAGTATTAGCCAAAGGTCTACCGATAGCGACCTTGAGATCCTCAGACATGACCTGAGAGATAGTCGCCCAGACCGTCGCCTCAGTGGGACCATAGAGATTCCAGAGAACAGCATTGTGGTTAGTCAAAGCCTGAGCCAAAGACAAAGATAAATTTTCACCACCACAAAGCACTTTAAAATCACTACCACCAAACCAACCAATTTCCAATAACATGCGCCATGTCAAAGGAGTAGCCTGCATACAGGTAGCATTTTCTTTAAGAAGCAGATGCCGTAATTGCATAGCATCACGAGCAACATCACGACTAGCAATGACGAGCTTAGCGCCCACCATTAGAGGAAGAAATAGTTCTAATACAGCAATATCAAAACAGATAGTAGTTACGGCAACTAAAATATCTGACGGGCTTAAGATTGGAGTATTTTGCATAGACAGCAAAAAGTTAGTAACTCCTTTGTGAAGTACTTGCACGCCTTTGGGCTTACCAGTCGAGCCTGAAGTGTAGATTACATAGGCTAGTTGATTGGTGTCAATCGGAACTTGAGGATTATGGGAATCTTGGTTAGTTAGTTTGTCGCGATCGCGATCTAAGCTAACAATCAAACCTGAGTATTCAGGTAACTCAGAGATTAAGCTATCTTGAGTGATTAAGATTTTGGCTTGAGAGTCAGAGAGCATGTAGGCGATGCGATCGCAAGGATAGGTGGGATCGAGAGGGACATAGGTAGCACCTGATTTGAGAATGGCTAATAAACCAACAAGCATAAAGAGAGAGCGTTCGAGATAAAGCCCGACTAGTTGCTCGGGTTGTAGTCCTTGCTTGAGGAGATAATGTGCCAATTGGTTGGCTTGATGATTTAACTCTTGGTAGGTTAGGGTTTGTTGGTTAAAGGAAACTGCGATCGCATTAGGAGTTTTGGCGATTTGTGATTCGATGAGGTGATGGAAACAGGTATCCTGAGGATAATCGATGGAAGTATTATTCCAATCAAGTAAAATTTGTTGAGATTCTAATGGACTTAAGAGCGGTAAATTGGCAACTTTTATTTCTGGATTGGCAACTATTCCTTCTAGTAAATTTTGAAAATGCCCGATTGCACGATCGATAGTTGTTTTGTCAAATAAATCACTATTGTATTCAAATCTTCCTACTAAGCCATTAGGTGAGTCCAACATTTCTAGAGTCAGATCGTTTTGAGTAGTGCTACTTTCAACCTCTATGCCTGCGAGAGTTAGGCTTGTCATTTGCAATTGCTGTGACGGTGAATTTTGCAAGATAAACATCGCCTGAAATAGCGGATGGTAGCTGAGATTGCGATCAGGTTGAAGTTCTTCTACGAGCTTTTCAAAAGGCAGGCTTTGGTGATCGTAGGCATCAAGAGCGACTTTCTTAACTTGAGCTAATAAAGCTTGAAAAGAAGGATTTTGTTGAATTTGGATACGGAGGACGAGGTTATTCACAAAAAAGCCGAGTAAGTTCTCAACTTCAGCGCGATCGCGGTTAGCAATGGGCGAACCGATGACAATATCTGGCTGTCCGCAATAACGGGAAAGCAGAACCGCAAAGGCAGTGATTAGCGTCATAAATAGGGTGACGTTATTTTGTTGACTTAATCGCTTGAGCTGCTGTGTAAGAGTGAGACTAAGCTGAAATGGGACTTTGTCACCTTGAAAAGTCTGTATGGGTGGGCGTGGACGATCGCTAGGCAATTCTAGTAGAGGCGGAATATCTGCTAGCTGTTGTCGCCAGTAGCTGAGGTGACGATCAAGAACTTCGCCCTGCAACCATTGGCGCTGCCAAGTCGCAAAGTCGGCATATTGGATCGGTAGCTCTGGTAAGGGAGAAGTCTTTCCTTGCGAGAATGCTTCATAAATGCTTGCTAATTCTCGGAAAAAGATACCTGTAAACCACCCGTCAGCCGCGATATGATGCACAGCTAATACTAAAACATGGTGAGTTTTACTTAGCTGTAATAACTGACATTGGAAGACTGGACCATTTGTGAGATCGAAGGGTTTTGCCCGTTCAGCAGAGGTTAATTCTTTAACTGCGATCACTTGTTCAGATTCAGGCAGAGACTGCAAGTCTATAATTGGGATATCTAGGGGGTATGGATCTTGAATCTTTTGGACGATTTCACCATTGATATTTACAAAAGTTGTTCGCAAAACTTCATGACGGCGGACGATTTCAGAAATAGTTTGAATTAAAGTTTGAGGATTTAAGACTCCTGTTAAACTTATCGCTGGAGCTGGCCAATTGTAGATCGAACTCGACCCTCCTTCTAATTCATTGAGAAACCAAAGACGCTGTTGAGAGAAGGATAACGGTAGATTACGATCGCGTGAAACTGGTTGAATAGTGGATGATTTCCCGCGATCGCCTATGGACGCATTTTGACTAAAAATTTCAAGAATTTCGGCTTTGTGCTTAGATAATTCTCCCAACAATGATGAGGTCAAAACATCCTCTGACCCACTGTAACGTAGGCGATCGCCTTGCACCCACAGCTTGACACCGCGATCGCTAAGTTCGTTGATCCATTGCTGAATTGGTTTCATAATTCTCCTTCGATCAATTTTGTTGCATCTGGATTAGTGAGATTGGGTTCATGTCTCTTCAAATTCGCAGACTCAATGATTTGTCCCAATCCAGCTAAGGTGGGATTTTCAAATAGATCGCGATGACTTAATTCTAGTTGAAATACTTCGCGCAATCGCGAGATAATTCTAGTAATCAGTAAAGAATCTCCTCCTAACTCAAAGAAGTTATCATAAATTCCGATCTGGCTAATCCCTAAAAATTCCTGCCAAATATTGGCAAGGCTTTGCTCAATCTCGTTTTGGGGAGCGATATAGGAATTAGCTAGATTTGGACGAGAATGAAGTGATAGAGAGGAATCTACGATTTGGAGAGTTTTTTGCTGTTTAGTATCATCTCGATCGAATCTGTTTTCATAAATCCATTGATTGAGTCTCAAATGTAGATCTCCCGTGGAGATTATCACCTGATTGAGCGAATCTTGATTGAGGACTCGTTGTAATACTTCCATACCTTGCTTAGGTGATATGCGGAGATCTTGTTTGTTGAAGTTTGGCAAATCGCTTAACTCTTGAAGCTGCCAACTATCCCAGTTAAGAGTTATCCAAGGAGTAGGTGTAGTTTGCTGCTGTTGCGTGGTAAAAGCATCCATAAACAAATTAGCTGCGGAGTAAGCGAAATATCCTAACCCGCCTAATACTGAAGCTAAAGAAGAGAAAAGAATGCAAAAATCGAGATTTTGCGATCGCAAAACTTGCTCTAAAACTAATAGTCCCTGAACTTTTGGGCGTAATTGATGTTCACAATTTGCCCGATCGAGCAATCTAATTTCTTGAAATGCTTGCTCGTTTAGGACACCAGCCGCATGGATTACGCCATTAATTGTGCCCCATTTCTGATTAACTTCTGTAACTATTGCTAGCATCTGATCGAGATTCGCGACATCAGCACTAGTTATGATTACTTGCGATCCAAGACTTTCAATAGTTTGTAGTTTCTTAATCTTTTTACTGACACTGTCTTCAGGACTATGGGTTGCTAACCACTGTTGCCATTCGTTGCGATCGGGAAAAGCTGAACGTCCAACTAATACTAATCTTACCTGATATGTCTGAGCTAGATACTCGGCTAGTACTAACCCAATGCTACCTAAGCCGCCAGTAATTAGATAGACTCCATCATTTTTGACGCGAGGAGAAGTAACTGACTCCTGTGCTAACTCGATCTGCTCATAGATCTGAATCCATCGCCGATTTGCCCGATAGGCCACTACTGGCTCATTGATGGGACTAGAGATTTCTGCATAGATATTATCTACGAGTTTCTCTACCTGCCAACCAGCCATATCGGGTAAGGCGACATCAATACTCTGACAGTGAATATTGGGATATTCTTGGGGAATGACTTTACATGCTCCCAATAGGGTTGCTTTCTCAGGTTGAATAGTTTCTTGACCTGTTATTGATTGCATATTATTGGAAATCACCGCCATCTTCAATTTGTTAGTAATCGCATATTTAGCGATCGCCTGAGTTAGGTAAAGCAGGCTGAATAGTCCTACTGTCTGAGCTTGGGCGATCGCCTCCTCGTTCAGTTTCATAATGTTTTCAGTGACATTCCAGAAATGTACGATCTGATCAGGTAATTGGTTGATTTGCTGTAATGTCTCGATCAGTACGGCATAGTCAGTAGATTGATGAGGATTAAGAACGTAACTGCGATCGCCTAATTTTGCAAAGTTAGCCCCAATTTTGACTGTGATCACTTGATGCTGTGAAGCTGGGAGCTTTGGGATAAATTTCTCGGCTAATCCCACTTCATCTATAAACACAAGATAGATTGAGGGTTTTAATATTTTGCGATCGGGAATGATCGTTGATTTCCAAGCAGGGCTATAAGTCCAATCGGCAATGTCAGGAAGTTTAGTAATAGATTTTGGTGCTTGCCGTGGGCTGATTTCTACCGAGGAAGAAGGATCAATCCAAAAGCGCTGACGCTCAAAAGGATAAGAAGGTAAAGGCACACGAAAACGGAGCTCATCACGATAAAAACCATCCCAATCAACAGCGACACCCGCCAACCATAACTGACCCAAACTGCTCAATAACACTTCCAGATCCGACTTCTGCTCTTGGGGATGACGTAAAGAAGTTAAGACAATCTGCTCAGCCGACTTAGCAGGATGATGCAGCGCTAAAGTATTCAAAGTCTTTCCAGCACCTACCTCCAATAAAATAGAATTAGCATGTTGCATCAGTGTTTGTAACCCATCAGCAAAGCGAACAGTTTGGCGAATATGTTGTACCCAGTAGTTGGGGTCTGTAGCCTGAGCTGAAGTAATCCAGTCTCCAGTGACGTTAGATATATAGGGAATCTGCGGTGGGTTTAGAATTACTTGGGCTATTTCTGTTTTGAAAGCCTCTAAGATTGGCTCCATCATCGCCGAGTGAAAAGCATGGGAAGTATGTAACTGACGACACTCAACACCACGTTCTTGTAACATTAATTCTAAAGAATCAATAGCTTCAATAGTGCCAGACACAACACAGAGATTAGGAGCATTCAAAGCAGCCAAAGAAATCTCTTTACTTAACAAAGGGTTGATTCCGATTTCAGGCAAGCTAACAGCAAGCATTTTGCCCTTGGGCATTCCCTGCATTAATTTACCCCGAACAGCGACCAGTCTTAGAGCATCTTCTAAACTGAATACACCAGCAATACAAGCGGCCACGTATTCGCCAAGACTATGACCGATCGCAGATTTAGGTTTGATACCCCAAGACATCCATAATTGGGTGAGGGAGTATTCAATAGCAAAAATAGCTGGTTGTGCGATCGCAGTTTCTTGGAGCTTCTCGGCGATAATCGCTAGATCGCTATTGCTCGGATAGAGGATATCCCTTAGATCGATGCCAATGAGGGGTTGGAGGATATTACAGCAGCGATCGAGTTCTTCTCGAAATACTCTTTCCTGTTGATAGAGACCTTCTGCCATCTTCACATATTGCGACCCTTGTCCTGTATAGAGAAATATTACTCCTCGGTTTCTGAGGTCAGTGGTCTGACTGAGGACATCTTGAGAGGACTGATTCTCTAAAGCCTGTAATGCTTCTTCTCTATTTCCACACAATACCATGCGGCGATTTCGGAATGCTTGACGACCTAATTGTAGAGTATAGGAAACATCTGCTAAGGTTAATTCTGGATGCTGTTGGAGATGCTTGGCGAGGTTTTGGGTAACAGACTCTAAGGCGGTATCGGTTTTAGCTGACAGTAAAAGTAGCTGATAAGCTCGGGAAGCTCCTGAAGGCTTCACTGCGGGAGCTTCCTCCAAGACTATATGGGCATTAGTACCACCAAACCCTAAAGAGCTAACGCCTGCACGACGTGGTGTATTGCCCCGCTCCCAACTCTTTAAACTGGTATTGACGTAGAAGGGACTATTGGCAAAGTCAATTTCAGGATTTGGGCTTTCAAAGTGAAGGGTCGGTGGAATTTGCTGATGCTGTAAGGCTAAAACCGTCTTGATTAGACCAGTTACTCCTGATGCAGCATCTAAATGCCCGATATTGGACTTCACCGAACCGATCGCACAGAAATTGCGTTTGTCCGTATCCTGGCGGAAACTCTGGGTTAGTGAGGCTACTTCAACGGGGTCACCCATCTCTGTCGCTGTTCCGTGAGCTTCGATATAAGAAATTGTGTCTGCATCTACTCCAGCATCATCTAAAGCATTGGCGATCACACTGGACTGTCCATGGGCGCTTGGTGCAGTAAAGCCTACTTTCAGCGACCCATCGTTATTGATGGCTGAGCCTTTAATTACGGCATAAATATGATCGCGATCGGCTACAGCATCTTCCAAACGCTTCAACACCACAATGCCCACCCCTGAGCCAAATATAGTGCCTTGAGCTTTAGCATCAAAAGTACGGCAATGACCATCGGGAGAGACAATATCACCTTCTGCATACCAATAGCCAGCTTTGTGAGGTACTCGAATTGCGACCCCACCAGCTAAAGCCATATCACATTCCGTATTCAGCAAACTTTGACAAGCCAAATGCACGCTAACTAAAGATGTAGAACAGAAAGTCTGCACATCTAAGCTTGGTCCTTTTAAATTTAATTTGTAAGACACATTTGTGGTCAAAAAGTCATGTTGACTGGTATAGAAATATTGATTATTAAGATTGGGTATTTGGCTAAGATTATTGAGTAGATATCTATTAATTCCAGAGCCAGCATAAACACCAATTAGTCCCTTATATTCCGTCGCATTATACCCAGCATTTTCTAGTGCTTCCCAAGCACATTCTAGAAAGATACGATTTTGTGGATCCATCACTTCTGCTTCTCTAGGACTAAAGCTAAAGAAGTTGGCATCGAAATATTCTACATCTTGTAAGATCGGGGCAGCTTTAACATATTGAGGACTATTGTACATCGTGGCATCAATACCTAACGCCTGCAAATCCTCATCAGTAAGGATACTAATAGACTCTACACCATTACTTAGATTTGTCCAGAATTCATCTATATTTTTAGCGCCAGGAACTCGACAGACCATGCCGATGATGGCAACGTCTAGGGTGATATCTTGTTCTAATTCCTGATTATTCATAACTACTTGTCCAAGCAATGTTAATAAGTTTTGATTAAGGTGTCGATCTAAGCTGGTTGGTGTGAGGAGAAATCGTCATCGCTCCCGTTTACGTTGCATCTTTCGTTCTCGGCGGAGATCTCCACGGGAGGGAGATTTTTCCGAGTCATCACTTTCACTCTGAACAGGAAACAAGATTTCACTGATAGAGTTAACCGTAGGAGCGACATAGAGATTGTAAGCGGCAACCTTAGTATTAAATTCTTGATTTAAGCGAGCTATTAGCTGTGCGCCTTGTAGGGAGTCACCTCCCAACTCAAAGAAGTTATCATAGATCCCTACTTTCTCAACACCTAAAATCTGTTGCCAAATTTGGGCGATCGCCTTCTGAGTTTCATTACTAGGAGCAACATAGGTGCTATTTAACTGGGCTGGACGCGGGTGGAGTATTCTCGTGGGTTGCGGTATTTTGACTGTAACTTGTGTTGTTTCTTCAACATTTACCTCGTTCTCTAATGGATTACAAAGTAATCCCAAATCCTGAGGTGATACTAGAACTTGAGTCAAATTGCTATCTAGGATGCGCTGAAATGCTTCCATTCCCTCTAAAGGTAAAATACCCTGTTTCAGTTCTTCTTGGCGTGCTTCCTTGAGATAGGCAGGTATTTCTGTCTTAGCTGCCATGCCTACTTCTTGCCAGGGTCCCCAGTTGATACAAGTGGTAAATAAACAGGATTGTGTCAACTTATAGTAGGCAAAGGCATCTAGAAATGTATTAGCAGCACAGTAATCCACTTGTCCAAATCCGCCGACAACAGAAGTCATTGATGAATAAAGCGCAAAAAAGTCTAGAGGTGTATTTTGCAAAACCCGATCCAGTACAAGAGTTCCGTACAGTTTAGGAGCGATCACCTTGACAACTTCCGAGGCAGTTTTTTGCTGAATAATTCCTCCGCCAGCTACTCCCGCTGTATGAATCACTCCATTAATATTACTAAATCGGATTTTCGCTTGACTTATAACGGCTTTCATCTGGTTAAAGTCTGATACATCAGCATTAGCAACTAAAATCTCAGCACCAAGAGACTCTATTTCTAGAAGTTTGCGGATTTTCTGACTAATCGCGTTTTCAGCGTCATGAGCATTTAGCCAATCATCCCATTCCTCTCCTTTTGGAAAATCAGAACGTCCAACGAGAACTAAGCGAGCCTGAAATGTTTCTGCCAAATACTCAGCTAGTACTAAACCAATACCACCGAGACCACCTGTGATCAGATAAACACCTCGTGTTTTCAAACGTGAAGTCTCGAATTTGGGTGAATTTAATCGTATTGGCTCATAAGCTTGAATCCATCGACGATTTGAGCGATAGGCAACTACTGATACTGAATTAGGACTGGAAATCTCTTGCCATAAGCACTCAACTAATTTATCTGCTTGCCAACTATCCAACTTAGGTACGGTAATATCAATGCTCTGACAATGAATATGCGGATATTCTTGAGGAATTACTTTGCAAGTGCCTAGTGATGTTGCCTTTTCTGGTTGAAGAGTTTCTTCTCCAGTCACTGACTGCATATTACTGGAAACCACATTCATTTTCAGAGGAGCGGTCATCCCTTGTCGTGCCATACTCTGCGTCAGATATAGAAGACTGTAAAATCCTAATTCTTGAGATTGCGCGATCGCAGATTGAGATCTCTCTGTATTGCTTGGTGAAGTCACAGACCAGAGATGGATAATACTGTTAGGGATCTGGTTAAGATTTTGTAGAGCTTTGAACAGGCGATCGTAGTGATCGGGCTGACTGGGATTAAGAACATAACTGCGATCGCTTAATTGCGTAAATTCGTTACCGACTTTGACTGCGATCGCGGTATGACGATCTTGGGTTAGCTTTTCCATCAATTGTTTGCCTAAGCCAACTTCGTCTAAAAAGATTAAATAATTAGAGGAAGCAGATTGCTCACTGGAAGGCAGCATGGCGTATTTCCAGTAGGGAACATAGAACCAATCGGCAATATCAGCACGTTTACTGGTTATAGCTTGTTGAGGCTTGTTTGGCAAAGTCTCCATTGAAGGATCGATCCAAAAGCGTTGGCGCTCAAAAGGATAAGTGGGAAGAGGTACACGAAAACGGCGCTCATCAAGATAAAAGCCAGCCCAATCGACCGCTACACCCGCTAACCATAACTGCCCCAAACTGCTCAATAATACTTCCAGATCCGACTTCAGTTCTTGCGGATGGCGTAAAGAAGTTAAGACAATCTGCTCAGCAGACTTAGCAGGATGACGTATGGCAAAAGTACTCAAAGTTTTTCCAGCACCTACCTCCAATAAAACAGAATCAGCATCTTGAAGCAGTGTTTGTAAACCATCAGCAAAGCGAACGGTTTGGCGAATATGTTGCACCCAATAATTAGAATCTGTAGCCTGTGTGGATGTAATCCAATCACCTGTGACATTAGATATATAGGGAATCTGCGGCGGGTTTAGAACTACCTGCTCTATTTCTGTTTTGAAAGCATCTAAAATCGGCTCCATCATCGCCGAATGGAAAGCATGGGAAGTATGTAACTGACGAAACTCAATACTACGTTCTTGTAACATTAATTCTAAAGAATCAATAGCCTCAATCGTCCCGGATACAACACAGAGATTTGGAGAATTCAAAGCAGCTAAGGATAGCTCCCTACTTAATAAAGGAATTATTTCAGTTTCAGGTAAGCTAACAGCAAGCATTTTACCTTTTGGCATAGCTTGCATTAACTTGCCCCGAACAGCGACCAGTCTGAGAGCATCTTCTAAGCTAAATACACCAGCAATACAAGCAACAACGTATTCGCCAAGACTATGACCGATCGCAGATTTAGGTTTGACACCCCAAGACATCCATAATTGGGTGAGGGAGTATTCAATAGCAAAAATAGCTGGTTGTGCGATCGCAGTTTCTTGGAGCTTCTCGGCGATAATCGCTAGATCGCCATTGCTCGGATAGAGGATATCCCTTAGATCGATGCCAATGAGGGGTTGGAGGATATTACAGCAGCGATCAAGTTCTTCTCGAAATACTCTTTCCTGTTGATAGAGACCTTCTGCCATCTTCACATATTGCGACCCTTGTCCTGTATAGAGAAATATTACTCCTCGGTTTTGGGATTCCTGATGTTGTGAGTAGAGAAGGGCTTTGTTTCCCAATGTTGTTACAGCGTTAGCTAGGCTATTGCACACCAGCATTCGGCGATGGTCAAAGCTTTGTCGCCCAATCTGCAAGGTATAGGCAACGTCTGCCAAGGATAACTCAGGATATTGTTGGAGATGTTTGGCGAGATTCTCTGTCGCAGTTTCTAAGGCAGTATCAGTTTTGACCGATAGTAGAAGTAACTGATAAGGTCGGGACGATCCTGATGGTTCAAGTTCTGGGGCTTCTTCTAATACCATATGGGCATTTGTGCCACCAAGACCAAAGGAGCTGATACCAGCACGACGAGGTGTATTGCCATGCTGCCAATTTTGCAAATTGGTATTGATATAAAAGGGGCTATTGGCAAAGTCAATATCGGGGTTGGGCTTTTCAAAATGGAGCGTTGGTGGAATTTGTTTGTGTTTTAAGGCTAAAACCGTTTTGATTAGACCAGTTACACCTGATGCAGCATCGACATGACCAATATTGGACTTAACGGAACCGATCGCACAGAAACCTGTTTTGGAAGTCTTTGCCCGAAATGCTTGGGTTAATGCCCTGATTTCAATAGGATCTCCTAACACCGTCCCTGTGCCATGTGCTTCCACATAGGAAATTGTTTCAGGGTCAATTCCTGCAAGAGCTTGAGCTTCTGCAATCACCTCGGCTTGTCCCGCCACACTTGGAGCTGTGTAGCCTACTTTTTGAGATCCGTCGTTATTAATCGCTGAACCTTTGATGACTGCATAAATATGATCGCGATCGGCGATCGCATCTTCCAAACGCTTCAAAACCACAATCCCAGCCGCACTGCCAAAAATTGTGCCTTGAGCATTGGCATCAAAAGGGCGGCAATGTCCGTCAGGGGAGGTCATTTCTCCTTCTTGATAAAAGTAACCCACCTTGTGAGGAGTACGGAGCGTAATCCCTCCTGCTATTGCCATATCACATTGATAATTCAGTAATCCTTGACAGGCTAAATGTGTAGTAACCAGCGATGTCGAGCAAGCGGTATTCACACTAAGACTGGGACCATGTAAATTTAACTGATAGGAAATTCTGGTGGATACAAAATCTCGACTATTGCCAATCGTGGTTGCCCAACCAGATTCCTCGACAAGTTTGGGGTTGGAAATCAAGTTGTTTAATAAATAATTACTGATACTAGAACCAACATAAACTCCAATCCTTTCTTTACTAGCTTTAGGGTTATAGCCAGCATTTTCTAAAGCTTGCCAAGCATTTTCCAGCAGAATTCGATGTTGTGGATCCATCATTTCTGCTTCTCTAGGACTGTACCCAAAAAATTGGGCATCAAAGCGATCAATATCCGATAGCACAGAACCTGCTTTCACATAATTAGGATGATTCAGGATATCCAAACTAACGCCTGAAGCAATTAGCTCTTCGTCGGTAAAGAATGCGATCGCTTCCTCGCCATTACTTAAGTTCTGCCAAAATTTGGCAATATCATCAGCATCAGGAAAGCGTCCAGCCAGACCAATAACGGCAATTCCCTTTAAAGAGTTATTAAAAGAACCATTTTCAGCTTGATTAGTTTTCATCTTGTTGCCTCCTCTGCATCAACTCACTAGCTCTTTCTTCCATCGCTGTGCGTTGCTTATTTACGCGGTCTTCAACTGTTGTCACAACTGTCTGATCAGGCTTGTCTCTTCTAAGGTATGCTGCCAACGAGGCGATCGTAGGATATTCAAACAAGTCTACATTGGAAATGGACTGATGCAACGTCGTTTGTAGTTTACTACGAGCTTGGACAATCAAAAAGGAATCACCGCCAAGATGGAAAAAATTATCATCAATTCCAACTCGATCCAAGCTAAATAACTCTTGCCAGATTGTACAGATTGTCTTTTCAAGCTCATCTCTAGGAGCAATATAGGTATTGGGCAAATTTGGTCTAGAGTAATGCGCAGTGTAAAAATCTTTGGCAGACTCTTGATTTGTAGGAGTTGTTCTTAACGAGTCCTGACTAATCCACTGTGAAATTCTAGCTTGGAGATCGGCGGTTGATATGGCAATCTGGGGAATCTGAGGCGTTATTCCCATCGATAAAATTCGTGCAAATGCTTGCATTCCCTCATCAGGAGTCATCGAAAGCTTAACCAAACTGGAACCAGTTGATAATTGCTCTTGATCTAGATCGAATTGCCAACTATCCCAATTGAGACTTTGCCAAGGTACATATCGATGACTATGGACAAAACTGTCCATAAAGAGATTTACCGATGAATAAGCAACATATCCCAATCCACCTAAAATGGAGGATAAAGAGGAGAATAACAGACCAAAATCAAGCTTTTTGTCCTGTAGTAAATCATCTAGGATTAATAGACCATAGACCTTGGCTTGGAAGTGGCTTTCGCACTCTAAGGTGGTCAGATCGGCAATTTCGCTAAATGCTTCTTGTGCTAAGAAACCTGCGGCATGAATAACTCCATTAATCGCGCCTAACTTTGCCTCACCTTCAATTATGGCAGCTTGCATCTGTTCTTTATTAGTCACATCTGCTTTCACAATTACAATCTCTGCTCCTAGTGATTCTAATTGCGTGATCTTGCGAATCTTTTTCGCGATCGCATCAGCGACATCACGGGTAGCTAACCAACTATGCCACTCGTTTCTGGGTGGTAATCCTGAACGTCCAAGCAGGATCAACTTAGCCTGAACCGTTCGAGCTAAATATTCTGCTATTGTCAATCCAATATTACCCAATCCACCTGTAATGAGATAAGTTCCCTTTTGTCTCAATAGGGATTGTTTTTTAGCAATATCTAATTTAATGGCTTCAAAGGATTGGCTCCAACGATGATTTCCACGATAAGCCACTACAGGATCGGTTATTGGTGTCTCTATTTCAGTCATACACTGCGCTAATAATCTCTCTGCTTGCCAGCTATCAATATCGTTCAGGACAACATCCATACTACGGCAGCTTATGTGGGGATATTCTTGCGGGATTACTTGGCAGGGAGCAAGCAAGGTTGCTTTTTCGGGGCATAATCTTTCTTCTCCTGTCACCGATTGGAGATTGTTGGAGATAACGTTGATTTGGATGTCATTGATAATTTGTAATTTGTCTAAAGCCTGAGCTAGGAATAATAAACTGTAGAGACCATAGGGCTGAGCAGCTTCAAATCTCTCTTTAGAAATTTCTGGAGAAATATCTATTTCGTCAGCACTTAAGCTCCATAAATGCACTACTTTCTGCGGGAGTGTTCCGCTAGCTTTGAGTGAAGTAACTAAAGCCTCATAATCATTCCGTTGATTGATATTAATCGCATAGTGGTCTTCGGCAAGCTTGCTAAACTGTTCTGCGATCGCAACGGTAATTACTTGATGATTTTGCTGTTTCAACCGTTGCACCAGTCTGTCTCCGAAACCCAAAGCATCTGTAAATACTAGCCAACTCTCTGATTTCCTGTTCACTTCTGCTTCTAGCATAGGTAGAGGTGGTAGAGTTTGTTTCCACAAAGGAAGATAGAACCAATCGGTGATATCAGGTTTTTTGCTAGCGTAAGAAGTTTGTGATTTCGTTTGCTGAGAATTATCTATGGAAACAGGATCGAGCCAATAACGTTGACGCTCAAAGGGATAAGTTGGTAAAGCTAATCGCAGTCTTCGCTGATCTTGATATTTGCTTTCCCAATCGATCGCAACTCCAGACAGCCATAGATTGCCAAGACAAGTCAGCAATACCTCTGCATCTAACTCCTGATCTTGAGGATGACGTATGGATGTAAGTACTCTCTGAGGCAATCCACTTTGGGACAATGCGATCGCAGGATGACGACGGGCTAAGGTGCTTAAAGTCCTCCCTGCCCCGATCTCTAGCAATACCGTATCTCGATCTTGCAGCAATAGATCTAACCCTGCGGCAAAGCGAACAGGTTGGCGAATATGGCTCACCCAATAAGCAGGATCGGTTGCTTCGGTCGCGGTAATCCAAGTCCCTGTAACATTTGAAATATAAGGAATTAAAGGATCATTGAGTTTAACTTGTGAGACTTCCTTCAAAAATTCTGGCAAAATTGGTTCCATCATCCTTTGCCCACGTACTACTACCAGTCTCAAAGCATCTTCTAGGCATAAAACTCCTGAGATACAGGCGGCGACATATTCCCCTAAGTCATGACCAATCATTGCTTTGGGCTTAAGCCCCCATGCTAGCCAAAGCTGAGCTAAGGCATATTCCAATGCAAAAATTGTGGGTTGCGCGATCGCTGTTTGCTGTAATTTTTGACTCATTAGGTCAACTTTATTTGCAGAAGGATATAGCACCTGTCTGAGGTCAATTCCCATCTGAGGTTGCAATAAATCACAGCAGCGATCGAGATGCTCACGAAAAACGGGTTCGCTTTCATATATGCCCTGTCCCATGCCTACATATTGGGTTCCTTGACCAGAGAATAGGAAAGTGACTGGACGGTTTTGAAATTCTTGATACTGGCTATAAATTTGCTGGGGATCGGCTAAGGCGATCGCCGCATCGGACAGGCTGCAACCAACCAAAATGCGGCGATGATCGAAGGCTTCCCGCCCCACCTGCAAGGTATAGGCAATATCAGCGAGGTTTAAGTTTGGATGTTCTTGTAGATGTTTAGCCAGATTTTCGGTCGCTGTGTCAAGCGCTGATGCAGTTTTGGCGGATATTACTAGTAGTTGGGGCGTGGAAGTGAAAGTTGAGGGGGCGATCTCAGGAGCTTCCTCGACAACAATATGGGCATTTGTGCCGCCAAAGCCTAAAGAACTAATCCCAGCACGTCGGGGCGAGCCATTGCTTTTCCACTCACTGAGCTTTGAGTTGACATAAAAAGGACTGTTGGCAAAGTCGATTTTAGGATTAGGGTTCTCGAAGTGCAAGGTGGGGGGGATTTGTTTGTGTTTTAGGGCTAGGACTGTTTTGATTAAACCCGACACTCCAGAGGCTGCCATCAGATGTCCAAAGTTGGTTTTGACGGCTCCGATCGCACAGAAGCCTTTCTTATTGGTATAGCGCCTAAATGCTTGGGTGAGAGCTGCCACTTCAATCGGATCGCCCATTTCCGTAGCAGTTCCATGGGCTTCGATGTAACTAATTGTTTCAGCACTAATGCCTGCGACATCTAAAGCACCCACAACGACATCGACTTGTCCATTCACGCTAGGTGACGTGAAGCTTACTTTTAAGGAACCGTCGTTATTAATTGCTGAACCCTTGATTACGGCTTCGATGTGATCACCATCTGCGATCGCATCTTCTAAGCGCTTTAACACGACAATCCCCACACCAGAGCCAAATACAGTGCCCTGAGCCTTAGCATCAAAAGTGCGGCAATGACCATCAGGAGAAGTAATATCACCAGCCTGATACAGATATCCTGCTTGGTGAGGTACATGAACGGTTACACCACCTGCTAAGGCGATATCACATTCTTGATTGAGCAGACTTTGGACTGCTAGATGCGTTGCTACAAGCGAAGTGGAGCAGAAAGTCTGGACATCTAAACTAGGACCTTTCAGGTTTAATTTGTAGGAGACATTAGTTGTCAAAAAATCTTGCTCGCTACTAAATCCGTAGGGATTATCGAGATTGGGGACGTGGATAAGATTATTGAGTAAATATCGATTGATTGCCGATCCACCATAAACACCAATCAGCCCTTTGTAGGTCTGGGCGTTGTAACCCGCATTTTCTAATGCTTCCCATGATGATTCTAAAAAGAGGCGATTTTGCGGATCCATCAATTCCGCTTCGCGAGGACTATAGCCAAAAAAGGTAGCATCTAAGCATTCAATATCTTCTAAAACAGGTGCAGCTTTTACATAGTTGAGCTGCTCCAATAGGGTTTGCTCAATCCCTGTACTTTGTAATTCTGCATCAGAGAATATTTTGATTGACTCCACGCCATTGCGAAGATTTTGCCAAAATTCATCAATATTCTTAGCCCCCGGAACTCGGCAAGCCATGCCAATAATGGCAATGTCTAGCATTGAATCTTGATGAGTTTCCTGACTGTTCATTTCGCTTCCTAGAATGATTTTGAGCGGATTTTGTTTAGAAAAGTGAAAGTTGATTGCTTAAAGTTTACGATAGGTTTTGGCTATTAGCTTTTCTGCATCTTTCTTGACCTCCTCATCTCACCTCGCGATGGTACTTTGACAGACAGATCTTGGTCATGAGATGGCGGTGCGATTATTTCCGCGATACTACTAACCGTTGGGGCTTGATAAAGACTATGAGCTGCTATTTGGACATTGAGTTCTTTATTTAAGCGGGTAATCAACTGCACACCTAAGAGTGAGTCACCTCCTAATTCAAAGAAATTATCATTTATACCTACTTTATCAATCCTTAGTAGCTGCTGCCATATTAAGGCGATCGCTTTCTCAGTGTCATTACTCGGCGCTACATAGACGCTATTTAACCGAGGTCGTGGATAAAGTGGGCTAGTCGATTCTGGGTTTGAGTCTGAAGATTTAGGATCGATAAATGCTGAATTTAGCTCCCAAAGACTATCTAAAGACTGGGGTGACACGATCGCTTGAGATAAAGTACTTTCTAAAATACGGTTCAAGGCTTCTAATCCCTCTGCGGGTGCGATCGCAAATTTGAGGTTTTCTTGCTGCAAAGCTTGGAATTGTGCTGTTGATTTGGTGTTGACTGCCATACCCACATCTCGCCAAGCATTCCAGTTGATACTGGTGATAAATTTTGTTTGCTTTAAATTATTAGCATAGGTATAGGCATCTAGAAAAGCATTGGCAGCACAGTAATCAACTTGACCAAAAGCTCCTAGAACTGAAGTGAGGGATGAATAAAGCACTAAAAAGTCGAGGGGATAGTCCTGAAAAATTTGATCTAGTACTAAAGTTCCTTGGATTTTCGGAGCCATGACTTTGGCTGCTTCTGCACTGGTTTTTTGTTGGATTACGCCACCACCTACCACTCCCGCCGTATGGAGAACCCCATTAATCCGTCTCCATTTTTGCTCGGCTTGGGCGATCGCATTCTGCATTTGTAGCAAGTCAGCCACATCCGCCGCGATCGCAAGTACTTCAGCCCCAAAGTTTTCTAGTTGCTGCAATTTAAGAATCTGTTGACTGGTGCGATCGTCGATCGCGTGAGTCTCTAACCATGTTGACCATTGCGATCGATCGGGCGGGGCTGCTCGTCCAATGAGCAATAACTTTGCCTGCAAAGTCCGAGCTAAATGTTCGGCAACAACTAGCCCTAAGCCGCCCAGTCCTCCTGTAATCAAATACACACCGCCTTGTTTAAGCCTCAATGTATCAACTTTGTTTTCTGACTTTACTAACTTTACAGGTTCATAAGCTTGTAGCCATCGACGATTTCCACGATATGCCACGATCGCATCTTTGCTGTCCGAAGCTAATTCAGTTAAAACTTGCTCAATCCAGCGATCGTGCTGAGAAAGCTTTTCTAAATTAGTTGGTAAGACAATATCAATGCTCTGACAGTGAATATGGGGATATTCTTTGGGAAGCACTTTACAAATCCCTAGCAAAGTCGCCTTAACTGGTTGTAGAGATTCATCCTCAGTCACAGCTTGGAGTTGATTGGAAATAATCGATATGTTTAAACCATGCTCCCAAGTATATTTACCAAGGGCTTGGGTAAGGTAAAGTAAGCTGTAAAAGCTTTTAGCTAAGGTATCGTTGAGTTCTTGATTGAGCAGAATCTGCGGCTCAATATTTTCTGACGTAGGTGTGACATTCCAGAAATGTAAAATCCTGCTGGGAATGCGATCGCACTGTATTAAATCATCTACCAAGGCTGTATATGCACCTGCTGAGTTAGGGTTTACGCTATATAGATTGTCTTTTAAACGCACAAATTCCGTATTCGCATCGCCAGAATTTACGATAATTAGATTTTGATTAGTCTGTCTTAGCTTTTGGAGTGGTAAATCGTACCAAGGGCTTTGGTCCAGAAATATTAGCCAGAAATCTTTTTCGAGATTTTCTGATTTTGGAGGACTTGCGATCGCAGATACGATCGCGCTTTTCCATACTGGTGTATAGAACCATGAGTCAAGGTTTAATCTTTGTTCTGTTCTGCTAGAAATATTTGCAGGATTCGCTTTAGCTTGATTTGCCTCAATCCAGAATCTTTGACGCTCAAAGGGGTAGGTGGGTAAGGGCAAGCGATGCCGCCATTGATCGCTGTAAAAGGCTGACCAATCGACGGAGATTCCTTCCAACCATAATTGACCTAAAGTATTGAGTAAAAGGGTGAAATCTGAGGATTGATCCTGTGGATGTCGGAGTGAATTGATCACAATCTGCGCTGATGGTTTATCGCGATGACGGCGGACTATAGTACTCAGAGTCTTACCTGCACCAACTTCTAGCAATATCTGTAAGGGATTATCGAATAATTTTTGGATGCCATTGCTAAAACGCACTGTGTGACGAATATGTTTGACCCAATAGGTAGGATCGATCGCTTCAGTAGTGGTAATCCAATCACCTGAAACATTGGATATATATGGAATTTGCGGCGGATTCAGGCGAATATTTTCTAGGTATTGCTGAAATTCTTCGAGCATGGGTTCCATCATCGCGGAATGGAAAGCATGGGAAGTATGCAAACGACGGCAATCGATTTCCTGCTTAGTTAATTGCTCTTCTAGGAGATTAATTGCTTCAAATGTGCCTGATAACACACTGAGGTTGGGAGCATTAAGTGCCGCGATCGCCACATCTTGCTCAAGTAATGGTTGAAGTTCCGACTCACTTAAAGATACGGCTAGCATTACTCCCGTAGGCAGTTGCTGCATCAGCCGCCCGCGCATTGCTACCAATTTGAGAGCATCTTCTAAAATAAACACTCCAGCCAAACATGCCGCCACATACTCGCCAATGCTATGTCCAATCATCGCACTTGGGTTAATGCCCCAAGATATCCACAATTGAGCCAAAGCGTAGCCGATCGCAAAAATAGCAGGCTGAGCGATCTCCGTTTGCTGCAATCGCTCTTGCATTTCTTGTTTTTGCGCTTCAGGTGGATATAAAACTTGTCGTAAGTCCAGACCTAATGGGGGTTGTAGCAGATCGCAACAGAGATCGAGATGCTCTCGAAAAATAGGTGCATTTTGATAAAGCTCCTGAGTCATGCCCACATATTGTGAACCCTGACCTGAAAACATAAACACAACTGAAGCTTGTTGATTATTTTTGATATGACTATAGTTTGATGGGTTTACAGGAGTTTCTAGGACTGCGATCGCTTCGTCTACATGGTGACATACCACGATGCGGCGATGATCAAAATGATGTCGTCCCAGACTGAGCGTATAGGCAACATCAGCTAAATTCAGATCGCGATTTTGCTGGAGATGCGTGGCGAGATTTTGGGCGATCGCAATTAAAGCTGTTTCTGTTTTGGCTGATAGTAATAACAGTTGCTCGGAATCATTGCGATCGGAATTCTCAATTAAAGGAGCTTCTTCTAAAACCACATGGGCATTTGTGCCGCCAATTCCAAATGAACTTACGCCTGCTCTTAGGGGATGCTTCCCCGATCGTTGCCAATCTCTGAGGGTAGTATTCACATAAAAGGGACTATTAGCAAAGTCAATTTCAGGATTCGGTTGCTCAAAATGGAGGGTAGCAGGAATTTGATGATGATGGAGCGATAGAACTGTTTTAATCAGTCCTGTCACTCCTGAAGCAGCATCCACATGACCGAAATTAGACTTAACAGAACCAATAGCACAGAATCTTTTTTTATGAGTTTGCTCTTGAAAAGCCTGTGTAAGTGCTCGAATCTCAATCGGATCGCCTAGACTCGTACCTGTACCATGAGCTTCGATATAGGAAATAGTTTCGGGATTAATCCCTGCGATCGCTTGCGCCTCGGCAATAACTTCTGCTTGTCCTGACACACTGGGGGCTGTATATCCCACCTTTAATGAGCCATCATTGTTGATTGCCGAACCTTTAATAACTGCATAGATATAGTCTCCATCAGCAACGGCTTCCTCTAGGCGCTTTAAGACCACGATGCCAACAGCATTACCAAAAATAGTGCCATTGGCTTTAGCATCAAAAGGACGACAATATCCATCGGGTGAGAAGATATCTCCTTCTTGATAGGCATAACCCGTGTGATGAGGAGTACGAATGGAGGCTCCTCCAGCTAAAGCGATATCGCATTGATAGCTCAATAGATCGCGACATGCTAGATGGACAGACACTAATGAGGTGGAGCAAGCAGTACTGATATTGAGACTAGGGCCATTCAAATTTAATTGGTAAGAAACTCGCGTCGCCAAGAAATCGCGACCATTCCCAATTCCTGCACTCCAGCCACCTTCTGCAAACAGATTCGCATTTAAAGCAAGATTATGTAATAAATAAGTACTCCAATTAGAGCCTGCATATACACCGATTTTTTCTTTACTATAATTTGTAGAGTAACCAGAATTCTCTAGAGCTTGCCAAGCACATTCTAAAAAAAGTCGTTGCTGCGGATCCATCATCTCTGCTTCCTTGGGACTGTATCCAAAGAACTGAGCATCAAATTGATCGATATCCGCCAGTACAGCACCAGCTTTGACATAGCTAGGCTGATTGAAAATTTCTGGGTCAAGTCCCTCGGCAAGCAACTCATCATCGGAGAAAAAAGTAAGTCCATCGACACCATTACGGAGATTTTGCCAAAACTGACGGATATCATTGGCTTTAGGGAATCTCCCAGCCATGCCAATGACGGCAATTCCTTTCAAATCATCCTGACTAGTTTGGTCGTTTATAGTGTTATCCATTATCTTTTCTCCTCTGCTGGTTTAGACGCTGATTGGCTTCCTGTTCCATCGCTGCTCTTTGTTTACTAGCGCGATCGCTAACATTTTTAAGAGGTGCTTTTTCTGTCTTAGCCGCGCTAGCTGTAACTTGATTTGCTTCTGCTGGACTCAAATAAGTGGCGAGAGCAGCAATCGTTGGATACTCAAACAAATCGATGGTGGGAATCGATCGCGAAAGAGCAGTTTGCAACTTCTGCTTAGCTTGAACTAGCAAGAATGAATCTCCTCCTAAGCTGAAGAAATTGTCATGAATGCCAATTTGATCGACGCCAAGCAATTCTTGCCAAATAGTCGAGATAACTTGCTCGATTTGGTTGCTAGGCATAGTGTAGGCATTCGACAAATTTGGTCGAGCATAGAGTGATTTTTGACTAGCCTCTTCAGAAGAATCGTTAGAAAAACTATTAGATAAATCTGGCTGCCTAGACTGGGACTTAATCCATTGCTCATATCGTCTAGGCAAATCAGCTACGGCGATCGCAATCTGAGGCAAGAAAGTCATCGATAGAACTTGTTCCAATACTTGAGAACCTTCATCGGCAGTCATGGAAAACCCTAACAAACTAGAACCTTTACTAGCTGCCGCATTTTTAGCTTCTTCAACATTCCAAGAATCCCAATTTAAACTCTTCCATTTCGGATCGTCTTTTGCTAGCACAAAGCTATCCATAAATAGATTGGCGGCGGTATAGGCAGTCATGCCCAAGCCGCCCAAAATTGCTGCCAAAGAAGACATCAATAAGCAAAAATCGAGATTACGATCGCGCAATAGCTCTTCTAAAACCAGCAATCCATAAACCTTAGGTTGAAATTGCTGTTCGCAGTCTAGCGTTTCAATCGCGGATATTTGAGAAAATTTGGCATTTTGTAAGGCTCCAGCCCCATGAATGACCCCATTGATATTGCCTAGTTTAGATTCTGCTTGGTCTAGGGCAGCTTGCATTTGGCGCTTATCAGTGATATCGACGCTAATTACCAAAACTTCTGCACCTAATTCCTCTAGATGGCGTAATTTCTCAATTTTTTGACTGATCGGATCTGCTAGGTCGTGGGTCGTTAACCAACGATCCCATTCTTGGCGATCAGGAAACTGCGATCGTCCCATTAAGATCAATTTAGCTTGGACGGTACGCGCCAAATATGTGGCTAAGACTAGCCCAATTCTGCCTAAACCGCCTGTGATTAGATAAACACCATTTTGTCGCAAAGGAACTGGTTGTTTGGCTTGAGTGATTGGGATCTGCTCAAAAGATTGTGTCCAACGATGGTAGTTACGATAAGCAACAATCGGCTCGTTGGGGGTGCTAGCTAATTCTCTTAATAACTGGGATAAAAGGCGATCGCTTTGCCATTGATCAGATTTTGTCACTGTAATATCAATGCTGCGACATTGGATATGCGGATATTCTTGAGGAATAGTTTTACAAGGGGCTAGCAAGGTTGCCTTAGCTGGATCAATAGCTTCACTGCCTAATACAGAATGCAGATTGTTAGAGACGACCATCATCTCTAAATCATCCAATATTTGGCATTGCTCCAGAGCCTGAGCAATGTAGATCAAGCTGTAAAATCCTAAATATTGAGCCTGTTCAAATTCTTCTGAAGAGATATTCTTAGCATCGATGATAACATCTCTTACATTCCATAGGTGCAAGATTTTTGTAGGTTGTTTGCCGATCGCTTGCAGAGTATTTAGTAGCTTTTCATAGTCTTCACGTTGTTGTGGATTCATAACATAGTTGTTTTCCGCAACTTTGCCAAACTGGTTACCGATATTTACGGTAATAACTTCACCTAGATCGCTTTGTTGAAATGATGTTGCCAGTTTCGTAGATAAGCCCAAACCATCAGCAAACATTAACCAGCAAGGCTTTAGTGAATTTTGCAAATTCGATGTTTCTATGACCTTCGCTTGTAATACTGGAAATACTGTCTGTTTCCAAAGCGGCATATAAAACCAGTTGTTAAGATCGAGATTCTTGGTTAAACTATGACCCTGAGATTGATCTACATCATTTTTAGGCTTACCTTTAGAAGCATCAATCCAAAAGCGTTGACGTTCAAAGGGATAGGTAGGCAGGGCAACTCGATAGCGTTCTTCATCTTTATAAAATTTATCCCAGTCAATAGTTGTACCTGAGAGCCATAGCTGACCTAATGTTTTTAATAAAAAAGCAGCATCAGACTGAATATTTTTTAAATCAGATAAAGAAGCTAAGATCGTATGACTATCTAGGCACAGAGGATGATTCAGGGCTAAATGCATCAGGCTATTTCCTGCCCCCACCTCTAAAAAGATTGAATTTGGTTCTGCTAAAAATTGCCGCATCCCCTCATCAAAGGATAAGTATGGAATTTGCGATGATTTCAATCGATCGCTATTTGCAGTGATCTCTATCAGTACCTCTTCTACAGAAAATACACCCGCCAAACAACCAGCAATATACTTGCCAATATCATCGCCAATCATTGCTTTAGGTGTAATTCCCCAGTCAATCCATAATTTGGCGATCGCATAATTAATCGTAAATATAGCGGATCGCGCGATCTCAGTTTGTTGTAGTTGCTGCTCGGCGATCGTGCGATTTGCCTCAGTGGGATAGAGAATATCGCGTAAGTCTAGTCCTAACGCTTGATAGAGATACGAGGCACAATCATCAATATGCTGCCGAAAAACAGCCTCTTGTTGGTAAATGGCTTTTCCCATATTCACATATTGAGAACCTTGCCCCGAAAACATAAATACAATCGGCCGATCCTGCGAATCTTGATATTGAGTCAAAGTTTTTGATGGCTCTTGAGGCACTAAATCCCTTGCCGCCGCATCCAAAGACTCACAAATTAACATTCGTCGATATCCAAACACCCTTCTACCTGTTTGCAAAGTAACTGCGACATCGGCGAGATCCAAACTAGGATTGTACTGAAGATGACTAGACAAATTCTGTGTAGCTTGATCGAGAGCAGTTAGAGACTTGGCTGAAAGTAGCAAAAGTTGATGCGATCGCGAACTCCTATTAGACAGATCGATTACAGGAGCCTCCTCTACAATCATATGGGCATTAGTCCCACCTACACCCAGAGAACTGACACCTGCTCGGCGAGGTATCCCATTAGGCGTTATCCATTCTCTTAGGGAAGTATTTACATAAAAAGGAGTCTTAGGAAAATCAATTTTAGGATTAGGCGTTTTGACATGGAGTGTCGGTGGAATTTTTTGATGTTTTAAAGCTAATACGGTCTTAATTAAGCTGGCTACACCTGCTGCCGCATCCAAATGTCCAATATTGCTTTTCAATGACCCAATCGCACAAAATCCTTGTTTTTGGGTATAACTCCGAAAAGCCTGAGTTAAAGCCATGATTTCTACAGGATCGCCAATATTTGTGCCAGTGCCATGCGCCTCAACATAGGTAATCGTCTCAGGATTAATATCGGCGATCGCTAGTGCTTCGGCGATCGCGTCCGCCTGTCCATCAACACTAGGAGCCGCAAAACTCACCTTCAAAGAGCCATCATTATTAATTGCCGACCCTTTAATCACAGCTTCGATATGATCATGATCTGCGATCGCATCTTCCAAACGTTTAAGAACAACAATTCCTACTCCACTCCCGAAAACAGTACCTTGAGCATCCACATCAAAAGCACGACAATGTCCATCTGGTGAAACAATTCCGCCCTCTCCATAGAGATAGCCCACATGATGGGGAATTCTCACCGACACCCCACCCGCCAGAGCCATGTCACATTCCTCATTTAGCAGACTTTGACAAGCTAAATGAACTGCCACCATCGAAGTAGAACAAAAAGTTTGAATATATAAGCTTGGTCCCTTGAGATTCAGCTTGTAGGAAGTTCCTGTAGCTAAAAAGCCTCGACATCCACCATCTGAAAGCTGAGCTTTCCCAATTTTAGCAAGGTGATTGATTAAATAAGTATTCTCAGAAGAACCAGCATAAACACCAATCAAGCCAGTATATCGTTCAGGATCGTATCCAGCAACTTCTAGGGATTCCCATGCACATTCTAAAAACAAGCGGTTTTGCGGATCCATATATTCCGCTTCTCTTGGATTAACCCCAAAAAAATTAGCGTCAAATAAATCAAAATCATCTAGAGTAGAAGCTGCTTTAACATAGTTAAGATCGTTAAATAAAGTAGACTCAACATCTGACAGAATAAGTTCTTGATCACTAACTTGACTAATAGACTCCACTGCATTTTTCAAATTTTCCCACAGCTCATTTACCGAATTTGCCTTGGGAAATCGACCATTTATGGCAATAACCGCAATATCTAGACCAGTTGAATGATTTGGTACAGAGTTGGTGTTCATGATCGCTTTACAATAAGGAGAACTACTTCTCTAATTGACTCAAGTTAAATTATTAACAAAGACAGCATTACTATAGCGTAAGTAGGTAACAATATTGGACTTTGGACAAGATTGAAGCTCAAATAGGATAAAAGCGATAAAAAAAGGATGATTACAATGTGACTATAAAACTTGTGATCCCCCCCAATCTAATATGCCCATTCTTCTTACAGAGACAGAATTCCAAGAATTTCGTGGTCAGTTACACAAGCAGTTTAAGCATCGAGCAGACAGCACGATGGACTTATTGGATGCTCTTTGTAGTAATAATCACACGCCGAGTGTGGTGCAGTTAAGTCTCAATCCATTATTTCGACGAGGGCATAGTGCTCTTTTCAAAGCAATAGGAGAAAGTCTTTGCCCCGACACATCTAACGAACTAGTACAGGGTGGCTGAAGTAACAAGACACTAACCACGGAACTTCCATTTAAAAGGTTTGGATAAAAGCTCGCCAATTCAAATCTGAAGTGCAACACCTAGAGATCTTGTCATAAGTGACTCATAAGGATATTCTGATATTTATCACAATAATAAGGATATCCTCATGAACTATACACATCTTACCATTTC
>Ga0335395_10000194_pt1 | contig 39090 bp, 28 predicted proteins | sample MAT02_FD_205744 | JGI IMG/M metagenome (GOLD analysis project Ga0335395, IMG submission 205744) | Freshwater microbial communities from Lake Fryxell liftoff mats and glacier meltwater in Antarctica - MAT-02 (spades assembly) (version 2) ... | reverse complement strand
TCCGCAGCTCTTCAGGAATACGGTGCCCGCTCGCCACTGTCGTGCGGTGCACCCCTCGCTTGGCCTTGCGCTGCCGCAGCGCCTGCAGCATGCCCTGCTTGAGCGCGCCGCGCGGGTGGGCGTAGATGGCGGCGTAGATCGCTTCGTGGCTGATCCACTGAGTGGGGTCGGCGGGGTGCATGAGACGCAGTCTGGCGGCGATCTGTTGTGGCGACCAGCGCCAGTGCACCAGCCGGTTGTAGACCTTTGAAAACAGCGGCGTCCCGCGCACCAGACGCGCCGATCGACGGCTACGCGAGCGCCGGACCGCATACGCGCGGCCCGCTTCCGACGCGCTGTAGCCTAGTGAAGGCTGAGCGGTCGGCGAGGCGCAGCGGTTGCGTCGAATCTCGCGGCTGATGGTCGAAGGCTGGCGCCCAAGGGAACCTCTGAATAAGTACGGATCTGAGTTGAATTCAGTCTGTAACGCATTGATTCCAATCACCCGAAATTTACCAAAGGTGACTTGATCAGAGGATCCCAAGGTGTCGGGCGATGGCCCGAAGGCTGTCGCCCTGGGCGAGGGCAAGCATCGCCGCCGCGCGTTCTTCGGGGGTCAAGTGGGTGTAGTGGTTGGTCATCGCGGCACCGTAGGGCAATCCGAAGGGTGTTGCACTTGGAGGTTGAGAGTGCCCTGATCCGGGATATCTGACTCCGAATTTCCTCATGCCGCAGATGTTACAAAGCTAGACTATAGACCCCGAGCTATTGTCCTCCGCGCTCCGTAGGGGGTGTTGAGTTTGAGAGTTGAGAGCGCCCCCTGAATTTCTAGTGCTATTCAGGTGAAGGCAAACGAAATCCAAAAACCTCGACCGTCGAAACACCGTATGATTCCGGTAAATTACACATGCCTCTGTCCTCGCCAAAGCACTGATTTTCCAACGCGCTTGCGTCGAACACAAAAACAACATTGGAACCATTAAAAAACTTGACTTGGCGCCCGCCCTCGTGAAGAAAAACAAGTTTCCCAGACGGATAGTTTCTACTGAGGTCATCCACAGACGAGTTGACACCCATGCCACGCTCATCTTTTACATACGGGGAGTCAGTTGAAACGCGATAGACCTTGCCCTCTTCATTAGCTAGGAGACGCAACGTCGTGGCGTGATCAAGAAACATAACCTGTTCTGCATACTCATCACCTTCAATAATAACCGTGTGCCCTTCGAAAGGAAAACCGACATCTCTCAGCGTGGCCAAAGCCATGCCTGGGATCACACCAGCGATCTCGCCAGTCTCCGAGTTTAATGACCAGACTCTTTTTGAGCCATCGAGCCTATCGCTGCCGCAGCGCTCTGCGCACCCCGTTGTAGGACAAAGAATCAATAAGGCAACGATCACAATTTTTGAGTGCAATTGTGTAGTTAGACCGATCACGTTCATGGCTGTTGCCATTGCCAGTCGTAGAAAAATCCTTGCGGGCCGGTTGAGCGCAAATCAACATGGACGCCCCGATCGTCGGGATACTCGTTAACTCTATTGAATTCTCCTGAAAGATGAGCGGCTGCTGCAGTTTCAGTTCTTGAATATCCAGAGATCCGAATATCAGCTGCGTTGTCGTGAAGGTGCTGGCTGTTCGGAGCCCCGCCAACAGCAGCATTCTGCACTTGAGTCCTTTGCCCGCTAGTGACTTCGACCGTTTCTCGTTCTCTTTCACTGAAGTTGAGCAATCGAGTCATGATACGTTCTCCCGCCTCAGCAGCGTCTCCGTTAGCAGAGTTTTGAGGAAGCAGACGAACAGTTCCCGCTTCTTCTATGGCGCCGTCATTTGCGATTCCGTTGTCTGAAACAAAATGCCGATTGATCTGAATCGAACCGTCAGATTGTTGCGTCCGGCTTATCACTTCATACTCCCGACCGCCGAATGATTTGCAAGCGACTGAAGAATTTCCTTCTATGTTCGTCCCACACCGCCCATCCGGATCCACAAACGTATACGGGTTATTATTTGCATACCAATACCGATTGAAGTTCCCGCCCATAGTCAGATCCACATACACCGGATCCGGGCTCAAGAACCGCATCGCCACCGGATCATAGTAGCGCGCCTTCATGTACGTCAGCCCGGTGCCGCCGTCCTCCATGTGGCCTGTAAAGGCCGGGCCGTTCTGGTAGCTGCTGCCCAGCAGCGCCGAGCCGTAGGGCGCGCGCACGTCTTCGTGCACGAGGGTGCCAAGGGCGTCGGTCTTCTGCCGCACGCTGCCGATCACGTCGGTGTGGATCGCGCGGCGCACGCCGTTCTGGGTTTCGCCGACTAAGCGCCCGGCGATGCGGCCGTAGGTGCGGGTGGTCGAGCCGCTGCGCTCAAACAGCAGATCGCCGCCCTGGCTGTAGACCTGATACACCGTTTCGCCGCCGCGCACCGTGCGCACGCGGTGGCCATGGGCGTCGTAGCGGTAGTTCTCGACCTTGGTGTAGGCGTCGTTGTAGGTCTGGGTCAGGCGGTGGCCGCTGTCCCAGTTCAGGGTGAAGTTCTCACCGTTGAACTGGCGCTGGGTCATCTGCCCGCGGGCGTTGTGGCCGTAGTTGAACATCGGCGTGGTGCCCGACTGCACCACGCTGCTGAGCAGGCCGTTGCCGGTGTAGCTGTAGCTGAAATTAAGCGCCGCCATTTTGAACTGCCGGATATTGTCCAGTCCGTCGTAGCCGAAGCGGGCCTCACCCCAGCTGTAGCTGAAGGGTGCCGGCGAGCCGCGATTCAGCGGCGGCTGCGGCGAGCTGTCGGCAACCACCAGGCGGTTCAGGCCGTCGTACTGCAGCCAGCGGCTGGCGTTGCGGAAAAGGGCAGCGTCGCCGACCTTATCGTTGACGACGCTCAGGTTGCCGTTGGCATCCCACGCGTAGCCGTCCTGCAGGCGCAGCTGGCCGAACCGGCTGTCGGTGCGCTCCAGCGGCAGGCCGCGGGTGTTCAGGGTCTGGCTGAAGCTCATGCCGTTGCTGTAGGTCAACCCGGCCAGCGGGCCGAAGCGGTGCCAGCTCAGGTTGCTGGCGAACTGGCCGAAGCTGCGCGGCCGGCCGAGGCCGTCGGGGCTCAGCGCTTCCCACACACCGTCGGGATAGCCGAGCTCAGACAGTGCGCCCTCGTTGTTATAGCGGTAGCCCAAGTTGAAGCTCTGGCCGTCGACCAACAGCTGGTCGTTGGTCGGCAGGCGACGGTTGTTGTAGCTGTAGCTGCGGCTGATCTGGCTGCCGATCGGGCCAACGTTGGCGGTCTGCAATTTGCCGTCGGCGAAGTAGCTGTAGCTGATGTCGTCGGTGCTGTCGGGGTAGTTGACCGTCAGCAGCTCGTCTTTGTTGTTGTAGCTGCGGGTGACCCGTGCGCTGATCGGCACAGATTCGCGGTTGCAGGCGCTGGTCGAGCTCAGGTTCTGGCCGTCGGCGCTCCAGGCCAGCCGGTTGGCGCTGTCGTAGTCCATCACGCTCGCGCCGTGCTCAGGGTCGATGCGTTTGCACAGGCGCTGATTGTCGTCGTACACGAACGAACGGGTGAGTGAGCGCAGCTGTCCCCAGTTGCCGTTGATGTCGCGATCCCAGCCGCTGCGAGTCACGCTGGTCGGCTTGCCCCAGCGGTCGCGGGCGAACACCGTGCTCTAGTACTCGGGCGCATCCACTCGCATCGGCCAATCAAAGCTCGGCTGGTCGTAGGCCATGTAGCTGGTGGTGGTGAAGTTGCCGCGGGCGTCGCGGTCCTGGGTGCGGAAGCCGCTCAGGTAGGCGCGCGTGGTCGTCAGGTTACCCAGCTCGCTGCTGCGGGTTTCGCTGGTTGCGCGGTTCAGCGCGTCAAACTGGCGGCTGGTGCCTTCGCTGAGTCCGAGATAGCTCTGTGCCGTGCTTGTCAGGTAGCCAGGGTAGGACTCAAAGCTCAGGTTGCCGCGCAGATCGTAGGCTTTGCGCACAAATCGGGCTTCGGTCGGGCGCGTGGTGTCGCGCTCCACCGTGAGGACGGGGCGCCACAGGGCATCGAAATAGGTCAGATGCTCCATGCGGCCGCGCGTCTGCGCGCGCTTCCACAGGCCGGCCGAAATGCCGTACTCGGCGCTTGTCCGCACCGTGTACTGGGTGTCCTGGGTGTTCCAGTTATTGCCAATATCGCTGGGGAACCGCACCTGCGTCTGCCGGCCCATCGGGTCGTAACTGTAGCCGGTGAGGTTGTTGAGCGGGTCGGTGACGCTGCCGATGCGGCCGAAATCGTCTACGACTGCCGAGATCTGCGAGTTATCGGCGCTGTGGGTAATCTGCCGCGGTATGCCGCGGTAATAGCTCATCAACGAGACATTCGAGCCGTTGGGAAGCACCGCAGTTTGCAGGGTGCCCTGCGGCGCATACCAGCGCACATAGTCACCGATTAGAAACCGCGTGACACGTGCGACCAAGGCGGTCGGACCATGACGAAAGTGCACTTCTTCATTGGTCAGCGCTTGGGTCGACGGGTCTACGTCCTGACGGTTGATGAACTGGTTGAGCGTCCAGATGGCGGTGTAGTCACGGATGCTGAACCGTTCACGCTTGCTGTAGCCCAGCGACGAGCTCCGCGTCACCTCAGTCGGCACCGCCCACTGGTTGTAGGCCTGAGCCGACCAGGTGAAAGTCGCGCCGTCCTGCAGCGTGCTGAGGGTTTTCTCGGGCCGCAGCTGTTCCGACACAAAGCCGTCGCCGCGCGCTTGGCCACTGCGCCCGATCGGGGTCGGATAGGACCGGCCGCTGGTCGCCCACTCGTAGTCGGTGGTGACCGTCTGCAGCAGATTGGAGGCGCTGCTGCCGCTCTCCACCCTGAGCAGCTTGCCCTCGTTGTAGCGATGGCTGTTGCCGAAGGTAAAGCGCTTCCATTCTGCGGCGGCGCCGCTACCCGGGCCTTGGACTGTGGTGACGGCTCCGAAGCCGGCGCAGCTGGCCGAGGTGCAGGGCACGCACAGGCCGGGGTTGGCCTTGCAGTTTGGCGTGCCGAGCACGAAGGGCGAGGTGCTGGCCGGCCTGCCATCGCTAAGCCGGCCGTCCGATATGTAGCTGTAGTTCCAGCCCAAAGTGTCCATGCTGACGCCGCTGATTTGCTTGCGGGTCAGGCTGAGCTGGCTGAAGTAGTGGGTCAGCGCAGAAATGTTTCTGGAGGGGTCGTTACCGACCGAAGTCCAGCCGAAACAGATGTAAGGCACATTGGCGCGCCGATGGTGGGTGCCCGTCACCGTGAAACTGCCGACTGCGCCGGAGGGGTGGGTCATCGTCCCGGTGTAGGGCGGTCCCGTGAGCGGCGGCGCCCACGTGCAGCGGCGCGATTCGGGGGTCGGGTCTTCTTCGACGATCGCGTTTGTAAACGTCTGGAAATTGATCCCCCAAGCGCGCCCGTCCGGCTGGATGACCGAGATCAGGTTGGGCTTTGGAGTGCTCTCATTCGCGTAGCCGTAGGTCCAAGTGCGCGGCGCGCCCGCCGAGTCCTCAAGCCGGACGTTACCCACCAGACCCGATGGGCGGTAGCTGAGGGTGATCCGCCGCTGCGAGCTGGCAACGCCGGCGATTTCCTGGCTGCTGGTGATGGTCTCAAGCCGGATCCGCGACTGGTAGTTATTGGTGTAGGTGTAGTTGACCTCGTTGCCGAAGCGGTCGCGCACGCGGGTGACATACAGCGCGTTGAGCTTGCGATTCAGCGACACCACGGGCGCGGGGCCGGTGTAGGCGATGGGCGATGCAAGCGGCGACAGCTGATTTTGCGCCATCCAGTCGAACCAGTACACGACGCCGTCGGCGGTAACCGCTTTGAAGCCTTGGCCGGGGCCGTTCTGGATCGTCGGCAAACAGCTGAAATAAGTGAAGCTCGGCGTCAGCCAGAGATAGGGAGGATCGCCAGCGGCCACCGGGGGTTTGGCCGCGCCTTGATCCGCCGCCAGCAGCTCGCCACCGCCGGGCATGTTGGCGGTCAAACCCGTCCAGTAGTCGGCGGCCGTGAAGGGCACACCACCCAAGGTGATGGTGGGGGCCGCCTGCGCCGCAAGCTCTGCGCCGGGCGCGCCGGTGCTGCAGCGCTCGTTGAGCCAGGTCGGGCCGTAGGTACCGGAGATTCTGGGAAGATCGATGTCCCAATCGGCTAAGGGCAAATCGTTGACGGTGTCGCCCAAGCGGCTGCGAACAGAAAAGACTCGGGTAAACGCCACCGGCAGGCGGGAATTGCCGGGCGAGCTCGCATCGGTCGCGGAGAAGCTCAGCGCGCCGGTCTGCAGGTTGACGGCGTCACCGAACAGATCGGGGCCGAGCGCGGCTAGCTCACCGCTGGCTTTGATCTGCTTGTCATATTCCTGCCAGGGAGCGACCGCCTGCTGGCTGAGAGGTATCTCGGCCGGAATCGCCTCCAGAAGGGTCCAAGCCGGCGCTGACTCAGGAGCTGACTGCGCAAGTACGGAGAGCGGCGCGCACAGCACGGCGCCAAGAAAAACCCAGGAAATTTTCATTGAGAACTCAGAGAATAAAGTGTTTTTTGATGCATCCAGGAAGCGCACGAACAGTAAATTCCCGGAACGCTTTCGTCAAGTTCGGTCTATACAGTTCAAGCCAACGACAAAGCGGCGCCCGTTTCAGCTCATGCACCGACATCCTTGCGCGGGCCTTTTTCTCCGCTGGAGCTGCAAGACCCGCTTGGTCACATAGAAACCCCCAAACGCACTTTGATGCGGGTTTCGCTCACGGCCCGGCGGCGACAGAGACTCGACTTTTCCTTGGCTGGCCCGGCGCCCGCCGAGCACGCTGCACAGGCGCGAAGGTGTGGGTGGCTGTCATTTCCGCGGTCCGCGGCCAGGGGCGATGAACGCCTTGGCGCAGTCCGTCGAAATAATGGCGCCAGTCTTGCATCGGAAGCTCGATACGCCCTCAAACACTGGGCATTGCGAGCCGATACCCCCTGCATATGGACATCTTGAGCCTCATCGGCATCGTGCTCGGCATCGTCGCCATCGTCGGCGGCGCGCTGGCCAAGGGCGCCGGCCTGTCGTCGCTGTGGTCAGCCGCGGCCTTCATCATCGTCATCCTCGGCACCGTCGCGGCGATCCTGGTGCAGACGCCGATGCCGACGTTCAAGCGCGCGCTCAAGGTGTTCGGCTGGATCCTGAAGCCGCCGGTCAACCCCAATCGCGAGATCCTGAATCGGCTCACCGGCTGGAGCACCCGCGCCCGCAAGGACGGCCTGCTGGGCCTTGAGAAAGACATCGGCAGCCTGGCTGATCCGTTCCTGCGCAAGGGCCTGCAGCTGCTGGTGGACGGCAACGAGCCGGACACCCTGCGCAAGGTGCTGGAGGTCGACCTGCACAGCCAGGAGCAGGCCGATCTGGACGCCGCCAAGGTGTTCGAGGGCATGGGTATCTATGCGCCCACGCTGGGCATCATTGGCGCCGTGCTGGGGCTGATGGCGGTGATGCAGAACCTCGCCGATCCATCGAAGCTCGGCACCGGCATCGCCGCGGCGTTCACCGCGACCATCTACGGCATCGCCTCGGCCAATCTGTTCTTTTTGCCGGTGGCGGCCAAGCTGAAGTCGGTGATCCGCCAGCGCGCGCGCTGCCAGGAGCTGATCATCGAAGGCCTGATCGCGATCGCGGAGGGCGAGAACCCGCGCAACATCGAGTCGCGCCTGCAGGGCTATCTGCTGTAGGCGACGCAACGCCCGCACCTGCGCTGAGCCGATCTGACGCGCTCTGGCCTGCTCCGGTCCGCTCTGGCCTGTCGCGGCCTGTCCGGCAAGCCGGCGCGCGATGGCTGAGCGCCACGCCTGCGGCGCGCAGCTTGCAGGCAAAGCCCGCTACCGCCGCCGGCGGAGGGTCTTGATCAGGAGTCGTCGCCGCCGATGCGCCGCAAGCTCGCACTTGAAGAACACAGCAACCACGAGGCCTGGGCGATCCCCTACGGCGATCTCGTGACCCTGCTGCTCGCATTCTTCGTGGTGATGTACTCGATCTCCTCGGTCAACGAGGGCAAGTACCGGGTGGTGTCGAATTCGCTGTCGCAGGCTTTCGGCGGCAGCCTGATCGAGCCCGGGCTGCCCACCAGCACCCCGCTCGGCACGACGAACTCCGGCCAGAACCTGATCGCGAGCCAGCTGCCGCGCGGGCTGATCGCCGAAAAGCTGGCGCCGGCGCTGCCGGAGGCCGAGCGCCTGCGCTGGCAGGACACCCCGCAGGATCTTGACGCCGAGTCGCGCGCGCAGGCCCAGCAGGCGCTGACCTCGATCGCCAATGAGCTGGAGCGCGCGCTCGGCAGCCTGATCATGGAAGACCTCGTGCAGGTCTACCGGCGCGGCAGCTGGCTGGAGGTCGAGATCAAATCCGACATGCTGTTCGGCTCCGGCTCGGCGGCGCCGCGTCCGGACGCCGCCGCCGCGGTTGCGCGGGTGGCGCGCGTGCTCAGCACTGCCCCGAACCTGATCCGCATCGAAGGCCATACCGACGATCGCCCGATCGCCAGCCTGGTCTTTCCCAGCAACTGGGAGCTCTCCGCGGCGCGCTCGGCCAGCATCGCGCGGGTGCTCACCGCCAACGGCGTCGCCCCCGGCCGGCTCACCGTGGTCGGCTTTGGCGAACATCAGCCGATCGCCGACAACGTCAGCGAGGCCGGCCGCAACAGCAACCGCCGGGTGGTGCTGGTGATCCTCGCCGGTGGCCCCGACGGCGACCCGCTGGGGCCGCCGACCCAAGCGGGAGACGCCTGACCCATGCGCACCTGGTGTATCGCCAATCAAAAGGGTGGCGTCGGCAAGACCACCTCCACGCTGGCCATTGGCGCCTGCCTCGCCGCGCGCGGGTTTCGCACGCTGCTGGTCGACCTCGATCCGCACGCCTCACTGTCGCGCTGGCTGGAGGTTCCCGAAGAACCCAGCCCGGTCGGCGTCTATGAGCTCTTCACCGAAAGCCCGCCGCCGCTGGTGACCCTGAGCCGGCCGAGCGGCCAGGCCGGTCTCGATCTTCTGCCCGGCCAGCCGGCGCTGGCCACGCTGGAGCGCCAAAGCGCCAGCCGCCAGGGCCTGGGCCGGGCGCTGGTGCGCGCGTTTGCCGGCCAGCACCGCTACGACTACGCCCTGCTCGACTGCCCGCCCACCCTCGGCGTGCTGATGGTGGCCGCACTGGCGGCCGCCGATGCCCTGATCATCCCCACCCTGACCGAACCGCTGGCCCTGCACGGCTTGAGCGCGATGCTGCGCACCGCCGATATGGTGCAGCGCTCGCGCGGCGCGCCGGTGCCCGCGTGGATCGTGCCCACCCTGTACGACAAGCGCACCCGCGCCGCCTGCGACAGTCTGGCGGAGCTGCGCTCACGCCACGGCAGCGCGGTCTGGGACGAAGAGATCCCGGTCGACACCCGTCTGCGCGAGGCCAGCCGTCAGGCCCTCACCCCGCAGGCGATGGACGCCGGCGCCCGCGGCGCCAGCGCCTATACCCGCCTCACCGACTGGCTGCTGCGCAGCGAGCTGCAGGCGGCCAACCCTCCCCAAGCGAGCGCACAGTCATGAGCGGCACGCCGATACTCGACGACTACTTCGACGCCCTGCTCGGCGACGGCGCCGATGCGCAGCCCAAACAGGGCGCTGCGCCCGCTGCGGCCACCGCACGCGCGGGCCGCGCAGCCGAGGCTGCGGGCAAACAGGGTTCGGCGGCCGTCATCGAACCGGCGACAGCAGCACGATCCCCCGCGCAGACAGTCGCGCCGCAGCCGGCCGAGCCGGTCAGCCTGCTGGACGAACTTGAAGCCGTGTTCGAACAGGCCCACGCCGAGGCCAAGGCCGGCGGCGTGTTCGAACAGACGGCGGCTGGCATTACGCCGCCTAAGCAGGAGCTTGAGGATCTTGAGGCGGCATTCGACGCCGCGGCGGCGGCCGCCCTGCAGGCGCGGCGGAATGGCGACTCGGTTCCGCCGGAGGGCCCGGCACAGGTGCCGCTGCCCGGTCCGGCGCTGGCGCCACCGACCGAAGGCCTGCTGAAGCCCCAGCTGCTGCGCCGCGGTGAAGCCGTGAAGCGCCGGCTGGCGTGGCGCCGTGATCAAGACGAAGCCGGACACAATGCGCCGCCGGTGGAGAAAATCCAGCGCTGGCTGCGCTTCCAGCTGGCCGGCCAAAGTTATGCCGTCGAACTGCTGCGGGTGCAGGAGGTGCAGCGGGTGCCGGACATCCTGCCGGTGCGCGGTGCCGCCAGCCACGTCGTCGGCGTCATGAACCTGCGCGGCCAGATCATCGCCGTGGTCGATCTCGCCCTCTGCATGGGCCTGCCCAGCGAAGCGCTCAGCGAGGCCTCGCGGGTGATCGTGCTGGAGACCCCGCAGGAAACGGTCGGCCTGCTGGTGAGCGCGGTAGCGGAAGTCATTTCGCTGGCAGAGCGCGCCATCGAAAACCCGGTCAACACGTTCCCGGCGCTGCCCAAGGAGGCGCTGATCGGCATCGCCCGACACGGCAGCGGCATGAGCGTGCTGCTCGACACCAGCGTATTCCTGAAATGACGGCGGCTCGTCCCGCGCTGAGCCAGCGCGTCGTGAAGCCGACGCCGGCGCCACGGCATGCGGCTTGCCTCAGAGCTGGCTACACGGCCCCGTCCGCAGGGCCTTCCCACACATCGCACCCCAAGGCCCCCTCATGAGCACCGTCGAGATTCCCGCCGATCTAGGCATCGAAGCCGCCGAGCCGCTGCAGGCCACGCTGCGCGCGTCGCTCTTGAAAAAAGCTGCAGTTCAACTCGACGTGAGCCAAGTCAACCGTCTGCACGCGGCTTCGCTGCAGGTGCTGGCCGCGCTGTTCAAGCAGCGCAGCGCCGCCGGGCTGAAAACCCATCTGCAGAAACCCTCGGACGAATTCAAGTCGGCGGCCCGCATCAGCGGCCTGAGCAGCCTGTTCGGCCTGACCCACCCTTAAGGCTTACGGAGTACGCAACATGAGCGATGCACGCATATTGGCAGTCGATGATTCCGCCTCGATGCGGCAGATGGTCGCGTTTGCCCTGCGCTCGGCCGGCTGGGAGGTTGAAGAGGCCGAAGACGGAGTGATCGCGCTGGACAAGGCCAAGGCCGGGAAATTCAGCTGCGTAGTGGCCGACGTGAACATGCCCAACATGGACGGAATCACCTTGATCCGCCATCTGCGGCAGCTGCCCGACTACAAGTTCACGCCGCTGCTGATGCTCACCACCGAGGCGGGCATGGAAAAGAAGCAGGAAGGCAAGGCCGCCGGCGCCACCGGCTGGATTGTCAAACCTTTCGACCCCGACCAGCTGATCGCGACCATTCGAAAGGTGATGGGCTAGACGCCAACGCGTCGCCCTGCCCTGCCCTGCGGCGCGCCAGCGCCGGGTATCAGCACAACATCCGAGGCCGTCATGCCCATCGACATGAAACAGTTCCAGGGCGTTTTCTTCGCCGAGAGCCGGGAAGGCCTCGACGCGATGGAATCCGGTCTGCTCAGCCTGGAATCGGCGGGCAGCAATCCCGAAACAATCAACACCATCTTTCGCGCCGCTCATTCAATCAAGGGCGGTGCGGCGACCTTCGGCTTCGCGGCGGTCACCCACACCACGCACCTGCTGGAGACCCTGCTCGATCAGGTGCGCGGCGGCAAGCGTGAGATCAACCCGGAATTCTCCGACGCGCTGCTGGCCTCGGTCGACGTGCTGCGCGAGCTGCTGGTTTCGGCTGAGACCGGCGACCCCGAAGACTCGACGTCCAGCGACGCGCTCAACCAGCGCCTGACCGCCATCCTCAACAGCGGCGGCGCAGCGAAGGCTGCCCCGTCGGCCGCACCGGCGGCAGATGCACAAAGCGCCGCACCGGCTGCTGCGTCGACCGGCTGGCGAGTCAAATTCGCGCCGCACCCGAACCTTTTCATCACCGGCAACGACCCGCTGCGCATCCTGCGCGAGCTCGACCGCCTGGGCGAGATGAAAATTGAGTGCGACAGCAGCAGCTTGCCGACGCTGGACGCGCTCGAATCCTCCAGCTCATTTTTGAGCTGGACTCTCGAGCTGCCGGCCAGCGTCAAGCAGGCGCTGATTGCCGACGCATTCGCCTGGGTCGAAGACGAATGCGACCTCAGTATCGAAGCGATCGAAGCGGCGCCGGCGTTGGCCGCCGCTGCCAAACCGGTCGTCAGCGCGGCCGCCCCTGCGGCGGCACGCGCCAACATCGTGGCGCTGCCCGCCGCCGCCGATCGCAAGCAAATCAGTAAGGTCGAAACCGGCAAGCCTGCGGCGAAAGCCGATCGCGGCAGCGTCGAAGCCGCCGACAGCTCGATCCGGGTCAGCGTTTCCAAGGTCGACGCGCTGATCAACCTGGTCGGCGAGCTGGTCATCACCCAAGCCATGCTGCGCCAGCAAGCCAACAGCCTGGATCCAGCCCAGCACGAAAAGCTGCTGAACGGCCTGACCCTGCTCGACCGCAACACCCGCGACCTGCAGGAAGCGGTGATGAGCACCCGCATGCTGCCGGTCGAGTTCGTGTTCTCGCGCTTCCCGCGAATGGTCCGCGATCTGGCCGGCCGGCTCGGCAAGAAGGTCAACCTGCGCACCAGCGGTGAGGGTACCGAGCTCGACAAGGGCGTGATCGAACGCATCGTCGACCCGCTGGTGCATCTGGTCCGCAACTCGGTCGACCACGGTTTGGAGACCCCGGACATCCGCGAGGCCGCCGGCAAGGACCCCACCGGCACCGTCGAACTCAGCGCCTCCCACCAAGGCGGCCACATCGTCATCGAGATCACCGACGACGGCCGCGGGCTGAACCGCGAACGCATCCTCAGCACGGCCATTGACCGCGGCCTGCCGACCTACGACGGCATGCCCGATAGCGAGGTCTGGAAGCTGATATTCCACCCGGGCCTGTCGACCGCCGACGAGGTGACCGATGTCTCCGGCCGCGGTGTCGGCATGGACGTGGTCAGGTCCAACATCAGCGAACTCGGCGGCGAGATCGATATCGAGAGCCACCCCGGCGAAGGCACCCGCGTCACTATCCGGCTGCCGCTGACCCTGGCCATCCTCGACGGCATGAGCGTCGCGGTCGGCGGCGAAACCTTCGTGCTGCCGCTGGGCTATGTGATCGAGGCGATGCAGCCGGACCTTGAGGAAATCCGCAGCGTGCACGGCAGCGGCAAGGTGCTGAAGGTCCGCGGCGACTACCTGCCGCTGATCAACCTGGCCGAGTTCTACCGCTTGGGCGAACCGCGGATGGATGACAACAGTCTGGTGGTGGTGGTGGAGGGCGGCGGCCGCAAGCTGGCACTGGTGGTTGATGAACTGCTCGGCCAGCAGCAGGTGGTCGTCAAGAATCTTGAGGCCAACTATCGGCGCATCCCGGCGGTGTCCGGCGCCACCATCCTCGGCGACGGCCGGGTCGCGCTGATCGTCGACGTCGGCGGGCTGGTGCGGGCCTTGGCGGCCACGGCGACGGCGGCGTGAGAAAGCACCCGCGCAGGACCAAGCAATAGACACGGCGGACGCGGTAGACGACGGGCAGGCGACGCTAGCAAGCATCACAACCTGGCGGTGTCCCAACGCGACGAAATGACTCCGCAGAGCGCCGCCCAAGTCAACGAGGCGATGGGCTCCGCGCGCAGCCTGAAAAACCAAGCGCGCAGCCTAATCGAAGCGGCGCCCGCCTTCCGCCTCAAAGCCGAGACTCAATCGGCCCCTGGAGAAAACCATGAGCACCCAACTCGCAACAGCCCGCACCAGCGCCAGCGCCAGCGCGCACGGCGATGCGTATTACGACGCCCACGCCAACGTCGGCGACGAATACCTCACCTTCAGCCTGGGCGATGAGGACTACGCGGTCGACATCCTCAAAGTGCAGGAAATCCGCGGCTACGAGAACGTCACCCGACTGCCGGACTCGCCCGAGTTCATCAAGGGCGTCATCAACCTGCGCGGCGTGATCGTTCCGATCGTTGACCTGCGCATCAAGTTCGCGCTCGGCGAGGCGCACTACGACGCGCTGACGGTGATGATCATCCTCAACATCGGCAGCCGCATCATCGGCATCGTGGTCGACCGCGTCTCCGATGTGGTCCGGCTGCCGGCCGACGAGATCAAGCCTTCACCGGACCTAGGAGGCAGCGTCGACACCCGCCACCTCAGCGGAGTCGCGACCGTAGCCGAGCGCATGCTGCTGCTGCTCGACATCGAACGCATGCTGCTCAGCGGCGATATGGCGCTGACCGACGCAGAGGCCTGAAGCACACGGGAGCCAGGAGCGCAGCGCAAGGCATCGACGCGTGCCGGAGAGCGCTGGTGCAGATTGGCGCTGATAGATGAGCGTCGACATGGACTGCGCTGACGTGGGTCATCGTTGACGAAGGTTGGCGCTGAAGTAGGTTGGCGCTGAGCGCGGCAGCGAAGCGGGTCGCTTTGGAGCTGCCGGTGGCAGCTCCAGACCCGAAGAGCCCGAGCGAAGCAGCGAAGCGGGTTGCTTTGGAGCTGCCGGTGGCAGCTCCAGACCCGAAGAGCCCGAGCGAAGCGAAGGCAGAACATCTACCCTCGCCGCACGCCCCGACCGCTCCGACGTTGGGCTTCGCCTTCGGCTCAACCCAACCTACAAGAGCAGTTGCGCGGCGCCGCGTCGACGCGCGCAGATTGGCGTTGACGCAGGTTGGCGCTGACGCAGGTTGAAGCTGACGAAGGTCGGCGCTGAAGTAGGTTGGCGCTGAGCGAAGCAGCGAAGCGGGTCGCTTTGGAGCTGCCGGTGGCAGCTCCAGACCCAAAGAGCCCGAGCGAAGCAAAGGCAGAACACCAACCCTCGCCGCAAGCCCCGACCGCTGCGACGTTGGGCTTCGCCTTCGGCTCAGCCCAACCTACAAGAGCAGTAGCGCGGCGCCGCGTCGACGCGCGCAGACTGGCGTTGACGCAGGTTGGCGCTGACGTAGGTCGAAGCTGACGACGGTTGGCGCTGAAGTAGGTTGGCGCTGAGCGCAGCAGCGAAGCGGGTCGCTTTGGAGCTGCCGGTGGCAGCTCCAGACCCGAAGAGCCCGAGCGAAGCAAAGGCAGAACACCAACCCTCGCCACCAGCCCCGACCCTTCCGCCGTTGGGCTTCGCCTGCGGCTCAGCCCAACCTACCAAAGCAGGCGCGCGGCGAGGCGCTGTCGATCAATGCTGCGGCATGCGCCTTGCTTGGTTAGAGGGACTCCATCAAACGGTTTGTCGCCATGTCGATCGTCCTTTCCGGCCCCAAACGCTCCAGCTCGTCGCGCGCCCAGGAAGAGGCCAACGAAAGCCGGCGCGAGTTCCTCACCTTTCGGCTGGGCCAGCAGGAGTTCGGAGTCGACATCCTGAAGGTGCAGGAGATCCGCGGCTACGAGGGCGTCACCCGCATTCCCGATACGCCGGAGTACATCAAGGGCGTCATCAATTTGCGCGGCGCGGTGGTGCCGGTGGTCGATATGCGCCTGAAGTTCAAGCTGGAGGCGCAGTACGACGCCTTCACCGTAATGATCGTGCTCAACATGGCCAGCACCGTGGTCGCCATTGTGGTCGATGGCGTCTCCGACGTAAGTGCATTTACCGACAGCCAGCTCAAGCCGCCACCGGAATTCGGCCGCGGCGTCGATGCCCGCTTTCTGAACGGTATCGGCATGGTCGGTGAGCGCATGGTGCTGCTGTTGGACATCGACGAAATGCTGCGTGCCGAAGTCATGAGCCTGGTCGCCGCCGCAAACTGAAACCGTGCAGTTGAATCGCGCGCCGAGCGCGCGCGACAATCGATTGTCACTCAGTAAAACAGCCAGCATGTTCATGGCCCAAGCAGCTGCACAAGGTATACGACGCCTGCCTGTGCGGGCGCACACATCGCTCAATCGGCTGCCGGCGGAGTGTCGAACGCCGGCTGAAATCTCTCGCCGACCGCGACGCAGTCGGCGTGCTGCTGTCCCGAGCAGCTGCACCGAGGTATGCGACGCCTACCTGTGCGGGCTCACGCATCGCCCAATCGGCTGCCGGCGATTTGTCGAACCACGGTTAAAATCTCTCGCCGACCGCTACGCAATTCCAGCGCTGGCCGGCCTCGAGATCCGAGATCTGGGCACAAAGCGATCGAGCGGCCAGTGACGAGCGCCGTCAGCACGATGCGGGTTGTGCGCCAGGCGCAGTGCCGTCCTCCTGCACAAGCGCACAAACGAGTCTCGCAGACAGTCGAGTCACCGAACGGTTGGCTCAGCCACGCTAATTCAAGCGCACAACCGTGCAGGCTGGCAGCGATCCGCCGCGCGACCGGTTCGGGTGCAGATGGCCTATGCGCAGAAAGCCTCTGCGCAAAATCAGACTTCGCATAGAGAGCTTTTCCGCTGGGCCGAAGGCGTTGTGTTTCTGCGAGCCGACCGCCACAACACCACGCGCAGTCCAGCGCAGACGCGATTGCAGATCGGTCGGGCAGGCCACGGGGCCGGCCGCACGACCGGCCCGAGACGCGCCAAGCGTCGCCCGCGAACTACAGCTTGAAGTCGATCCGTCGCTTGACCCGCGACTCAACTGCCGCACCGCCTTCGGTCGCCGGGTTGAAGGTCCAGCGGCGCACCGCGGACACCGCCTCACGCTCGAACACGCGGACAGGTTGCGCATCCAGCACGTTGACGCCGCTGACCTTGCCGTCGGCACCGATCACGAACTCGATCTCGACAAAGCCTTCAGTGCCGCGGCGGGCTGCTTCCTGCGGGTAGTTGGGCGGGTCGGTCTTGATCGGCGTGGCCGGGCCGGCCACCGCGATGGCGGGGCTGGCGATGCTGAAGGCGAAGGCCAGCGGCAGGGCGAACATCAGGGAACGGGCCAACGGTGAGAAGTCGGTGGGGCGCATGGGGCGTCTCCGGTGCGATAGCCAATAGGAACGATGGAACTCGCGGCGACACGCAGCGCGTCAGTCAGCGAGCGCTCGCTTGAAAGTGCGAACAGCGTGCTCGGTGCAATGCGCGTACCGCGCCGGGCGAGTCGGGATGTCGACGGATCGTCATCGCGGCGGGCATGGCGTTTGCAGCCTGACCGCGGCATCACGCGGCGGCCCTGCGCGAGGGCCAGCCCGAATTCACTTCGGGCGCGGCCCGGGCTGACAAAGCTGGGATGACTGTGTTTAGACCTTCCTTAACTCCACTTCGACCCGATCAAGAGCGAGCCTTCCGATGAGACTACTCCAAGTGCTGATCCAGCTGGCGCGCCCCTCCACACGGCTGATGGATCGCCTGAGCCTGAACGCGAAACTCGGCCTGATCGCGGCGGGATTCATCGCCGCCGCCCTGCTGGTGTCGATCCTGCTCGTGCATCGGATCAATATCGAAGTGGACCTGCTGACCCAGCAGGACCACGGCCAGCGGGCGGTGAAAGCCGCGCTCGAACTGATGGACCAGAGTGCCCGCCACGACTTGGCGATGCAGAGCGCGCGCCGCGGCGACGCCAGCGCCGATGTCGCGTCGATCAGCCTCGCTGTGCAGCAGAATCAGGCCAAGCTCGCGGAAGCCATAACGCTGACCCAGCCCACCGAGGCCATCACCGCGCTTTCCGGCGAACTCGATGGCCATCTGGCCAGCGCCCGCGAGGAGGTCAACGACGCCAATGATTCGATGCAGCGCCACCTTCGCGCCTCGACCACCGCCACCGAGTTGATCAGCCGCATCGCCGAGCACACCGGGCTTAAACGAGTGCGCGACCTGCATACCTACCTGCTGGCATCGATCGCGATAAGCGACTTGCCGCTGCTGCAGGATCGCTCGTTCCGCCTGCGCGGGCTGGGCGCGCTGGTGATCGACAGCGGCGCGGTCTGGATTGAAGACCGCATCGATATCGTTGCCGCCACGCGCGACCTGGACAGCGCCAAAATCGAGCTGGCCCGCGCGGTGCAGCGACTCGACGAATACGAGCCCGAAGCTGTTGCCGAACTCGAAGCCCTGACCACCCGGGTGACCGTTTCCATTGAAGCCCTGCGCGACCGCATCCAGACCGAGCTCCTCGACGCCGAAGAAATCAGCATGGATCCCGTGGTGCTGGACGCGCTCAGCAGCGACGTGGTGGAGGCGATCGCGGCGACTGACGGCGCAGTGACCGGCCTGCTCGACAAGCGCATGGCTCACCGCCTGGCCGCGCTGGAGCGCGAGCGGCTGCTGATCATCGGCGCCGCACTGCTGGCGCTGCTGACTGCCGCCTATCTTTTTATCGGATTTACCCAGAGCGTCGGCACTGCGGTGCGGGCAATTGCAGCGGCGGTGAGCGACCTAGCGCGCGGGGTGTTCCCCGACAAAATCGAAGTCAGCACCCGCGATGAGCTGCGCATGATTGCCAACGCACTCGAAGACGTCGGCCAGTCGGTCCGACTCTTTGCCGTGGCACAAACTGAAATGGCCGATCAACACTCCGCGGGGCTGATCAGCTATCGCATGGACGCCACCGCGTTTGAGGGCGAATATCGGCGCCTGGTAGAGGGCGTCAACGAACTGGTGGCGGCGCCGATTGCGATCAACGCAGAGGCCACCGCACTGATGCTGAAATACGGCAACGGCGACCTGAGCGAGGACATGCGCGAGCTGCCCGGCGAGCGTCGCGCGCTGACCGAAGCGATGCGCACCACCAAGACCAACCTCGCGGCGATGAGCGCAGAGATCCAGCGCCTGGTGGGCGCCGCCAACAGCGGCGACTTCTCCGCGCGCGGCGACAGCGAGCACTTCCAGTACGAATTCCGGCGCATGGTCGAGAGCATGAACGCGCTGATGCAGGTGACCGACACCGGCCTGCGCGACGTCAACCGCGTGCTCGAAGCGCTGGCCCGTGGCGACCTCACTGAAACCATCCAGGTCGAGTACCGCGGCCAGTTCGATGCGATGAAGCAGGCCGCCAACATCACCGTCAACTCCTTGGGTGAACTGATCGGCCAGGTGAAAGAAGCCACCGATTCGATCAACACGGCCGCACGCGAAATTTCGGCCGGCAATGCCGATCTCTCAGCGCGCACCGAAACCCAGGCGGCCTCGCTGGAGGAAACCGCCAGCAGCATGGAGGAGCTCACCTCCACCGTGCGCCAGAACGCCGAAAACGCGCGCTCCGCCAATCAGCTGGCGATCGGCGCCGGCGAATTCGCCGAGAAGGGCGGGCAGGTGGTCGGCGAAGTGGTCACCACCATGGGCGACATCGACGCCGCCTCGCGCAAGATCGTCGACATCATCAGCGTGATCGACGGCATCGCCTTCCAGACCAATATCCTCGCGCTGAATGCAGCGGTGGAAGCGGCGCGCGCCGGCGAACAGGGCCGCGGCTTCGCCGTGGTCGCCTCGGAGGTGCGCTCGCTGGCGCAGCGCTCGGCCGGTGCAGCGAAAGAGATCAAGAGCCTGATCGGCGACACCGTGGACAGAATCGCCAGGGGCAGCGCCCTGGTCGATTCCGCCGGCAAGACCATGGCCGAGATCGTGACCTCAGTAAAGCGCGTCACCGACATCATGGGCGAGATCTCCGCGGCTTCGGCCGAGCAGAGCTCAGGCATCGAGCAGGTCAACTCCACCGTCACCCAGATGGACGAAGTCACTCAGCAAAATGCCGCTCTGGTCGAAGAAGCCTCGGCCTCGGCGCGCGCGCTGGAAGACCAGGCCGTGACCCTGGCCGATTCGGTGTCGCGCTTCAAGCTGCTGGCGCGCTCCGAGGCGCAGGCTCCGGCCGCGGCCAAACCCCGCCCGGGCCTATCGACTTCAAGCTCAGCTCGCCCGGCCGCTCACGCAGCTGCAGCCAAGCCGAAAGCAAGCGCAACCCGCCCTGCACAGCTGCGAGATGCGGAGCGTGCAGCCCACTCGGCTACGCCGAAGTTGGCCTCGGTTCCTGCAGCGACCGCCAAGCCCATACGTTCGCCGACAGCGAATGTCGCCGCGCGCGGCGGCGCTGCTCCCAAAAGCACGCCGGCCGAAGACGATATGGAATGGACTGAATTCTGATTCTGAGAACACCCCAAAACGGGCCCGCGCCGGCGCGCAGGGCGCGTTGCGACGCCGATGTACCTCAGCACCCTCGATGGAATTCCCTCGACGCACCGTCAGCTCCTGAGGGTTGAGGCTGCAGGAGTCAGGCCAATCGGAACAGAACATCAATGCAAAAACGCAGGCTGGAAGCTGGCGCGTCACGCTCGGCCGTCAGCACCAATGCGCGCAGCACAGACGCAGACCCAGCGGCGTCGCCTGGCACCGACCAAGCCCAATTGAACAACATGCCTCCGCGTGCTGAGTCGAAACGCATCGCGGCATAGGGACCACTCAGCCATGCACCAGATGAATTCCGTCCTGTATCGCGCGGTGCGGCCCGCAGCCCGACTGATCGATAGACTCGGTTTCAAGAGAAAGCTCATGTTGCTTGGCAGCGTTTTCGTAGCGGTCGTCCTGGCCCTCGCCGCGCTGCTGGTGCCCACCCTGCTCAAGGACATCAGATTCGTCGAGCTTGAACTGGCGGGCGTAGGTGGACAGACCGGCGTGCTGAAGCTGCTGCAGGCCATCGAACTGCACCAGCGCGGCGACTTCGAAGGTGCCGCTGCGCGTTGGCGCGAGGCCGATACCGAAACGACTCGATGGATTGGAGCTGAAGGCGCGCAGCTCGAACTGCAGGACAGCTGGAACGCCACACGGCAGTCGCTTGCGCCCGTACTTTCTCCCAGCGGCGGCGCGGAACTGGCGTCTTACCGCGACGCCAGCCAGCGCGTGGTGCGTCACTCGGAGGCGGTCGCAGACCGCTCCAACCTCACCCTTGATCCCGTGCTCGACACCTACATGCTGATGTACGCAAACGTGACCCTGCTGCCGCAGATCCGCTCCGAGCTCAGCCATCTTGCGACACCGCGGACAAGCGATTTACCCGAGGAATCTGCAGTGTCGGCGCGCGTTCTCACGCTGCACGCCGATCGACTGCAAGCGGGCATGCTGGCCGTGCTGGGCGAAGCGGCCACGGACCGGCAATCGCTGGCGGGTGCTTTCGAGAATCTGCAGGAACGACTCTCGGCGCTCATCACCTCCGGCGCCGATGCGTCCCTTGCGAATGCAGCGATCGCGCCGCTGGATGCCACATTCGAGGCAGCCCGAGCGCTGCTGCAGTCGGAACTCGAAGCGCGTTTGGCCACGCATGAGCGAGCGCTGTGGATCACCGTGCTCTCAATCGCAGCCGGGATCGCCCTCACGCTGTATTTCTTCTTCGGTTTTACCCGCTCACTTGCAGCCACTCTTCGGGGCCTTTCCCGCGCATCCTCGGATCTCGCGCACGGGCTTTTTCCCGAGCGAATTGACCTGCAGTCGCAGGACGAGCTGCAGCACATCGCCGACGAGCTCTCCAGAGTCACCGGCGTCCTCAACCGCTTTTCCGCAGAACAGCAGCGCATGTTTGAACAGCATCAGCTGGGCAACGTCAGCCACCGTATTGACGACCAGAAGTTCGAAGGTGCGTATCAGGTCATTGCAAAAGGTGTGAACGATCTGGTGGCCTCGCATATCGCGGTGAAACGGCGAATTGTGGAGGTCGCAAGCGCCTACGCCAGCGGTGACTTCCGCGAATCAATGGATCGTCTTCCGGGCGATGAAGCGGAGATCTCGCTGACCATGGACGCGGTGCGCGATAGCCTCAAGCTGATTGAGCGGGAGATCACCCGCCTTGGCGATGCCGCTGAACGCGGCGAGCTGGACGCACGCGGGGAAGAGCAGCTCTTCCGCTTTGGGTTCCGCAGCATGGTGGAGGGCCTGAACCGCGTCATGGCAACTACGGCGGGCGGAGTCGATGCGGTCACTCAACTATTGACGGCGGTCGCCCAAGGTGACTTGGGTGCGCATATGCAGGGCGAATTCCGCGGCCGTTTTGCCGAGCTGCAAGACGTAGGCAACAGGTGCGTTGATCAGCTGCGCGGCATCGTCGAGCAGATCCAGGCGAGCGCGAACCAGGTCCGCCAAGGCGCGGCCGAAATCGCCTGCGGCAACGCCGACCTGTCGTCTCGCACCGAGCAGCAGGCCGCTGCGCTGGAGGAGACTGCCGCCAGCATGGAGGAGCTCACCTCCACCGTCCGCGGCAACGCTGCCAACGCCCGCTCTGCCAATCAGCTCGCCATCGGGGCTGGAGAAGTCGCCGAGCGCGGCGGCAGCGTTGTCCGCCAGGTCATTGACACCATGGGGCAAATCAATGCCCAGTCGAGGAAAATTGAAGACATCATTGGCGTGATCGACGGCATTGCGTTCCAGACGAACATCCTGGCGCTAAACGCCGCCGTCGAGGCCGCCCGCGCCGGCGAGCAGGGCCGCGGCTTTGCGGTGGTTGCAGGCGAAGTGCGCGTGCTGGCGCAGCGCTCGGCGGCGGCCGCTCGGGAGATCAAGAGCCTGATTTCTGAAACCGTCGACAGGGTCGGCTCGGGCACACAGCTGGTCGGCTCAGCCGGCAGCACCATGGCCGAAATCCAAACTGCAGTGAAGCGCGTTACCGACATCATGAGCGAGATCAGCGCGGCTTCCGCCGAACAAACCATCGGGATTGAACAGGTCAGCGCAACCGTCACTCACATGGACGAGGCCACGCAGCAGAACGCTGCGATGGTGGAGGAGGCGACTGCCGCAGCGCGCACGCTGGAAGATCAGGCCAACCGCCTGTCAGAAGCGGCGGACCGCTTCCGGCTCTGAAGCGACCGCGCGGGCCGCGGCGTAATCCCGGCATCGCCCCACGGCACACGGCTTGCTGCGCTTGAGGGATGCCGCGGCCGTTTGCCGCAAACTGAAACCATCCTGAGGGCCGATGAGCAGCGAGACCACACAGGGCCAGCGTGAATTCGAGTTTGTCGACCGCGACTTTCGACGCGTTTGCAGCCTGATTCACACCCATGCCGGCATCGCCTTGGCCGACAGCAAGCGCGACATGGTCTACAGCCGCCTCTCGCGGCGGCTGCGCGCGCTGGGGCTTGAAACCTTCGGGGACTATTTGAACTGGCTGGAGCGCGAAGGCAGCGACGAATGGCAGAGCTTCGTCAATGCGCTGACTACCAACCTGACCAGTTTCTTCCGCGAAGAGCACCACTTCGAGCATCTGCGGCAGCTGCTTCCAAAGCTGCGCCAGGGCAGCGCCAAGCTGCGCATCTGGTGCTCGGCGGCCTCGACCGGCGAGGAGCCTTACTCGATCGCGATCACCGCCTGCGAAGCGTTTGGCAGCCTGACGCCGCCGGTCGAGATTATCGCCACCGATATCGATACCGCGGTGCTGGCGACCGCCCAGCGCGGGGTGTATCCGCTGGAACGGATTGAACGCCTGTCGCAGGAGCGCCGACGCGCCTACTTTCAGCGCGGCACCGGCAGCAACGACGGCATGGTTCGGATCAATCCGGCGCTGCAAGCCCTGATCAGCTTCTCGTCGCTGAACCTGCTCGACGAGCGCTATCCGATCAGCGGCCCGTTCGCAGCGATCTTCTGCCGCAACGTGATGATCTATTTCGATAAACCGACCCAGCGCGAGATTCTGGCTCGGATGAAACCGATGCTGGAGCCGTGCGGCCTGCTTTACGCCGGGCACTCCGAGAGCTTCTTCCACGCCGCTGACCTGTTCCGCAATCTCGGTCGCACGATCTATGCGCCCGTCGATGCAGGTGGAGCCTGCGCATGAGCGCACCCGCACAGGTGATCAAGGGCCCGCTGGCCTACTTCGACGTGCAGCTGCAGATGGATGCACTCAAGCTGATGCCCGCCGACTACGTTGTTACCGAGCGCAACATTGCGCTCTCCACCGTGCTTGGCAGCTGTGTCTCCGCCTGCATGCGCGATCCGGTGCTGCGGATTGGCGGCATGAACCACTTCATGCTGCCCGACGGCGGTGGCGACGACACCTCGGCGCGCTACGGCAGCTATGCGATGGAGCTGCTGATCAACGAGCTGTTGAAGAAGGGCGCGCGCCGCGAACGTCTGGAAGCCAAGGTGTTCGGCGGCGGCAACGTGCTGAAGAGCTTCACCGTGAACCCGGTCGGCACGCGCAACGCCGAATTTGTGATCGCCTACCTCAAGGCCGAGCGCATCCCGGTGCTGGCTCAGGACCTCGGCAGCATTTATCCGCGCAAGGTCTGGTTCGTTCCGGCCACCGGCAAGGTGCTGGTGCGACGCCTGCCGCACGCGCACGACACTACCGTCGCCAGCGAAGAAATCGCCTACCGCAATCGGCTGAAACAGCAGCCACCAGCGGGTGGCGTGGAGCTTTTCGACTAATGACCGTTCGAGTTTTGATCGTCGATGACTCCGCCCTGGTGCGCCAGGTGCTGACCCGCGTGCTGAGCGAAGACCCCGACATTGAGGTGGTCGGTGCCGCGCAGGACCCCTTCGTCGCCCGCGACATGATCAAGCAGCTCAACCCCGACGTGCTCACGCTCGACGTCGAGATGCCGCGCATGGACGGGCTGACCTTTCTGGAAAACCTGATGCGGCTGCGGCCGATGCCGGTGGTGATGGTGTCCTCGCTGACCGAAGCCGGCGCCGAAGTCACCCTCGACGCGCTCAGCCTCGGCGCCGTCGATTTCGTGACGAAGCCGAAACTCGAAGTTGCCAAAGGATTGACGGAATACGCCGAAGAACTCGCCGCCAAGGTCAAATTTGCCGCGCAGGCCCGGGTGCAGGCGCGCTCTGCTCCCGCCCGCGGCGCCGAACGCCCCAAAGCCCGCGGCGCGGCCGGCTTCCGCACCACCGACCGACTGATCGCAATCGGCGCCTCCGCCGGCGGCACCGAGGCGATCCGGGTCGTGCTCGAAATGATGCCGCCGGATGCCCCCGGCATCGTCATCACCCAGCACATCCCGGCCGAGTTCAGCCGCGCCTTTGCGCAGCGCATGAACCGCTGCTCGCCAATGGCCGTGTGCGAAGCCGAGGACGGCCAGCAGGTTATGCCGGGCTACGCCTACATCGCGCCCGGCGGCTACCACCTGCGGATCGAACGCAGCGGCGCACGCTGGCTGTGCCGGATCGGCAACGACGCCCCGGTCAGCCGACACAAGCCCAGCGTCGACGTGCTGTTCCGCTCGGTCGCGCAGGCCGCAGGCCGCAACGCGGTGGCGGCGATTCTCACCGGCATGGGCAACGACGGCGCCGCCGGCATGCTGGAAATGCATCAGCTCGGCATCCCGACGGTGGCCCAGGACGAGGCCACTTCAGTGGTCTGGGGCATGCCGGGTGCGGCAGTCAAGCTGGGCGGCGTCGACGAGATCCTGCCGCTGAACCGGATCGCCGGGCGCCTGCTGGACTGGGCCGCCGACGAGAGTCGTCGCCCGCCGGCGGCCTCAGGCTGAGCGCCCGATGAGGACTGTGGAACGGTCATTGCACGAGTGATCCCACAGACGACGCAGACGCAGCCGCATGCAAGCGCCTGTGCCCGCCGCCGCCAACCACTTGCACACCTGAGTCACAAGGGAAGCACCGAACATGCAAACCGGCATCTTGATCCGCATGGCGCCCGCGCTGCTGCTCAGCGTCGTCCACGTCATTGCCCAGTTCACGGACTGGCCGCAGGCCCTGGAGTTCGCCGTGCTGACCACGCTGTTCCTCGCCTGGGGCGCGTTCTTCTGGTGGTTCGCCCGCAACGGCCACGCGATGACGCCCGACGAGGTGCTGCTGGTGCGCGAGCAGGAGCAGCTGCTCGGCGAGCTCCGCGAATTCGTCAGTCGCGAAGTCAGCGGCACCCAGCAGGAGATCCAGCGCACGCGCGCCCTGCTCAACCAGTCGATCGGCAAGCTCGCCGACAGCTTTCAGTCGATGAACAAAACCGCAAGACATCAGACCCAGACGCTGGCGAAGATCGTCGACCGCAACGGCGACGGCAACAGCGTCGATGTCCGCCGCTTCGCCTCAGAGGCCAGCCGCCACATGGGCGAGCTGACCACGGCGCTGGAGCAGGTCAGCGAGCAAAGTTTGGTGACGGTCAGCCATATCGACACCATGGCCTCCCACCTCGAGGGCATTTTCTCCCTGCTTGAGGACGTCAAATCAATTGCAGATCAGACCAATCTGCTGGCCCTGAACGCCGCCATCGAAGCCGCACGCGCCGGTGAGGCCGGGCGAGGCTTTGCGGTGGTCGCAGACGAGGTGCGCAGCCTGTCGGAGCGCTCGACCAGCTTCAACGAGCAGATCCGCAAGCTGGCCCACAGCTCCAAGGAGGCCGTGCACAAGGTGCGCGACACGGTGTCGAACATGGCCACGCGCGACCAGAGCCGCAGCAACCAGGCCAAGCAGGAGGCGGCCAAGCTGTTTGCCCAGGTGGAGTCCATCAACGAAAGCCTGGCGGCGGGTATCAGCGAAGTCGCCAGCAGCGCCAAGGTGATCGATCAGTCGGTGGCTGAGGCGGTGCGATCGCTGCAGTTCGAGGACATCGTGACCCAGGCCCTGGGCGCCGCCGAAAAGCACCTAGCGCGCCTGGAAGCCATCAACCGCGACGCCACCGGACTGCAGCAGCAGCTAAGCAGCGCCGGCGGCGGCAACAGCCGCGGCAAACTCGAAGCCCTGAACGCCCTGCACAAGCGCGTGCGTGAGCTGCGCGACAGCTGGCAGCCGGTGGCGCACAAGCCGGTCTCTCAGACCGACATGGCCGCAGGCGGCGTCGACCTGTTTTGATTCTCGGTCGCTGGGAATCGGGAATCGGGAGTTGGGAATCGCGGAGCGTGAATCGAGAATCGAGACAGCTTCGCCGGCACGAGCGCCGGTCAAGCCGCGCGGCAGGCGGCCGCTGCGCGCGAGGGTGCTAGCCTTTCGCAGGACTCGACCCGACGCCCCAACGTATGCCTGATGATCGCACCAACGACGTAGCCGCCCGTCTAGTTCAGCTGATCGCGCTGGATGAGGCCGAGCGCAGGCGCATCGCGCACGAACTCCACAGCGAGATCGGCCAGGATCTGACCGCCGCCCTGCTGACCCTGCAGTTCTTTGCCGAAGGCGGGCTGCCTGCGGATGAAATCGAAGGCGTCGTCGAGGCGCTGCGCGGCGCGCTGGAGCGGGTCCGCGCGCTGTCGCTGCGGCTGCGCCCGCCGCTGCTCGACGAGATCGGCTTGGAGGCCGCTGTCCGCTCAACGCTGGAACCCCTGGCTGCGGCCGGCGGGTTCTCGATCGAACTCACGGCCCGCAATCTGCCGGAACCGCCTCCGCCGGCCGCCGGCATCTGCGCCTTCCGCGCACTGCAGGACATGGCGCTCAAAGCGCCCCGTGGCGCCAATTTCCGAATCGAACTGCGCGGCCTGCAGGGCGGCCTGCAGCTACGCGTGGAGGCGTCCGACGGCGCCAGCGCTGCGGTCGAAGCCTTTGAGCAGCGCCTTTGCGGAACCGGCGCGCAGCGTGTGGAGGACGGCGGCGAGCGCTGGCTCGCCTTCGAAAGCCCGCCGACTGCGACTGCGCCTGCGATCGCGCCCACAGCAGACTGACGCAGCGTTCGCGCTGGTGAGCCACACGATGGCTCTTGGAATCGGGCGCAGCGGTGTGGACCGGGCCCGCTTCAGTGCAAATCGAGGCGCGCCGCGCAGGCCGCAGCGAAGGCCCAACCGTCGCCGTGGGGCTACCGCTAATGCCCGACTCCAGGCCGCAGTGCCGCTGAGGGGCAGGTGAGGCCGGAACCTGGTCAAGCCCAGCCAACAGGCGGTCCGTCTGAGATTCAGCGCCCACCCGCTCGTCTGGAAAGGCTCAGACAAGTGAAGCCCTGAACAAAGCCACCCTGGCTTCATCATTCCCCGCCGCGCCCGAAGTGGATTCGCCCATGTCTTCACTTGATCAGCCACGTGCGCGGCTGATTCGCGGGCGAATGCGATGCGCTCCGCGCGCCACGCGGGACGCGGGACGCGCGGAGCGCGGGAACCTCGGTAAATCAAAGCGTGGCTAAGTGCCGCAGACTCGAAAATCCTCGACTGTCGAGCCAAGGAAAACCGCTGCAAGCAACTGGTATTTGTGGTGGGCCCACCAGGATTCGAACCTGGAACCAAGGGATTATGAGTCCCCTGCTCTAACCGTTGAGCTATAGGCCCGCCTGGGTTTTCACGCTTGATGCTCGCCGGGCCCGCCAAAACAAAGGGCCCGCTTGAGCGGGCCCTTAGATTGGCTGGGGGACTAGGATTCGAACCTAGATAGGCAGAGTCAGAGTCTGCAGTCCTACCGTTAGACGATCCCCCAAAATCCGGATCGCTCCTGCCGCGCGAGGGCGCCGAGGATACAGCAAAAGACTTAGCGCTTGGAGAACTGCGTCGCGCGGCGGGCCTTGTGCAGACCGACCTTCTTACGCTCGACCTCGCGGGCATCGCGGGTCATGAAACCGGCGCGGCGCAGCGGGATCTTCAGGCCCTCGTCGTACTCGACCAGAGCACGCGAGATGCCGAGGCGAATGGCGCCGGCCTGGCCGGTGGTGCCGCCGCCGGCGACCGTCACCTTGATGTCGAACTTCTCCGACATTTCGGTCAGCACGAGCGGCTGGCGGACGATCATGCGAGCCGTTTCGCGACCGAAGAACTGGTCGAGTGGCTTGTCGTTGACGACGATAGCGCCGCTGCCGCTGCGCAGAAACACGCGTGCGGTAGAGGACTTGCGGCGGCCTGTGCCGTAGTTCTGGTTGAGAGCCATTGCGTTCAGATCCTGTCTCAGATGTCCAGCGTCTGCGGCTGCTGGGCGGTATGCGGATGCTCGGAGCCCTTGTAGACCTTGAGCTTGCGGAACATCGCCCGACCCAGCGGGTTCTTCGGCAGCATGCCCTTAACGCCAGTTTCAATGACGCGCTCCGGATGGCGATCCAACGCCTGGCCCAGAGACTCGGACTTCAGGTTGCCGATGTAGCCGGTGAACCGGTAATACATCTTGTCCTGCAGCTTCTTGCCGGTAACGGCGATCTTTTCCGCGTTGATAACGACGATGTAATCGCCGGTGTCGACGTGCGGAGTGAATACGGGCTTGTGCTTGCCGCGCAGGCGGGTGGCCAGCTCGGAGCACAGACGGCCAAGCGTCTTGCCGGTGGCGTCGACCAGATACCAGTCGCGCTTGACGGTCTCCGGCTTGGCGCTGAAGGTCTTCATGACAGCTCCCAAAGGGAATGCTAGGGCGAAAGACCGCGAAGCATAGCGGCCTTTTTTGGGGGGCGCAATAGTGCAGCCCCGTTGAGTATCGCCCGGGGCGGATGCCCGGCGAAGCCGCGTATTCTGGGGCCAAATGAACTCTCGCGCCAGCCCCCCCGCCGAAGATCCACGCCAGCGTCTGCTGCAGCTCGCCGATGCCTGCGTGCTGTGCGGTCTGTGCCTCCCGCACTGCCCAACCTATCGGCTTGATGCGACCGAAGCAGAATCGCCGCGCGGCCGCATCATGCTTGCCCGAGCGCTGGCCGAAGGAACCGCTGCAGCCGATATCAGCACAGCACTCGCCCTCGATCACTGCCTGAGCTGCGGGCGCTGCGAACAGGTGTGCCCGGCGAAAGTGCGCTTCGGCGAGCTGATGCTGCTGACCCGCTCGCTGCAGCCGCCCCGGCCGCGCACGGCCGCGCAGCACGCCCTGATGTGGGCCAGCCATCATCCCGATCTGTTTGCCCTCCTTCTGCGCATCGCTCGCCCGCTCAACCGACTTGCCCCGGCGCGCTGGCGCAATCTTCTTAAGCGCGCCGGGAAACCCATCAGTGCTGACGCGGCCCAGCTGCCTGCGGCTGCACGCGTCGATGGCAGCGCGCTCGACGCTCCGGCAGCGCGCAGGCAGCCGCTTCAGTCGCTGAAGATCGGGCTGTTGACTGGCTGCGTCGCGCGCAGCCTGGACGTGCCCGCGCAGCGCGCAGCGCGGCGCGTATTGAGCGCCTGCGGGCACCGCGTGGAGGCCCCCGCGGAACAGGTTTGCTGCGGCGCCCTGGCCCTGCATGCGGGCGACGCTCTCAGCGCGAAACGTCAGGCTGAGCGCAATCGCGGCGTCTGGTCGGCCATTGCGCCTGATGTGCTGCTCGGCACCGCCAGCGGCTGCCAGACGGCTTTCGCCGCGTCCCTGCGGACGGTCGTGCCTGTGCTGGACGTGTTCGAGTTTCTGGCCGCCGACTCCGCTTTTCTGGCCCTGCCCCTGCGTCCGCTGCGGCAGCGCGTGCTGCTGCACCTGCCGTGCACCCAGCGCGACAATCCAGCTGCGCTTGCCGGGCTGATGAGCGTGCTGTCGCGGATCCCCGGGCTCGAGTTGGAGCCGCTGCCCGACACCGGCTGCTGCGGCGCTGCGGGCGCATACATGCTGCAGTTTCCAGCGCGTGCAGAGGCCATCCGAGCGCCCTTGGTCGATGCCATCCTCACGAGTCGCAGAGCTACACTGCTGACCAGCAACATCGGCTGCGCCGCGCACCTGCAGGCGGCCGTCGAACTCGCCGGGCTCGTCGTCCGGCATCCGCTAGAACTTCTCGCCGAGGCCCTGCCGTGAGCCCCATGCGCCAACTTTCGCTGCTGGATCGATTGATCGCCGACATCGATCACGCCCTGCTGACCAGCGCTGCGCCGGCGGGGCTGCCGGCGCGCGCCAATCCGGCCGCAGACTGCGTCTCCGCGGAGCTTGACGAAGACCAGCGGCGGCACGTCGCGGGGCTGATGCGGATCAACCACGCGGGTGAGGTCTGCGCGCAGGCTCTGTACCTCGGACAGGCCCGGGTCGCGCGCGACGCGCCCACCCGTGAACATCTGCTGCAGGCGGCGCAGGAAGAAGCCGACCACTTAGCCTGGTGTGCGCAGCGGCTGCGCGAACTAAACGACCGGCCCAGCCTGCTGAATCCGCTGTGGTACGCCGGTAGCTACGCGATTGGCGTGGCCGCGGGCCTGGCCGGAGACGGCTACAACCTGGGCTTCGTCGTGGAAACCGAGCGCCAGGTCGAATCGCATCTTCAGGATCATCTCGACCAGCTGCCGGCCGGCGACGAACGCAGCCGCCGGATTCTGCAGCTCATGAAAGAAGAAGAGGCCGAACACGCCGAGCAGGCGCAGCAGGCCGGTGCACGCGCCCTGCCGTCACCGATTCCTGCGGTGATGCGCGCGATCAGTTCGCTGATGAAGCACGGCGCCTATCGGATCTGAGCTCGCAGCACCGAGACTCGCGCGGCAGCGGCACGCGGAGTTTGTGAAGACTGCCTACACTGGGGCGCGCTGACAACGATTCCCCGGGGCAAGGCATGAAGCTTGGATTTGCGCTGCTGTTCGGCTTGCTCGCCCTACCCAGCGAATCGGCCATCACGATCCTGCTGGCCGCCCTTGCGGGCTGGCTGCTGGGCGAGCTTCGGCAACAGGGTGAACGACTGAGCCGCGTGGAGCGCGAGCTGCGCGACAGCGCGACGCGCAGCAGGCTATCGGCTGCGCCGACGCCGCAGCCCGTCGCAGCCAGCAGTTCGGAAAGCGCCCCCGCAGAGACGGCTGCGGACGCAGCGGCCGACAGAGCGACTGACTCCAATGCGCTCGACCTGGCGGCCAGAACCGGCTCGCCTACACCCGCTAGCGCAAGCGCAGTCAGCCGCGTCGCCCCCACTGCTGCAGCGCCCTCGAGCGCTGGCGGAGCCGCGACGCCACCGGCGCTGCCGCCGCGCTCCTCGCTGTCGCCTGTTGTTCGCCCCACGCCCGCGCCCACCGCCATCGATGCCGCGAGCGATGTCCTCATTGAACGCCTGCAGGCGCTGCTGTTCGGCGGCAATCTGCCGGTGAAGATCGGCGTCCTGGTGCTGTTCGCCGGCGTCGCAGCAGCGCTTCGCTATGCCGCACAACAAGGCTATCTGGAGTTTCCCATCGGCCTGCGTCTGCTCGGGCTGTCGCTGCTGGGCATCGCCGGGCTGCTGTTCGGGCTGGCGCAGCGCACGCAGCGGCCTAGCTTCGGGCTGGCGCTGCAGGGCGGGTCGATTGGCATCCTGCTGCTGATCACCTTCGCGGCTTTTCGGCTCTACGCGCTGCTGCCGCCCGGGCTTGCGCTCACTCTGGTGGTGGCGCTCGTGGCGATCGCCGCGGCACTGGCGGTTTGGCAGGACGCCGCAGCGCTTGCGGTGCTCGGCTTTCTCGGCGGCTACCTCGGGCCGGTGCTGATCAACAGCGGCAGCGGCGATCACATCGCGCTGTTTTCCTACTACGCGGCGCTCAATGCGGCGGTGTTCGCGGTGGCCTGGTGGCGACACTGGTATCCGCTGAACCTGATCGGCTTCTTGTTCACCTTCGGCCTCGGCAGTCTGTGGGGCCTGGAAAACTACGAGAGCGCCGACTATCCGGGAGTGCAGGCGTTCCTTCTGCTGTTCTGGGGTTTCTATCTCGGCATCGTGGTGCTCGGTGCGCTTCGTCGGGGCGCGGCGTCCAGCCGGCGAGTCGAAGCCTCGCTGAGCTTCGGCCTGCCGCTTTGGGCGTTCTCCCTGCAGGCGGGCCTGCTCGAGGGCGACCGCTCGGCGCTGACCGCGGCCGCGCTGCTGGCGGCAGCAGCCTATGCGCTGCTCGCGGCCTGGCTGCTGCGGCTGCCGCATACCCGCCTGCAGGGTGAGAGCTTTGCCTGGATCGCCGCCGGTTTCCTCACGCTTTCGATCCCGCTGGCGTTCTCGGCTGAACAGACCTCCGCGATCTGGGCGCTGCAGGGCGCAGGCGCGATGTGGCTGGGCCTGCGCCAGGGCCGCCTGCTACCCCAAGCGGCCGGCTGGATGCTGCAGGCGGTCGCGGCAGCAGCCTTCGTGTTCAGCGTTTTTGACAGCGGACTGCTGTGGAGCCAGGCCGACCTCGCCGACCAGACCGGGCTGCGAATCACGCTCGCCCTGCTCGCACTGGCGGGCTTCGTCGGCAGCTATCTCTATGAGCGGCTGGCGCGACAGCGCGCCACCGTGTGGCCACTGTTCGCGCTGGGCAGCGCTTGGCTTGGCCTCTTGTGGCTGCACTTTGGCTGGCGTCCTCCGCTTCAGCTTGAGGGCATCCACGCGCTGATCGCTGTGAGCGCGCTCTTCGCCGCGCTGGCCGCGGGGCTGAGACAGGGGTTGGCGTGGCCGCGGCTGTCCTGGCAGATCGTGCTGCAGCTCGCGCTGTCTCCACTGCTGGCGTTGATCGCATTGGCCGACATCCCGGGCCCGCTGCTGCAGGGCTCAGGCGCCTGGATCTGGGCGCTCTGGGCGGGGCTGTCGCTGCTCGCCCTGCACGGCCTGCGCGAACCCCCGGCGCGGCTGACCGGGCTCGCGCATCTGTCGGTGCTGGCCGTCGCTGCGGGCGTGCTGGGGCTGGACCTTGCCGAACGCGCGCAGCGGGCCGAATGGGGTGAAGCCTGGCTGATCAGCCTGGCCCTGCTGCCCGCGATCGGCCTGAGCGTCGGCCTGTGGCGCAGCCCGCAGCGGCTGGCGTGGCCGCTGCAGCAACAGTTTTCAGGCTATTCCGGCGTCTGGCATCTGCTGGCCGGGCTGACCTTTTCGATCAGCTGGCTGGCTGCGCTGCTGCTGGCGGCTGACCCTGCGCCGTGGGTTTACCTGCCGGTGCTGAACCCGCTGGAGCTGCTGCAGTGGACGCTGCTGCTGGCGGCCTGGCGGCTGCTGCCCTCCGAGAGCGCGGATGCCGTCTCGCTGCGCGCAGGTGTGGCGGTGGCCGCACTCGCGCTGGTCAGCGTCACGCTGCTGCGCTGCGTGCATCACTACGCCGGCCTGCCGTGGTCGCCTTCAATCTTCGATTCGGCCCTGACCCAGGCCTGCCTGAGCGTGCTGTGGGCGCTGGCCGGCGTATCGGCGTGGATCTATGGCTCGCGGCAGGAGCGCTGGCCGGTGTGGCTGGGCGGCGCGCTGCTGATGGGCGTGGTGCTGGTCAAGCTGGTGCTGGTCGATCGCGTCTATCTCGGCAACCTGGCCGGTATCGGCGCGGTGCTGACTGTCGGCCTGCTGCTGGTGGCGGTGGGCTATGTGGCGCCATCACCGCCACGACGGGTCGCCGCCAAGTCCGCCTGACGCGCACGCCCCGCTGCAACGAACGAGGGCGCGAACTTCGCAGTTCGCGCCCGTGTTTCCCACACGCATTGGAGCGGCAGACTCAGTCGAGATTCCGACCGTGGAAGAGCTCCTCGATTTCCCGCTTGAGCTGAGCCTCAATCCGCAGGCGCTCCTTGAACGACAGGTTCTTGGCTTTCTCTTCAAACAGATAGGTGTCAAGGTCGAAATCCTTGACGTGCATCTTGGTGTGGAAGATGTTCTCCTGATAAACGTTTACGTCGAACATCTCGTAGCGGTTTTTGATGCCCTTGGCGAGATAGTCCTGGATCGAGTTGATCCGATGATCGATGTAGTGCTTGGTACCCCTGACGTCGCGAGTGAATCCGCGCACCCGGTAATCCATGATGACGATGTCGGATTCCAGGCTTTCGATCAAATAGTTCAGGGCCTTCAGCGGAGAAATCACGCCGCAGGTGGCTACATCGATGTCCGCGCGAAAGGTCGCAATGCCGTTGTGCGGATGCGTTTCGGGGTAGGTATGGACGGTGATGTGGCTCTTGTCGAGATGAGCGACCACGCTCGCGTCGACCGGGTCCTTGTGCTCGCGCACCGCGGCTGACAGCACTTCTTTGCCCGCGGCCTTTTTGTCAATCACCGGCTCTTCGGAGATCAGGATGGTGACCGATGCGCCCTGCGGGTCGTAGTCCTGACGCGCCACGTTGAGCACGTTGGCGCCAATGATCTCCGCCACCTCGGTGAGAATCTGGGTCAGACGGTCGGCGTTGTAGGCCTCATCGATGTACTCGATGTAGCGGCGGCGCTGTTCTTCGCTGACCGCGTAGCAGACATCGTAGATATTGAAGGACAGCGCCTTGGTGAGGTTGTTGAAGCCCTGCAGCTTCAGGCGCGGGAGTGGTTTGACCACGTTCTTGGATCCCCTGTGCGGGCGGATGGAGAACTGGCGACGGGCTTCGGGCGGCCGCCAGGCGACTGGTGCCAGCGCTCTGGGACCAGTCGACTAGTATGAACCAAAGGTGCTGCAGGCAAAACCGTGCAGCGGTTGACCTTAAATCGGGTGAGAATTCGGACGCCTTCGCGAGGAGGCGGCAGGGGCGTTCCGCTCGAAGCGCGGTGCGTATTGAGGGGAATCTTGTTGATCCAGATGACCGCGAAATTCGCTTGAACGCGCTGCCGGCGTCGGCGCTGCGCGGCATTGGGCGGGCGCCGTTCGTTCACACTCTGCCAGCCGGGCAGGCCTGCCCAACAGCGCAAAAAACTGCGGCGAGGCGGCAGAATTTTGCGGGATGGCGCAAGATTCCATTTGATGCCCCGCTCCTTCAGCGTTAATCTTTGAACACCATCGCACTTTAGGCCGGACATGGTCCCCTCGAGCTTCTCACTGCAGTCCGCACTCAAGCGTCAGCTGACGCCGCCGTCGCTTGCGCCCGAGCCCATCCATATCGAGCGCTTTCTGGCGCACTGCCACCGGCGCCGCTACCCGGCGCGCGCCGACGTGTTCCGACCGGGCGATCCCGCCGGGACCATGTACTACGTGGTGCAGGGCTCGCTAAGCGTCATGACCGAGGAGGAGGACGGCCGCGAGCTGGTGCTGGGCTACATCAACCCTGGCGACTTCATCGGCGAAACCGGCGTGTTCATGGCGGCTCCGCAGCGTGAGGTCCTGCTGCGCACCCGAACAGCCTGTGAGCTGGCCGAAATCGGCTATGAGCGCCTGCAGGCGCTGTTCGCCGGGCCCTTGTCCGAAGAGTGTCCGCGCATTCTGTATGCGATAGGCGCCCAGCTGACCAAGCGCCTGATGCACACCAGCCGCAAGGCCAGCCGGCTCGCGTTCATGGACGTCACCAGCCGCATCTCCAGCACCCTCGTTGATCTCTGCGAAGAGCCGGATGCGATGACCCACCCACAGGGCACCCAGATCCGCGTGTCTCGACAGGAGCTTGCGCGCATCGTCGGCTGCTCGCGCGAAATGGCAGGGCGGGTGCTCAAGCAGCTTGAGGAACAGGGCGTGCTGCATGCGCGCGGCAAGACCGTGGTCATCTACAGCCAGAATCGCTGAGACGTCACTGCCCTGAAAGCGCTGCGGGCCGCAGGTGCGCCGCGCAAGGTACAGATTCTGCATTGGCGTGTCGGGCGCTCGACCGCGCGGATATTAAAGAACACGCTGCGGGCCGCGTACACTTGCGGAAGCCCGCAACCCACGCAGACCTGCACATGGCGTCGACGCCACTTCAGCCCGTCCGTCGCACCGACATCAGAATTGGCAGCCCCCTGCCCTATGCGGTCTACGACGCGCAGGGCAGGCTGCTGCTCAAGGCCGGCGAGGTGATCGAAACGGACCGCCAGCTCAACACGCTGCACGAGCAGGGGCTCTATCACGCCTCGAACGGGATGGCGCGAGAAACCCGTCCGTCGGGCGCTGCGCAGGATTTCGAAATCGCACCTTCTGAACTGCCGGAGCTCAGCGCCGAGGGCCAGGCCGGCCGTGACCGGCGCAAGCTGACCGAGCTCAAACTGCAGCCGGGCAAGACGCTTTACGTCGATTTCCTGAGCACCACCAATCGGCCACGCATGGCGATGCGTCTGATTGGTCTGCAGGAAGGCGGCGGCGTGATGATCAGCGCCACCAATTCCGACGGTAGCGTGGTGCCCCTACGCGACAACGAGCTGCTGTTCGTGCGGGTGCTCACCGCCAGCGGCGTGGCGACTTTTGAAGCCAAGGTGGTGAAGGTGCACTTCACCCCCTTCCCGTATGTGGTCACGAGCTACCCGGACTTTGCCGTCTTTCACGTCATGCGCCAGCACGAGCGTGTCGATACTCAGATAATCTGCAGCGCGATGAACTTAAGTCGACCGGTGCACCACGAACCGCGACCGCACGCGGCAGTGATCAAGAATCTAAGCGCCAGCGGATGTCAGCTGGAAGCTCCCCCGGAGATTGCCGACAGCGGAGATCGACTGCGGCTCGGCTTCAAGCTTTCCGCCGCCGGTGACGAGCACGTGCTCTCGCTGTCGGCGGACGTGCGCGGCGTGAAGTCTTTCGCGGACACCGGCAAAACCCGGTTCGGCGTGCAGTTTGCCGAGCTCGAATCCAGCGAACGTTTGGTCGTGGAGCACTACATTTTTCACGCGCTGATGTCCGCCTAGACGCCCGGCCACGCGCGCGGGATACAGCGGGTTCGGCAGCAGCCCAGCCGCGTGATAGGGTCGAGCTCCGCTGCTGCGCTGACCGACGATGCCTCTCGAAACCTCTCGACGCCGAGCCCTCCAAGCCCGGTCACGGTCCGGCGTTCTGCTGCTGGGCTGGATTCTGCTCTGGCCCATGCTCGGCTATGCTGCAGACCCCATCGCTGAATGTCGCGAGCAGCGCAGAAGTGCCCCGGCTGTCGCACTGCCGAGCTGTGAGTCGGCCGCCGCTGTACTCAAGCGGCAAGGCCAAGCGGGGCACGCCTTCGAGGCCTGGATGCATGCCTCCGAGCTGGCCTCGCAGCTGGGCCAGACCGAACGCGCAGGTCAGGCGCTGGACGAGGCCGTGCTGCTGCTGCCCGAGGTTTATGACGTGCTCGCTGCGCATCGTCTGGCTCGCCGCCGTGCGCTGAACGCCTACCGCGGCGGCCAGCCGGTCCAGGCACTCAAACATTTTCTGGAGGCGCTGGCGGCCGCGCGCGGGGCCGCCGACCCGGCCGCGCTTTCGATCAGCGAGAACGACCTGGGGGTGACCCATCGCCATCTCGGCAACTATCCCGCCGCGCTCAGCCATTTCGAGTCCAGCCTGCGGCTGCGGGAATCGCGGCAGGACACCGAGCTGGGCGCGCTGCTTGCGAACATCGGCGCGCTGTACCTTGAGATCGGCGACCTCGACCGCGCGGAAAGCTACCTGCAGCGCGCTCTGCAGGACCATCGCAGCAGCGCGCGCGTCTTGCTCGAACACCAAACGCTGGAAGAGCTGGCCAAACTCGCCCAGCGGCGCGGCGACACCGCGTCAGCTCGCGCCGCGTTGGATCAAGCCTGGCAGCACTATCTGCTGGTCGCCGCGCGCCGCGACCAGCTGCGCGTGGCTGTGCACCGCGCGGAGCTGGAATTCGCTGCGACCCAGCCGCTGCAGGCCCGCAGCTGGCTTGAATCCGCACGCGGCCTGGCGCAGCAGCTGCAGCGCCAGGGCAGCCTGCAGATTGAGATGCTGTCCGCGCACATGGCAACCAGCGCAGCTGAACGCAGCGCCGCTTACGCGAGCCTTGCCGAAGCCTTACTTCAGGACAGCGGTGCGCCCTCGGCTCGGGTCGCCCGCGCGCATGCGCAGCTGGCGGACCTGGCCCAATCACTTGGGCAGCTGCCGGCCGCAATAGATCACCTGCGCGAGTCGCATAAACGCGAAGCCGAACTGGCCGCCTCACGACACGGCGAACGCTTTGACGGCCTGCGCGTCCGTTTCGATCTTGAGCAGCTGGAAGCCGAGGCCGCCCGCAGCGATGCCGAACTGGCGCGGCGACGGCTGGAGACAGCGATGGTGGCGGGACTGGCGCTGCTGGCCTTGGCTGCGCTGGCGCTTTACTCACAGGCGCGCCAGTACCGGCAGCGACTGGCTGCAACAGCCGAGCGGCAAGCTCTTGAGCAGCGCATCGCGGAATCCCGGCGCGCAGCGGAAACCCTGCGCAGCGACGTGCGCTCGATGAGCTGGCTGCTGGAGCAGCAGCCGGGTGCGGCGCTGATCTTTGACGCCTCAGGGCGGATCCGCAATCTCACCCGCGATGCCTCTGCGCTGCTGCAGCAGACGCCCGAGCAGCTTCAGGGCCAGCGCCTGAACGAGCTGTTCGATGCGGAGACCGCGCACTGGGCGCAGGATCTCGTCGAAGCGGCCGGCCTTGCCGGGCAGGTCGGCAACGAAGATCTGGGAACGCGCTGGGTCACTATCGACGGCCGTCCCCTGCCCCTGCGTTGCCGCCGATTGGCGCTGGAAGAGGAGCTGGGAGTCCTGTTGCTGGACCCGCCGACGAACGCGGCCGGGGCACCTGCGCCGACCCCTGTGTCGCACGCATGCGCGGTGCCGGCAGCCGCCGGCGACGAGGCGAATCCCATGCAGTTCAGGCGGCTGCTGGTCGCACTGATGCAAACCAGCCTTGAGGCATGGGAGCGCACCTCCCGCAAGGGGCGCATCGATCTGGCCCAGATGAGCGGCGTGTGGCGGATCACCATCGACGACGGCCGCCTGCG
>Ga0335395_10000191_pt1 | contig 39652 bp, 55 predicted proteins | sample MAT02_FD_205744 | JGI IMG/M metagenome (GOLD analysis project Ga0335395, IMG submission 205744) | Freshwater microbial communities from Lake Fryxell liftoff mats and glacier meltwater in Antarctica - MAT-02 (spades assembly) (version 2) ... | reverse complement strand
ACCGGATCGGTCATCGCCAACAACCCGACGCTCACCCTCCTTTCTGGCGCCACTCGCCTGTTCCTTTCAGCGGATGCCTGGATCGGTGCGACTGCGGCTGGGACGCTCAACGCTGCCATTCTTTGGTATGACGCCAGCGACGTTTTCCTTGCGGCAAACACGCTCGACCTGATCCCCGGCGCTGGTCCGACGGGCCAGATCACGAGGCGTTATGCCAACTTCGCCGCGCCGGTCGGTGCTGTGAAGTGGCGCGCGCAATTCGACAACGTGCTGAGCGCGGGCCTTGCTTTCGTCGGGAGCTTGCGGGTTTCTACCCTGCCGGAACAGGCGACGGTGAGCGGTGCTGCCAACGCCGGACGCAGCCTTGCGCTTTCCAACCTTGCCCGGTCCCAGCGGAACCTGAGGGCTGGCCAGCTTCTGACGGTGGTTCTGCCCGGCGATGATGAGCAGCTTTTGCGGCTGGCATCGGACCTGATGGGAGACGCCAGCGGCAACGGCACCGCAAGCTTGGCGACCCCGTTGCGCCGCACTCCGGCTGCGAGCGCGGTTGTCGAGATAGAGCGCCCCTATGCGCTGATGAGGGCCACGCATACGCCGGGTTTCAGGCTGGGCCCGGGGAGCATTGTGGAACAATCGCTCTCTTGTGAGGAGGCGTTCTAATGGCGCTGACTGATGCCGCCCTGAGCGCGCCCGCTGTTTATCCGTCGACGTTGATCTTTGCCGACTTTGCCGACCTGCCGCTGAGATACGCCTTTGCGCCGTTCAGCCTTTTGGTGCCAACGGGGCTGGCTGATGCGGATGTAAACTGCGAGGGCTTTACGTTTACCGCCATAGATTCGCAGGTGCTTTCGATTAGTTCGATAGCCCATGAGGACGGCGGCACGCAGACCCTCATCATCACGCTCCGCGCCACGCCGGACGATGTCGAGTTGCTTGCGGCCATCGAAAACCCGGCCTTGTACGTCGGGCGGATGGTTCGCATCTGGATGGTGGTGCACGACGGCGCGGGCGCTGTAGCCCAGATCAGCCCTAGTCAGGGCTACAAGGGTTTCATGGGCGTCCCCACGCAGACAGTCGACCCTTCGACTGGCACGATGCAAGTCGTGATGGAGGTTGAGAACTGGCAGGCGATACTCGGCCGCGCTCCTTCCCGGACGTATCTGACCCAGAAGCTTTATGACGCATTGGACGAGAGCGCCAACGTCAGCATTGGAGGCGGTCGGGCGTTCCCCTCGGGCATCGGCGGCGGGGCGGGTAGTGGCATGGACTACATGCAATATGTGAGCGGCCGATGAAGCGGCATCCTGATTGGGAAACCCGCTTGGCCGATACGGTAGCCGACTGGACGGGGCGGACATATGCCCTCGGGACGGATGATTGCGGACGGTTCGCAGCGGCTTGTGTGGAAGCTGTGGCAGGCGCGAAGCTCTGGCCCGAAGTTGGCAAGTACTCGACCGAGGCCGGGCTTGTTCGGGCGCTGGCGAGGGCGGGTCTTGATAGCCTTGATGCCGGTGCGACGGCCTGCCTTGGCGATCCCTTGCCGCCGCTGATGGCGCACCGGGGCGACGTGGTGAGCGATGGCAGCGCGCTTGGCGTCATGACAGGCGCCGGGCCGATGATGTTTGGCGATGCCGGTATGGTCATAGTCGCGCGTGACAGCCTTGTGTCGTGCTGGGCAGTTGGCCGCCCCGATGGGTAAGGTCGTCCGGGGCGTTCTCAAGGTGGCGCTGGTCATAGGCGCGGGCGTCTTGGCGTTCGTTCCGGGCGTGGGGACAGTCGCTGCGGGGTTCCTGCTTTCCTCGCTTGGTGCTGGGGTGGCGTCGGCTGCAACGGTCGGGCTGATCGTGTCGGCCGGTGCAGCGCTCGCAGTCAGTGCCACGCTGGCATCGTTCGCAAAACCGCCCGGCGGGGGCGGGCTTGTCCCGTTCGACCCCAAGGCGATCAACCCGGACAAGACGACGCCGCGCAAGATCGTGTTTGGCCGCACGCCGATGCCGCTCGACTTGCGCCATGCCGAGCCCTCGGCAGACAGCAAGCAGGAGTATGTGACATACATTTTCGCCATGGCGGCCCACAAGATTGACGCGGTGGAAAGCCTTTCAATCGACGAAAAGCTGGCGTGGAACGGGACCGCTGCGGTTGGCGAGTTCGCCGGTTACCTCGCCATTGAGACCCGACTGGAGGCCGGTCCCGGTTCGGCGCACACGGCGGAGGGTGGCACCAAGTGGAGCGCGGCCAACCAACTTCTGACGGGCTGCGCCACCATGAAGGTTCGGGTCAAGCGGTCGGCTAACAGCAAGTCAAGCCAGAGCCCGTTCGCATCGGGCGTCTCCGGGCGCTGGACGCATATCGGGCGGGGAATGCCTGTCTACGATCCGGCGCTTGACAGCACAGTGCCGGGCGGATCGGGCAGCCAGCGCGCGACTGATCACAGCACGTGGCGCTATTCCGTGTCGGCCGTGCCGCGCGGGAACAACCCGGCGCTGCAACTGCTGGCCTATCTGCTGGGCTGGAAGATAAACGGCGTGTTCAGCGTCGGGCTTGGTATCAGCCCGACTTTGCTCAACCTGCCATCCTTTGCGGCGGCGGCTGCGATTTGCGACGAAAGCATTGCGCTTGCGGCGGGCGGCTTCCATCGGCGCTATGAGGCTGGCAAGTCCTACACCGATGCCGATGATCCGCGCGGCGTGATGGACGAGCTGCTGGCCGCCATGAACGGGGAGCTGACACACGACGGCCCGACTCTGGGACTGCGGCTCGGCATCAACGACCTCACGCCGACGATGACCATCACCGAAGACGACTTTGTGAGCGGGTATGAGTGGAAACCCGCTCCCCCGCTGTCTGAGCAATATACCGTTGTGCGAGGGCGCTACACCCAGCCCGACGCGCCCGCCCTGTATGGCCTCGTCGATTATCCCGAAGTGTTGACCGGTCGGGTCAGTGTCGCGCCTCGGCCCGTCACCCTGGAACTGCCCGCCGTGCAGGATGTTCGCCGGGCGGAACGCATCGCAACGCAGGTCGCGCGCATGTCGGCGACCTTCGGGACAATGACGGTCACGGTGGGCATACGCGGCTGGGGTCTGCGGCAGAATGCGGTTGTCGCGCTCACCATCCCAACACGCGGATGGACGGCCAAGCTGTTCCGCATTCGGTCCATCACACTCAACCCGGATGCGACTGTCAATCTGGTGATGCGGCCTGAGTATGCGTCAAACTACGCATGGGCGACCAGTGAGACCGGCAACGTGGCACCGGTGGCGCCTGTCGAGTTCAGCCCGGCAAACGCTGCGAGCTGGCTGATGGCGAATATCGAGCCTGAGGCCGACGTGACAGCGGACGCGGTGCCGACGCTGACGGTCGCGGGTTCGGCCCTTATCCTTGCCGACACGGCGGGCGTGATCGTGAGTGGCCAGCTTCCCCGCGCTATCAAGGCCATCCGGAAGCGCGGAGACATAGACGTTTCGCCGACCACGACCTGGTCGGTGGCAACGTCCGGCTGCACGGCAACTATCGGCACGACAGGGCTGGTGCAGATAACGGCCTGCACGGCGAGTGGCTGGGTCGATGTCACGTCAGATCGGGATGGCGTAACACTCGTTCAACGCATCGTCGTCACAAGACAGGATGCAGCCGCGCCATTGCCCGGCGGCGTTGGCAGCACGACGGCCAGCACAAGCATCATTGGCACCGTGGCAGCCGCCAGCTATGGAACGGTGCACGCGGGCCCGCTGCTGGTAACTGCGGGGAGCGCCGGAACCGTTACGCTGACCGCACCGCTGTCGTTTGGCAGTACCAGCGTCACGCCGGCTGCCACCCTCGGCCTGTTCGGCAAGTGGCAATGGCGGATAACCGCCGGCAGTTGGGCCGATGTCGCGACGGAAATCGCTCACTCGCAAGACTGCCTCGTTGTTGAGGAGACCCCCGGCCAGTTCGTGGTTGACCAGTTCGGCACGCTGACTGTCAACCAGACGCAGACCGGCCTGACGCCATCCTCCAATTATGAGTTCCGGCTTCTGATGCGGACCCCAAGCGGCACCCGCTCCCGGTTCCCGACGGGAACGGCAACGGCGGTGGCGACATGATCACCATCCGCAACCTTGCGACAGCGGAAGTGCAGTTGGTTTCATCGGCCGATGGCATCGACCCTGAGGCATGGGAGGTTCTGGCGGTGCCGGAGCCATCTGGCGCGATGGTCAACGGCGGGCTCAGATTCGTCGATGGCGAATGGCGCGCTGCTCCTCGCATGCTGACCGGCCTGCAAATCCTTGGCCTTTACACTGCCCCCCAGCACGCCCGCGCCCGCCGGATGCTGAACACGGTCTTTCCCGACGGCCATGCTCAGGCCGGGCAACTGGTGGACCCGGACGCCCTGGTGCAGCGCCTCGTTGACGCCACGCTGGCGCTGCCGCGCCTGATTTCCGCGACCGATCCTCTGCACATCAACGGCACTGCGCTGATGCGCGCGACCGGCGTCATCGAAACCGACGCGGAAGCTGCGCGTATCGCAGCCGGGATCCCGCCAACCACATGATTTCAACCGCCTGCGTTCGCGCCGGCCACGACAAGGAACAGGCGGTTTGCGATGAAAGAGTGGCTTGACCATATCACCCCGATATTGGCGGCGCTCGGCGTCCCTTTTGTCGCGATCATCGGGTGGCTTGCCGGGCGCAAGCGCACAAAGGTCGACGCTGAAAAGACCGATATGCAAATCAGCAGGGGCCTCAGGGATGACCTGTGGGCGGAAATCGCCAAGCTCAGGGAGCATGTCGAGCAGCGGGAGAGGGATTGCGAAAGGCGGCTGTCGATTCTGGAGGAACAGATCAGGAAGCGAGACCTTGAATCGGCGGCACGGCTGCGCACGATCGAGGCGCAGGGGCGCACAATCGCCAAGCTCAAGGCCGAAGTGGCCCGACTGACGCAGGGGGTAAAATGACGAGCACCACCATCGCGCTGGCCGTTGGCCTGTCGTTTCTCTTTGCAGTGGGCCTTATCGGCGCGCTGGCGCTCGCCGCTGGTTGCGCGGTCGCGAAGTGGCTGGAAAACGTGTGGAAATGAAAGGCCGCATTCCGCCCGGCTGGACGCCCGGCCACCTTCAGTAGCAACTTGCGCAAAAAGTCAAACTGACCAATAATGCTTGGCTACAGCCCGCCCTCACCATGACGTTGTGAGCCGCTACCAGCAAGACCATTTTGTTGGTTCCGACAATATGGTCGGAAGCCAAGTGCCCGGCGTGTGTGAGTGCTTCGGACGCACGCTCAATCGCACTCTCGAAATTGCGCCAAGCGTCGCATCCCAAGATCGGCATCAAGTCGCGCGCCCGCCGCTGAACGCGCCATCGGATCGATAACCCACGAAAGGACCTGACATGGTGAAAGACCCGGACTGGCTGGCCTACGCCCGCCAGCAGATTGGCGTGCGCGAAATCAAGGGCCCGCGCCACGAACCCAAGATTATCGCATGGGCAAAGCGCGCCGGCCGTTGGCTTGGCATCGATGTACGGGACGACGAGACCCCATGGTGCGGGACGTTCGCCGCAGCCTGCGTTCTGCACGCCGGGTTCGATCCGCCGCGAATTGCCGTCCGCGCGAAGGCATGGGCCAGCTTTGGCGGGCCGATCAGCCTTGCCGCCACGCGCCCGCCGTTGGGCGCGATTGCGGTGTTCGAGCGCAAGGGCGGCGGGCATGTGGGCTTTGTGGCCGAAGTGCACAGCGACGGCTCGCTGGGGATCCTCGGCGGCAATCAGGGGGACGCGGTGAACATCCGCCGTTTCGCCCGGCATCCATCCCGCACCCGCCCTGATTTGCGGCTGATCGCGCTGCGCTGGCCCCTTGGCGCGCCCATGGCCGACAGCGCCCCATGGGCCACGACCCGCGGCGTGACCACGACGGGGGAGGGATGAGCGTTCCCGCCGCGAGCTGGCGGCCGTGGCTCTACACAATGGCCTGGCTGGGTGGTGGCGTTGCCCTGACCGCCCTGTCGATCTGGCTGGTCGTGCTGGTCCGCTACGACTGGCCGACGGGCACGGAAGAGCAGCGCTTGGGCATTCTGGGAATCGCGCTTTACATGGTGCTTTCCGGCCCGCTGCTGGTGATGCTCGGGCTCGGGCTACGCAATGCCATCCGCAACCTGAAGGGCAGCGCCGCAGGGCTCAGCCTGGAAGTGCAAGGCCATGGGCCGGAGGGGGAGGAAAATCGATGACACGATGCACGCGGGGGATAGTGACATGATGGACTGGCGCACGCGCCTCGCCGGGCGCTCAGCGCGTTTCTGGCTTCTGGTGGCAGCGGCGGCCGTCGGCGTGGCCGTCGCGCTCTGGTGGGCCTTTATACGGCCCGGACAGATCGCCGACCAGGCAGCCGAGACGATGGCTAATGCGACTATCGCGGCCGCAGCGCCGACGATTGCGCGGGAGACCCTGAAAGAAGTGGAGCGGTTCAATGAGACACGTATCGAAATCCGCGACCGTGTGGTGGCGGGCAATCAGGCAATCGCATCCGCGCATGGCGCGGGCGCTGCCATTCCTGATCCTGTGCATCGGGCTGGTCTCGCTGCTTTGTGCATGCACCCGGTCTATCGTGATGATCCCGGATGCGCCGCAGTGCCTGAGCTACGTGCCGGACCAGTTGTGGACAAAGACACCGGGCGCAGGCCTGCCGGCTGACAGCTCGGCCGGGGCATGGGTGGCGTTCGGGAACTCGCAGACCGGGCAACTGGAGGAGGCGAACGCCAAGCCACCGGCGATCAAGCACATCATGGGGAGGTGCGAGCAACTGCACGCTCAGGCGCTGGCCAAGGCCGAGCGCAACAGCAAGCCTTGGTGGCGGCGCATATTCTGAAATGATCCCCGCTGACCGATTCCCTCCCCAGGGACAACCTGCGCCCCCGGCTCCGTGCTGGGGGCGTTTTTTCGTTTTGCATCGGCCTCGTAACCCATTGATGCAAAAGCGGCGGAAAAGTGCGCGTTGTGCTGCCAAGTTGTTGGAATCATGAACTCGTGCACAGCCTTCCAAGCTGAATATGCGGGTTCGATTCCCGCTACCCGCTCCATGACTTAGCTGATTTCATGCCTATTGGTTTTGCGCCCGGTTTTGCATTCGCTCGCCCATGGACACCATGACTCGCGCCTGATCGACGTAGAGACGGCGGATGGTTGCGACGTTCGCCGGGCTCCATCCCATGATGTCGGCGATCTCCTTGTCGGTCATCCCAACGAGCATGAGTTCGGTGGCGAAGGTGCCCCGGCAGTCGTGGAGATGCTTCGACGGGAGGCTGAGGTCGGCGCGGGTCCGGTCAAAGTGCGCGGTCAACCCGGCCGGCGAGCGAGCCTCTCCTTTGGCGCTCACCAGAATCGTTTCGACGCCCGGTTTTCGGTATCGCGAGCGCAGATCGTCAAGCAGGGTGCCGAGGGCAGGATACAGCGGAACCGATACAACCGTGCGGCGCCCGCTCTTCGAGGTGTGCCAGACGATCGCATGCCTGCCGATGGCTGATAGCGGAACCTCGCACAGATCCCGGCGGCGCAGGCCGGACAGGCAGGCGAGGTTGAAAGCGTCGCGGATGCCTTGCGGAGCTTGCTGCCATGTGGCGCGCTCAGCCGGTTCCCAGATGATGTGCGCCCTATTCGCGCCGCTGTAGAGCTTCGGCACGCTGTCGGCTGGGTTTGCCGCCAGCTCGCCCCGGCCCCTGGCCCATGCGAAGAGGGCGCGCAGAACCTGGACCCGGTAGTCGGCCGAGCGCGGGGTGCCGGCGAACTCGGCGCGCCAGTCGGCAATGAAGCCTCTGGCGCGTGGGTCGTTGAAAAAGCGGAGCGGCAGGCGATCCCATGTGTCGGGCACGGTATCGATCACCTTGCCCCATTCGTTTCGGGTCGCCTTGGCGAAGTTGGCCCACTCCGGGGAAGCTCTCCAGTCCGCCTTAAGGCGTCCGAATGTGCCGGCATCGCCTCCCCGATTCGCCAGCGCCTTGGCGATCGCCTCGATCTCGGCTGCCCCGATGACGGGGTTGCCGATGCCCTTCCATATCAGCGGCCCTCCGCGCCAAGCGTAGCAGTAGGTCCGGCCTTTCGCGCGGACAGTGCAGAGCCCTTTCACGCGCGGGCGGACTTTGCCAGGCTCTGCCATTCATCTGTCTCCCGCTGCGGAGCGCGAGTAAGCCGGATGGTGCCATCCGGCGCAAGCTCGATCGCATCAGGCTCCTTGCCGAGCGCGCGCCACGCCTGAACAGCGCGCGCAATCGCGGCCTTCGTGGCATAGCGCGGCCGGGCAGAATTGGACATCAGCAGGCCTTTCCAAGCTTACGAGCCAGGCTGTCACGCGCCTTCTCACGTCCAGACTGGCATCCCTGGTCACCGCCGCGATCTACTAGGCGCACGACGCGAAGCGCCAGCCGAAGCCACCAAGGCAGGGACTTAAATCGGACAAAGGTGCAATTTTCAACGATACCGCTGACGGCTATCTTAAGGAAAGCGGCGTCGTTTCCAGCGATTATCAGGTTGTTTTGTACAAGGGTTTTGTTTGTCATCATTAGGCCTTTCCGAATTTGGGCACCTCGGCCGAGCAAGCCCCTGCTGGGCATCTATGCGTCATGCCGCCAGCTCCAGCAGGGAGCGCTCGGCGGCATTGATCTTGTCGAGCTTCTGCTCCAGCTCCCAGACCTGCTGGCCGATGTCGGTACGCTTCTGCCTCAGCGCATCGATGGCCGGCGCCATCCAGTCGGGCACGGTGGCCGGCTCATCGATGACCTCGTGAGCGTCGCCACCCTGGGCTGGGACATCAGGCTGCACGAGCATGGCGGGCACCATGGGAGAGGACGACAGAATAGTGCGCAACTGATCGACAGTGACCCCCGCAAACTGCTGATCGTTGTCGCAACCCGTATCCACAACAGGTTCGACGGCCTTTCGAATTTGCGCGCGAAGGGCGGTGCCCTCCGGCCCGTAGAGCGCCTCCATCATGGCGTGGCTGATGCGCTTGACGCCGTAGAAGCAGTTCGACCAGCCGCTCTTCCCCACGCCGGCCGCGATCGCTGCGCGCGGGTGGCCGCCATGCTCTTGGCCCAGCAGCTTCATGTCGGCACGGACGTCGGCTTCGTTCATGCCTCTTAACAGGTCGGGCATCGGTTGCTCCTTGGGCTTGGGTGCGATGGTGATCGGCACGGTGCGAAATGCTTCGGCTGCCGGGATGATAGGTGGCACGCTGTTGAACTTGAGCTTCGCGCGCTCTTCCAGTTGGCGGGCAAACGCGCGAACGTCCTGCGGCGTAACGTGCTTGCCCTTCAGGAAAAAATGCCCCTCAGGCCCCTTCATGCTTGGGCTCTCGAAAATGCTGAACCCGCGATTGCGGATCAGCCAGACCTCGTTTTCAAGGCAGTGAAGGCGGGTGAGGCTCACGGTCGCGTCACGCTCATCATCTGATCGCCGCGCTCTTGGCCGATCGGTGGGCGGCGTTTGTTGAGCGCTGAGACAAGCTCGCGATGCAGCAGCTCGAGCTCGTCGAAGGTAAGCCAGTGATAGGCGTTGCCGCCCTGAATGCAGTAGGGCCGGGCCGGCGACTCCGCGCTGGCATCCGTGACAAGGATGTGGCCAGTGCGCTGCGGCTCGCCATAGTCCGCCTGGATGGCAACGAGGATAGCCATCTGTCGGTCGGCGTCTTGCTGGGTGATCTTCCTGTCGGCGATCCAGCGCGGATAAACGCGCTGGCGCAAAGCGATCTCACGCCCGATCTCGGCGCGCTTCTCCTCGCGCGTGATGCCAGTCATGCCGGCTCCCCGTCGTCTGGCCAGTCGTCATCCGGCTCGGATAGCTCGGCCAGTCGGGCGGTGCCTGCGGCGATCGCCTGCTCGTGCAAGTCGGGCCGGGTCGCTGCCAACTTCGACAGTGCCCTTGCAGCCTGCCGCTGGTCCTCTGCCAGGGCCATGCGATCGGGCGCGGCTGATAGCTTGGCGCAATACTCGTCAAGCCACTTCTGGGCCGAATCGTCCGACGGTGCGGCCGCTGTGCCGCTCGCCTTGCCGCCCTTGGCCCAATCGCCCAGCCCGCGCCCACTCGCGTCGCCGATGCGCTGCCCCTCCGGAAAAAATGGACGGTGCTGCTCCTGAAGCTTTATCGCCAAGCCAACGCCGGGCTTGTCGGGCAACAACAGAAAGCTCGACGTCATCTCGTACATAAACCGCTTTTCGCAGATCGGCTGCCAGCGCTCTTCGAGCGGGCGGTCCTTTGCGGCCGTCACCACGGTTTTGGTCGACGGCTTGCCGTTCCACATCTTGGGGCTGCCGTCGCTGTTCGTCTGCGGCACTTGCTCGACCAGCATCTTTTCCTCAGCCCGCAGGCAAAAGATGAGATGCGCCCGGCACTGGACCAGCCTGTTCATCATCTGCTTGTGCGCGGACTTCGGCTCTTTCCAGTTTCCGGGGCTCTTCTCGCCCTTGCCCAGCAGGTCGTCCGCCCAATCGAGGATGCCGCCCTCGCCCTCATATTCGTGGCTCATGGAGTCGATGACGATCACGTCATAGCCCGCTTCCTCGGCTGCCACGATGGCGTCGCGGTATGCCTGCGGCCGGAATGGCGGCTTGATATCCAGATGGTCGAACCGGAACTGGTCGGCATAGTGCAGCGCCCGGCCGGCCTCCGTGTCGATGAAGGCGATACGGCCATTCGGCCCGGCGAGGCCCGTTGCCAGCTTCAGGGCGGTAAAGGTCTTGCCCGTGCCGGTCGTGCCGGCGAGCGCAATCAGCACGCTCGTTTTGGTGCGGACGGCGGGGCGGAAGGTGTAGCTCATGTCGCCACCTCGACCACATCGACCACATCGAACGGTTGGCCGGGTTCGGTGATTGCCGTGCCCGGCTCGCGGTCGTGCATCGGGTAGAATTGCTTCCAGTTTTCCGGGTTGGTCTCGCCGGATTCCTCGCGGTCGATCCAGCGGCGTTCCTGCCACGGCGGCGCGTCGAGGTAGCTGGTGAACGGCGGATAGCCCGGCCACCAGTCCGACTTCAGCGACCGCGCCCATATCCGCATGGCATAGTCCACCTTGCGGTCGGCCATGGCGAGCGAGGCGGGTGCAAGCGTGTGGACGGCGACCGCAAACGGCTCCTCATTCTCAGCGACGACGAACCGGAATTGCGGGTCTGCGGGCAGCGGCGGGCCGCGCATGGAATTCGCGGGCAACCGGGACAGCGCCTTGATGCCGCGCAAATAGAATGCGGCCTGCACATCGCAGCCGGTTTCCCAGAAGGTGCGCTGGCCCCACTGGCCGGCCGAGGCGGGAACGCCCGTGCTTTTGAAGTCGTCAAAGACGTTTCCACCCGGGTTTGGCAGCCAGTCGAGCCGGGCGCGGCACCAGACCTCGACGCCGTCAATCTCTTCGCGCCAGATGATGGTCTGCTCCGGCTTGCCGTTGGTAAAGGCGAGGCGCGCCTCCTCGTGCTTGGCGAGCTGGCGGAAGATGGCTTTCTCCATCACGCGGGCCTGTTCCATCTGGCGGGCGAGCACTGGCGTCTTGCCGGCCGCGCGCGCCGCATCGCGCAGCGCCTTGGCGGCCGCCGTTCGCCAATCGTCTGCGTCGATGACAGCGATATCACCGCCAGCGCCGAGCACCAGCTTGTGGGCGAGCCGCCCCATGTCGAACGTGGTCGAGTCCTCGCTCTCATGGGCGGGGTTAAGCCTCGGGTGTCGGTGCCAGGCGTGGCGCGGGCTGCGATCGATCAGCAGCTTGGCGATCGAGGCTGACAGGGACGGGACCGGGCAGGGATCGGCGTGATAGTCGGCCTCGGGCATATCGTAGACGCCGGGAAGTACAATCGGCGCGCATGGAATTCCCGGCTGGGTAATGACGGTCATCGGCCGGCCTTTCAGAAGCTGATGGTGACGTGCGGGACTTCGCCCGCCTTGATCGCAAGCACGATGGCGCGGGCCGCGTCCTCGCCGACTTCGAAGGTCATGATGGCGTGCTTGGCGCTGGTCATGACGGCGGCGCGGTGCTGCTGGTTGGCCTCACGGGCGGCGCGCTCGGCTTCGGCTTTGGCCGCCTCCTGCTGGCGGCGGGCCTCCTCGGCCGCAGTCCGGTCGCGCTCGGCCTGTGCGGCGCGCTCGGCCTCGTCGGCGCGATTGCGTTCGGCTGCGAGCTGCTCGGCATGCACACAGGCAATGCGGTCCTGCTCCGCCTTTGCGGCTGACTCGGCTTCAGACCGGGCGCGGGCCGCGGATTCCTCTTTCAGCCGCTGTTCCCGTTCGGCTTCGGCTCGAGCTGTGGCCGCGCGGGCTTCCTCGGACCGGCGGGCCTCTTCAGCCTGGCGCTGGGCTTCCTCGCGGGCGGCGGCCGCAGCGCGCATCTCCTCGAGCTCGGCGCGGTCGGCCTCCTGCTTCAGCAGCCGGTCATGCGCAGCCTCGAGCGCTGCGACGGCCTGATCGCGCGTGGCGACCGCATAGGCAAGGCCCTCCGCGAACAGATCGGGTGCCATGTCGCAATCGTGTACCATGGCGAGGCGCTCGGCGATGTCGGCCGAGGTGTCGTCTAAGCCCACGATGGCCGCATGGCGGAGCTGCTGTAGCTGGGCATCCGCACGCGCCTGACGCGCCTTCTCGGCCTCCTCCCATGCGGTGAGCGGCGCGCGGACCTCTACGGCGAGGCCTTCCAGCCGCTCGACGATGGCTTTGCCCGCCGCGTTTACCAGCGCCGTCTTGGTGCGCCATTCCTCGGTCAGCCCCTTGCGTGCCGCATCAATTGCGGTCTTCGCCTTCGTGACGCGAAAGGCTTGGCGGGCGATCTCGCGGCGGCCGGAGTCGCTTGATGTGTCACCCTCGAAGCCGTCGAGCTCGGCCTTGATCCGGGTGTAGAAGATGTCGGCCTGCTCCTGGTCGAAAAGGACCAGCTTGGGGTCGGCTGGCACCAGCTCGCCCTGAGCTTGCGGGATCTGATCGGCGGTGAAGAATTCGGGCTCCACAACCCGGCGGGTATCTTGGTTCATGCTTTTCTACCTTTGACGACAACTTCGGCGCGACGTGTGTCGTCGATCACCATGATATGAGCAGGCTCTCCGACGTGCTCCAGGCACCAGGCGTCGGCGGCCTTGCGTGCCTCGCCCTCATCGCCGTTCATCCACAGGATGCGGGGCGCGGGCTCGGCGGTCTCGTGGTCGAGCTCGACGACGATAACGCAACAGCGCGGGGTCTTGCCTGGGCTTGGGGTGACAGGCTCGGTCATTCGACGAGCTCAACCGATGTCAGCTTGCCGTCTGTCATGGTGTGCCTTTCGATTGTGAGGGTGCGTCGGTTTTCGCAGGCGGCGCTGATTTGGCCTTTTCAGGCGCGGCGCCCTTGGCCTGCGAAATGGGTTCCCCGGAAGGCGTTGCCACGTTGGCCTTTTCAGGCGGACCCTCACTGGCCTTCCGGGAAATAGGTTCGGAGGGCGCGCATTTAATGGCCTTTTCAGGCGCGCTAGATGTGGCCCTCCACGCTCGCCAAAGATTCTTCAGCAAGCGTTTTTCGATGTAGCGTTGCGCCCGGTTGTGCGCGTGCGCCGCGGTTGCGGTGCGCTCCTTCTCAATCGCCTTTCGATCAAGGTAAAGCTGGCCATAAACGCCAATCGCAATGGACGCCTCCCGCGTGCCATCCTCAGCCTTCACCGCGCGAACCTGAGCCTTGATCAAACAAGCCCCGATATTCCACATGACCGAGCGCCGCCCCGGACTGTAGCCGTGCAACAGGGCAGCATCGCCCGCAATCTTGCGCTGTCGGCCGCCGTCGATAACAGCCAGCCCCATGCGCTTCCACAGCCCCGCCACGCTGCGATAATCGCCGGGCGCAAGACCCGCCTCGCCGATGATGGCAGACAGCGATACGTCACCCAGCCCGCTAACCGCCTTTGCCCACGGGTAGATAGGCAGCGCCTTGACCAACTTGGCAAGCTTGCGTTCGGCATCGGCCTGCACGGCGAGCAATGGGGTCATGGCCTGCACGTATGCGGCCTCCCACGGTGCCGCGCTTTCCGGCGCTTTCTTCACGGCGGCCCATGCTTTTCCGGCCAGCGCTTTGTCCCCGTCGTTGATGCGCCGGAGCGATGCTTGTGCTTGCAGTTCAAGCCGCTGGCGTGCGCGGATCATGTCCCAGCGCAGCCGGTGCAGCTCGATGATGGTGCCGATGGCGCTGTCTCGCTGGTCATTGCTGACGGAAGCCAATTGGCCATCGGCTTCGGCTTGCACCGAATGGGTTTCGGAGGGCGGGGAGAACGTGGCCTTTTCAGGCGCTACCGCTTTGGCCCTCCGATCTGGTTCCCTGGAAGGCGTTCGCCCAGTGGCCTTTTCAGGCGACGTGGTGCTGGCCTTCCGGGAAATAGGGTTGCGGGGCGCAGATGACCTGGCCTTTTCAGGCGTTGACGAAATGGCCCCGCATGACAGCGCGTCCATAGCGCCATCAATCCATGAGTTCTCATTGAGCATTGATCGTCTTCCTGATCTGCTGGAGCTGAGCCTCAGTCAGCACGTCGCCCACCGCAGACTCCCCGGCGCGCTCGGCAATCGCCTCAAGCCACCGCGCCTTAGCCCCCGCATCCGCAGCCGTGACAAGATAACCCGCCGCAGCCACCGCGCACTCGTCACCCGTCGCATCACGCAACAGCTTGCCGGTGTTGGGCAGCGGAAAGTCCATCAGCGCCACCGATGCCTGCGCCGCCCGCAATCGACCGCCCTGCGCCGCAACCGCAATCCCCGGATAAAATGCCGCCTTGCGAATGCTGGCCACATATTGCGCCACCATCCCCCGACAATGCTCCCGCACTATCGCGGGCAACAATTCGCGCATGGCATCCGGATCGCCCGTGAATAGCCGCTCGGCAATGTCGGTTGCATCCTGGAACGTGCCATCGCTATCGTCCCAAGCCCTTTGGCCAATCGTCCGGCCGCGTTTGACCGTGCTCAATGTCATTTCGGTTTCGTTGGGTGTGGTCACAGCAGGTGCCTTCCGAAGGCGATGATGATGCCGATGATGGCGGCGGCTGCAATCAGGCTCGACAGCGCGTCCTTGCGACTGCGGGCGATCTGGCCAGCTACATCGGCGGGGATTGGTCCATCGTCGTGGCGAATGCCGGAGCGGGTGCGGCGGATCATCGCGCAATTTCCTCGATGAGCCAGTCGGCGAACATGGCCCATGTGTCGGCCTCGTCGGCCCATCCGGCGGCCCGCGCGGCATATGCGGCGCACCCGACGGAGGACCGCGCGGCCTCTGCTGCGGACCCGGCGTCGGCACCTACGCAATTACCTGCGGCCCGCGCGGCCTCTGCTGCCGCCTCTGAGGCGGTCCGGGATACAGCCTCGCCATCCGCAAGGCGGAGCGCAACGACAAGCGCTGGCAAGCAGGCAGCCCGAACCGGGGCCGCATATTCCTGCGCCAAGACCCAATCTAAGACCCTATGCGTGTGCCGGTATGCGGCCAGTTGAAGCGCCGCGCTATCCTTGCCGCTGTCGAGCAACGCGGCGGAAAACCGAGTAGGCCAATCCATAGACAATTCGTGAGGCAGGCCCTCGAATGTAAAGTCGACGAGCCTCATAAGGCTCTCCGGGGCATCCAACAGACGACCGAGATACGCGTGATCCGCGTGGCTTTGTTCTGGTGCGAGCGAGTGCATGGCGCACCCAACGGCACAGCCTTTCCCGTCGCGCCAATAATTCCCCTTCGCGATGCGGTCGGCCGCGCGGTGGTCTGCCATGATGCCGGGCAGGGCAGCCCGGTTGGCGGCAGTGTCGATTGTCTCGATCATCGCGCAATCTCCTGGGCGATCTGGTCGCGGGCCGTCATGTAGTCGTGCACCACGATCACCTTGCGAAGGCTCTCTGCCTCGGCTTCGTCTGGCCAGGCGTCGCAAAGCGCGATGAGCGCGTCGGTTAGCGTCGGAGGTGCTCCAAGCGCGTTCCGGACGAAGGACAGCGAGCCGACGTGATGATCAGCCATCGCCTGTTCGAGGCCGGACGGGCGCGTGCGAACTTCCTGTTCAGCCCAGTGGGGCCGGGGCGGCGGAATGTGGATGTTGCTCATGCCGCGAGCTTGATGACGGCGGCGCCATGGCCGAGCTGGTGGCGAAGCGAATCGGCCCCTTCGGGCGACAGCTCGATGGCAATTGCGTCCAGCCCGCTATCGACGGCGATGATGACGCGGCCATCGGCCGACCGGATGACCTTCAAGGCGGCACTGGCAAAGACGTTGCCGCAACCAGCAACGTGCGCCTTGCCGATGGCGACAGGTTCGGAGTCTGACATGGATATCTCCCACTCTGAGCCGTCTCGCGAGCCGGGTGGCTGGTCGGGCTGGTGGGGTAGTTGTATGGAGCGCAACAACGATGGTCAAGGGCCTTGTTGTATCAAGCGCAACTTTTCTGCTATGCTGGGTTTTGTAGTAGGGGTTTCCAATGTTCGATTGCACACCGATCATTGTTGTTGATGGAGATACGATCCGCTGCGGCCAGGAGCGGGTGCGGTTGATGGGCATCGACGCGCCGGAGTTGGGGGGTCATTGCAGGCCGGGCCGGGTTTGCACGCCGGGCGATGGCGAGGCTTCCCGGCGCGACTTGCGCCAGATCGTGGCCAGCAGCCGCGTTCGATGCCATCGCGCCGGGTTTGATCGCTACGGCCGGACGTTGGCGCACTGCTACATCAGGCGGGCAGGCCGCGTGAAGATCAACATAGGATGCGAGATGGTGCAGATCGACGCGGCCGTTCTGCGATACGGCGGGTTGGCCTGTCAGCCTATTCCCAGGCGTTAATCTCTGAGCCGCAGTGCCGGCACTTGATCGCCGACTTTTTCACCATCTCGGCACAATAGGGGCAAGGTCGTTCGTCTGTCGGTTTGGCTGGTGCCTCGCGCGGCATCACCAATGCGATGATGAGACCGATCGGCCCGAGAACACAGCCCAGAAGAAACCCGCCGCACCCGCTTCGCCCCTTGGTCTGCGTGACGAGGCTGGTGGCAATGCCGAACAGCAGGCAGATGATAATCAGCTCCATGCGGGAACCTTAGTCGGCTTTTTTGTAATCGTAAGACACAATCGCCTCAGCGACGGCGCGTATCTGTGCGCGCTGCGCTTCGTTCGCGCGGTCCCAGGCTTGAAGGAATTCGCCGGGCTTGTTCGGGTCATTCATCAGCAGGTCGCTGGCACTGCATTCCAGCCTGTCGGCAATCTTCTCCAACATCTCTTGATGATAGGGCAGCAAAGACCGCTCGACCTTCGACAGGTTGCCCTTGTTCATGCCGATTGCGCCGGCCAGTTCCTCAAGCGACAGGCCGGCGTGCTCACGCCACGCACGAATGAACGTGCGGCTTAGATTGCGTGGTCCTGCGTTGTTCATGGTGCAGTATCGCTGCACCGGGCGCAACATTCGATAGCTGGCCTTACAACTCGGCTTGACCTGCGCTAGTTGCATGTCATACAACCTCCCATCATGACCCTATCCGAATATTTCGAGGCCACCGGCCGCACGCAAGCAGAGGTCGCTCGGGCGATTGGCTGCGACAAGGGCAACTTCAGCAGGATCGTTAACGGTGCGGCCGTCCCTACGCCCGAACAGGCGCTGGAAATCGAGCGCGAGACCGGGGGCGCGGTAGATGCGGGATCGCTCAACTCCGTGGTCGAACGGGCCCGGATGGTCTGCACCGGAGTTGACCTTTCACTGGCCGATGTGCCCCGTTCCGAGGCTGCCTGATGTTCGGCGAACCCTTCGCCTGCGACCAACTCCCGGCGGTGCGCGCAACACCGTGCCGCCGGACCTTTTCGGTCGCGATGATTGCCCCCAATCATGCGCCAAGGATTAGCTGATGCAGCGCAGCAATGTCTTGCTTCCGATGGCGCTGCCGACGCGCAATGACTTGCGGGCGGCGCTCGCGCAGATCGTGCGCTCGGTACAGGCGCAGCACAGCCTGACCGACGAGGCGCTGGCCGATGCGATCGGGGTCTCCACCGGCACGATTGCCAATGTGCGAAACGAGCGCACCGACCTCAACCAGGAGAGCATTGCGCGCATCGGAGCCGTTTTCGGGCCGGAGTGTCTTGACCCATGGTCGGCAAAGTTCGGCGGCCGGAATGTGCCGCGGGAGGCGTGCGATGATCGCGTGACGCTGCGATCGGTGACGGGGGCCGTGCACAAGCTGGCGATTGCCACCGACGAGGACAGCGCAGCCGGCCGGTCGGTTTCCCACGGCGAGCTGGCGGACATGCTGCCCGAGCTGAAGGCGGCACAGCGAACCATCAACGCGCTGCTGGCGCGCGCCGAAACGCTGGGGATGGCGGCATGAGCGCGCTGACATTAGCCCAGATCATCAAGGCCGCCGCTGCTTTGGGGCTCGTCTGCACGGTGCCGGTCGTGCATCAGGTCGGCGTCAAGTCCGGCGTGTCACAGGAACGCAAGGCCGCCAAGGCTAAGGCGCGGGCCTCCAAACCCAGCCCGGCGCGGGAACGTATCGAGCCTTCCAAGCCATCCGACTCCCGCATTCTCGATTGCCCGACGACGTTGGGCAGCCCCTTTTCGGTCGAGCTGGTTCCGCTCGGCAACATCCAATCGACGAATGGTCAGCCGGGTACCTCCTTCCCTGGTCTGATCGCGGGCGGCACTGCACCCCTTGTGCCGCCCGCACCCTTTTTCAGGCCGATACCGGGCAAGCCGGTTGCGCCGCCCGCCATTCCCGAGCCGGGCACATGGGTGACGATGATTGCCGGGTTTGGCCTCATCGGCGCTGCGGTGCGGCGCAAGAAACTGTTCAACCCAAGAGGAGAAGCATGATGTCGGCATTGCGGAACTACATCGAGCGCATCGAGGCGCTTGAGGAAGATAAAAAGGCGATCGGCGAGGATTTGGCCGAGGTTTACCAAGAGGCCAAGAGCGACGGCTATGACAACGTCGTCATGAAGGCTGTCGTCAAGCGGCGGAAGATGTCCGACGGGGACCGCCTTGCGGCCGACGAGCTGCTGGCGACCTATGAGGCCAATCTTGTCCAGCAAATGGACCTGCCGCTCGACGAGCGTTCCGCGCCCCTGAAGCGCGAGCAGGTTAGGGCGGGAACGTCCGAAGACCGCCTTAGGGGCAAAGTGCGCGATGCGATCATGAATTCTGGGTTTGAAGCTGACCCTGATCACCCGAACGTCTTCCACTCAAAGACACCCGAGACGGTGAACTGATCGCATGCGGCCGGGGGGTCCATGCGATGCAATACCAGCCGCTGCCCTTCGGGGTGGCGTGCTGGCGCTTGACATCGCGACGCGGAGCGGATGGGCGTTTGCGGATGCGGCGGCTGCACTGGCATGGCCGCGATCCCGGCCGTTTTCGGGCAATGCGCTTGTGCCACCCGAGCCGCGCCCCCCCGTCCAGTTCGGCACGATCTTCACCGGAAAGCCGGGATCCACGCATGGTGAGCGATCGGCCAACCTGTCGGACTGGCTGGCGACGTTCCAAGAGGCGCGTGATCCGGGCCTGATTGTCATCGAGCAGCCGATGCCTGCCAAATTCTCGCGCAACCTGGTGGCGACGCAGATCGCGATCGGGCTCCGGATGGTCGTTCAGGCGCATTGCCATGTGCACGGCCTGCTGTTTCGCGAGGTGCCGATCATCAGCGCCAAGGCGTGGTTCGGATCGCGGCTGATCAAGGACAAATCGCCGATGATCGCTTGCGCCAAGTCGCTGGGCTGGGACGTGGCGACCGACCATGAGGCCGATGCGCTGGCGATCCTGGACCTGACGCTGGCGCGGGCGGCGGTAGCCAAGAAACTGCCGCAAAATATTCCCGGAAATATTCCCGCGACGGCTGCTGGCCGGCGTGCAGTGCGGAGGGCGCGGGCGTGAGCAAAGGGGCCTATTACAACGAGATCGACCCTGTAGCAGCCCAATGGCTGCGGAACCTGATTGCGGCCGGCCATATCGCGCCGGGTGACGTGGACGAGCGGAGCATCGAAGATGTTATACCAGATGACCTTGCCGGATATACTCAGTGCCATTTCTTCGCCGGCATCGGCATCTGGAGCCATGCACTTCGGAACGCCGGATGGCCGGACGATCGCCCGGTCTGGACCGGCTCATGCCCATGCCAGCCTTTCAGCGCGGCAGGCAAAGGAGCAGGGTTTGCTGACGAGCGGCACCTGTGGCCCGCGTTCCATTGGCTCATCGAACAGCGCCGCCCTCCAGTCGTCTTTGGCGAGCAGGTTGCAAGCAAGGACGGAGCGGCTTGGCTCGACCTTGTATCGCTGGACCTGGAAAGAGCAGGCTACGCCTTCGGGGCGGTCATTTCCCCTGCTGCGGGCTACGGCGCCCCGCACATCCGGCACCGATCATATTGGGTGGCCGACACCGAACGCGGGGCCGCAGAACGACACCGACACGAAATGGCAGGCTCGCCGGGAGGAGTGCAAAGCCCGGCACGGCAACAACGGGTTTGGGATGACGCTGGGAATGGCGTCCAGTCTGGCGGGATGGCCGACGCCGAACACGATGACGGGCGGGCAGACTTCGCGGGGAGGCGACCGGATCGGGGAGCCGCTTATGGCGGGCGCGGCGAACCTTTGCGGTTGGCCGACGGTGACGGCGAACGACGCGACGGGAAGTCAATACTCTTACTCGCGGGGCGATCACAACAAGCCGATCTTGAAGCTGCCCGGCATGGCAGCAATCTGCGGCCCGGCCCGGTTAACGGCCTGTGGAGAGATGCAGACTGGCTCCACTGCCGGGATGCCAAGTGGCGGCCAGTTGAACCCGGCACATTCCCGTTGGCTCATGGGGCTTCCGGCCGCGTGGGACGACTGCGCGCCTACGGAAACGGCATCGTCGCTCCGCAAGCGCAAGCTTTCGTCGACGCCTATCTAGGGACACGTCCGCAGCCGGAAGTTCTCGGCGCGCGGAGGGCGCGGGCATGACCTGGCCCTTTGGCGAGCTTGTGCCCTTGCGCTACGGACTCATCTTGGCGGACCCGCCGTGGGCCTTTCGGCTGCACAGCGACAAGGGGGACCGGAAGAGCCCGCAGGCGCACTATGACTGCATGGCGCAGGCGGACATGGCCGGTCTGCCGGTCAACCAGCTTGCCGGCCCGGACTGCGCGCTGCTTATGTGGGCGACGGCACCGATGATCCGCGAGGCAATCGCGCTGATGGCGGCCTGGGGCTTTACGTACAAGAGCATGGGCGCATGGGCCAAGCAGTCCTCAACGGGGGCCGCATGGGCGTTCGGCACGGGCTACTGCTTCCGGTCGGCGAGCGAGTATTTCCTTTTGGGGACGACGGGCAAGCCGAAGGTGCAGTCGCGGTCTGTGCGCAACCTGATTGTGGCGCCGGTGCGCGAGCACAGCCGCAAGCCCGAACAGCTGCACGACATGGCCGAGGCGCTTTACGCCGGGCCCTATGTGGAGCTGTTCGCCCGCCGCCGACGGCATGGCTGGGACGCATGGGGCAACCAGTTAGCTGGCCCGGACTGCGCACCTTGCTGACGGCTGTGCTTCTCGGGTGGGCGGTTTGTGCGACCGTTGCCGGCCTCCACTGGATGCGGTCCTACCGGCAGGCTCTTGAGCTTTCCCGGCCACAGCCGCCGGAGAAGACACCCCATCAGCGCGGGGCGGAGACGCGCAAGCGGCGGACGGTCGAGGCCATGCGGGAGCGGAGGATGGCAATGGAACTAGCAATCAAGGAGGCTCGCGCTTGACCACATTACCCGGGCCACTGACGCCGCCGGACAGCGACCTTCAGGACTTTCACTTTATGCCGCTGCACGTGGCGCGGCTGCGCGACAGCGACTTCGCGGCGACCGAAGACCCGGAGGCCTGTTGGTATGGCGTGCTCCTCTGGTCGGCCTCGTGGCACCAGATACCAGCCGCCTCGTTGCCCGACGATGATGCGGTCCTCACCCGTCTGTGCGGACTGGGTCGGGATCTGAAGACCTTCAAGCGTCACCGCCGGGGCGCGCTGCGCGGGTTCGTGCGCTGCTCTGACGGCCGGCTTTACCACCCCGTCGTCGCTGAGCAGGCGCGCGCGGCCTGGCGATCGAAGATCGAGCAGCGCTTCCGGTCGGAGTGCGCACGGGGCAAGAAGACAGCCCAGCGATCGGGCGGCGAGTATGTGGCGCCAACGTTCGATTGCTGGTTTGCGACTCAGGGACTGGCGCCGCTTGTCCCCAAGACAGAGGCCGCGTGTCCCGAGGGACAACCCGCATTGTCCCTAGGGACAACCCCCCCCTGTCCCGAGGGACAACCCCCCCCTGTCCCTAGGGACACCCCCCCCCTGTCCCTCGGGACAATGGCTCCAAGAGACAGGGACAGGGACAGGGACAGGGACAGGGACAGGGACAGGGACAGGGACAGGGAGAGTCTAAAAGAGAAGATTCCATCGTCATCGTCAGTCTCTGAAACCGCGCGCGCGCCAGACGACGACGACGACGACGACGGGAGCGATGTGGTTTCGATTGCCCATTCGCTATGCCGACAGGCCGGCGTATCGGTCGCCAGCCCGAAAGCCATCGCCACTGCGGCACAGCTCGTTCGCGACTGGCAGCAGGCCGGCGCAACACCGAGCCGGATGAGGGCAACCATCGCAGAGGCCCTGCCCAAGGCCACCGAGCCGGTTAGCTCGTTGCGATACTTCGACAAACCGATCCGTCACGCAATCGCACTGGAGGCCAATCGCCATGAGCCAACCGCACAACGACATCGGCAACCGAAGCCTGGCACAACAGCGTCCGCAGGTGGCGAGCTTGGCCGAATGGCGGCCGCCGTTGCTGCCGTCCGGGCTGAGCGAATGGCTCGATCGGGATAGCCAATCATGGGCTTCCGGCATGGCAATCCGGGCCGAAGTGGCAGCGGCCCTGCCCTCGATCATTGCTCAGTTTCGCGAAGGTTTGGAGCCGCATGAACCGTCCGCTTTCGATCGGGCCATGATGGAAATGGCGGTCGTTTTTCCGAACAATCGCGCATCCGATGCCGAGCTCAAAGCCCGTGTGGTTGCCTACTCCGCCGCACTGTGGGACGTGCCCTCCGACTTGATCCTGAGGGCGGCCCGGCTCGCCATCCGGCGGTGCGAATTCTTCCCCAAGCCATCGGAGCTGCGGAAGCTGATCGAGGATGACCTGATCGAGCGGCGGAGCAAACTGAACCGCGCATTGATGATCGCCATGATGGTCGAGCGCATTGCCTCGGACCGGCGGTCCGCATGAGCATTCGGGGGCGCAAGACCAAGGGCCGGCTGAAGGCGCAGCGGCTAGTCCGGCTGGCGACAGGGGCCGGCTCAGCAGCGGCTATCGGGCTGGAGGCACCCGAGGGCTACCAGCGCGAGCATGTGCTCGACGCGGATGGACGGCCGTCGACAGTCATCCGGCGGATCGATAACCTCACGAGGCTGAGGGCAACGCTGGGTGGCGATCGGGTCAACGCGCTGCTGGCGCTGAGGATGGCGACCGAGGCGATGGAGCGCGGCCTCACGCCACGGTGCGGGTTGGACATGAGCCCGGGTGCGGGACCCGACGGGTTCCTCGCGGTGATCCAGCACCGGCTTGATGCGGCGCTGTTCGCCGGGCAGATGTGGGGCGCCGTGCCTTCCGACTGCCAGTTGAGCGTGCGCGTGGTCGTGGTGCAAGGCTGGACCGTGATGAAGCTTGCGCGGTGCCAGGGCGTGCGCGTCGTAAATCAGCAGCACAAGATCAACGGGCACCTGAAGGCGGCTGCTGATGCCATCAACCTGCTGCTCGATGCGCGGTTCGGTCGGACGAGGGTACGCTCGGCGGCGTGGTGAACAAGGCCTTGACACGGGAGTTCGTAAGGGGCAAAAGAGCCCATGGTCTAGAACCGCGCCCGGAGGTAACCCTCTCGGGCTTTTTTTGTGTCTTCGCGAGGGGGGAGGGGGGGGTCAAAACTCTCCGATTAACGTCGCGGGCACCGCCCCTATCCCGTCGGATAGAGTTAGTTTTGATCTGGGGGTTTGCTGATGGCGGGCTGGCCCTATTCGTTGGCGCGGTGGAGGCGGCTTCGATTGATGAAGCTGCGGGCTCAGCCGCTTTGCGAATACTGCCCGGCCGGTCGGCGGGAGGTGGCGACTTCGGTCGACCATGTGGTTCCGATCAGGGCGGGCGGTGCGGCATTTGATCTGGGCAATCTGCGATCGAGCTGCACGGCCTGTCACTCGGCGAAGACCGCGCGTGGTGTGGAAGCTGGCGCTGTGAAAACGACTAAGCCTCGCAAGGGGTGCAACCCGGATGGCTCGCCGCTGGACCCTGCCCACCCTTGGGCAAAGGGCTGACTGGTGGGCCGCAGAGGCCCCGGAGCCCGGCCGCAAGCGAAGATCGTGGCGGACGCGGAGGCTGCTGGCCCGCCTGAAACGCCGTGGCTCAACCAGACGTTGTCCCGATCGGGACGGGTTATCGCCTTCATCGAGACCCTGCCAATCACCAAGGGCATCCTCTCGGGCACGAAGTATCGGCTGCTCGATTTTCAGAAAGAGTGGCTGCGCGATATTTACGATCCCGTTACCGACGATGGCAGGCGGGCGGTGCGGCAGGCGCTGCTTTCGATTGCCCGAAAGAACGGCAAGACGGGGCTGATCGTCGGCATCGTCATGGCGCATCTGGTGGGGCCGGAGGCGGAAGACCGCGGCGAGATCGCCAGCGCGGCGAACGACAAGGACCAAGCCGGCCTCGTGTTTGACGAGATGGTAGCGATCATTGAAGCGGTGCCGTGGCTGGCTGCGATCATCAACGTCCAGTCGTTCAAAAAAACCATCGAGGTCACCGGCTTGCCGCCGGGTGGCAAGGGTCGCGGTTCGACCTACGAGGCGCTGAGTTCGGACGCCAAGACCAAGCACGGCATGTCGCCTTCGCTGTGGATTTATGACGAGCTTGCGCAGTCGGCGAAGCGCGAGCTTTTCGACACGTTACAGACCAGCCAGGGGGGCCGCGCCGAGCCGCTGGGCATTGTCATCTCGACGCAATCTCCGAGGGCCAATCATCCGATGTCGGAGTTGGTCGATTACGGAGAGCAGGTTGCGGCCGGCATCGTCGATGACCCGACGTTTGTCGGCAAGGTCTATGCCTCGCCGGAAGGGTGCGACCTGCTTGACGAAGGGGCATGGCTGGCGTCGAATCCGGCGCTGGGCACGTTCCGCGACACGACCGATCTGCGGACGCTCGCGCGCAGGGCCACCCGGCTGCCGAGTTTCGAGAGCGCCTTCCGCAACCTCTACCTTAATCAGAGGGTTGACGCGGTTGAGCGGGCGATTGATTCGGCGGATTGGGATGCCTGCGCCGGGCTTGTCGAGCTCGATGACCTGGTCGGGCTGCCCTGCTACGGCGCGCTTGACCTCGGATCGGTCAGCGATCTGACGGCGTTGACGCTGTTTTGGCCGGATGTGAACGCGTCGTGGACTTGGCAGTGGGTGCCCAAGGCGCGGATTCGGGAGCGTGTCGAGAAGGACCGTGTGCCGTACGATGTCTGGGAGCGGGACGGCAACATCATCACGACGCCCGGCCGGGCACGCGACGACACTGCCATCATCCGCAAGCTGGTCGATGTCTGCGGCCGGTTCGATGTTCGCGAGATTGGCTATGACCGATGGCGGATCGAGGACCTGAAGAAGAAGCTCGAAGACGAGGGCGTGACGGACATCCCGCTTGTCGAGCACGGACAGGGCTTCAAGGATATGGCGCCGGCCTGGGATGCGTTCGAGACCGAGTTGCTCGAAGGCAAATTGAAGCACGGCGGCAACCCTGTGATGCGCTGGCAGGCGTCGAACTGTGTTGTCCAGAAGGACGAGGCGGGGAACCGCAAGCCGGACAAGCGCCGGTCGAATGACAAGATCGACGGCATCGTGACGCTGGTGATGGCTATCGGGCTGTCGGCACGGGCGAAGCCGCTGGCAGAATCGGTCTACGAGGACCGCGGGATCATGACGGTTTGACGCAGGAAAAGGGGCTGGACGCATGAATCTGTTCAGCCGGGACTTCTGGTGGCCTGCGGGTGCCGGGCCCAGTCCATTTTCAACGCCCGAGATTGAGCGGCCGGCCGTGGAAGCGCCGCAGGAGAGCGGCGAATCGCGGAGTGCCGCGCGGCTGGAGAACCCGGCCTATTCGGTGACCGGCGGCGGAATTCTGGGGGCGATCGGGAGCGACGCCGACGGGCAGTTGGTGACGCCGATTACGGCGATGGGCACGAGCGCCATTTACGCCTGCGTTGCCAAGATTGCCGACACGCGGGCATCGCTGCCCTGGAACCTGATGGAGCGCGAACCGGGCACTGGCCGGGTGCGTCAGGCTACCGAACGGCCGCTGTTTGATGTGCTCCGCACCCGCCCGAACGGCTATCAGACGGCGTTCGTCTTTGGCCAGCAGGGGCAGGCGCAGGCGCTGCTTTGGGGAAATTTCTACGCGGAAATTCAGCGCGATGTGCGGACGGGTGAGTGCATTGGGCTGTGGCCGATTCCCGCATGGATGGTGACGCCAAGCTTGAGCAATGGCGTGAAGGTTTTCGACGTCAACGGCATGCGCTTCCGCGACGAGGACATTCTGCACATCCCGGCGCTGGGCTGGGATGGCGTGCGGGGCATCAGCCCGATCGCACTGCATCGGCGGTCCATCGGGTTGTCGCTGTCGGCCGAGGCGTTTGGCGAGGGTTTCTACCGGAACGGCACGCGGCTTGCCGGCGTGCTGGAGCATCCCCAGCAGTTGAGCCTGGACGCGATGGGCCGGCTTAGGACCAGTTGGGCGGATGCCTATTCAGGCGCGGCAAACGCCGGGAAGGTCGCCATCCTGGAAGAGGGCATGAAGTTTTCGGCGTTCACGATGCCGCTGGAAGATGCGCAGTTCGTGGAGACGCGGACGTTCCAGATTTCCGACGCTGCGCGCATTTATGGCGTTCCGCTGCACAAGCTGGGCGTGATGGATGGCGCGAAATACAACAACGTCGAGCAGGGCAAGATCGAGTTTCAGACGGACACGATGCTGCCCTGGCTCGAGCGCTGGGAGCAGGAAGCGAACACGAAGCTGCTGACTGCAGTGGAGCGGCGGACGATGTTCACGCGCTTTCGCACCAAGGGCCAGTTGCGCGGTGACCTGAAGAGCCGCTTCGAGTCCTATGCGCTGGCGCGCCAGTGGGGGTGGATGAGCGTTAACGATATCCGCGACGAGGAAGACGAAAACGGTATCGGCGAGGCCGGTGACATCTACCTGAGCCCGATGAACATGACGCCAGCCGGACAGGTCAACGCGCCAACACAGGAGCCACACGATGGAGAATGAGCGACGAGTTCTTGAGGGGCCGATCGAGGTGCGGTTTGCCGAGGGCGAGACGGTCACGACCACGATTCGCGGGTATGCGGCGCGGTTCAACAGCCCTTCGGCACCGATTGGCGGGCGCTTCGTTGAGCGCATCGCGCCGGGCGCCTTCGACGAGGTGCTGGCAAACGATGTGCGGGCGCTGATCAACCACGACCCGAGTCTCATTCTGGGGCGCTCGCTGGCGGGGACGCTGCGGCTGTCGGTGGATGAGCGAGGCCTCGCCTATGAGGTGGACCTGCCCGACGTTTCGTATGCGCGGGATCTGGCCACATCGATCGAGCGCGGGGACATCAGCCAATCGAGCTTCAGCTTTTCAATCGATGTGGATGGCGAAGAATGGAGCCGTGGTGAAACCGGGATGAAGGTCCGGACACTGATCAAGGTGAAGCGGCTCTACGATGTGAGCCCGGTGACCTACCCGGCCTATCCCGAGGCGACGATCGGCATGCGATCGCTGGATCGGGTGGAAGCCGAGGAGGCTCGGGCGGCGGCGGCCATCGATGCGCAGGCGCGCAGGCGCCAGCTACGGCTGCTCCGGGCCTGACGTTCGAATTGATTGAGAGACACCCCTCCGACCGGGCCGGCCGGCGGAGCAGGGAACACGCTGGCCGGCCCATGGAAAGGACAGGAAAATGACGATTCAAGAACTGCGGGATGCCCGCAATCGCATCGCCCACCAGATGCGCGACATGCACAACACTGCCGAGACGGAGAACCGTGGATTCTCGGCGGAGGAGCGCGGCACGTGGGAACGGCTGGACGCCGATCTTACGGCCCATGACGAGCGCATCGATCGGGCAGATCGCGCCAGCGCGATTACGGCTGCGCAAGCCGGCGAAGTGCGGGCCGGCGGCGGCCGCACCGAAGTCGAGCGCGCCGGCCTTGGCCACAATGGCGGGGCGGGCCTGGACGAGACGCGCGCATTCCGGTCGTGGCTGACAGGTGCCCGTCACCTCCAGCGCAATCTGAGCGACGAAGACCGCGCGTGGATCCAATCCCGCATGGGCGAAGTGCCGGAGGAAGCACTTGCGACGCTGCCGGCTGAACAGCGGGACTTCGCCATCGGAACCGGTAACGTCGGTGGTTTCACCGTGCCGCAGGACTTCTTCAACAGTCTGGAAGTCGCGATGCGCTCCTTCGGGGCGATGTTGCAGCCGGGCGTGTCGCAGATCATCCGCACCGACAGCGGCGCGGCGCTGCCCATGCCGACCTTCAACTACACGGCAGTGGTGGCGACAATCGTTGGTGAAGGCGCCCTCATCGGCCTCGACACGTCGACGCCGTTCGGTTCGACCACGCTCAACGCGTTCATGTATGCGCCGCCAATCCTGCCCGTTTCCATCCAGTTCTTGCAGGACACGGCCTTCGACGAGAGCTTCATCGTTAACGCGATGGGCGAAGCGCTGGGCCGGGGGATGAATGCGCACTTTACCACGGGGACGGGCACAGGCCAGCCACGCGGGATCATGACGGCGGCCACCATCGGCCGGACGGGTGCGACAGGTAATGCGACCTCGATCAGCCATGCCGAGCTGCTGCTCACCGAGCACTCGGTCGACCCGGCCTATCGCCCGGGCGCGCAGTGGATGTTCCACGATACCACACTGCGCATCCTCAAGGGGCTGGTCGACACCCAGAACCGGCCGCTGTTCCTGCCGACGATGTCGGGGATCGCGGACGGTGCGCCAGCGACGATCATGGGCTACCCGTACGTCATCAACCAGGATGTTGCGGTGATGGCGGCGAACGCCCGCTCGATCGCCTTCGGCCGGATGGACAAGTACAAAATCCGGCTGGTCCGCCAAGTGCAGGTGCTGCGCCTGGTCGAGCGCTATGCCGATCGCCTCCAGGTGGGCTTCGTCGCCTTCCTGCGTGGCGACGGCAATCTGCTGGACGCGGGCACGAACCCCGTCCGGGTCTTCCAGAACTCGGCCGCCTGACGCGAGAAGGGGCGCTGTGCTGACGCATGGCGCCCTTTCTGCGTTGACCAATCGAAGAGGATGCCATGATGAGTGATGACAAGACCCCGGCTGCGAGCGCGCCGGCCGAGAAAGTAAAGCGCGTATTGATCCTGAGCGACACCGCTGTCGACGGCGTTTTCTACAAGTGCCGCACGGTTCTTGACGTGACGCCCGACACCGCGGCGGGCCTTGTCGCCGGCAACTGGGCCGATGACAGCCGCGCTGCCTGGGAACAGGCTTTGAAGGCCGACAAGGCCAAGCCCGTGAAGCATGTGGCGGTCGCGACCTCTACCGCCAGCCACGACGACTAATCGATGCAACGCGTGCGCACCGCCGATCCCGCCGGACCGGCGGTGCCCATGACCGAGCTGCTCGAGTATCTGCGCGTGTCCGGTTCGGATGACATGCTTGTCATCGCCGGCATGCTCTCGGCCGCGACAGGCTGGGTGGAGCAGTGGACCGAGCGCGCCCTCATCTCGCAGGGCTGGCGGCTGGTGCTGGATGCCTGGCCGGAGGGAGACATCATCCGGATCGACCGGACTCCGGTGCTGGCGATCACAAGCGTTGGCTATGTGGACCTCGCCGGCGATGCGCAGGTGCTGGCACCGGCGGCATTGCAACTTGACCGCAGCGGCGCGCCGGCACGGCTGGCACCTGCTCCCGGCACCAGTTGGCCCGCAGCGCGCGAGCAGATGGCCGCCATCTCCATCGATTTTCAGGCCGGCTACGGCCCGAGCTGGAACGACGTGCCCGAGACCATCCGACAGGCGCTGTTCCGGCTGACCGCCCATTTCTACGACAACCGCGATACCGCTTACATTGGCACCACAGTGACGGACCTCCCCTTCCACGTGAAGGCGCTGCTGGCCCCGTACCGCGCATGGAGGCACGGCTGATGGGCAAGCCTACCTTGCTGAAAGACCTAAGCGCGACGCTCGATTACGCCGTTGACTGGACGGCCGCAGGGCTGCCTGCATCGGCTTCGATTGTGTCGAGCATCTGGGCTGTGGACCCGGTTGAGATTGGCGGGTTGACGTTTTCGGGTGCGGCGCATTTGGCGCGGTCCTCACGTGTTTCGATTGCGGGCGGGGTCTTTGGCCACATCTATCTGGTTTCGAATCGGGTTCTGACGAGCGGCGGGCAAGAGCTCAATTTTTCGGCGCTAATTCGGGCGGACAATGTGATTGCCGACTTCGGCAGTGGCTCGATTGGCTTTTCCAATATTGTGCTGTCTGGCCCGACTGTGACGGGCTTGGGCGCTGGGGGCGTTGCCGACGCGGTTGGCGTGGGTGCGATTACTTTCACGGCCCCGACACTGGTCGCGACTGGCAGCGGCGGCTCTGTGCCTGCGGCGGTTGGCTCGGGAACGATTAGCTTCGCGGTGCCCACGCTGGTCGCGACTGGTAGCGGCTCTGGCTCTGGTGCGGCGGTTGGGACTGGCACTGTGACGTTTGTCGCGCCAGTGGTGACTAGCGTTGGTGCGGCTGAACTATTGGCGGGCCCTCCGCCTGCGAATACCATAATCTTCACGCAGTTCGGTTCATCGAGCTACGAAAGCAATGGGTCGGCACCGCCGGACAATTTCAAAATCATCGACTTCGTAAAAGCTGGCTTTACGTCCGGACAGGCCAATCTGACCGAGCTGGCCAATTCGGGCGCGAATACATCGGCCACCCATGCCCAAGTGGTCGCGGCTACAGCCGACCAAAAAGCGGGCGGCGTTATCGTCGCGACGGCGGGCAACCTCACAACCCACGAAGACAACGCCGCCACCAATCTTGACCTGTTCCGCGACATGCAGGACGTGGTGGTGGGGCGGCCCGGTAGCAATTCCCGGTTTATGCACACGACGGGGATCAATCCCGGCCCAGTTTGGGGCGAGGGATCCACGTTCCACCGGGAGTTCATCACCAAAGGGCTACAGCGCGATGGTCGGCTGGCGTGCGCGTGGACCGACTTCCTCCGTCTGGTAGGGCGCACCCAGCTCCGCGCGAATTGGTCCACCCTTCTGCCCACTGTTAGCGCTGGCGACCTGACGACGATTACCGAAACCGATACTACGCCCCCCGCGCTGACGACCGACAACACCCACTTCAACGAAGTCGGGAAGGAGATGATTGCACACGTTATCGACCTGCCGATGGCGCGGGCCCTGAACAACGGCGCTCCGTGCCCGCCGTTCGGCTTTCGGCTTTATAGCCGCGCGGCCACCAACCAGACCTCCGGCCAAATTGTTGGCACTCTTCCGACCGTGGGCGGCCTGCGGTCTGACGGCATCACGCCGCGAACCAACAAGTTTCAGGACTGCACTGTCACGCTTGGCGATGCCAACAGCGACTTCAGTGTGGCCGTAGAGTCGAACGAGATTGTCATTCGTCGCGCGTCAAACGGGACGATTGCGGCGGGCGAGACGCTGCTTTGGGTCCGCATTTCCAAGACCGGGTTCACCGTTCGCGACTGGCCGGTCTTCGTGATCCTTGAAAGCCCGGCGGCGGACACGACTGCCAAACTGAAAGAGATTTCGCCGAACCTGCCAGACGCCGCGATTGCCACTACCGACGTTCGTGGTGGCCCATGGATTTCGCGCCGGCCCTACAACGGCAACCACATCCCGGCTGCATGCCGCGGCTTTAGCTTGGTGATGGACCTGACATTCCTTGGGGCTACCGCAATAGGCACGGCGCAAATGCTGTTCGTTGTTGGCGGCACGGCTTCGACCGCTGCGAACTTGACGATCCGGGTGCAGAAGATTGCGTCTGGCGCGGCGGAGCTGCGCATCAGGGACACTGCCGGGACGACGCTTGGGAGCATCACGACCACGCAGCTTTACACGGCCGGGACGCGGCGCTGGCTGTTCGCTTCCCTGAACCACGATTCGGATTTCCAGCACATTGCGCTGGACGACACGGCGGCCATAACCGGGGTTCCAGCCAGCGACGCCAATATTCTAGTGGCGGCAACCGATACGGTGACGCTGTTCAGCGGCGGGATAATCGGGAGCAACGGCCAATCGCACCGCCCCTGCAAGGTGCGCACGGGCCTCATCTGGGCACATATCGGCACGGGGATCGATTGGACCGTTGCGGCGAACCGAAACCTTTTCCGGGATGCGGCAACGAAAGAGCCGGTTCTGAACAGCGTGACTGGCATTGTGTCGGGCCTTACGCCGCATGTCTGGATGCCGCCGCAGTTCACGTCTGGCGACCTTTGGGCCGGGCGCAACAGTGGCTCACTTGGCGAGATGGTGACCATCCGGCGCGGGGCGATAGCCTGACATCTTTAGATAAACAGCAACTTGAAAGGAACAGACCATGGCGGTATTTTCGACGGCCGTTGCCAATGCGATGCTGGATGCAATCGAGGTGGCGACCGGCGCATCTCCAACGCTGCTGATTTACGACGCGGCGCAGCCTGCCGACACGAGCAGCGCAGATGTTGGCGTCGTGCTGGCCAGCATGGCGCTGCCTGCCGACTGGATGGCGGCGGCGGCGGGCCGCTCCAAAGCGCTGCTTGGCACATGGCAGGATGCCGCGGCCAATGCGGCCGGAACCCCGGTGGGCTTTGCGATCAAACAGGGTGCCACCGTGCACATGCGCGGGACGGCCAGCCCGACGGCGGGATCTGGCGAAATCCGTTTCTCCAACACGCCGTTTACGCTCAGCCAGCAGATCGATGTCACGTCCTTCGCGCTGAGCATCTAGGGCGCCCGTGCAAATCCGGGCTGGCCAGTTGCGAGACCGCGTGACGCTGCTGCGGCCGACGCAGGGCGTTGACGCGCAGGGCGGCGCGGTTGTGACCTACGCGCCAAGCGGCGAGCGATGGGCCCGGCGGCTGCGCTTTGCGCCAACCGACCTTGAGCGCGAAGGCCAGCGCCAGGGCGTGGCACAGATCAGCCTGCTGATGCGTCTGGATTCCGAGACCGCAGAGGTCACGACCGAATGGCGCGTGCTGTTCGAGGGCCAGCCTTTGCAGGTCGATGGCGTGGATCGCCGCCGAGAGCATGGCTCCATCGTGCTGTCTGGCACTGCGCCGCAGGAGTAGGCCGATGAAGATGAACCTGAAGTTCGAAGGCGGGGCCGATCTTTCGCGCGCGCTTTCCGAGCTTGGCAAAGATGCGACCGTGGCCGGCCGCCGCAGCTTGCGCGCGACCGCAAACGAATTTCGCGATGCACTCCGTGCCGCCGCTCCGCGCAACGCAAAAGGCGAGACCAAAAAGAGCTGGACGCGGAAGGATGGCAGCGTCGGCAGTGCGCGCTATGGACAGCTTCGCGAAAACATCAAGGTCCGGGAGAGCCGCGCCCGGGTCAACAACACTATCGTCATGATGGTGACGACGGGCAACGCTTTTTGGGGTTCGTTCCTGGAATGGGGAACCGTGAAGATGCGCGCGCGCCCATGGTTCCGCCCGGTGTGGGATCGCATGCAGAATGTGCTGATCGCGCGCCTTGGCCAGAAGCTTGGTGGCCAGATTGAAAAGGCGGCCAAGCGGGTGGCCAAGCGCGGCGTACTGCCGAACGGTCGCAATAGCTGATGGGAGCCGAGGAGCAGATCAGGGCTCGGCTTGAGGCTGATGGTGGGCTGGCGACGATTGTTGCCGGGCGCATTTTCGGCGGGCGGGCGAGCCAGGGCGCCCCGGCGCCATACATCGTCTGGCAGCGGATCAGCGGCTTTGACGTGCATGCGCTTGACGGCCGAACCGGCCAGCGCAATGGGCGTATCCAGGTGGACTGCTACGCCACGACCTATGCGCAGGCGGTTGACATGAGCCGCCTCGCTGCGGCGGCGATACAGGACGGCAACAATGCCCTGATGCACGCCGAGCTTGATGCCGAGCGCGACATTTATGACGAGGACACGCCCAAGTTTTTCCGCCGGGCGACCGACTATCTGACCATCGAAATGGCCGTCCCGGCTGTTGCGCCGCTCGATCCCGATCCGCCTGCCATTTTCGAGCCGCTGGAAATCACGGGGTCACCAGCCTTAACGGTTGTCACCGGGGACGCTTATTCGTTCACGCCGACGACATACGGTGGGGTCGGCCCTTATTCATTTGCACTTTTCACGACCGGCCCGCTCCCGCCCGGATGGACATTCACGACGGCAACCGGTCGGCTTCAGTCGACAGTGACAGGCGCACCCGCGACCATCGGCGGGATCACGATAACCGCCACGGATTCCGATGGCGAAACTGCCGCGCTGGGGCCGTTCGATATCGTCATTCAGGCCGTCGCTGTTCCACCGCCACCCCCTCCTGCGCCATCGGCCGACATCTGGTATGTGGCGCCTGAAACGGGGTCGGATGCGCTGGCCGGTAATACGCCGGCCACGGCTTTCCGGAATGTGCCCGGTCCGCTGAATGGTGCCACGGGTGCTGCGGCGGCGGTAACGCTTGCGCCGGGATCTGTGGTGCGGTTCGTCGGCAACGAGATGATGCGCAAGACAATCGAAGTCAGCGCATCTGGCACGCTGGCCAATCCGATCGTGTACGAAAGCCACAATCCGACCGGCCGACGGGCGGTGCTGGACGCGGCGGACCCGGCAACGGTGGTGCGGGCTGCAACTTCGCAGGCCGATGCGGGCGGCGCGGCAAACTGGGCGCAGTTGCATGTGGTCGAGTTCGATCCTGCAAACTCTGCCGCCCACTGCCTCCGCCTGTTCGATGCGTTCGGGCTCATGCGTATCGGGCGTTATCCCGAGCTTGCGGAGCCGATCTTCGAAGATGACATCGGCGGGTCCGACCCCAGTTTTAACGCGGGCAAGTTCTTCACCATTCCGGGCGTGGTCAATCAGGTGCCGGTGTTTACCAGTGCGGAGGCCGCGGCTATCGCGGCCGGGCAGGAAGGCTATGTCCGGCTGTGCATGCAGATCAATGGCGAGCTGATTGCGCGCGGGACTGTGGAGACCGTGGTTGGAAACGTCGTGACGGTCGGGGCCTACACGTCCGGGCTGGGTAGCAACGCATGGTACGCCAACACGCGCGCCTATCTGCTGAACAGTCGCCACCATGTGACGCTGCCCGGTAGCTTTGCCGTCATCGCGCCGGGCAAGGCCATCATGCGGACGCGCGGATCGCTCGACATTCGCATCGGGCGGCCGCGCCCATGGATCAATTTCCGCGCTCGCAGCCATGTCACCATCCGCAACCTGGAGATGACGGGCTCCGTGCAACCTCCGTTCAATTTCCACCCGGAGGTGGGCCGCACGACGACGGCGGCGGCAAGCTGCATCATCGAAAACAACTACATCCACGACTGCTACGGTGAGCGCCAATCGCAGGGAGGCTACATCCCCGCCATGTTTGCTCGGATGACCGCGCTGAAACTGCGGCGGAACCGCATCAAGGACATGATGCAGATCAGCATCTCGCGCGGCGGCACTTACGAGGCTTTCGAAAACGTCATCAACAGGCTCGGCGGCACTGCGATCCTGTACCAGAACGGAACGCCGGGCGGGCTCATTCGCCGCAACATCATTTCGCAGGTGCTTGGCATCCACGCCAACGGCATCGCCTTTTATTCGCAGACGAACAACTGCTGGCTGGACGGCAATTTCCTTTGGGGCCACAGCCGCCCCTACACCTACCAGATGAAGCCGGATGTAGCTTTCCCGGACGCCGGCCGGTTCAACCGCGTTACGGGCAATGTGATGCTGGGCGCGGTGAATGACGCCGCGCTGGTGAACAACGGTATCACCAATCGGGTCGACGACATGGAAATCACCGGCAACGTGATGATCAGTGAGCACCAAGCCGGTGCGCGGGTCTACACGCACAACCTCCGCACGACGCTGAGCAACAATATCGTCAACAGCCTATCGCAACTGATCCCGACCAGCGGCCCGAACGCCGCGGTAGACAATCGGGCCACATGGACGCTGGGCCCGCTGCAAATCGTGCCCCGGTCGTACGCCACGACAGACGGCTCGATGACGGCCGATCTGTGCAGCATGCGGATGCCCGATAACGCGATCTACACGCTCGACCTGCGCACCGTCGCGCCGGAAGTGGTTTGATAAGCCCACCTTTTTCCCGAACCAACACCGACATCTCTAGCGAAAGGAATATCTGATGGCAGGCGAAGCACTGGCAAATGGCACGATCATGGAGGTGGAAACCGCAGTTGCGGCCACGTTCATTGCCGTGGGCGGAATCGTTGGGTCGCTGGCATTTCCCGGCCCCGAGCGCGGTGAGATCGACGTCACGGCGCTGGATTCGACCGGCAAGGAATACATCGGCGATCTGCCTGAGTTCGGCGATACGTCGTTCCAGTTGCAGCTTCGCCGCCGGTCGCCATCGGGCTTTGCCACCGCGCAGGAACGGCTTGAAACGCTGGCCACTTCCGGCGCGGTCGTGCAGTTCCGGTTCCTGTTGCCGCCCGCATTCGGGGCCGTCACTTACACAGTGTCCGGCTTTGTAAAGATGTTCCGGGTATCGGCCCCGGTTGGGGACAGCATCAAGGCCGAGGTCGCGATTAAATTCTCGGGCGCGGCGGTGCGGAGTTGAGCCGGGCTGCCAGCCTGGGGGCGGCCGCAATCCTTGCCGCTGGCACGCTAAAGCGCGTGACGGTGGACGTCCCGGAATGGGGCGGCAAGGTGACGGTCCGCGAGCTTACGCTTGCCGAGCGCATCGACATGGCGACGGTTGGCGAGGATGGCAACGCGCATCTTGCGGCGTGGCTGGTGGTGACGGCGGCAACCGACGCGGCCGGCGAGCCGCTGTTCGCAATGCCGGCGCGTGAGGCGGCCATTGGTACGCTGATGACCAAATCCGCAGTTCCGGTCGGGCGGTTGGCAGAGGCGGTCATGCGCATCTCTGGGCTCACCGCATCGCCCGAGGACGCGGAAAAAAACTAGCTTGCTCGCCTGATCGTCTGTTTCGGTACCGGCTGGCGCTGGCGCTGGGCATGACGGTCGGCGAGCTGGCCCAGCGCATGAGCTGCGCCGAGTTCGCCGGGTGGATCGCCTATAGCCGCGTCGAGCCATTTGGCGAGCGCCGGGCCGATCAGCGGGCGTGGCTTGGGGTGGCGGCGGCAACGGCGCTTGCTGGCGAGACCATCGAAAAGGCGTTCGAGGGCCTTGCGCCGATTCTGCCCGATTGGGCGGAACCCCGCGAGGCTGATCCCGAAGATGCAGCGGCCCAGCTCGACAGCTTTTTCAGGCAAAAAATCGCGGCTGATGCCGCGCGCGGGGTGATCTGATGGCACGTATCGGCAGTCTGTTCGTTAACCTTGCGCTGCAAGACGCCGCCTTCATCGACGGCCTAAAGCGCGCGACGAAGGAGTCCGAAAAGACCTTTTCCGGAATCAACCGCGCGGCGGGTGTGGCGAAGGTTGGCCTTGCCGCATTGACCGCCGCTGCGGGCGCGCTGATCAGCGGGGCGACCATTCGCCGAGCTCTGGATTATGCGGGCAGCCTTGGTGAGGTTTCCGAAGCGATCGGCGTTAACACGCGCGAGCTGCAAGTGTATCGTTTCGCAGCGACCCAGGCCAATCTTTCGACACAGCAGATCGAAGGCGCGATTGCGAGGCTAACCCGCAACATCGGAGAGGGCGGTGAGAAGCTGACGGCGCTGGGCATTGCCACGCGCGAGGCAGGCGGCCAGTTGCGCACGACCGGCGACGTGATGGGAGACCTTGCCGAAAAGATCAAGAACACCAAGGACCCCGCAGAGCGCGCGGCGATTGCCGTGGCAGCCTTCGGCCGCACCGGGCAGGCGTTGTTGCCAATCCTTTCGCAGGGGCGGGAGGGCATCAGCCAGTTTGCGGACCAGGCCGAGCGCATGGGTGCGATCCTCAGCGACAAGGCCATTCAGGACGCGGACAAGGCCGCCGATTCAATCGCGGCATTCCAGCAGGCGATATCTGTTTCGGTGGCCGGCGTCGTCGCGGCGAATGCCGGCGCTATCAGTAGCCTGGGCGACAGCATCGCCCGATTCCTCGGGAGGATTCGCGAAGGACTGGAGCAGGGCAAGCAAGCCGGCAGGATTGCGGCTGCGCTGGCGGCTGGCCGTGGGGACAAGTCCTACCTTGGTGGGATGCTAGTCGTCCGGGGAAAGGGTGACCTCAAGGCAAAGCCTTTTGTGAACGCGCTGCTCGACCAGGCGCTCGAAGATGCCCGGCTGAACAGCAAGATCAGTGGGGCCGGATTGGTGGGGCTCGACCTGCCGTCCGGTGGTGGCGGTGGCGGGGCACGCGGCGGGGGCAGGCGCGGCGGATCGGCTGCGCCGGCCAAGGCTGCGCTTACGCAGAACGAGCTACGGCTTGGGTTCGACAAACTCAACGAGTCCCTTTCCACCAGCGTGGAAAGCTCGAAGGCTCTGACGGATAATATCGCGCTGCTGAAAGTCGATGCGCTGGAACTGGCGCTCTTGCCACCGATCACGCCGATCAACCTTGAGGCTGTGCAACTGGCGGATGATTTCTCCAAGAACCTTTCGGACGGGCTGGCGCTGGCGATTATCCACGGCAAGAGCCTTGGCGACGCGCTGGTGAGCAGCATCAAGGCGGCTGCGGCGCAGTTGATATCGTCGCAACTGCTAAAGCTGCTGACCGGCGGCGGGGGCGCTGGTGGTGGCGGCGGCTTTCTGAGCGCGTTGTTCGGCGTTTTTGCTGGCGCCCGCGCGACCGGCGGGCTCGTCTCTGCCGGGCGCCCCTATCTTGTTGGCGAGAACGGCCCGGAGCGGTTTGTTCCCACCGGCATGGGCCGGATCGAGCGCAACGGCGGGGGCGGGGTCACTCAGAACGTCAACGTGATGGTGGACCACTCGCCGCTATTCATCACCACGGTTGCGGTGACGGCCCAGCAGGCCGGGGCTGCGGCTGCGGGGCAAGTCGTTCGTCGGGCGCAATCGGGGCGCATCATGCAGGCGCGGGGAGCTTAACGGATGGCGATTATTCCAATGCCGCCAAAGGTGCTGCGCACCATCGAATGGCAACAGGATGGCGGGCGGCCTCAGGTGCAGCGGTCGTCATTCACTGGGCGGGTCAAGCAACTTATCGACTTCGGCCCTGCCCCGCGCTGGTCTGCCGATTGCACAATTATCCCGATGATCGAGAACGGCGAGAACGCGCGGGCCTTTGCCGCATTCGAGGCGGCGTGCCAGCTTGCGGGAAACAGCTTCCGGCTGCCGGTATCGTATACCAGCCAGCACGGCGCGCTCGGCAACCTGGTGCAAAACGCGGCGCTTTCCGGGGGCTCGTCTGCCGGGTGGCTGGTCACGCCGGCCAATGCGTTCGGGCCGTCGCTGTTCCAGGCTCCGAACACATGGATGTTCATTACGGGGCCGGCGTCTGGTTCGGTCACCGGATCGGTCATCGCCAACAACCCGACGCTCACCCTCCTTTCTGGCGCCACTCGCCTGTTCCTTTCAGCGGATGCCTGGATCGGTGCGACTGCGGCTGGGACGCTCAACGCTGCCATTCTTTGGT
>Ga0335395_10000190_pt1 | contig 39788 bp, 55 predicted proteins | sample MAT02_FD_205744 | JGI IMG/M metagenome (GOLD analysis project Ga0335395, IMG submission 205744) | Freshwater microbial communities from Lake Fryxell liftoff mats and glacier meltwater in Antarctica - MAT-02 (spades assembly) (version 2) ... | reverse complement strand
GGCAAGACACGACTAAATCGTCGTCGTACTCGACTGCGGCAGGGACGAGCCATGACTTGGAATCGCCGAGTGTTACAGATTGGCCGGGGAGCTGGCTTTCGCGCTCGAGCGATTGCGGGCCGGGGAGACCGCGAGCGGTTTCGTATCCGATCCAAATGTCCGACGGAAATGCCATCGGCTGCCATGTCTGGGTGTTGGTGAGGTAACGATCGCATTGGCCTGCACCTTGGCCGCCTGCCTCGCGATACAAGAGCCATCCACCGCTACCCGTCGGACCAGTCGAGATTTGTTTCGCAACGACGCTGCCGACGTGTGAGAGCCCTAGCCGCGCCAATACATCAGGCGTCAGCCGAACTAACGTGGCGACCTTAGCCTTTTCTGCGACGATTTGGTTTGGGACGAAGTAGGAAAACATGGGGGAAGTTGGCAGTCGTCAGTAGGCAGTTGGCAGAAAATGCGACTTAGGATTCTTTGGCCGGTTTCGGCTTTGGTGCAATTGCTGGTTTGGAGTCTGCGTCGATGATTGCGATCGCTGCATCGCGTGAGTGGCCGCGTCGCATGTGCTTGGCAATGGCGGCTTCGCGGGGGTCTGGTGTTGCGGGTGCTTCGCTGCTCATGATTATCCTTCGGTGCTTACGGTAGGGCGGTTCCGGCGGTGAATACTAATGGTGCATTAGTGCCATCGTCAATTGTTGAAACGTTTACAGAGATGACGCCGGGCTCACTGACGGTCGAAGTGTGCGAGGCGACGCGGGCCATGCCTGCGGCGGTAATACGCATGTGCGTCGCGCCTGTTTTAAATCCGACCTGGTTGTTGAGCCGACTGCGTAAGAATAGCGACGTGTCGGCATGGGTTAAGACCCTTCCTACGTAGGGAAGATCCGCAGTTGAGAGCATTGTATTTTTCTGAGTCGACAATGATAACGTCGGCTTGATTGGCGTGATTCGTAGCGACTTCGGAAAGACGTCGCTGCTGCACCGGATGTACTCGACGGTTTGGTTTAGATTTATCGCAAGCGATTGCAGGCAACCGGCACTGACTCCCCCTAGCGAGACTGGCCCAAGGGAAAACCGTTCGTCGTCCGCTGCAACAACAGTCGGTAGGGTCGCTGCGGTATTAATCACCAGTGGCAATACTCCGCTGGAATCTGGATCCAGAACGCTCATGGAGCACGACACAACCGCGTCCTGGTTTGTCTGCGCGTTAATCGTCGTGTAGTGCATGTACGCACGATTGATTGTGATACTGAGGTGCGAGCCAGCGGCTCGTTCGCGGCCAAATTCGTCATACCTTGCGAAGAACAATTCGGCACTCGTGTAGGTTGGCGCGGGAGTAATCCCGATTCCGATTGGCAAACCCAAAAGATTACACAATCCGATCACCTGCTCAACCGCATGGGTGTCAAACGTTAGCGTGGCATCTTGGGAAAGGATCGAATTAAACCGACCGTAGATCGACCCAGCAGTGATGTTATTTTCTTCGGCTGCGTTAATCGCCAGATTGTGCCCGCGAACGCATTTTAAAAGGACCGGAGCCGCACCAGTTAGTCGGATCGAATGCAGTGTGAACATTATCTTGGGCTCGCTGTACTAGGATCGAATTGAATCCGGAGCGAGTCAAGAGTAGGGCGTCAGAGGGGGTGTTTCGTTTTGCGTTTAGCCTCTGTTTAGATGGTCATTGAGACGGTTGTCGAAGGCGGTTCCGATAGATGTTGCTTCGCGTGCGGTGATCGAGACGAACTCGGCAGCGTACTTGGGATTAAAGTTTAGTTTCCTAGCGTCCGGAAGAGAGACGCGGACGCCTTTTGAGTTGGCCGTTAGCCGGGCGGTGCGAGCGTTTCGGCGGGTTTCGCCGGACCAAACAAAGGGGTCGGCATGTCCGAATTTGCGAAGCTTTCGGCCAAAATACGATCCCCAAAATAGCTTCGACCCGCGTGCGAGATTCTGACCGGCACGAGGACTGTATCCGGCCTCGACTGCGTGAGCGGATGTAAATCGCCGGGGGATATTATTGGCGGCGAAATCGCGGCCAGTCTCCGACCACGAAGCGGCCATCGCAGCACGGAATCCGGAGAGCATCTTTCGCCCAACAATTCCGCGTTCTTGGATTTTAACGAGGCCCATCATAATGTTATTCGCTGCCTTTGATCAGTGCTTTCATCTTCTCGTTTGCCGCTCGCAGCTTATTGTTTTCGTGTCGCAAAACTGCAACCTTACCGATCGCTCGCTGTAGTTGCTCCCAGTATCTTTTCGATCTTGTCTTTGCGTACTCTTCCTGCTTTTGCGAATTGATCACGATGCGTGCCATCTGCTCTATCGTTACTTCCGGGCAGTCGAGGCAATGTCCGTCGTACTTTTTACACTTCGGACACATGCCGAGTTCGGGTATGTCCCGCAACGGCCTGCCTTCCTTTGGATCGTATAGTTCGGTCCAATACGATGCCATAATTATCTGATTTCTTCCGCTACTTCGATAGCCCTTGGATTAACTAAGTCGTCCTTACGTTTGATTGCTGATGCAATCTCCGATTCGATTCTAGCGATTGCTTGTTGCTTTTTAATTTCTGCAATTTTAGGATCAGCCCCTAGCAAGTCGTAAATGTCGGCTAACTCTTGCTTTGCTAAATCGCGATCAATTCGAGATGTTGCAAGGTCCGTTTGCAGCGTTGTGAGATCGTCGCTGAGTTTATCTGTCAAAGCCTTAGAATCATCGACTTGCTTTTGTAGTGCGGCTTCGTGTCGTTGCGACATACCCAGATCGAATTGAGGCACTAACGCAACCAATTCAGCCTCAGTTAAATCAACCATATCCATTTGCTTTACGACTTTACCCGCATCATCGACTTCGATGCCAGTCATCCCCCATGCTCCACCACGAACTAGGTTATGGAGGTTCAAAGGCATTACCCATATCAATCGTTCTGGAATTATCATTTTAGTAGAGTACACTCCATGTTGTGCCATCGCATCCTACGTGCTTGGCTAATGTAAGGTCGTAAGTAATCGCCCTTGCGTTTGACGCCGCTAAGGGAAGTAAAGCAGTTGTGTAGCCGGTAAAAGTTAGTAGGCCGGAAAGAGTTGCTGAGGCGGCTGTTAGGTTTGCATCGGCTGTATCACCAGAGTTTCTTATTCTGGTTTCGGTGCCTCGTAGATTTACACTTCCTGACGCACTGTTTAAATACGTGTTCGTTATGTTCATGCCGAATTCACCGACATAATTATTTGCAACATAAGCTACAAATCGAGGAACATTTGAGTCTGCTACTGCCAGCAAGTAGGTGCTGTTACCGCCAACTTGCACTGTCGTATTAGCATTCAACGCACCGCTAAACGTCCCACCCGCAAACGCAACATCGCTATTCGTCGCAAGTCCCAAAGCCGTCCTCGCCGCACTTGCATTCGTCGAAACTGGTACGGCACTTCCACCGCTTGTATTTGCCAAGAATGTATTATTCTGGATTGCTGGTAAGCCCGTTGCGTCGATCGTAAAAATACGCGAATTGCTACTACCCGATGGGGTAATTACAATATTGGTCCCTGCCGTCAGCGACCCTTCGATATGCGTTCTCGCCGCTGCACCGAAGTTACTGATTGAACTCGCTGCTTGCGTGCCAGTGTGATTGTCACGAGCCAAAAGAAAAGCGTTCAATGCGTTGCTGAATATTTCACGAACTATACCGCCGGACTCGGCCCGAATGACAATTACTTCACCGGCTAAAACATTGCGACTAACCGACCTCGCAAGCAAGAATAGTCCGTTGTGGCCGAGCAGACAGTTTTTGTCAAAACGAATCGTAAATTCGCTGCCTTGGACTGCCCCTGTAATCCCCCATAATTCCCCCTCGTTTTGAGGGTCAGTGGCTCGAACCCAATCACTTGTTGCGCTGGTTAAATCAAGGCCGAAATTACTGATCGGGATTGAGTGGCGACCGTTGCCAAGTCGGTCAAGTGGCGGACGTGTTGGTTGTCCACTACCACCTGTAGCCAAATACCATGCGGACCATGTGCCGTTGTTTAGATCACGCCGATAAATTTTCGCATAAGTCTCATAAGCATTGTAAAAAAGTTGCACCGCAAATAACGCAAACGGATGTGTTGCCTCTGGTCCAATGTTTGTCGTGATTACAACGCCTTGATACTCAGGCAGTCCCGCACCTAGGCAAAAGTTAATTCCTGGCTCTGTGATCTCTGAAAGCAAAGAACCGAATGGCTTAGTTGGATTGGCTCCAAACAATTGCGGCAGGTTGTTTATCTTCGTCGGATCATACGGCAACATTGCGGTGTGCGTTGTTACTAGCTGTTGTTCCAAAAGCGTGTAGCCGTAGGCGTATAACCTATGCGACATGTGCACTCCATCACCTTCCCATCCTTGGGATTCGATGTTTGCGTATGTTCCCGTTGCTCTCCACAGATCAAACAAAGCAATCTTGGCTGAGTCTACTTTTGACCGCAGAAACTCTGCGATAACTTGCGTGGCTGCGTCTGTCCCCGCACCTGCATAACTATGAGATGCCACCCATAGCACTGATCGGCGAGAGTTGCCCGCTCTGGCAATTGCCATCACGCTATCAAACTCTGCTTGGTACTCTGCGATTGTGTCCGCAAAGTGAAAAGTGATAAGTGCTGGGTCAAGGTCTGTGAGGATCGGAGTAACGATCGCAAGCGGAGTGGCCGTGAACTGGCTTGGGACAATACCACCCTGCGACATTGCAAAACAGTCAACACCTGGAGTTGCTTGCGGGTAGCCCACGTAGATGCCAATTACCTTGACTCGACCACCTGCCGAGTGTGATAGCCGGACATAATACGAGCCCAGCGTAACCGAGACCGTTTCGACTGCACCTATCCGAGTTGCGTTGCTCGTGTTGACCGTTGCTCGTGTCGTCCATGTTATGTCGTCCGGGCTGGTTTCGATTATAAACGAACCGGCTGAAACGTCCTTGATATAGGCTACTTTTATCGTGTTCCAGGGTCTCGTGTCAGGTCCGTAAATCTGTAGAGTCACAAGCCTACGAGGTGGAAACGTAACTCGTCCGGTTGCACCAAGATCGTAAATTAAACCATCAGGCCAAAAAGCAAATTGACCTGACAACCTAGACGCATCGCCTGTCGAGTCTCCAAGTAATCCAGTCGACGGAAAAATGTCATTAGGCTCGGAAACAAGTCCGTTTGTCGTGTTGCTGAGTCCCTTACCGATGTTGTTGGGGAACTCTTTTTCAAGCCGAATCGATAGCCAGCCCATCATGCGTTCAGCAAGCGAGTCTCCACAGTGCATGACTGCGACACGCCGGATAGCATGACCTGTTCGATTTGTCGCTAAAGAATGGAGTCGCTCGAAGTAATTGCGTAGGTGCCCAGATCCGTAGAGTGTTACGTTATTCAGCCCAGCGCTGTCTGACGGTTGGCCCGGTAAGGACGCAAAGGTATTCGGGCCTTGGCCGGTTGCGAGGGTGGTGGTGATCGCGGCAGGTGGGTTGAGCGTTGTTGTTATTTGGGTCATCGGGTCACCTCGCGCAAGACAATACATTCGCCGTAGTAGAGCGGGATGACGGCACCGGCTGCGTCTTGCAGCTCGAGATCCCATTGATAGATCGACTCTTCATCCTTGATTGTTTCACCGGCGGGGATGAGTGCGGTTTCTTCGTCAGTGAGTCCGAAGTTATATTCGCCTTGCACCGCGTTGGTGATCGTTACGTTGAGGGTTTCAACGATCACGGTATTGAGTGCAGTCTTTCGGATTTGACCGCGAATAGTGCAACCAGTGAGGTTGACGCGAGTGGCGTTGGGATTGACCATCGTCGCGAAGAACGGGCCGAGGGTTGCGCCCTGGCGAATGAGTAGTTTCATCCGCTCGCCATAGTATCCGATTTGTAATGCTGCGGACATTATCTGAGCCCCCACGATAGTTCGACTTCGGCCATGTAAGCATCTCCATACTGGGCGGCGTCAAGTGCGGTGGTTCGTGTCCAACCGGCGAGCTTGATCTCGTTCATGTTGATCCGTTGGGAGTCTTGCATGAGACCGGTTCCGTTGTCGTTGTAAAAGACTTCCGAAAGTGCGTCCAGGAATTCGCGGGAGGCGACGCTTTCGGTTACGCTAGCGGCAGCGGCTCGTTCGAATCGCATGAGTATGCGACCGGTCGGCGTGAAGCATGACGATGTGTTTTTGCGTGCCATCCAGCCTTGTGTTTCATCGATCCACAATTGCACAAGTGGACGGTAGGCGGCCATCTCGGCGAGTGTGTATTGATCGGACGCGGGCGGTGGCAAGACGTCGCGATATATTCGCAGCGGGCTACCGAGTGATTCACCACAAAAAGCGGCCCAACCGTGATTGGCCTGGAGCGATGCGATGGTTGCGTCTATACCGGCAAGGATTATTCCAGGCATGGGTTATGCCCCCCTGCGGTATTGAGGGCGTGAGGATTCGCCGATCGTTTCGCGGGTGGTGGTGATTACCCAGCGGGATGTTCGCGACTTGGTAAATTCGATCACGCTGTAGGTCTGGCCTTCGTAGAGGATCTGTGAGTAAATAAGCGGCTGGGCGAGGTCGTCAACGAGCACCACAAAGTCGCGGGTCGTGAGTCGTTTCCAACCAGTGGCATCGCGTTTGTTTCGGATGACCTCGGGGTAGACAATGGCAGCGAGTGGCTGATAGGTGTCGACGGATTTGGCTCGATACTGTACGCCGTCGTCGTCGCCAAAAAAGCTCTGGTGCATCTCGGTCGCGTCTGCGTGTAGCTCGCTCCATGACATGATTCACCAGCCTCTCGCGAGAGTCTTAGGAGGAGGGCAGAATCTTGTCGATCCACTCGAGTACCTTGGGCTTGGTCTTCTTGCCGATGCCGTCGATGTCGATGATGTCGTAGCCGTCATCGATCTTGGCTCGCAAGGCTTCGGGGCTTTCGATTCCTGAGTCGATGATGGCAAGAGCGAGACGTGTTTCGAGACCTGGGAATTCCGATTCGGCAATCGTAATACGGATCGCGGAATCGGTGGTGGCATCCTCTGCGGTGTCGGTCGCAACGACAACAGTTGGCTCTTGCGTTTCGGTGACCGGGGTCGATGTTTCCACAGGCGGGGCAACGACGACGAATCCGACGATGCTAGCCTGTTTGTACTGGATGAGTGATTCCAGTTGGCTGGCGTCGAAATCGCTCTCGATCGTAGCGATGCTCTGACCGGCAGGGATGCTGAGGCCGTTGCTGTCGATACGATGTGGGGAGACGATTTGGTAACGCATGGGTGACGATCCCTAGGTGGAGTGTGGACGGTCGACTAGGACGTTGGTAGCTTGTTGAAATTGAATCGCGTTCGCACAACCAGTTGCCCCGAAGTCTTAGGAAACACGGCGTAGCCTAGCGAAAAATCACCGCCACCGGTTCCAACCGCTAGCTTGGTCGTGTTGTTCCATCGGACCAGAGCACCTACGGCAAGGGTCGTTCCCGATGCGGCAGGCACTTCGGCAATAACGTGCAACTCGACCGGGACTAGATCGCCGATACCTGCGTTTGCGAAACCGCCAACAATGGCAGCAAAGCCGTCAGGCGTTTGAATGATTTCGCCAGGGACTACGGCAGCCGCCATAACCATAGCCTCGGGACTCGAGTCGTGAATAATGATGTTTGTTCGCATGGTTTGTTCTTTGTCTGGATGGCTTATATGGTCGGTTTATTTTGCCCTGTCGCTCTCGCGAGCGACTGGGTTGTTGAGCAACTAGCAGGTCAGGGTTACGTTACGTTGCGAACGAGTCCTCGGAATCCGGCTAGGCCGATACCGATGTAGTGCTTGATGTCCCATCCGTAGCCCCAGCGACCTGGGATACTTAGCGGCATGGATCGAACTTGCGGTGCTCCACCGGTTCCGGCGAGCTGTCCGATACATAACCCATGTTCGCCACCAGCGGCTGCGAGGAAGGTTGTCGTACTGGATCCAGCAACCACGGCGCGGGTGACTGGGTTTCGGACGCCTGTGTTGATACGAGCGTCACTGCGGACGATGTACTCACCTGCGTATGGGTTCATGTCGCCAGTGGCACTGGTGACCGTTGCCGAGCCAGTGATTTGCTTGGCTAGGTAACGGTTGTTACGGCCAACGATCACGTACTGGGCAGTCAGGTTCAAGGCTCGCACGGATCCATCACTGTTGGTCAGTGTTTGGTTGGCCATGAGGGCTTCCATCACCGCGAGCTGGGCTTGCCCAAAGGCGGTTCCGGTTAGTGCGTTGTTACGCGTTCCGGCAGTGTTAAACAGTGCAGCAGCGTCGGCCATGTTTGGGTTTGCGAGCAAGGTCGCGTATACCAAATCAGGAGCCATCGAGCGAGCCATCTGTCCCATCTTGAGCGGGGCGATCAATTCGATTCCAACTTGGTCCATAAGGGCCATATCTTCGTCGAGGATAAATCGTTTTCCGAATGGTCGAACGCGAACACTGTCGCCGCTTTCGACGAGTTCGAGATCGTTGACCTCGACGCCTGGTGTGATTTCATCGAGCGAGTTAGCAAACTCGATCATGATCATTTCGGTGGCGCGCAAATCGACAACGTCTTTGCGTGGCACCCAGCCAATTGTGGAGTCGGGGGTCTCCTCGAAACCACGCAAAACCTGAGCATTGATCAGCGGGCCAAAGACTCGCGGGAGAATGCTGCTGGACATGGCGTTTCTGATAACTTCGCGGTTGTCGCTTGGGACGCGTCGTCCGGCGGCCTTGAGTGCGAATCTCATGACGTCGACAGTCGATCGTCGTGCGTACTTGTGCGAGTCGTCCATGACCGCGCTGTCCTCGTCCTTGATCGCTTGGTCGTTGTCCAGGTGACGAGCAGCACGGGTCAACCATCGTGCGTCGGTTTCAAGCATCGATTGACCGGATTCACCTTGGAAAATCTTGTCGTCGAGTTTGTGGCCGTGCTTGAGCAACATCGCACCCTGGAGGGCTTCGATAGTTGCTCCGCGTTTGACTTGGATTCCGGTTCGGCCTACGTTGCCACCAGGGATCGACGATTGCGATTTAACTCGCAGAGCTTCGTAGAAACTAGCTCCGGCCTGCTCGGCGGAAAGACCGTTTTCGATTGCAGCTTCGACGACCTTTTCAGGGACGTCACCGGTTGCGAGCTGGCGAATGGATCGGATGCGATTGCGTTCTTGCGAGGCGATTTCGGCTTCGCTGCGAACGGTCGATCGTGGTTCGGTAGCCGTTCCATTTGATGCGGTGGAGGCATCAATGGGGGCGGCTCCAACTCCAGCACCGGCAGTGCTCGCGGAAGCCTGTCGGGCTGTCGTGTGGGTAGTGGACTGGACGAGCAGAGTGGATGCGGAACTATCACGCTGTACGAGGCGACGTTGCTCGAGGGGACTTAATCGATTGACGAATGTCTCGACGGTCGCTGTGTTGGCGGATGGGTTGAGTCCACGTTGCGAAAGGTATTTTAAAGCGCGACGGTTTAGCATCTGAGTCTCTGCTCCAGTGTTGGGGATGGTTCGCCGCGAGCGATTAAGTTGACTATCTTCATCACCTTTTTTTGGTGTTTCGTTTTGCGTTTTTTCTTTTGATCGAATACTGGCGTTTGCGTCGGCACCTTCGATGACAACGGAGACCTCTTTGCCTGTCCATCGCTTGACGATTCGCTTGGTAACGTCGGCGGCGGTATAGGTAACGCCGTTGATTGATCGCGTCTTACCGGGCTCGATTTCCACGAAGTCCTTTTCGAGATAAACGGCCCGGACGGAGACCTCGTTGACGTGCCCCTCGGCGACGCGGGTGAAGATCGGATTGACATCCTCGGCTGCGGAAAACGTGAGCTTGGCAGTTACTTCGGTATCTGTCGGGGTGATCTCGCTGACGGTCCCCAGGACAGACGTCAGGGAATAATCGTCGTGGTTGTTAAGCATCCGAAGCGTGGGCTTTTGCGAGCGGAATCCACGAGAAAGCAGCACTTCGTCGACGATCTTGTCTGAGTAGCGATCGTAGATGCGAACGGGTGTGGGAGTGCTGATCACAGCGACGACGGATCGCGATTCGAGATCGATCGAGCGAGGCGTGATCGATACTCGCTGCATTGCCATGCGACGCGATTGGTGGACGCCGGAGCGAGTGGCGGGAGCGTCGGCGGTTGCGGTACGAACGGACGATCGCAACTCTTGACGAGCTTCGGTTCGGGATCGCTTTTGCTGTAACCGACGGAAACTATATTGGTTCTTGCGTGGCATCGTCGTCGACCTCCTCTTGGGGTTGGTTGCCAATCGCCGCGTCGATCGTGTCTTGGTTATCGTTGAGTAGTAAAAGATGGTCCTCTACACTGCTGGGCACAGCACCGAGGATGACCGGGAGACCCATGTCGGCGAGTGTCTCGTTGTCGCGTTGACGCTGGTCGAGGACTTGATCAGGACGTCCACCGGTGGATGCAATCTCTTCGCTAAGTGATGTCGTTCCGTTCTCGAGCCGGATGCGCGAGGCCATCGCCTCCTTAAACGGATCGTTGCTTGGTGGCTTAGGCCATGACCACCGGATATTAAGATGGCTGGGGCTGTCGATGCGTAGCGTCCCATCGAGTCGCGAAAGTGCGATCAATCGATTGAGTGCTCCGTCGAGGATGCGACGGTTGAACCAGGACTGGATACGTGTGATGGATCGCGAGTAACGGACACCGTCATATCGTGCGGATGACAGATTGTGCTTGCTGCTGTCGTGACGCAGGATCATCAAAGGCATCTCGGCAGGGAGTCCAATGTCTCGCTCTTTGTCCTCCTTGAAATTGCGATGTGTGGCGGCTGGTTGGGTTGCGGCGACGCTGATTGGTTTCCAGCCGGGCGCAGCAGCTCGGGCAGTGCGACGCAGGTTGACCCACGTATCGGTGGGCTTGAGCGGTACGAATTTGGCGTCTGGGTGATCGGTGACCAGCCAAGTTGCTCCGTCGGCTGCGGACCGTGCGGCGTCCATGACCTGGGTCTCGTAATCGCGTAGGTCGGCGATGGGCTGCAAGCCGCCGGCTAGGATGGGGATTCCTCGCAATTGACCAGCAAAACGCCTGCGAAATCCGTGATGGATCAGGGACGAGGCGACGGATTTGTAACGGCCTGAGTATTCATCTTCTTTGATGTGATACGCGATTGGTTGGCCGGTCTTATTGACTTCGATGCCCATGACGACATTGCCTCGCATACGCGACGTAAAGTCGAGACGATCGGCTCCGATGTCCAGGAGCCGATAGTCCATTGCATAGTTGCCGATAATATCTTGGCAAAGAAATTCGCCGGTATACCAGAGTTGGCCGACCCAGCCATGGATGAGATCGACCATGGCTAGACCGTGCTGGTATTCGCATTTCTGGCACCAGTCGGCCCAAAGGGTTTCGATGGTCTCGTTAAACTTCGGATCGGCGGTTCGGACCTGAAGCGATGGGCCGTTGTCGCCTCCGATGTCGGTCGCGTGCGTTTCGATAGCGCCTTCAATAAGCGAGTTGTTCTGCGCTTCGTATCGACTGCGACGTTGGAGCGTTTGTAGGTCTTCTTCGAGATCGTCGTTGATGTCGGATGTGACTTGCACCGATTGCCAATGTGCGGAATTTAAACGAGACGTCTCGGCAGATTCCCAGCGACGCTCGGTCGTGCGGTCGCTGGCATGGTCGGGAATCGCGGGTACGCCGGGCGAACTACCAGACCACCCGCCAACAAAGATTGGATCGTTGTTTAGCATGTGTGCAGGTCGTCCTAGTGGCGGGTGTAGTAGATTGGAGTCTCTTGGATCAACCCGGTATTGGTGGCTTGCTGCTCGCTTGCGGCCTGACGTAGATCGTTCATCAGGCTGTCGAGGTCGTCGCGATTAAACTCAATCTTTTCTTGGGCTAGTTCGCTGTTAGGGATTCCCATCAATGCGATGCGAGCGGCGCGGGCGTGAACGATCGCGGTCGCGTAGTCCTGGGACGCTGCGGCCTTGGTTGCGTTGGCGATCGCCTTCTTAAAATCCGTAACGAGTGACATGCAATCAACCTTATTAGGTCGTCGGATGTGTTTCGTTTTGCGGTGACTATTGAGCTATTTCAATTCGTGAAATACAATTCGTAAGTGTCCAACATTAGTCAACCTGGAGGGCTTTGAATGGATCGCTTCGAAACTGTCAGAAGGCTCGCTGTTGTCGAGGGGTTGCCGTGTAAAGCAATCGCTCGAAAGATGACGTGCAACTACTATGTCGTGTACCGAAGGATGGTAAGTATGGGCATGTTGGGCCAACGACAAAACCTGCGAGAAACGCAGTTGAAAGAGATCGAGCAATTGATCAGATCGGGCGAGTTAAACTACTCGCAGATCGGCAAAAAGTATGACCGTGGAAGGTTGGCGATACTGCGAATTGCCAAGAGAATTGCAACCGAAGACGCGAAGTCTGACGAGCCGCAAGAGTGGCCCTCCGATAGTTCCGAGCCGGAGATAGACTTCACACCGATCGCGTTTCACCGTGCCGTGTTTTGCGAGCGTTGCCAGCAAAGGATCACGGTAAAGCCATGCGTTGCCTGTGCTGCGCGTGATGAGATCGCCGCAAAACGAAACACCGTCGACGAGTAGTCTAAGGTTGTTGGCATGACCAAGCAAACCTTAACCATCGTTGGCGTTTTCGTCCTGTCGTTGGCCGCTGGCTGCGTCCAGGATGATCGTTTGATACGTTTAGCGGATCGACCGCCGGAGCTTCCTCCGTCGAATCTGCCGCTGCAATTGCGACAAAAGAACTGGGTCGATAGCCGTGGGGCAGGTAGTTGTGTAATCGCATCGAGTGTCTATCACTTTCGCTGGATGGGGCAGCCGCAGATTGCAGACTACTTCCGCAAATCTTATGCCGGTGGTCAGACCGACACGGGAATAAAAAAGAAATGGACAGAAGCAAAGATCCCTTTTGTTTTCACTGGCGATAGATCCTATGATCGATCCGCATCAGCGGCTTATGGAGATCCATCGTTTTTGGAGTGGGCATCGACAACGCGTCGCGGTGCGATCATCTGGTACTTCGATTCTCACTGCGTAAATTTCTGCGGTTTCTCTAGGATCGATGGGCAAGACTTCGCTTTACTCTGCGACAACAATCGCGTTGAAAAGTTTATCAGGATCCCCAAGCAACAATTTCTTACAGCGTGGCGAGGGTACGGCGGATTCGCTTGTACTGCCATGCTTCCACCCGCTCCGCGTCTACCATTCGAGGGCTACCGGACGGTAGCAAACTAATCATGACAAACGAAACAAAGACAATCGTAATCTCTTTTTCCGCCGGTCTGGTTGCGTTAGTTTCAGCAATCGCGTTTGGCTTTGGGCTGTTGCTGATTACAACGTCGATCATTGAGTCGCAACCTAAACCTGCAAGCGTGACCGCTCCGACGAGGCCTTGGTTGTTGCAGCCGGATTCAACGCCGTTTAGGCCGAGCGTTGGATCTCCGGAATCGAAAGAATCACTACTCGAAAAGAAATTTGGCCCTGTCGACATGAGCGCGGCCCAAGAGCCCAAGCAATGCGGCGGAATCTTTTCCCGGCGAGTGGCGACACGGCAGTCCGCACCTACAACGACACATCGATACACGTTAGCCACGCCCGAGACAACCTACTTTTACAGCAACGTTTACAGAGTGCAACAGCCGAAACCGGTAGTCGCTCCAGTCGCAATCAGGGCACCACAACCCGTGAACCCAAACCATCCAGCGACTGACCCCAGTAGCTCGATTGACGGCACGGTTGCGTTAAAAGAATCAAAGCCGGTTCCGGCAGATTGTCCTGACGGAACGTGCAAGCTTCGCGGTGCTTTTACCTACCCCGATATTTTCAGCAAGGTGAAGTGATGCGATTAGTTTTGTTGGTAATTCTTAGCCTCGGTCTGTTTTGTCCGGTTGCAAGTGCAAACAAGCCAGCCGACGATTCGCAGCGGCCTGAGCTTGTCATTATTGGCGAGCCTGGCAACGTGCTTGAGCAAGCGTTTGCGCAGCACGACGGCCTGCGAACGATTCGAAACAACAGCCTTTACACGCCGTTACGCCTGAGCGACCCGCTTTATAAATTGCGATACGCCTCGTCGATCAGTGGCGTCACTCCGATGGTGCTTTTGCAGCGACCGGGCGGCGGTGTTATCTGGGCATCCGACATGACGACGATGCCTTATTCGAGTGATGCAATTTTTTTAGCGATCAAGTATGCGTACGAACAAGCAAAGGTAGCCGACGCTGCAGCAAAACAGTTGTCTACAGAGGATTGTCCTGGCGGTGATTGTCCGCTGCCAAACCAACTCGACGCACCGGGCTGGAATCTGAATCCATTTGATTTTGCAAAGCCCAAGCACCCGTTAGAAGGCTGGTTTTCCGACACGATTTCCTGGGTGATGATCATCGTCGGCGTCGCGGTTGCGTTAGGGTTTGTTTTAATATTCGGGCTGATTGCCCTCGGTGTCGTGTTGCTTCTCAATCGATTCATGAACTAGGTTTGAACTATGTTTTTGCTCAACGGTATTTCCAGTAATGTCATTACCCTGGTTGGCTTGGCGGGCCTGATGCTCTTTGTGCTCGGCGGATTGATGCTTGCCGCGTTGGTCGGATTCGTTGTGCTTCAGCGTAACAAGCGAAGTGCGAACATTATCGCGAGTGCAAGCGAGATTGTTCGCGACGTCGATTTCAGCGATGGCCTCGACGAGAAAGAACTCGCGATCATCAAGAAACTATTTGCCGATCAAAAACGAGCGGAACTAAAAGAGTCCGTCAAGGAAAAGCTGGTCAAGGTTTCTGGATACGAGACCGAATAGGATGCCGAGCCTATGGTTCTTCTACTACTCTTAATGACGTTGAGCTGTTCGGAATTGCCGAACAGTTGCTCCGACCACTGCGACTTAGTTGAACTCAATAGCTTCCACGACTGCACCGGCAGACACGTTTTCGATCAAGTGATCTTCTACGAGTGGGCACCGGACCAGTCGCGTTACCATGTTCGTGCGTGGATCATTTCAGACGACGATGGCAACGCTGGCCGTAGGCCTGCAAAGCGATACAGAGATGGGCTGTACATTACGCGATGGAATGAAAGCGGTATCAATCGAGTCGTCACAGCAACGCATTACAGACGATCGTGGACACAGATCGACCCAGAACGAGCCAACAAAAAGTTACTCGACGAACAAGACCGACATCAATTTGCTCGGCCCGCGATCAAGAAGCCAGAGCAACCACCAAGCGAACCGAATGAATGAATTCCCACTCCGACAAAAACGACGAGATGGCTGCTGATAAATGGGAGGCCGACATCCGACCAGTGCTGGACGCATCGCCTAGATTGCGTCGGCTGCTACCTGTACGCGGTCCTGGGTCTTCTGGTGGTACAATTCGCGATCGTGTGACGCTCGCCAACGGCGCTGTGCTAAAGATTATGGCCGCTGGTGGTAGCGAATGACTTCGCACTCCGACAAAAACGAAGAGCAACTAAAGCAGGAGGCTTTGCGATACCACAAGCTTTGCACTAAAGAGCTTGAGGAGACGCCGTTGACAATCAAAGAAGCCGCGTTCGTCAACTCGTTCATAAGCCGACAAAAAGCGTCCTACCGAAACGAACTGCTTCGCGAAGTCCCAAAGACAATCTACTGCGATCTTGCAGGTCGGAGAAATAAAAGCATAGACGAGTTCGGTATTAAATACTCGATACCAATTAACGGACCTGTTATCAATTTGTTTGCCGCAATCAACGCGTTGCACACTAAAGTTATCGAACTGGCCGCAACGGCTACGGAACTGGATGACGTCGACGAGATCGAGCTTGAGCGGGAAAAACTCAAGCAAGAAATAGTCAAGCTCAAGCGTCAATCTGAGATCTTAGACATCGACATCAAGACGCGAATGAATCAACTTGTGTCTCGCGAAGATGTAGCCGATAGACTGAGCTGGCTGTCCGGCCAACTCCAAGCACTTGGATCTCGGTTGCATCGTGTTGGTGGATCCGAAAGTCAGTTAGCACTCAATGAATTTCTCGAAAACATGGCGGTTGAATTAGATGGTGGATCGCTCTCGCTCTGAATTGACTTCGTACTCGCCCGTCAACGCGGGGGCACTGCTCGCTATTGCAATCCGCGCCGGTATCGGATCTCCGCCTCGCACGATGCGACAGTGGATGACCGACGAATTCCGCGTCCCCGATGGCCCTTACGTTGGCGAAAAGTTCCGATTCGAACGACAGCCGATTGTCTCGCTGTGGGTCGACGAAATTGATAGCGGTCGCTGGGTAGAGCATGTCTTCACCGGACCATCGCAGTCGGGGAAATCACTGGCCGGATACGTTGCTCCGCTGCTCTATCATTCGTGCGAGCTAAACGAAAAACTTATCTTCTCGGTTCCGATCGACGAGATGGCTGCTGACAAATGGGAGGCCGACATCCGGCCAGTGCTGGAGGCATCGCCAAGGTTGCGTCGGCTGCTACCTGTACGCGGTCCTGGATCCTCTGGTGGTACAATTCGCGATCGTGTGACGCTCGCCAACGGCGCTGTGCTAAAGATTATGGCCGCTGGTGGTAGCGATCAATCAAAAGCCGGATACACGGCCCGCGTTCTATGTGCCACGGAGATAGCGGCATTCTCCGAAGCTTCGGCGAAAAGCGTCGAATCCGACCCTCTACGGCAGATCCTGGCACGATTGCGAGCTGCAACCAGAGAGTCGCGGCGTATATTCCTGGAGGGGACCAACGCCACAGAGCAGATGCTGCCCCACTCGCTTAAGGAGGCATCCTCACAATCGGAGATCCGCGTTGAGTGCCTCCACTGTGGCGAGTGGATTCTACCCATTCGCGACGATCTCCACGGATGGCAAGACGCACAAAACGAAATCCAAGCCCGCGACAAATCCGCATGGCACTGCAACAAATGTGGAGAGGCATTCACAGAGACCGACCGACGAGAGATGTTGCTGGCCGCAAAGCTGATCCATCGCGGGCAAACAATCAACAAGCGAGGCGAAATCACTGGCGATTTACCCCCAACGACGCGACTTTATTTCCAGTACAACGCGTTTCACAATCTATTTTTAACTGCTGGCGACATCGGATATGACTGCTGGGCCGCGAATCAACTCGAGCCGGAATCAACAGCGAGAGAATCTGCCGAGAAAGAGCTATGCCAATTCGTGTTTGGGACCACATACACCCCACCAATCCATACGCAAACCGACATAGTGAGCGTCGATGCGGTCGAAGATCGACGATTAAAGATACCCCGAGGCATCGCACCAGAGGACACGATAAAGATTGTGCTCGGCGTCGACGTCGGCGAGAAGCAATGCCACTGGGTACTGGCCGCGTTTCGCGAGTGTCAGTCGCTGCACATCATCGACTACGGCACCGCAGACGTACCGGCCAAAGAGCGATCGCTTCGTGACGCAATCCGTTCGTGCATCGTCGACATCGTGACACAATTCGCTGCTGGCGTATCGCGAGATAACACAAACCAAAAGATACCGCTCGACGCAGCCTACATTGACTCCGGATTCCAGCCCGATGCGGTCTTCGACGCGTGCCGAGAGCTAGATTCCACGGTCGCCATGCTCCCAATTCTGGGTCGTGGGATGACACAGATGGAACGTCGCCGCTATTCGTTGCCAACTAAGACCGGGAATACAGTCCGAGAGATCGATCGTTCTGGACGTTGGCACGTCTCGCGAGTGCGTCGCGCGGGCATCGACCAGCTTACGCTAGACTCCGATGCCATGAAATTGCTGGTCCTGTCCGGCCTTGGGCTACCACTCTCAACCTCCGGCTCGCTCTCACTGTTCGCCGGTCCCCACTCGGTCCACAAACGGATTGCCAAGCACCTGACGAGCGAGCAACTGATCACCGAGGAGATCCCCGGCCAACCGCCCACCCAACGCTGGATCAAAAAGGGAGCCAACCACTACCTCGACGCGACAGCCTACGCCGCGACAGCCGCTCTCCGCTCCGGATGGTCACCCGAGCGTGCTCGCACCGACGATTCCGATCACCCGGAATCCTGGAGCACGAGCTAAAGTTCCTTCCCCCCTCCCCAGCGGGGATAGCGTGCGTATAAAAAGCCTTCGAACGTCAGGCTTCGCCTCGCGCGCTCGGGATCCGGGGAAGGACCCGCCAAAATGGCAGGCGTGGGGGCGATGGTGGGGGCGGTGAGCCCATTTCAGCCTGTTTGAGCGGCCTGTGTCGGTGCTGTCAACGTGGTCGATACCCAACGATTACAAGGGTTTCGAGTGTTTTGATGGTGTCCTTACGAGTCCTACTGGGGCTACTTCATTCGTGCTTTTTGCTGGTTTTTCTAGTGCTTTTTGATAACGTGGGGGCGATTGTGGGGGCGGTGGCCTTAGCGAAATCAGCCTCAGTGATGCGGTCGTAGTGCTTACTTCCTACCGCGCCATCATGTCCGAGCCAATCGTCGACGATGTGTGGTTCGAATTTCTTCAGCATGTCTGTACGACATGACGCACGAAGGTTGACGTACAGCTTGGGCCATGCCTCTAGCGCCGCCTTCTCGATGGCCTGGAGCAAGGGCTTACGGAACTGGGAACTGCTAGTCGACCGGTAGCGATCGCACACCCAGACAGCCCCCTCGGGTGCTAGGCTATGCAATGCAGTCAGTGCATCCTTGAGCATTGGGACCATCGGTATTACCCTAGTTGCCCTGTGCGCGTAGTTACGGCCCTTGGGTGAGGTGATAGTGATACGGTGGTTATGCCAGTCAATAGCGGTCCACTTGAGCGTTAGGATCTCGCTGGGGATGCGGACGCCTCCAAACCGAGCAAAGGTAAAGATCGTTCGCCAGAGCTGGTCTGGTAGCCTGTCTAGGATCAATTCGGCAGCGTCTAGTGTGATGTAAGCCTTCCTAGTCTTGTCGATACCGGTCTTTACCTTAACCGCGCGGAATGGATTACTATCGATCAATCGCAGGTCGATCGCAAAGGCGAACAATTGCCGAGCCCGCTTTACCTTGCTTCCAGCGGTACTCTCAGCAAACTCGGAATATACTTTCGCGGCAAAGTCTTTAGCGTGCGAATCGGTGATCCGATCAATCGTGACTTGGCCAAAGTAATCCCCAAACTCTTGCTTGAGCTTTTCGAATGTACCGCGATACGATGCCGACCAAGATTTGTTTCGCTCGGTCGCTAAGTATCGATCCATCAAAGTTTCGACTGTGAACGACGCAGCACATTCGCCACGAGGCAGGATAAGCCCCAACTTAGCGAGCTGGTCTGCCAATCGCTTACCAACTGCAGCGGCCCACTTGGCAACGTGTGGCTCGGGAGCGGTGCCAGTTTCCGCCGCGAGCTTCAAGGCGTGTACGTTTTCGCGTACTTTCGCAGCGGCTCCTTTGGAGATCGCCCCAAGCCACAGCTTACGCTTTACGCCTCTGATCCATGTTTCCAGCCGCCAACCGTCCTTGTTGGCGTCGTGGTACACACAAGTCACGAAGCCACCCAGGCGATCAAATCAGCAGCAGTGATGATCCATTCGCGGCCCTTCTTTTTGGCTTTGAGTTCGCCAATCGAAACGGCCTCTTTGATCTGATTGAGAGACACGCCAGTCACCTTAGACGCCTCGCGACGAGTGTACGCGAGTTTCTGGATCGATTGGTAGATAATCGTCGATCCTTGCGAATCGACGAGTTGTGGGTGATCGATGATCTGAGACATGCTGGGCTAATCCAATCCAAGGAGTAGCGGCAGCGGGTATTGCTGATGGGAGTATTGCTGAGTCGGCAATGATAGTCAAGTGGACGACTTGTCCATTTGATGACGACTCAAATGTCTATGCCACTTCGAAATAATCCAAACACTAACCATAAAATAAACAATCCCTACAAACTTGCTGATCGTTTTTTCAATTCGCTCAACAGCGTTAGCCGTGGCACCGTAAGCATTGTCTGCCTTGAACTTATCAGGACTGACGTTGATCGGACTCGCCATCATGAAACCAATTAAAACGACCAATGCACCCATTAAACAAAAATAAACGACCGAATCCGCTAGAGCCAACCACGGATAGCCTTTCGGCTGTATTTGCTTGGGTGTTTGGATGGCTGGTGAAGCTTCCGCAACTGGCTCAATACGCGGTGCATTGACTAAAAACATCTGCTTGCATCCCGCACATCTCGCCATCCGGCCAATAGGGAGATCGCCCTTGACCGTATGAGCGTGCCCGCATTTGTCACAGACGATTTGTGTTGATGTTGCTGTAATCATTTTTCGTTTGCGCCTAAAACTTCGAAATCAAAGATTAACACTGGACCAGGATACGATACTGGCGCAAGGTTTATTCCAATCTTGGTTACCCATACTCCGTTTGGTTCTGACAGTGTCCAATGTGTGCCGCTTTCGGGCTGCAACCATTCTGAGTTGTTTATCAATCGCTCTACTTGTGCAGACAAGTCGGGCAGTCCGTCAATCGATACCGATTTCCAAACATCTGGACTCATGGCGATAATCGCGTGAGCAGACGTCGACTTTGTAAAAACTACATTCAACGTAATCGTCGAAGTTCCAAACCCGCGCTCGACAGCAAGTGTTTGACCTTTGACAGCGATAGATGTGTTGTCTGGAATACCATCAAGCCGCTTCGTCTTTACAAAACTTCGTGCGGCAACTGGATCTGCAAGCGTTGAGGATGACTCAATAACTTCATTTTTCTGCAAGATCTCCGGTTTTGCATTACACCCTGCAAATCCCGCAGCTAACGCAGTCCCTATCAACATTTTATTAACGACAATCGGCACAGAATTAGCAACCGTTGTGACCAGACGTGTCAATTGAGTGAACAAACTAGCACCATCTTTCTTAATTAGTAACAACTTTGAAACTTGGGGTAAACATGAACTACGATTTGTGGGTTTACAATACATCAAACTATCAATTTACAGCGATCCATTTTGGATTATCTCGATCACAGTCAAAGCGTGTCTGGAATCGATGGGCGAAGTCGAATGATCTTCAATTACAAATGTGCGTTCCAATTCTGTGGCCTACGGGCCGCGAGCCTTCTTTCGCGGCTTGGAATCGTAATTTGCCTTCGATTCCGCAGCCTGTAACGCTTGCGTAGCTACTTTAACAGTCTTCCGTTTTCGATTGGTTTTAGTCTTTTCGATTGACTGATCTGGCAGCAATAACGCCGCAGGCTCCAACAAGTGAACCTTGCTTGCCGGACCAGCGATTTTAATCATCTGGTCTTTGACGTACTCAAGCCCTCTGATCAAAGTCGGCCATCCATCCATATCAACGCCACCGGTAGCTGCGGCCTCGTGATCCCCGGTTGCTTTCCTCGCAATCTCAGCAAGTAAGTCGAGGAAATCCGCCAGTTCGTTTAGTTTTTGTGTTGGGATCAGCACTTTAGGTTTAGACATGCAGACACTTTCCCAAAAAATTCTTCAAAGTCAATAAGCATTTGGCGTGCAAGGCTTTGCGTCCACTCTGTGTGCAAACATTGTATGTTTTGCGAATAAATGTTATTGACGTATGCACACACCCTACGTACATTTGCATTCGTCCTGGATTTGGACATGGATTGATGCAAGATGCTTTTCAGTTACTTACTTGAAAGGCATAGCAATGGACCCTACAGAAGAGTTGATCATGGTTTTAGATTGTCGCGCTGCGGCCAGAGTCATTACCCGAGTTCGGGAACGTGTTGAGACTGGGCTTTGCCTAGGAACCGACTCGAAAGGTTGTGAGTGCAGCAAGCCAGCCACTAAGCTTGGACTTTGCACATCTTGTTACTACGCATACCGAACCGAGCGAGCCAAAAAGACTACTCGCGAGGCCGCTATCTACGAAGCCCGGCTGATTCGCGCTGGCCGAGTACTGGGTCGTAATCAAGCCCGTGTTTACAAATCACGGAGCATTTTTCGAAAGATGGCGTAACTGATCTTCCCCGTCAACGGTGGCGGGTATTGCTGTCGGCTCCAAGCCGGTACGGATGCGGGCTTGAGGCCGACTTTTAATGGAATTTAAACGAGGAGCGAACGATGGTCGAAACGATTACATGGGTGAGTGTTGATAAAGAGCTGCCCGACGAGGACATCATGGTCTTGGTCAAGACAACTTCCTTGGGTGAGTCGGTTTGGTTTGGTTATCTCGATAGTGGTGTTTGGACATCGGCGGAAGGCTTTTTGGCTGTCGATGTCCGGTTCTGGGCAGAGATGCCCGCAGGTCCGAAGATCGAACAAACAAAGGATTTGAAATCATGGTCGCGTTGGTAGTTAAGCCAAAGTGGTTTCGGGTGGTCTTTTGTAACGATTCGATGGTGATCTACACCAACGGAATCAATTCGCAGCACGCGATTTCGAACGCGTGCGATACTCTTTTAGCAAAGACCGGTGAAGACTATCGCCGCGTCCCCTGTGTGGCCTATGAGTTAAAGAAAAGCTGGGTGAAACAATGATCGGAACTGTTAAACAATCGACAAAGGCAACTGCGAATCACACTCCTTACGTTCGCTGGATGAATCACCTCGATCTATTAGAATACGTGATTCCGATGGAGCGGGCCTCGTTTTCGCATCCCTGGACAGAGGCGGAATTTACTCGGGCTCTGCGGCAGAGGGACTGTATCGGCATGGTGTGCGAGGTCGGTGGCAAGATCGTTGGCTACATGATCTACGAGCTACATAAGAGCCATCTACATTTGCTCAACTTCGCGGTTGATGCCGAGCATCGTCGCAAGGGATGCGGATCAGCGATGATCGAGCGGCTTAGTTTCAAAATGTCCTATCACCTACGTTCGCGAATCACAGTCGAGGTCCGAGAAACCAACCTGCAAGCCCAGTTGTTTTTCAAGTCGCAGGACTTTCGCTGTGTCGTTGTTGTCAAAGACTTCTACGAGGAAGTCGACGAATCGATGTATTTGATGTTGCGTCAATTTAACGCCGATTTTGATTGCATAGGAGTCTGAGAACAATGGAAGTTACGTTGCTGTTTGCGGTTGGGATTTGGATGTATTTTTGTTGGGCAATTTACGAGGAATGATCATTTGCCGGGTGGCCGTGGTGGCTAGGTGGATCTTGAAAGTCCATCCGTTGGTTCGAATCCGACGCCCGGTACTAACACGCGTCGTTCGATGGCTTGCTCAAGTGGTTTTGGCAGGTTAGCGACTGGGTTCGGTCGCCGTGTGTTTTGGATAGTTTTTTTAACAGAATGGACTTTGTGATGTTAGTGCTAGGACGCTCTCGGGGTGAGGTAATTCGGATCGGTGATGATATACAAGTGATGGTCTGCGATGTCCTGGACGGACGGGTCAAGGTGGGTGTCGAGGCTCCTATGCGGGTTGCGATCCATCGTGAGGAAGTCTACCAGGATCTGCAACGTCAACGCGTTGATGCGGGGCTCAACAGTGCGGTGCGTAACGAGTGGCATTGCTGGCCGGAGAATCGACGCGAGATGCTCAAAGTGATCTATGGCGAGGCGTTGACGCCTCTGCGGGCTGCGGTGCTTGCTGCTGATTTTTTTGATAAGAGAATTGAACGAACAAACAACGGTATGCCGCCAAAATTTCGAACGATAACGGTGAGCGACGGTCGCGATCGGTTGGAAACGATCGAACTCAAAAAAGAGCTAAAGCCGTGCTGGGTTGCCAAGCGAAAGGCAGGTGCTCTATGACACGCCAAAAAACAATCCTTGCAAAGCTACTCAGCGATCGAAAGCCAAAGGGGACCAGACCGAAGCGGTCAGGATCCCGCGAGCATAAGTACCACGCAAAACCTACAGAGGTAGATGGGATTCGGTTTGCTTCGAAAAAAGAGGCTCGGCGATACAAAGAATTGCAACTATTAATACGGGCGGGAAAGATTTCGGGGCTTCGACGACAGGTCGCTTTCCCGGTTGTGATCAACGCAAAGTACATAGCTGATTTTGTGTACGTCGATCTTAAAACAGGTCTCGAAGTGGTCGAGGATTCCAAGGGCTACCGGACAGCGGTGTACAAGCAAAAGAAGCGGCTAATGCTCGCACAACATGGCATAGAGATTAAGGAGAGCTAGACATTATGCAACCGACACTTTTTGACATGGATGCGGCTCCGGTTTCCGGTGGTCATTACGACCATCAGCAGACGGACAAGCCACTCGCCCGCAATGCCGCTCGTAAAGAGGTGCCTGCGGAGTCTAAGGACGCCGGGTTGCGTAATCGTAACGCGGTACGCGATACGACCAAGCCACGACATGGTGGCGATCGTGATCGAGTGCTGGAGCGACTTCGGCAGCTCGGCTTGATGGGTGCGACGCGGGACGAGCTATCAATATCGATGGTGATGCCTTTAACAACGGTATGCGGTCGTGTCCGTGAGTTGCTTGACGTTTACATGATCATCGAGACGGACATGCGACGCGAGACGCGGCACGGAAAAACGGCGGTTGTCTTGCAATACCGAGGAGCTACCCAGTGATCGGAGTGTTACCACCACTCAGGCAGGATTGGGGAGACACCCCGATGCTCGAGATCGGTCGACAGATGGTCGCTGCCGGGCAACTCGATAGCGAGTCAATGGTCGAGTGTATGGCGCTCGTCGAATACCACAAATCACAACGCGAACGAGTGCGGTGGGCCGGACAATGTTCGGGTCGCTGCGACGTCAAAAAGATTACTGGCCGCAATGGTACCGAGGTATGCCCGCATACTTTCGAGCCATGCAACAAAAAAGAATTACAGTCAATTGTTTCCCAATGGAGTCGAGTAAATAAATGAGTAATGAATTAACAACGACCAATCAACCACATGCGAGCGAGTTGATTGATAAGGTCGTAAAAGAATTGCAAAAGCATCTTGACGAAGCTACGAAAAACGGAAACCTAATAACGAAAGCATTGGTCTTGGCGAGAGCTTTAAGGACGCTTCAGTCTCTATGCACCCCTGCGGTGATGGAGGACATGATGGCGTTGCAGGGGACCGTTGTCGGATTCCGAACTGATCGCGAGAAACCTAAACATGGCCCTGTTGGATACCCCGTTGAAATAGTTCGCGATGTTTGCATCCAGGCATTCTTGCGAGGCTTCGACGTAACCGGAAACAATATTAACATAATCGCAGGCAATCTGTATCCAACGAAGGAAGGATATGAAAATAGGCTACAAAACTTTCCTGGATTAAGAGACCTTCAGATCAATCTTGAGGTTCCCGAAATACTCGACTCCAAGGTCGCGTTGGTTGGTGCGACAGCCTCTTGGTTATTTCACGGCAGGGACGGCTTTATCGAGTGCGTGAAAAGCGAAAAGCAAGATACTCGCATACCGATAAAGGCCGAAGATTACACGACCTTCGACGCGATCCAAGGCAAGGCAAAACGAAAATTGTACGCAAAGATTTTCGAGCGAGTTTCCGGCATGTCTTTCGAAAGCCAAGACAATCACGAAACTGTAGATGCCGAAACGGTAACGACAGTGGAACCGCTGCCGGTGGTCGAGAATCAAACGAAAACAAAGCCTAGGCAATCTATCCCACTCGACGCGGCCCCCGAGGCTCTACCGGAATCAATCGCTGCGGATCTACACATGTCGCTTGATGCTGTAGCCGATTTATCGCAGCTTACCGGAAACTGGAAGCACTGGGACCAAAAGGCAAAGAACCGAACGTTTACCGATGGGCAAAAGGTCACAATTCGAAACGCGTTTAGCAAACGCAAGGCCGAGTTGGAAGCGACGGTTAAGTCGTGATCGAAACTCCCACCACGACGATCACGATACGAGGCTCGCACATTGCGGCGACGGCTCGTCATGATGCGGGTGCGATGGCTCGTTGTTCGCGGTGTGGTCGATACACCGAGGATGAGCGAGCGTTATCGAAGCAAGGGCTCAAATGTATTTGCGGGAAATCGCAATGGTGGTCAGGGTCATTTATTAGTCCTGACCAAAATAGTAAGTGGTTTGATTCAGAGTCGGTAAAAGGATTTAGCCGTGGGTAAGATGCCAGCGTTCCAATTTTATCCAGGTGACTGGATGAAAGATCCATGCGTCCGTCGTTGCAGCCATGCGGCGCGAGGCGTGTGGGTAGATATGCTTTGCCTTATGTTCGAATGTTCGCCTCGTGGCGTTCTCGGTACCGGTTCCAGTGTGTGGTCTGTCGATGACGTGACTGCGGCTGTAGGTGGTAACGCGGATGTTACGAGGAAGGCCATTGTCGAGCTTGTTGAAAAGTGTGTTTGTTCGGTTGATGAACGCGGTGCCTTTTATTCTCGGCGAATGGTTCGAGACGAAGAAGATCGCAAGAGCACAAAGGTAAGAGTGGCAAAACACAGGAAAAACGGAAAGGAAAATATCAGTAACGGTAGTTGTAACGCAGATGTAACACCGATGTTACACCGCTCTTCATCTTCATCTTCTTCTTCAATTACTCTCTCTCACTCTCGGGTGGTTGCTGGTTTTGATTCGATGAAGTTTTCCGAGGCTTGGACTCGGTGGCGAAAGCACCTTGCGGAACAGCAAAAACCGTTGACCGAGACCGCTGAGGAATCTCAAATCATGGCCCTCGACCGGGCCGCCAAAAACGAGACAGAAGCAATAGAAATCATTGAGTTTTCGATGACTAAGGGCGCGAAGAATTTGCTACTAAACGGCGATCATCGAACTCAGGAACCGAAGCAGTTTCCCAGCGGCGGGAGGTTTCAAAAATCACCACCCAAGATCCCAATTGTCGCAGGAGCAGACGCATGAATGCCAATCAATTTACCGAATTTACGAGGCAATTATTTGTGGCTTTTCCGTCATTCCTTGGCCAGCTTTCGGACAAATCACCGGACCTAAAAGCGACGATGGAAGTTTGGTTTTCAGTACTCGGCGGCGTTGAGTTTTCCGAGGCTTTATTCGTGCTTGGCGACTGGACCCACGGTAGACGCGAACCACCGAAGGCGTATGAGTACGATCGTATCGCTTTGGTGGTGCGGGCGTCCGCTATGTTCACCCGCGACAAGGGTCGCCAAGAATCCGATTTGCAACGACGAGCCCGCGAAAAACGCGAAGCTAACGGAACAAGAAAAGCAATGTTCGACTACGGAATCGATCGCGCATATGTCAATGGCGTGACTTTAACTCAAAAACTAAAAAACAACGAAGTAACGCAAATGGAATTTAACGAGCAACTCGCAGTAATCATTTCAGAAGTGAGGTAGGCCCGTGGTTTATGAATCAGGAGACGATTGCGATGACTCATGCCGTCGCTAGAAGATGTTTTAAGCAATTAACGTTAATCAATGGCTTCGGTCCATCGCTTTTAGGAGTTTGTTATGTGCGATTGCTACTGGGACAACCCACCAGAATTTTACGAATCTAAGGTCGTTAAAGGCCGCAAGGATCATCAATGCAGTGAGTGCTTGCGTGTTATCGAAAAAGGCGAGCAACACGAATACGCCAAGGGACTTTGGGAAGGTGATTTTAGCGACTATCGGACTTGCCAAACGTGTCTGGACATGATTAAAGAAATCGATTTACATTGCCACTGTCATGGCGCGCTGATGGATGAGCTTCACGAGTGCGATTTCGAGGGCGTGCAATCAGTCGTGGATTTTCAGAATCGCAGGCGGTCAAATTACGAACGTATTTACGCGGCTAAACAGTTTGCGTAATACGACGAACGCTTCCAATCAACCGGTTGCGGCCAGTTGATTTTCCACTTCAAAAACCTTTACCCGCAACTCGGTTGCATTGGATTGTTCATCGTGCCGAGAAATATATCGTTTGCCCTAACGACAGACCAAATTCGGAAACGGACCAAAACCGTCACTCGTCGCGTTGGATGGAAGAATCTTAAACCGGGACAGATTCTAAACGCGTGCGTTAAGTGCATGGGACTTAGGCCCGGCGAACAGATTCAGCGACTGGGACAAATCCGGGTTGTGGATGTTACGTTTGAGTCGCTTGACACTATGCTCCAAAGCTCTGGCTACGGTCGTGGAGAATGCGAGATGGAGGGTTTTCCCGGCATGACAGGCAAGGAGTTTGTTGAAATGTTTGCTGGACACATGAAATGTAGTCCTGAAACAGAGGTAACGCGGATCGAGTTCGAATACGTTAAACCGGTCTGATGAACGCTTTGCATAACCGGGTCAACCGAGGAAAAATTATGATTCAAAATGAAATACCGCCGGTTGCTCCGGTTCATGCAATTGTTATCCCGTCAGTACCCTTTCGTCCGTACTATCAGGATGAAGCGGTGACGATTTACAACGCAGATTGTCGGCAGGTTTTACCCTTCCTGGGGAAGTTCGATCTTCTGTTGACCGATCCACCGTATGGGATTGGAGTTGGCAAGATGCAAATGCAAGCAGGCGCGAAGCGAAAGGAGTTTGATAGTTTCCAATGGGATAACGCAACACCAAGCCAATGGTTAATGGATGCGATTTTAGAGGCGGCAGGCAAGCACATCGTTTGGGGTGGAAACTATTTTAGCGTAAAGCCGTCCAGGTGCTGGTTGACATGGGACAAGATTCAGGAGTTTAGTGGCAGTGATTTTGAAGCGGCTTGGACGACTTTAGATAAGCCGTGCAAGACGTTCAGGATGAGCAGGGTAGAAGCACACACGAACGGAAAAAGCCACCCAACAGAAAAGCCTTTAGGCTTGATGAAGTGGTGCATAGGGCATGCTGGCGAAGAAGTCAAAACAATCCTCGACCCGTTTTCGGGGAGTGGAACAACCGGCGTTGCGGCGAAAGCCGAAGGCCGTAAGGCAACGCTGATTGAGATCAGCGAAGAGTATTGCGAGATAGCGGCCAAGCGACTGTCGCAAGGCGTGCTGTTTTGATCGGGATAACGAAATAGTTGACCGATGCACCGGTTGACGGTTCAACTTCAAATCAATGTTTGGCCGGTGCTTCGGTCCAACGCTTTGTTATCGGGTGATTTATGAATTGGTCTGAAGTATTTAAGTTTCTCTGTTCTGTCTTTGGCATGACGATAGTGATAGTGGTTTTCGTTGGATTGCTGGTGTCTCCGCTGGCGTACCTGGATGGGCGGGCGAAGTCTCGGTGGATCAAAGAAACAAGAGGAATCGATATACCATGGTATGAGGCGATGATTTTGAAAGTTCACGTCAATTCAATCGACGCGGACGTTTCATCCCGATAACGAATGTCATCATCGAGTCCCCGCTCGGTGATTTACCATCAAAACAAGCGTCGACGGGGACTTCGATGCATGACTTTGTTATGCGGCGGCGATTATGTGCGATGTTGTTGTTATCGACGGCGATGACCGAAAAGAAATAGAAACAGCAGGTGGACTATCTGACGAGTTAAGCGTGCCGATTGCATTGCTTGCGGGATGTGCGTTTGAACCGTCAAAAGACCAATGCCTTTGTACCGTCGACGTAATGGCGATGGCCGAAGCAGCCAATCGTGGATGCCGAGATGTACAGAAAGATTGGAAAGAATGGGCGTTTGTTAGCCATGTCATTGAGGCTAAGAAAAATACGCAAATCGAATAAAGAGATTTGCGGGAAACCGTCCGCATAACGAAATAGTTGACCGATGCCGTCAACAAAAGAATATCAATCAATTTAAAGGCTGCGGACGGCTTCGGTCCAACGCTTTGTTATAGGGCAGTAAATGAGTGATTCAAACCGCGAATGGGGACAGAATACTGACGATGCGATTCACCGACGCAAAGTGATTTCGAGTCTGAATAAGCACAAAGAGATTGGGCCACTAGATGACGGGTTCCAATATTTCTGGATCAAGGATCGTGGCGCATTGTCTGCAAAAGACCTTCGGGTAATTGCCGATGAACTGGACGCTAGAAATAAAAATTGGCGGGAACAGGTCGAAAATAATCTGTCCCGATAACGAAATAGTTGACCGATGCACCGGTTGACGATTCAGCTTCAAATCAATGTTTGGCCGGTGCTTCGGTCCAACGCTTTGTTAGGATGCGGAATTATGAGTGCAATCGCGGAAGAAACGGAAGTACAAAACAGCATTGATCATGGGTGGATTCTTGCGCGTGAGGGAATGCTACGAGCCACGGAATGGGCATACGAACATCGCAACGATCTAGGGGACTTTCGAATAACCCTACATCCTCGCAGTGCTCCAGGCGTTCGCGTCTCGCTTTGGTTGTGTTTCAAGGATTCGGAAAAGCACGCAATCATCAACCGGCTCTTTGGCGGACAAAAGGTCAAGAAAACGACGCCTCTTGATGGGCGAATTGAAGAGTACAGTTTCGTCGACGAGGCGTTGCAAATAAAATTTGAGTGGTCAACGTTGGATTTGCAGCCTCGCCCGCAAATAAAGACCGAAGAAGTTGTCATCTAGTCAGCAAAAAACAGTCATCTAGTCAGCAAAAAACAATGGACAAGCAAGGCGAAAACGGATTGATTTTTTGGCTAGGTTTTGGCTGTGGCTTACTGTTCAGCGTGGCTGTATGGTTTGTCATCATGTTTGTTAGGTTGGATTTTCCGTCATCCTAACGAAATAGTTGACCGATGCACCGGTTGACGTTTAACAATCAAATCAATGTTTGGCCGGTGCTTCGGTCGAACGCTTTGTTATCGGGTGATTTATGTCAGATAAAAGAATCTCGTCAGGCGGCATAGGTGTTACTGGTTTACTTGGAGTTGTTTTTGTCACGCTAAAGCTTTGCGGAGTCATTGATTGGCCATGGTGGTTGGTCACTCTCCCTTTCTGGGGTGGATTAGCTTTGGTTGCAGGGGTCTTAATTGCGCTTGGGATCGTCGCTACAGTTGCGATCATTGTTGAGCGTTGGTCATCCCGATAACGAAATAGTTGACCGATGCACCGGTTGACGATTCAAATTCAAATCAATGTTTGGCCGGTGCTTCGGTCCAACGCTTTGTTCGCAGGGCCGTAATCAAATGACATCAGTAATTAAAAACGACATGCAGCAATACCGCGAAGTCAGCATACCTCACGAATCATTCGAGGTTGCGAATGAGCGAGTAGTGAAATTTTGTGATGAATTGTATGAACTACGGAACAAGTACAAGATTCGGGATCTACTCTTCGTGATGCGATTTAGTGCCATTCGCGAGGACGGCATGGAAGCCGAGGCGACGTTGACCAATCATTACGGAGCAGCGGAAAATATGGAAGGCATCGCAGCTTATGCGTATGGCGAGTTGGCATCGCGTAGGCAAGCAAGAATCCAAGACGAGCTTGATTCGTCACCGAGTGCAATTAAAAAACCAAAAGGCCGCAAGTAGGCCCTGCGAACAACTTATTAGTCGATTTTTAACACGGATAATACATGAGGAGCGCAGGATAATGAAACTTGAGGAACAGATGGAGCGGAAGATTAAGTTGCAGGGCTTATCGCCTAATACTTTTCGGACTTATTGGGGGTATTGTGTCGACTATATGCAGCATGTGCGGTCGTACAATGCTAGTGAGTGGCGGCATCCGAAGGATTGTGGGCGGGTGGAAATTGAGCGGTGGTTGTCTTGGTTGTCGACGGATAAGGGTGTGTCGAAAAGTACTCAGAATACTGCTTTGCAAGCGGTGCTGTATCTCTATCGGGAGATACTGGGGATCTCGATCGAGAATGTTAGCGCGATGCGGGCCAAGCGGGAGGCTCACACTCGTGAGGTGCTGAGTGTCGGTGAGGTCGGTAGGTTGTTCACGCAGCTTGACGGGGTGAATCTGTTGGTCGCTCAATTGATGTACGGGTGCGGGCTTCGGATTGGTGATGCTGTTGGGTTGAGGCTGAAGGATATTAGCTTCGATCGGAAACAATTGGCGATCAAAACAACCAAGGGCGAAAAGTGGCGGTTTACGGTCTTTCCGGAGATTGTGCATCAAGCGGTTCGGCGTCAAATCCAATCGGTCGAAGTGGTTTGCCGATGCGATCAAACGCAGAATCCAAACGGCGTTTCGCTGCCCGATGCGTATCGGCGGAAATCGCCTCGTGCGGCATCGTCGCTGATGTGGTATTTCCTGTTTCCAAGCGACTGCCTTAGCGTTGGGCACGAGCGAGTTTTGTGTCGTCATCATCGCCATCCTGATCATATTGCAAGGATGATCAAGGAGGCATCTGAGCGAGCGGGGATTATGAAGCGGGTAACATCGCATGTGCTACGGCATTCATACGCGACGCACTCGCACGAGCAAGGCGTACCGATGCGAACGTTGATGCAACTTTTGGGTCACGCGGATATAAGGACAACTGAAATTTACGTACACTCGGACGAACATCAGGCGACGGCGGCTTTGAGCCCGCTGGAGACGCTAATGGCGAACCCTTCGACTATGCAGATCCATCGACGGAAGCGGGCTTAGTCTGGGACGCCTGGCGTGATTACGAATGGGCAACTTGGCTCTGTGATTGGTGGCGTGAATCCGGTGCTGGAGGATCCTGGGACGGCGGACCAGCGAGCGGTCGGGGAGGCGTAGGTTGCGGGGTAGGTAAGGGTTCGCCAGTATTGACCAGCGGGGAGTATGCGGTGCCGCGAGAATGCAAACGGCGGGGCGGCTGGCGTGGGTGGCGAGACGGCTAGATTGGTGAGCGATCGCTGACCGCTCTCGGAAATCGCTCGTAGATTGGTTTGCGTAAATGGCGAGACGGGTCGATCGATTATCCAGAGTGACATCGACGCCTCGAAATCTACTGTATCACTGGCCTCGACGATGATCGGTGGGCACCAATCGGTATTGGCTCCGATGTGAGCCATACCCCAGGAAGTAAATGTATCCTGCGGCCAGATGTTTGTTGTGATTGGGGAAGTCAGTCCGTGGACAAGTTGATACGCCGAAAGTATCCGCGTATAGGGTGCAAAACCCTGGCTAAAAATGCCCGTAGCAAATATTCGCTCGCTGTCGAATATTTGCACATCCCCACTGATACCGTTAGTCCGGACCTCGCCGCTGGAGTTTCCGACAATTCGATCGCTGACAACTCGAGGGTTGCCGGACGACAACTCTAGTATTGGATTTGGCACGACAATCGCACCAGGGTAGTGTGCGGTGTATGTCGTGCCAGACGCTGAAGCGACCGTAGAAAAACTGGTAGGAAGGCCAGGTACACAATGCACATGATCGGGTCTTACGAATGGGTTGGTTGCGATCTCCATTCGCGTTAGTCGTGTTTGCCAGGTGGCTGTTGTTGGCCTGACCGTGATTAAATACGCGACTGACATGCGGTTTCGGGGGCGCAGAACGCGTTTGTCGGGTGCGGCGGTTTGGGTCGATGGTCGCCACTGGAATCGACTGGTGGTGCCGCTGCTGCTGTCGACGGTCGAACGTGTGTAGGGCGCGGTTGTGATCGATACGGCGGCTCCTGATGTGGTGCCGGTTCCAGTCCAATGGCCAACGTAATTGAATGGCTGGATATTGTTCATCCGATTTCGATTGCCTTCCAGTTTTGGAATGCGGGGCAGAGGCGAAACATCTCGTAAGTGATTGCCGTTTCGGGTGGGTAGTCGCACCAAATAAATAGCGTATCGCCGGGCGTGGCGTCGACTATGAAAAATAATTGCTGCGTTGCTCGTTGCCGACGCGATCGACCCGCGCGATCCATAAACATCCCACCCGCAGAAACTTCGTCGCGTCCAAGTAATCCGGTGACCGTTTTCGATCCGCTATCGTAGGTGTGAGTATGGGCGTCGCATTTGATTTCGATTGACGGCGGGAATACTCCGTAAGGCTGTCCATCGCGAAGAACATCAGCACGATTCGCATCGACTAACACTGCGTTGATAAAGTTAGTATGAATCGGTTCTCGATAAAACGACTCCACCCCAACGGTGTACGATTGGTGGTACAAAAATGCTCCGTCAGCAACAAACGACGCAATCACTAGGTGTAATCCGCTTGAGCGAAATACACATCTGCGAAACTCGTTTTGGTGTATCGGTACAAAAGCCCCGGTTGTGGCATCAGGATAATCCGCACTACTAAACAGCGTCGATCGCATCGTGGCCCATATTTCCATGATCTATCGCAGCTCCAATTCCATCATGGACTCGTTGGCAATGTTTGCATGGCGGACAGCGATCAATTCAACGTTGCAAGGATGCTCGACGATTAGCTTTAGTTTTGTGCCCTGAATAATCGTGCCGTAGGACCAAAACTGAAACGGTGATTGGTAGACCAATCGCGGACCTGCCGACGATGCGCTAAATCCTGGGACTGGGTGCGTATGCTCTCGGGTCGATAGAGTGACGCCTCGAGGAGTTAGCGTTTCTAAGTCAAATTCGAATTTGCGTTCGTTGGTCATGGTCGAAATAGAGTTGACTTTGACGTTGACTAGGATCCAATAAAAACCTGCGTTGCAATAGATTTCGTCGGATTCGATTGGATCTCCGTCGGGTATCTCGATCGACCACATGACTGGACCGGTAGATGTATCGGTGCGGGCTCCGGTTAGACGTACTACGCGTGCGGCATTCATGGTTTTATGAGCCGCAACGCGATAGCGTGCGGTTTCCTTTCTTTTATGTTCGTAAAAACCGCACGCTATCGCGTTGCGGCTCATTAGGTCGACTACTAGGTCTCCCAACCAGCGGGGACAAACGCGAGCGCATCGATTTGACCGGACTGGGTTTCGATCTCCATGGATGGTCCGCGTGTGGAATCAAAGGTTAGCGATAATTGCGTGATTACCGTGTTGATTTCGAGCGATTGGACGGTGCTGTTTTCGATGTTGCGAACTAGTTTACCGAGACCCACGAGTGAGGTTGTGCGAGCGGTTTTGACTCGCAGAACTCGACGCGGGACTGTGAACCATGCGGAGGCTCGTTTAGCGAGCGAAGTGAGCTTTGCCGTGTCATCGCGGATCGTTTGCGTGGATGCGACCGAGAACACTTCTTGATCGGTCCACAGGAGCGTGCCCTCGAGGATGCGATTCTTTTGACAGTTCGGGGCGTCGATGATCAGACGGCGAACGGCATCCAGAGCAGCGGCTGCGGAGATAGTGCTTTCGGTTGGCCAGCGTGATTCGATTTGGCGATCTTCCTCGAGGCAGCATGTCACTTGCAATTGCGCCGTGGCGATGTGTGGCAGGTGCGGGACGAACGGGCTGGATGGTACCGACAAGTCACCAAACAGCAATTGGTACTGTGATGCTCCTTCGATTTTTAACGCGACACCGCACGCGTTGTCGAGGGGATCACCCTTAATCGAAAACGGTGGCTCGCTGGGCTTCCAAAAGTACGTTCGTTTATGGCGATCACCCCAGTAAACTTTTTTCGTTGCATGCGCAGTGAACGTAGCACCGGACTGCGTAAACTCAGGCGAAAAGACTTGATTTTCCAGGTATCGACGTGGCCGTAATCCGAGTGCCGATTGTGAAAATCCGTTTTTGTAATTGATCCCCTCCAGTAATGGCAGGTCGTTGAGGACACGCAAGTATTGCGGAGATGGGTAGTAGTCTTGATCGTTACCTTCGGCGTCCTTTTGTTGTTCAAACAATCTGTGCGATGCAATTTGAAAATGGCGGTTGCCAGTCCATCCATTGACTCGCAAAATAAAGTTTGAGCCGACAGGGAAGAACTGCGGCGAGTCGTATATCGCAAGATACTTTTCGGTCTTTTCGGATTGCGATGATACTGCATCCGATTCTGCGGCAATCGCGTCAAGCTTGGCTTGACGGTCAGTTGTTTGTAATGACGTCGGCCATGATCGAATCACACTCGGCTCTGGGGTGCCTGCGGTGTCTTTCATGTTGAGCGTTGCGACGACTCTGCGGCGGGCTCCGCGTGCAATTACTTGGTCGTACTTTTGCGACAAGTTGAACTGCGTTGTGTAGCCGGTGGCTGGGTCGGCAAACATGATCAGATCAACGATGTCGTCGTTGGCTGGGATTGTGTAATCGCCTACGTCGACGGCGGTTGATGCGTAGGTGAATGTTACCAGCTCGATCCATGGAACAGCTGCGTCTATGACGTGCTCGGCATAGTAGCCGATTAGCTTCGCTCCGGTGATCAGTTCGTCGAGTGATTGCAGGAGAGTCTTTCCGGTGCAATCGAGCATTGGTTGGTCGGCGGTGGGTAGACGATCTAGCGAGCCCGCTCGCCAACGAAATTTGATCGCTTTGGCTCCGGTTGCATCCAGTGGTTGGTAGCGGTCTAGGAGATGCTCGGCGATGTCTTTGGTGGACCAGCTATTGTAGGTTACTGTGCCGTTGGAGTTGCGTCCGTAGAATCGATCGAAGATATGGAGGAACGATAACGCAGTCGTTGACGCTGGTGGTTCGGTGATCTTGGAGTCTGCTCGCGATTGCTCGGGGCGGTCATCTCCGTCGGTTAGTTTATCTTTGATCAGCCGATTGAAGATCGGTGGCGAAAGAGCCATCTCGGCCTTTTGTGTGCCGGTTGTGTTGTTGTTAAAAAACGTCCTGTCGATTTGTTCGAAGGCTAAAGCGTTGACGATTCCAACGCATGAAAAAGTTTGCAGGCCGGTTGCGATCATGTTAGCGCCGACCAGTGTTGCTCCGCGCTCGCTCTCCGATACAGCATCGACATAGCCCACCCAGCTATGGAACGTACTGGCCTCGGGGCAATCGACTTCGATCGCTATGAAGTGGCCTTCGATGCTTAGTCGCGATCGCGTGACCATCGTCGCGGAATTGAATTCGCGAGCCTGGCCATATCGATAGGTGAACGAGGCGGTCGGGATGGTGGGAGCTGCGGCGATCGATAGGCCCGTGACGAGGAGCCGCTCGTCGAGTGTCCAGGAATCAGCCCAGCGAGCCTTTCGGTAGATCCGATATGTACCCGAAAATGCGACCGCGCTACCGAATGTGATAATGTTGGTTGGCATGGATTAAGTTACTAACCTCGGTATCAATGTCCATGCGGTAACGACAACAAAAGCAGGCATGAAATAAGCATCTGCGGTCATGTAAAACGGGATGGCTTGGATTGATTGGACTTCGGCGTTTTGAACCATAAATTGCACGCCCTGAGCGAGGTAGGAAACATCGTCCTGGACTACGTTGACGACATCCAATTGAGGGCCGTTTTGGTAGTTTTGTTTGAACGTTTGAGCAAGTACAAACGTTGGGAATACCGATTCGGTTTCGACTGTGATTGGCGTGCCCCATCGGCCTGCATAGATTGCGGCGAACCCATCACGACCGGGCTTGGTCTCGATAGAGAATTGATATGTCGGACGGGTTAGCGGCGTGTTCGATAAAAATCGAACGAATTCAAAACTGCCGATTGAGTTGACAGGTGCGGGCATGGTTAGTTGGCTCCCACGACTGGAGGCATAGCGGCCTGGGCTCGGATCGCGTTCGCGGAGACCGGTGGGGTATTGCCTGCTGCACGGTTTTTGAGTTGTTGCCGGAGCAGTTCGTTTGTCTCTCGTTGAAGTTCTGCTTGCTCGTTACGGCCTCGCACCCCGGCAGTGGTTATTCCTATTCGTTGATCGAATGCGATCTGTAGGATCATTTGAATTGCTTCGTCGATCTTCGCGATCTTATTACCACCTGCCACGGTTCCGCCTTCGTAGCGATTCAATTCCATGCGTCGATTCTCTAGTTGCCCAACAGCGATGTTGGCGGCAGCGGCTGTGTCATTGCCCGCCTGTAGATATTTATCATTCTTTTCTTCTATGTAGGCTTGGCCAGCGCCCATGATAACGCCCCCACGATTCTGACGCAGCGTATCCTTTTTGATCTCGTCAATCAGTCCGATCGTGGGTTTGTCGCCTTCGACTTTATTTGCCTCGCTGATTGCTTTGGCCCTCGCACTTGCCCGAGCGACGCGCAACTCGGGAGAGAGCGTTTCGTCTTCGGCAGCCGTCGTTTTAAAAACGCCAGCGTCAAATCCAAGTTCACCTTTGTTTGCATCGATTCGCTTGGATCCTGCGCCACCCTGGACGAAATCGCGGATCGCCCCTTGGTACGCAACCTCGCCAACTGGGTTCGCCAAAAATGCTTCCTGAGCACCGACGTTATTCTGTAATGCGTCTCGCCGACCAAAGAAGGTTCCCGTGTCAGTGACGCTGGCGAGTCCGTCTCGCTGCGACTGGAGCCCCTGGAGTTTCTTCTCTTCGTCGGCAGACAGCCCGACGTCTTCTTTCATTTTGTCGCGGCGTGCAACCGATTGATCGTATTCCAGTCTGTCGCGTATGGATCTTGCATCCGTTCCGGTCCCAGCGCGGTCGGCGTCTTTTTTCTTTTCAACGACGTCGAATTCGGCAAGTGCTAGTTGGGCCTTTTCTATTTCAGTGACTTTTTGCTTTTCGACTAGCGGTGCGATCTGCTCGTCGAGCTTCCCGATGCTTTTTGGTAAGTCGCGAAAGAATTCGTTTAGCTTGGCCGACAGGGTAATGACAGCGGTCGCTGTGCTATCACCGGTCTTGTCGGTAGTGGCCTGTGTAAACTCACTGAATGTTGCGGCGAGTTCGCGAGAGGCTTCCTGTTTGTCCTGGCCTTGGACTGTATTGACACCGCTTGCAAGGGCTTTCGCGAGCGTCGCCGATAGTTTGGCTGGATCTTCGATTCGAGCTTGCTTGCCTGACTGCAATAGAAACGAAAGATTCTGCTCGGCATTGTCGATGCCCGTGGCTTTGCGAACGTCCAGGGCTCCCGTCGTTACGGTCGAGAGTTGTTCGGGGCTTAGTGACGTGATCTGAGCAGCCGCTCTCACTGCATTCTTGGTTGCGTCGATGTTGCCGACTGCGCTAAAACCGGCCCCCACGGCTTTCTCGACTTCAGCACGATCGATGCCGAGTTCTTTCGACAGTGCTCCGGATTCTGAGATCGCGATCGCTTTTTCTTTTGACGACAGCCCGGTTAGGTTTTTCGATGTTGTCGACTGAACTTTGGCAAGTTTCTCTGCTATGTCCAAAGCCTCTTTTGCAAGGTCTTTTTGATCGCGTAGGTTTTGCGTGTAGGCTGATGCGACGGTGTTGAGCGATAGATATGACGCGGCTAGACCAGCGAGACCAGATGTCAGAGAGCTGTTGTGCGTAGACTGCTCGTCAGCGGATGTTCTCGCGGCATCTTTCGTCGCATTGATTGTGGCTATTTCTTCGTGCCTGAGACGGATGACGGCTGCCTGCTCGCGAGTCATACCGGATTGGATTGCGCGAAGCTCTGCGGCTGCGGCCTTGCCCTTGGTCATTGCGACGACTTCGCGGTCGAGTGCCTGGACTGTTGCCTCGTGGAGCTTGTTTACCTTTGCGATTTCGGCTTGGTTTTTTTGGTGTGCCTTGACGTGTTCGTCGGCTGCGTTTTTCGCTGACGAGCCGGACTTGTCAAAGCCTGCCTGGAGCTTGGCTTGCTCGGTAACCATCTTCTGGATAGAGCGTGCGAGATTTGCCTCGTCGCCTGTGAGTGTGACTACTAGTTCGGCCATGTGCTAGGATCCCCCTCGTGTCAGGTGGTAGTGGGACCAGTCGGCGTGGCTTGGTCGGTAATCGCTGGGGGTTCCGGCGTCGATACATCGTGCCCATCGGGTGTGTCGCCAGTAGCGAGGGCAATCCTTTTTTTTTGCAGGATTTCGATACCAGTTGCGTAGTCCATAATCGCGGCGATTATCCGGCTTCGATTCATTTGGTCGAGCAGCCCCAGGAGCAGGCTTTCCGATGGTCCCAAATAATAATTGGCAGTGAGTGCGGCAATACACCAATCGTTGAGCGGTGCAAATACAAACGAGCGACCAATCGCGGCGGATTCTGCCTCCTTGTATGCCTGCATGGATTTCCAGAGGTAGCGATAAATTGGCACGACATCGCCAAGCATCCACTCGCCAGTAGATTGGATTTCGATCGTCCTCGGGAGGCGGCAAGACACGACTAAATCGTCGTCGTACTCGACTGCGGCAGGGACGAGCCATGACTTGGAATCGCCGAGTGTTACAGATTGGCCGGGGAGCTGGCTTTCGCGCTCGAGCGATTGCGGGCCGGGGAG